>Ga0190312_1000101_pt1 | contig 31573 bp, 29 predicted proteins | sample 487007910_MG_FD_165046 | JGI IMG/M metagenome (GOLD analysis project Ga0190312, IMG submission 165046) | Hydrothermal vent sediment bacterial communities from Southern Trench, Guaymas Basin, Mexico - 4870-07-9-10_MG | ecosystem: Environmental > Aquatic > Marine > Hydrothermal vents > Sediment ... | reverse complement strand
ATTTATACGTCTTTACTAAGAATGGGTGGGTTAACAAAACTTCATTAAACATGTCCTCTATTAAAAATCAGGACATCACTCTCGACCTTAAACTATCCCATATTCCCACTACCCTGAATGGTAAATTCCTCTTTAGGCTTGCTGGACAAGCTCTAACCCTCTCCTATATTGATCATGTCCAACTCCTCGCAGTTCTTAAGAATAACTCCATCGTCACTCTTCCATTAGTCTCAGCGATTCATAATGCTTATGGAGACGTCCTTCCATGGCTCATAAATTCGGATGATCTCCGGATACCGTGTGTGGGCTCTCTTCATACCCCCTCAGGGAACCATGAAATATTCCTAGAGTTCGATTCTCTCGACTTACTATCAGAGATTACAAGTTTGATTTTCCAGATAGAAGGACATAGTGTATTCTGAGAAGAAAAGCTTACTCATTAAATCTATGAAAAGATGTTAATAGATAAAAACTAGATAAAAGAAAATGGATAAATTTGAAAAGTTCATGAAATAGAGGTCAGAGAAACGGTAAAGGGTGTGAATTAGTGAGTCACAAGCCAGTACTTGTTTTAACTCTTCTTTTCATATCTATTTTCTTGAGCCCTCTTGCCATGAATGCTGAGAATGAGGAGGATTATGATTGGCTCTTCCAACTCATAGATGAGGATCCGAGTAGCGCATATAATTTTGCATGGACGATCTCTAATATCACGCTTGACTATGATACTGTTGGGTATTCATATAGGGTAGCTGGATCTTACGGAAGTGAGAAGGTTGCATCCTATATAGCGGATCTCCTCACCCAATGGGGTCTCAACGTTACAATACATAGTTTTGACTTCATTAATTGGAATATAGATGAGAGACCAATTATTAGAATTAAAATCAATAATGAAACTTTTGAAGAAACCATATATCCAGCTCATTACTCTTATGGTACACCAGTGGAGGGTTTGAACTCCACAATTGAGATGCTACCTCTTCCAGAGAATTTTACTTATGACCCCTTACCCTCCGATATAAAAGCTATATGGGATGCCACAAATATCTCAAACAAGATTGTTCTGATCGGAAGAGAGGTAAGGTTTAATCATTACTGGTTTGCTGAGTTTTACAAAAAATTATCAGATGAGAGGCCAATTGCTATTCTTTACACATGGGCGACAAAAGATTTCGAGAAATATCCTTTCTTCTTCTCCTCAACTGGAGGAAGAAATCTAGAAATATTTAGGGAGTTAAAGATACCTATAGCGTGGATTCCTAAGAACCTTACTAAAAAGATAGTAGAGGCAAGAACCAATGGTTATGAAATCAATGCAACTATAAGAGTTCCCATAATCGAGAGAAAAGGAAAGGTCAAAAATATTATAGGAACTATAGAGGGACGAAACAAAAACTTGACAATCCTCATAACTGCACACTACGATAGTGTAATGACTGGTGGATTAGCGGATAATGCTGCGGGTACTGCTGGGTGTTTAGAGCTAGCATGGGCATTCATGCAGGCGCTTAGGGAGGGAATATACCAACCACCCGTAAACCTCACATTTGTCTTCTTCACAGCTGAGGAGGCCGGATTAATTGGTTCGCTCAAGTTCTATGAAGCTTATTTAGATTATCTGGAAACCTCTGTGATTGGGGTAATTAATCTAGATACCTTAGGAAGTTATATTTTAGAGGTCTCTAGAAGCAATTATGAGCTCAGATTTCTCGGAAAAAGTTATTATATTCATGATTTCGTTGTTGCAGCTGCCCATGAATTAGGTCTTGAGATAAGCATTTTCAGCGATGAGATACATTCGGATGATTCTACTTTCGAAAACCCATTAGCTGTGATTAGTTTGGTCAAGAATTGGTGGCCAGACTTAGAAATCTCGATCACTAGAGTAATTAACATACCAGCTGCAATGATCGGCTCTTGGCCATACCTACCTTGGCAGGGGGATTACAAGGGAAGAGTGGGATGGATCCATACTCCCTACGATAATGCTACTAGCACTGAAGTATATGATTGGGTCAATCCATCCCGGTTAGAAACACAGATCAAAGTAGCTGGTCTTGCACTATTGAACATACTGAAACTCTATACCCCTCCAGAAGAACAAAGAATCCCACAGCCAATCCCACCATTACTATTGATTGCTATTATTCCAGGAATTGGCTTAGTTATAATAATTATGTACGGTTTAAGAAGACGAATTAAGGGCTTAGAAAAATCCTAAAAGTAACATATCAATACCTTTCCAAGAATATCTCTGGATAGAGGTCTAAGATACTTATTCGCAAATTTTCTACTTCCTTCTCTTTCATTTAGAGATTGTTTATTTCAAGGAATTTGTTTATATCCGAGAAACACTCTATTGCTATTGCCATTCCCATCGATGATAGTCCCACTATAGGCCCCATTGCTATAAATTGATATCTGTTAGTTCTCTTCGGATCCTTGAATGTTTTATAGAGCTCGAATAAGTCAGCTCCAAGCACGCTCTTAACATTATCTACATCAGCCCCTATGCTTAGACCGTACATGAATATATAATTATGTAGCTGCCTATAGACCTCCTTATTAAAATCTACAGTTGATTGCGTTACAAACATCCACCCAATCCCATATTTCCTTGTCTCTTTTACTCTATCTTTTATAAGAGATAACAGCTCTCTCCTCTCTATACTTTCTTCCTTAGAAATTCTGAAATAAGAGGGCACATAATTATGAGCCTCTTCTACAACTATTAAACCATTTGTTAATATGCCATCTTGATAAAGCTCGTTGGCTCTTGATATTACGGCATCAAGAACCTCCCTCATAACAATTGCTCTAACTTCTTCCTTAGGCATTTGGAGTAAGGCATCTAAGGTCTCTGGAAAGCGTGATAAGTCAATAATTATTATGTATCCATTTACGAACATATCTACAAGATCCTTTATGGAAGTTCTAGTCTCCTTATTAAAGAGAGAATGAACAAGATTCCATTTATCCATCGCTATACGCACATCCATCCTCTTAAGAACAGGTTCTGGCTGTCTATATTTCTTTCTCACCCAAGCCCTTATGAACGCGTAAACATCATTGAACTCCAATTGTGAGGGATCCCTATTCCCATAATTCATTACTAAATCGTTGATCAGCATGATCTTTTTACCAAACTGCAGAACTCCAAGATCCTCAAAGAAGCCTACTTTATCAAGAAGCTTGAAGAATGTTCTAGAAGATTCTAGAGCTATATCATCCAAAGATAATATTTCAAACCTGTTCTCTTTTACTTCCCTAGCAAGGGATTGAAAGTCTAAACCAACTTTGTCCATGAAAGCGTTACGGGAAAATTCTCCTTGCGTGTCAAAGATTATGATTCCCATGTTTTTATGTCTAGCGAATCCAAGAATAAGCATGGCCGCCAATACGGATTTTCCGGAACCAGACTTCCCAAATATTCCAAATGAAAATCCCTCACCCCAACCACCCTCCGCTGGTTCTCCGTAATGCTTAAGGATAAATGGTATTGGTAAGTCCCCGCCATATATTGTGCCTAGATAAAACCTATCCTCTATGGGGAGAAATTCGAGAACTTCTTGTGTCACTTCATATACTAATGAGTCAGTTGAAGGAGGCGTGTTAAGTGTTGATTCTACTAGAAATGGTTGTCCATTCTCATCTTCTACCTCCTCATATACAGATACCAGCGATAAGACCGCTATCTTAGTATCTTTTCCGCTAATGTTTGGTAATGGACCATGAGATTGCAGGATTACTTTGACAGCATTATCTTCTACTAACCTATTAATAGCTGTTATGTTCTTAACTTGTGCAATTACCAGTTTGGGTACTCCGCCCTCCACATGCTTAAACATTACAAGCTTACCTATTAGTGGCTCATAAATACTGTGAGAAAGAATATCCATCGTAAACTCTGTAATTGTGGATGGCGAGCTTATTATCCCTATTGGAGTATTCCCACTTAATAGGGAATCTATGAGTGTCGCACTTGCCTGAGCACACATTTCGATTTATCTCCTCCTTAAGTCCTATAACGAGTAGCAAGAAAGATAGAAGAACACCACTTCTTAGTCATTGTCTGTAGAGCACTATTCTTCGTAGCTGTAAATACTATTTGAGCAACCTTCGATAATCTCTGCGCAAATAGATGTGCTAAGTATTGGATCTCTAGCTCTTCTATGTATGGAGAGGTAACCTGATTATAAACCAGATCAAGCACTCTCTGATAATAGTCACTCTTAACACGCCTTGGGATCTCTATTTTATAAGCCCTGGACCACTCTCTAGGCTTGAAATATATGATATCGAAACCAGTACTACTGAAGAACTCCTCAATAAAACCTGCGTCTATGGGAGTAATATCAGTCTTAGGCATCTGAATACATGCTTGAGGAAGATCACTTCCGATCCATGAAATTTTAATCCATTCACCCTCCTCCAGAGTCAGAGAAAGAACAGATGCATCAGTAGCATTAAGTCGGAACTCTTTAAGGTACTTCTTAGTAAATAGCTTGCCAGTTAATTTCTTAGGTGACGCCAAAAGACCAGGTATCTTAAATATTCTAGAGAATATTCTCTCCTTGCTCAGCCTCTTGAGAAGATCCATCAGTTCCACTGAATCCCAGATAGGATCATCAGGGTTCTGCTCCCTAGCAGATATCACCTCCCGAATATTCGCTAAATTAGCTATTATAGAACCATCCAGGATAACATACTCGTAATCACTCACAAGCTCTGAAGCCAGAGCAAACTCAAGCCAAATCATCAGTCCTCTAGCCACTTTCTCACTAAGGATGGATGGAGGAGCCGCTAATGCGTGCATTTTTTTCTCAAAACCATTTTCCCTAAAAGAATAGGCTACAGCACCAACAAAGATGATATCATAAAGCGTCGTGGATATAACAGCGTATGTACCATCGACAGCTACAACATTACTTAAGTTGATAGGTCTATTATTCTCATATCGATGAAGAAGCTTATTCCTCATAAGGTACTTTCTAATCCTCTCCCTATAAGCAATGATCTGAGAGGAAATAGAGGCAACTTTTCTAGCGGATCTCTGAATGCCCTCTAGGACATCCTTCGCTACATCTGGTGGTAATTCCCCGATAATATTGATAATTTCCTGAGAACTGTCTCTGTAAGCTCTTTTGAGAATCTCAGGCAACGTGATCTGCAATATTCGGACCTCTCTCAACAAATTTGGAAACATGCCTACAAATATTATGTATTACCAACTATTATAAATGATTCGAAATTAAAAAACAGACTAACCTCCTAAGAGATGGAAGGACTATACTAAAAGTAGAAAAAAGATATTATGACAGCTTATCTATGTAAAATTGGATAAAATCGAACGTTGATCAATGACTGCTATATAACTCGTAATACGAGTACTATTATATGAGTACTATTAAGAATGACTTTTCTCATAGTGCTTTTTATTGGAATATTGCATCAGATGACATCATTAAGGTAGAATCGGCGATAGAAGAAATCGAATAATAAAAGCCCCGCATAGTTGAGATTTGATTGTGATGTTTTAATAAATTAGTTCCTCAGCCTTCTCCTCTATGATCGGAGCCAGAAAAGTCCAACAGAATTTCCTAGTCATCAGTTATATTTTTATTGCTCTTTATAAAGTATTTTTTGATTCGCTTTCGTAATAGTTGTTGTTTGGTGTGTGTTTTGAGGAAGCCCATTCTTGATTGGGGTACTTACAACGCTCTCGGTACTTTACCTAATGCTATGTTACTTGGTATGAGATTAACCGAAATTCCTCCTAGAATCTTTTCTAGAAGAGCTATTGATGAGAAGTATTTTAGAGAGTATGGCTCTACTTGCAAAGATGTTTTCACTACCATCACTGCGCATGCTCCTTACTACTCCCTAACATCCGAGGATAAAAGCACCCTTAAAGCTACTGAGAGAGCTATGAAAAGTGCTATAAAACTCTCTAGGATCGCTGGTGCAGAAATATTCAATCTACATATAGGTTCTGCGCTTGATGATAGGGATAAAGCTATTGAGATGGCCGCTGATATGGTCAAGAAGCTTCTTAAAGAAGAAAAGAAGATTCTGATCTCTTTAGAGACTACCCATTCACCAAAGTTCCTCGGCTCTATAGAAGATATCAAGGCAATTGCTGAGGCTACTGATCCTGAAAGGGTTATAATCTCGCTTCAGCTTGATAACGATTTTATTAGGGAGAATAAGATTTATGAGAGCGGAAGATTTAACCTTGCTGATAAACAGACAAACGAGGACTTCTGGTACAATCTTTTCAAGAAAGCCCTACCATTGACTAAGAAGTACTTCTCCTTAAGGTTTTCTCAGGTAGTTGGTCTCTACTTGCGAAAAAGAATTTTTGTAAAGAGGAGAGTTCCATTCGGCCGCGGCTATCCAAATATTAAGCCATTAGCCAGAGCAATTGCGCGTTTCCTCGTAAAAGAGATCTATGAAAAAGAGATTCCAGTAGAAGTTCATATCATATATACGGGACCTCCTCAGACAAAGTACACAGATACTTTAGAGATGTATCACTCCATAATAAGAGAGGTTGCTGAACTGCTCTAATCCCTTTTTTAACTCTCTGCTAGAGAATAACAGTTGGTAGTCAAAGAGTTGTTTGCATACCTAGGAAATGAGCAATAATCTTTGAAACACTTTACAATCTCTTAGCATTCTCTAATCTACTCAGAAATTTTTTAATCCTCCTTATCAACATGTTTAGGCTCTTATAAATAGGTATTTTTAAACCGATTTTCTCCACTCTGTCATCAATTATTATGGCTACTCCCCGTTCTTTCCTACCTACCCTACCGATTGCTTGTGCTAAGGCTGATATCATTTCGCTAAGCTCAAGGGTTCTCATCATTTCCCCAAGTGATATCTTATAATATTTCGAGTATACCCGAGCCACTATCCTGAACTCTCTTGTGATGTCCGGATACGGTAAACCAGCTATGATGGCTAATACTGGGTATTTTCCATTAAGCTTAACATCTATTCCCTCAGCTAATCTTCCACGAGAGACCGTAACTATCACTTCGTGAAGAATATTCTTCTCTTCTCTAATTAATGGAATTTTTAAGTAGTCAGCTAGTTTATGGGCAATATCATAATTAGGCGCGAAAATTATTGTTGGATAATTCATTCTCTGAAGCAAGTATTTTATTGCGTCCGCATATTTCTTTATTACGAATGCCCTATCAGTGTACCTCGTTGTTAAGCCGATTGATAAACCGGTTATCAGCCTCTTCTCAGTGCACTGCAGTAGCCCTGGAATTACATGTACGGATGCTTTCTCCTCACCAAATAGTTTCTTATATAACCCTATTGGATAAAGTGTTGAGGACAATAGAATTATCTTCTTAACACTTCTCATCCTCTTTTGAATAAGAAGGGCAGGAGGACATACCTTAAGGACTTCATCCTCATTAATCGTAATTATTCCTGGTGATTCAGAAAATGATTGATATGTTGCAAGCTTTCTCACAGCTTCCCTATTTCCCATTCTCCATTCCCTAATAGCTGCTCTCACCGGAGATATCCCAGCCTCGATTCTATTAAGATATTCTCGGGCCCATTCATAATCTCTCAGACGCATTCTAGCTGTAATCAGGAAGAGCATCCAATGGGCCTCATCAATTACGATTATATCTCTTTTACCGATGCGTTCAAAGAGTTCATCCAGAATGAAATATGGATGTGTTCCAAGAATTATTCTGGCTTCACTACACAATTCTTGATACGCAAAATAAGGGCATGCTTTAGCCTCTCTAGCAGCAATAAAGAACCCTCTCAAATCCTTTGGCTTATACTCCTTCATGATATTGATTACCCTTTTAACATTTCTCCTACCGAAATACTCACAATCTATTATTGAACACCACCACCGAACAAGCTCCTTCTTATCTGGAGGAAATCTACAGAACTCCTCCTTACCACCTATCGGGATAAACAATGGGGGATTAACATTATACTTCTCAAGAAGCCTAGATATTTCATAGGACATTCTAATAGCGTTATCAAGCTCGGCTCTAGTTCTGAAAAAGATGGCAGAGGAAGTGCCGTGAAGAGCGGTCCAGAAGAGATATGCTAGAGCGGCCATAGTTTTTCCAGTTCCTGGCGGAGCTCTAATCATAGTTACATTACCACTTGATAATAGGGCATCAAGTAATTGTTTAGAGTAGTGGGTTTTAATAGGTAACAAATCGTTAGGCGAGGAAATTCTCATTCTTTATCCTCCACTATGATGATCCCTTCTCTAGACTTAACAATCTGTAATATCCTAATAACTACTGGTACTACGATAGAGGAGATAGTTACATAAAATAGAGGAGAAGAGCTATTAACTTCGACACCACTATGCTCCTGAATAGGAATTATTGTTAGGGTTGAATTATTAAAGAGAGTAAATCTTCCAATACCAATAACATTTATCGCTAATTTAAAGGAATTATTCTTACGTAATTTTGTTTCCATAGAAACTATCTCAGGGACTTCTTTTAGACTAATAAACTTATTATCATCATTTATCTCAATACTTACCCAAACCGATAATCCCTCTCCGCTCCACACCAGCGTTATATTCACTAAGGCTTTACCTATATATGGCGAAGAAAAATTGGCGGTGACGATTTCACTACCCATTGATTCAATTGATATGGTAGGTATTCCGAGGTCATGGAAGGTATAGGTTATAAAATTGTTTGAATAAGGTATCAAGAGGAGGAGAATTACTGCTATACCTCTCATCCCCTTATAGCCTCCTTAATCAGATTGATTATGCTAATATATTCCTCATTATAATAGATATTGTATCCATTGATTCTAGTCCTATAGGTTATCATACCTTTTCTATCCGAAATTATTGTGTTAAAAGGCAATTCTTCCTCCTCGGGAATATCGGGTAGAACATAGACTACCCCATTTCTCTCTCTTATTAATGGTTCTAGATCCTTATCATAATGTGGTGCTGAGAGAATTATCGTGTCTATATTGGAGAGGAGAGCCGCTGTACCCGCTATCATGAATGAGAATTTCGATGCCCCAGTTATATCAATGTAAAGTTTGTTACTACTCGGTTTTTCTTTAAAAGATAAAATTTTCCAGATAACTAGTTCTGATAAAGCACTCTGTTCGGGTCCAATCATAGCTATTTCTTCGTCCTCTTCTAAACCCTTACTACCCTCTCTAAGAAATCTTGATATCTCGCTAACATATCTCATTCCTATCGTCTTTTTCGCTATCACCCTAGCCAAATCCTCTCTCGCTCCTGTAGGTATTAACTCTACTGGGAAACCCTCGGCTTCCTCAAAGATTTCTAGCGTATAGTCGGGGAGACCTAAATAGTCTATCCATACAACACTCGTGGAAAAAAGGGATAATATTGTAGCTATCCAAGGAGAGTCCGTGAGTATTCTGGAAGGCCAGGGTATCCTCAAAATTCTATCTTTTTTCTTAGATATCCCAATGGGTATCTCTTCTATACCTTCTTCCCTGAGGAGATGAGCTAAAACCGATGGGGAAAATAATCCTCTCTCCTCTTTCTTAGAAAATTTTATCCCCACTTTTCTGAGAATTTTCAGCATATCCTCATCAGTATCTACAGATACGCTTGCATCTAGATATCTCTTCTTCTTAATTCTCTTTTCTCCATAAACATTAATCATTATCTTTACTCCATAGCGCCTAGCTACTAGTAAGTACTCCCTATTAATCCTTTTTGTCAGACTCTTTGGGTGTATATAACGCCTAGGCATTTATTCCTCGTCCTCCACAATTATCGGCTCTCCCTCGGCCTCTTCCCTCTTAACAAAGGGCGATGTGGCAGTAAGGAAGATTAAATACGCTATCGATATTATAATAGCTTCAAGCGCTCCAAAGCAAAAATATGATAGGACAAAAATCACTATAACCCACGTGGAGAGAAGTGTTCCCAATGGGTCTTGAGCGAGAATTGTGATATAAAATAAGTGAACATCCACTGTGGATGGTAAAGATTCTATAATGAAGGATATAGCGAGCCATGAGACTACAAGAGTACTAATAGCTTCCTCCAAGCTACTCACAACAATTATCAATCCATAACCAATTAGCAAGCCAACTATCGCATTCAACAGAACTACAATAAGAACAGCCCATTTCCTCCTCTTGACATATGTAAGGAGAGAGACCCTCTCCATACCCAGCAATCCATACTGTCGGTAAATAATGTAGAGATCCGCACCAATCAAACTAAGGAATACGGCTCTAATCGCTATTCTGAAAAGATAACCAGGAAACAATAACAGGCGAAGAGCTTTCCCTAATCCTCCCCAGACATAGTCTATTAATAAATAAACTCCCCATAACGCTAATATATACAAGGGACTGGACAGAATTGTCCGGGCAATATCTGCCGCGAATTTGTACATCTAGCCAACGCCTTATAAATCTCTAAGCCCTTTAACCTCCTTTGCTTCTCCAATTTTACTCATTTTTAGTTAAAACTTATTGTAATAAGCTTTATACCAAAATTGGTACTCCCTATAACAAACATATATTTTTCGCTGGAGAGAATTATTAGATTTCATCAGAAGAGCTTAAGTGGATATTTGCTGGGAAAGGTTAAAAGTTAAAAATTCACTTTTTACCCTAGAATCCTTCTCTGGAGGATGATTAATGACTGAGGGGCCTAGCGCTCGTTATAAAGCATTAAAAGTCTTCGAGAGCGTTGGTGGATGCATTCTCGAAGATATTTTCGTTAGAAGCAGGAAGATTCGTGTTGATCCCAAATATCTTGTGGGTAAAAGGTTTGATTCATTCGATACTTGGGGTAAGAATATTGTCTTCTTCTTCGAATCATTCGCTATTAGGATCCACTTAATGATGTATGGTACAATTCACATCTATGATAGGGAGGAACAATTAGCAAAACCAGAAAGATTGGTTAGATTACTTCTTCTCTTCGATGAGAAAAAAGTAGTCGTCTATAATGCACCTATTATTGAGATTGATTATAAGCATAGGATTGTAGAGGAGCTCAAGAGAATGCTTGGGGAGGATCCACTTAGATCTGATTGGGATCCAAATAGGGCTATTAGACTTATTTTAAGGCATAAAAATAGGAGCATAGGGGATGTGCTTCTTGATCAGAGAGTTATAGCTGGCATAGGTAACATTCTTAGAAATGAAATACTCTTCAGAGCACGCATTCATCCGGATAGACTTGTTAGGGATCTATCATATGAAGAGGTAGAGAGAATAGTTAAGGTTGCAAAGGATCTATCTGAGGAGTTTTTTAGAAGAAGACTTCAAGGAAAGAGAATAGGGCCCATACTTATGGTTTATAATAAATCCGGTAAACCCTGCCCAGTATGTGGTACAAAAATAAGGTATTATAGGCAGAAGCCGAATAATAGGCGAACGTTTTACTGCCCAACTTGTCAAAAATAATCAACAAGACCTACCAATATTCTTTCCAAGATATCTTTCCAGGTGGTCCTCATTGCAGAAATACTTTTCCTCACCCCTAATCTTGATCTTAACAGCTGTCTCCTTATCAATTTCCTTACCACAGAATGCGCAATGAACCTTCATAGTAATCACCAATACATAGATTATAGCTCAAAACATCATTAAACATTTCTCATACTATCCTTATATACTGATATGTATTCGTTTAAATCAATAAACAGAGAATTTCGAAACCATACTAAAAGATGCCAGAATAGCACTAACAAAAAAATCATCAAATACTCTTGTCATAAAAATGATGATGAGAAAAATGAGATTTTAACTTTTGTTAAAGCGAAAAATTTTTAATATATTTTAACGAATTCTTTAAATAAAACAAAAATTCCATCAGGATATCTCATTAATACGTACAAATCATCGTTTATATTGAGGTTTTTATTGGATGATCTCCAAGAAAATAGTTAGGAAATTAATTGATAAAAAACAAGACCTTCCAGAGAAATACTCAAGAATAAAAGCACTGAGCAAATTTGATTTCGCCAGAGTAATGGAGTTTGTTGTGAGGGAATTCCTTGAAGCTAACAAAAAGGGGAGAGAACCAAGTATTGACGCAGTTTCTAAATATGTCCCAGATATAGGCCGGGAAATTCTCGAAGAATTCTTTGCATTTACTAAGGATTTATTCGAGTGCTGGAAGAAACACGGCGATAAATTAGATGCCATAATGAATTGCTTAAAAGGAGAGAAGGAGGAGTCATAAAGAAAATTATAAGATTCGTGGTAAGCCAGGAAAAATATATCATAGGATAAGGGACATAGGAATAAAATCAGGGTAGTATTTGCAGAGCTTCCTCGGGCGTGAATATCTCTAACTTATACTTAGTCTCTCTTGCGATTAAATTAAAGTGAGATACATTCCTAGTAACAAGCGGAACCTCATTCCTGTAACATATAGCCGCTATAAATACATCCCTTAACCCCACTGGTTTTCCCTTCTTATGCAGCGTCGCATCAATTTCTGCAGCAATCCCAGCGGATTCGCCATCAAAAGGCAGCACAGTAACCCATAATAAGAACGTTCTTACATCCTCCAGCTCTTTCTTATATCCTCCGTAAATCGGGCCGTACAATAATTCATACACAGTTATAGATGTGACGAAAAAGCGAGCTCTATCCCGCAATTCCCTAATTAATTTACTTGCCATAGAATCCCGGTCTTTCAAGAACTCAATGATAACGTCCGTATCTAAACAGAGCTCCAGTGCTTCCACCTCTCCCTAATCACCTTAGACAACTCCTTAACATCAACATTCTCCCAACTACCAGCCAACTCATCTAACTTCTTAATCTTCCGAATAACAATCTCATTGCCCCTAAGAACAACTTTTACATAGTCCCCCTCCTTTATCCCAAGCCTCTTCGCTATTTTGCTCGGAATCGTTATTTGCCGATTCCTAGTGACCTTAACAACAGCCATACCCTTCCACCAACCTCAATTCCTAACTACAATATTTCTACTAGATATAAAATTACTACTATAAAATAAGAATCTACTATAATAATTCTTATCATCAACTTAGTCAGTTTTATTGCTGGTGAAGAATGATGGCTGGTAATTATGCGTGGTGGATCATCTCACTTGTTGCTATTGGATGGTTTCTCCTTAAGCTCTACGATATCTACAAAGAAAGAAGAATGCTGAGAGATCTTAGGGATAAGAGAGTTGAGTATACAGCGATAATTGCTAAAGCGCTTGATGAAGCACGCATACTTGATAAGGCTGGGCTTAGTAGGGAGGATGCTGAAAAAATAATCTTATCTTTAAAGAAGATTCCTCAGATTGACATTGTTAAGAAAACTATTAGTGCTCTCAGCATATATGCTAGTTATTTAGAAGAACATCCAGAGGCTCTTAAGGATAAGGAAACTATGAGGGAGAAAATATTAATTCCGCTTATGAGGAATTTCCTTTACATATTCGCTATGGCAGATGATGAGTTGTATAGGCTTATTGAGAAGACGCAGGAATACTATATAAAGAGAGGGTTTAAACAAAAGGTCTTTATCCCTAAATTATTAGAGGCAGTGATGAATAAGACGCTAAGCAGAGTATCTCAAGAACGAGAATATAGTTAAGTTAATGCTCTAAATGAGGGTTGAAGAATGAGTAATGAGGTAGTTGAGGCAAGAGTTAAAGTTCTCAATAAGGTTGGGTTGCATGCTAGACCCGCCGTCATGTTTGTTAAAACAGCAAAAAAGTTCAAATCTAAGATCACTATATGTAAGAATGGCGAATGCGGAGATGCAAAAATTCTCTTACAAGTGCTAGCTCTTGATGTCCAATGTGGGGATGAAATTCTCATAAAGGCGGAGGGAGAGGATGCTAAAGAGGCGATCAAGGAACTAATAACGCTTATAGAGAACAAATTTGGTGAAGAATAATGGTGAGTATCATGAATCAAGCAATTAATTTTATCGAGGAGAAGAAGCATGAGATAATTTCCTCTCTTCAAGAGTTGATAAGGGCTAAAACAGAAAATCCTCCAGGTAGAACCATCGAAGGGATAGAGGTAATCGCTAGAATCCTCAAAAAATACGACATAGAATATAGGATTATAGAACCCTCCCCAGGGAAGCAAAATCTTATAGCAGAAATTGGAAATGGACGACCAGTTCTTATTCTTAATGGTCATGTTGATGTTGTTCCAGCTGGGAATGGATGGAGCGTTGATCCCTATGGAGGAGTTATAAAGGGAGATAAGATATACGGTCGTGGAGCAACGGATATGAAGAGTGGTGTGATAGCAATTCTATACGCTTTCCTAGCTCATAGAAAATTGGAGAAAGGGAAATTAGTTTTAACGATTGTTGCTGATGAGGAAACTGGTGGAAAAGACGGGACAGAGTTCTTGTTGAAGAATGGTTTTGTGAAAGGAGACGCATGCTTAATAGCTGAACCCTCTGGAAGGCTAAATCCCTATGTATATGATATAGTAGCTGGAGAGAAAGGAGCCCTATGGGTAAGGATAAAGAGTAAGGGGAAAGCTGCTCATGGAAGCTTACCAATGCTTGGTGACAATGCTATAAGAAAGATCGCGTCCCTAATCAATAATCTCCCAATACTAATACCAGTAAAAGTGAAAATTCCAGAAGATGCGAAGACCTTAATAGAGGGAGGAAAGAAGTCCTTAGAAAGAGTTCATAAGGATGCTCCAAAAGCTCTTGATAACATAACCGTTAATATAGGGACTATTAGAGGTGGTAGAAAAACGAATATGGTACCTGATGAATGCGAGATAACACTTGACCTCAGAATACCAATTGGAGTGAATACAGAATACGCATTAAAAGCCCTGGAGGATACTGTAAAGAATCTCGGCGAGGACAAATTTGAGATCGAGATAATAAGTAGAATAGAGCCATCTTATACCTCCCCTAGCAATAATTTAGTTAAAATAGTGCGTGAAGTTGCTAAAAAGTACCTAGGTTATGAACCATTACCAATCTGCATGGCTGCTACTTCAGATGCCAGAATATTTAGACATCATGGAATACCAGCGATAAATTTCGGCCCGGGGTATTTAGAAAAAGCTCATACAAGAGACGAATTCATACTAATCCAAGATGTAATAAATTTCACAAAAATGTATGTTGAAATAATCAATAAGTTCTTAGGATTAAGCTAAGAATAATTCTCCCCCATGACCAAAACTTTAATCTTTTTCTTCTAATCCATACTTAAATATTCTTAATTCTTCAACATGAGGAGCTTAAAACTTCGTTGTAGTCAAATGAGCTGATTTGTTGACAAATTCTCATACTTAGGAATCTATATTTCGGATATATCTGCCCGTATATGACGTGGAGAACAAGGGCTAAGAATTTTAAGGCTTTCCACCCTATGTATTTTTCTCATGGGGTGAGTTCCTCATGTCTAGTGTTGTATCTGTGATACCTAATACCGCCCGCCCCACCATAAAGATGACGCCTGGCATCGAGTCAGGAATTTTTGATAAACCACTTGAAATTTTTTAGGTAAAGGTATGTGAAATGGTTAATTCTCATGTTAGAACCAGAATAATTTCGATTAGGTTGCCAATGAGCCTTGATACTGAGTTGAGGAGGATTGCTGAGGAGTTAGGCAGGGATGTTTCTGATGTCATAAGGGAGGCCTTGAGGAGGGGACTATCAGAGATAAAGCTTAATCTCGTCTTCCAGAGGTACACTAAGGGGGAGATGTCGCTTAGCCAAGCAATCGATGTACTTGGATTGAATCCCTGGATTCTCTTGCACAACATGGCTAGTAGGAACATTTCTCTTAGGTACTCGGATGAGGATTTGTCAGATGATCTTAAATCTCTTGACACGCACGGAGTGGCTATATGCTCATGGACGCCATTAGTATTCCTTTCAAAGATATCACGTTTAGGCTTATTGAAACAGCTTTTCGAGGAAGTTTATGTTCCCAAGGAGGTTTTTGAGGCATTAACATGGATTGAGGATTCGGAGAAGTACCCGGAGGTCTTCCTTATAAGGAAGAGCGTGATAGATGGAGTGATAAGGGTTATGGAGGTTAGCAGAGAGAGGGTGGAGCACATAACAAGAAAGTGCGGGGCATCGCTTGGAAGATGCGCGGTTGCGGCAATAGCCCTAGCAAAGCAGGTTAGAGGGGTTTTAATAACTGATGACACAGACTCGAGGAAGGTTGCAAGATCAAAGAACATACCAACGAAAGGAACCGTGTATTTAATAATAGAGATGGTCAGAAAAGGTCTCATTAATAAGCGGGGTGCAAAAAGAATGATAAAGAAACTGATACAGGCTGGGCTAAAGATCCCACAAGAAATGCTGATAACATTGATGGAGGAGATAGAAAAATATGACAGAATAACAAACAATTAGAGGTTAAGGAATTTATGCTCACTTAAACAACATTGTTGGCAGGTAGAGTCCAACGAACATGTACCAGAAAACTATCGTCGAGATCAGGAGCATTACGAATACGAACCATGATGGTCTAATAACTTCACCTGCTGGATGAACCTTTGGCATGTAGAACCAGTTGAAGTATAGTAGCGCCACGCAGTACAAGCACATAATCAACATGTTTCCAATTCCAGTCATCAGGATAAGGATCCCTGGTTGCTTGAGGAATGTCTGAATCGTGGCAACTATTGTGAACAGGAAAATTATGATATAGTACAACTTAGAATACTCAATTCTCTCCCTAACACTTGGAATGTTAGTATACAAGTTGCTAACAATTATCCTTGTAATTCCATCCAGTCCGCCAAGGTAAGAATCTGCCAGGAAGAAGAATGCCAATAACCACAGAACAATCGCTCCAATGTCACCCCAAGCCTCCGCAAACCACCTGCCCTGAACAACTACCAACTTGAACTCCTTACCAGGGACGTACTCAGGCGCCAGCAATGCGTATGACAGAAGCGATGTCAGGAGTACCGTTAACACATTGAATATGACTCCGAACGCATTGTCAAGCCATAACCATTTAACCCACTTCGACCACTCCTCCCTATCCTTCTCAGTGAACGCGCATCCAATCGCTGGAATAGCCTCTGGCTCGCCGGTTAGTGGGCTTGTAACCCTACCTATGTAAGCAGTCATTGCAGCATTCTTGTCCCTAACCCAGTATGAATACAATAGGTTCCAGACACCACCCATCCCAGTATAACACACTAATGTCACAAGGACTGTTATATCGTTTGGATCCCACGTTACCGTGAATCCCTTTGGATCTGTCCATGTGAAATTAGTTAGTGGTAATCTGGGCGTGAACAGGGCTGCGAAGTAGTATCCAGCCCACTTCGCAACTTCCGGTGTCACTATGGCTGCTAAGAGCATCCCGAAGAAGCTTGCTAGAGCTGCAATTGCCTCAACAATCTCAACTATCTTATACGCCACTGGTCCCAGCAGGAATATTATGAATATTATCCATACCAGTATAACTGTTAATATCCTTATTGACAGCTTCGGATTCTGTGGTGTTGGCCAGTACCCGAGTATTGATGCCAGCGCGCTTGCTCCTCCACCCATATAACCAACTATCCATGTCCCAATGATGATTGTTAAAATAAACATAAGCCACCCAAAGAGGTGGTGTATCCTATGAAACGCCTCATAGATTGATTCTCCAGTCGCCATCGTGTACCTTCCAACCTCAAGGTTAACCCAGTACTGGAGCATTGCGAATATGAATAGCCATCCTACGAAGTATAATCCATACTTAGCAACCATGTATGGCCACCAAATTAACTCTCCGCTGCCCTGAGCCAGACCAGCCCAAATCAATCCAGGACCGAACATCGCCGCATAACCGGGGAACTTAGGTAAATCTTTAACTTCCCAAGGCTCCTCAAGTCTCCCCAATATCACAGAGCTAGGACGAGAACTACTCTTAGCCATATACAGCACCATAGCAAAAACACTAAAGCCTAAGATGTGAGATAAATTCGACATAATATTAAGAAATGAATTATAAAAATTTTTCTATCTTTTTCTTAAAAATAAAAATAATACAAAATGATACAATGTATTACAAAAATTTTTAGTAAAGTGATAAGCTTTATATAAAAAATAAAGCCAATTTAGATGGATTTATTTCCTTGGGTGGTTCAAAATGCCTGGCAAGGTTGTTATTAAGAAGCATGAGTGGGTTTCTGGTGCTCCAATGGAGAAGAAGGGTGTTAGGGATTGGAAGTTGATTTATCCCGAGCAGGGATTTGATAATAGGACCCTCTGCCTTGGCGTTGTCGAGGTGGATCCGGGGCACCACACTTCTCTCCACAGACACAATTGCGAGGAGGTATACTTCATCCTTGAGGGTAAGGGTATCTTGGAGATTGAGGGTAAGAAGTACGAGATTGAGGAGGGTGATGCAGTCTTTATCAAGGAGGGTCAAGCCCACAGGGTGTTTAACACGGATCCGAAGAGAAAGCTTAGGTATGTTGCTGTTGGCGGGATAATGCTTGTCCCGCTCCTACCTAAATGGCCCACGGAATCTCCATATGAGATTTTGGAGTGAGATTGTTCATGAAGATAAAAAATGTGGAGTTTATTCCATTGAGATTCGAGCTTCCAGAGCCCTTAAAACTCTCCATCGGTGAGATAAGGTATAGGCCATTCGGAATCGTTAGGATAGAGACTGATGAGGAAATAATTGGCTATGGAGAGTGCTTCGTTAACTTCCCACCATGGACAATATATGAGAAGAAATTCACCATCGAGATGGGCATAAAAAACTTGGTAATAAACGAGAATCCGCTGAACATTGAGAAATTATGGTGGAAAATGTACAACGCATTATACAGGTTCGGGATTATATGGGGTAAAGGAGCGATAATGCAGGCAATAGCGGCGATGGATATTGCCCTATGGGACATCAAGGGGAAGTACATGAATGCATCAATATTCGAGCTTCTCGGAGGAGCATTGAGAGAGAAGATACCATTATATGCAACAGGAATCAGCATGAAGGATCCAGCAAAGGATGCCAAAGATAAGGTTAAGCAGGGCTACAAAATGCTCAAGCTCAGGGTGGGGTTCGGAAGAGAGAAGGATATTGGGATAGTCAGATCCGTCAGAGAAGCAGTTGGTGATGACATAAAAATAATGGTCGACGCTAACATGGCATGGAGCAGGGATGAGGCATTGAAAATGATAAGGGAGCTCGAAAAATTCGACTTACTCTGGGTTGAAGAGCCCGTGAGAGCGGATGATATCAAATCGTATAAGTGGTTATCTAGGAGGATAAAAACACCTATAGCAGCTGGGGAGAATGCGTATGACATAATAGATTTTAAGCAACTAATATTCTCGGGAGCAGTCAAATATGTTATGCCCGATGTCAGTAAGGCTGGCGGAATAACCCTTATGAGAAAAATAATATCTCTAATAGAGATGCAAGGGCTGTACTGTACACCACATTATTATGGATCAGATTTGGGCTTCGCAGCTACATTACACCTAATTGCATGGGGCAAGCCATGCATTTTCACGCAAAGGGATGTCACGAAAGCTCCTCTGAGGGAAGAGATATTGAAGAAACGCATTGAGATAAGGAATGGTGAGGTTGAAGTACCGAAGGATCCAGGATTAGGTGTTGAGATTAATGAAAAAATTATAGAGAAGTATAGAATCGACGTAAAATATTAATCTTTTTTATATATTTTTTTAAAAAAATTATTTCCCAGTTTTATGTGTTTTTGACTATTCTGTTGGAGGGAGTGATTGCCTTGAAAGGTTACATGGGGAAAGTTCTGAGTATTAGGCTTGATAAGAGGAGTTTTGATGTTGAGGATTTGCCTGATGGTTTGGCTAGGATGTTTATTGGCGGGAAGGGTTTTGGAGCATATTATTTATATAAATATGCTAGGCCTGGGATAGATTCGTTTTCTCCAGAAAATCCATTGATAATTGCTGCTGGACCATTGAATGGGACCAGGGTTCCAATGGCTTCGAAAGTTGGATTCTTCTTTAAATCACCGATAACTGAAGGCTATGGAGAATCATACGTTGGTGGGTCATTGCCAAGATATCCAAAGTGGGTTGGGTATGATGCGATCATAATTATGGGTAAAGCTGATAAACCAACATACCTCGTGTTCACAGAGGACGGTGTTGAGTTCCGTGATGCAGGGGATTTATGGGGACTGAAATCTAATGAAACTGATGAGGCTCTCAGGAAGGAATTTGGTGAAAAAGCAAGCATAGTCACGATAGGGCCTGCTGGAGAGAACCTAGTGAGATACGCGGCGATATGCGTTGACAAGTGGAGACAGGCTGGTAGAGGTGGAGGAGGAGCAGTCATGGGTTCGAAGAATCTCAAGGCAATGGTTTTTGTGAGCGGTCAAAACTGGATTGAGCCAGCGAAACCAGATGAGCTAGATGGTGTTTTAAAGGAGATTCTTGAGGAGAGGAAGAGGAGCCCAGGAGTTAAGAGAATGCATGAATATGGAACTCCAGGAATGGCGGCTCTAGCTAATAAGATGGGATTCTTCCCATCATATTACTGGAGCAAAGGAAATGTTGATTATGTGGAAAAAATTGGTCCAGAGGCCGTGAAATCAATTCTGAAGAAAACGTATAGTTGCTGGAACTGCTTCATAGGTTGTGGGAGATGGACTAGTGCGAATACTAAATGGGGACACATAGAGATGGATGGCCTGGATTACGAAACAATATATGCCTTTGGAGGATTATTCGGAGCAAGGGATGTAAAGGAAATCCTATACCTAAACTATCTAGCAGACATCTATGGAATAGACACGATATCACTAGGGAACGTCCTTGGATTCGCGGTGGAAGCGTACAAGAGAGGAAAAATAGGGTTCAAGATTGATTATGGAGACATAGATGCTGCAGCTGAACTCATAAAGAAGATAGCGAACAGGGATGGTATTGGAGATATTCTTGCTGAGGGAGTCGCAAGAGCTGCATCAAAGCTTGGACTAGAGGAGATAGCAGTTCACGTGAAGGGTCTCGAACCACCAGGATACGATCCAAGAGTTCTGAAAGGAATGAGCTTGGCTTACGCAACATCTCCAAGGGGTGCATGCCATCTGAGAATGATGGCATATTACGTTGATATTAAGGGATTCGCGGGCCCACCAGAAGAGCTTAGCGAAAGAAAGATAAGGAAGCTAATTGAGTTCGAGGACTTCATGACGGCATTCGACAGCCTAATACTATGCAAATTCGGGAGAGACATATTCACATTCGAGAGAATGCACAAGCTACTAAATGCGGTGACGGGGATGAACATAAGCTATAAAGAATTCAAGGAATCACTAGAGAGAATAACACTACTAACGAGAATGTTTAACGAAAGAGAAGGGTTCAGGAAAGAAAAAGAGAAAATACCAGAAAGATTCTTCAGAGAGAAAATAGTGTTTAGGGGTCAAGAAAAAACGCTGAGCGAAGAAGAATTTGAGAAAGCGATAAAAATGTATTATAGGCTCAGAGGATTAAAGGAAGATGGAACAATATCAAATGAAAAGAAAAAAGAACTAAGCCTCCATGAATACGTTTAGATGAATACGCTTGAATAAAAGGCGTTATTTGCGATGCCTCAAAATTTCCTCCTCCATCCTTCATTTTTCAGGCTTCATCATGAAATCTCTCAACATCCATAATCAGTCCTCCCTTGTCAACCTCCCTCGTTCTCGACAAATTAATGGTCTCGGCAGAGGAAATTCAAAAGCCCAGTTATCACCATCTTTGTTCAAAGAAATCAGATAAGACTCCAGATGAGGTTTACGACGTATTCATAAATGCTTTAAGGGAAATTCGATAAGAGAATATTCGAGGTGATCGTCGTGCTCATGGATAAATATTTTGATGGAGTAATCTCTCTCCTTAATAAGGTTAGAGAGACGCAGAGAGATAAAATATTAGAAGCAGCAAAACTTGTTAAGGAAGCCTTAAAGAAAGATAAACTTATTCATGTCTATGGTACTGGCCACTCCCAAGTTCTTGCTATTGAAGTATTCTATAGAGCAGGAGGTTTTGTGCCCGTTAATGCTATTCTGGATCTAGGCTCATCAGTATATGGAGGAGCAATGAAAAGCACAGGGGTTGAGAGATTACAGGGTTATGCAAAGATTCTTTTAGATTATTATGACATCGGGCAAGATGATGTGCTAATCGTAGTATCTAACTCTGGGCGAAACGCCCTGCCAATTGAGATGGCTATGGGCGCTAGAGAAAGGGGAGCTAAAGTAATAGCAATAACATCAATAGAGTTCTCTAGCAAATTCCCACCACGCCATCCATCTGGGAAGAGATTATACGATGTAGCTGATATAGTCATTGATAACCATGTTCCGCCTGGAGATGCATTGCTTGAGGTAAAGGGCATAAAAACAAAGATTGCACCAGTATCCACAATAGTAAATTCCGCAATTCTCCATTCAATAATGGCTGAAGCGGCCAAGATGCTTGTGGACGAAGGGATAGAACCTCCTATATGGTTAAGCGCTAATGTTCCAGGAGGTGATGAGTACAATAAGAAGTATCTAAAGAAGTACAAGTATAGAATAAAGCATCTATAAACTTTAACTTGTAATAATTTCGTGCAAAAATTTGTTCCCCTTATTTATCTCTTTAAGGGTTTTCATCTCCTCCGCAAGCTCTTCAGTCCCTCCATAAAAAGTATGAGAAATTAATTTTTCATCTGATAATTTTATCGAATACCCCAGCACTTTTAATTAGTAAACCTTAGATTCTCAGTTATAGGAAAATTTACAAAAAAATGTTCAAGAGCTTTTTAGATTTTGGAGTTTCTCTAAAGAATGGGGAGCTCTATCTTTTTCTCATGGTAAAACTCTCGCACTAGTTTCCTGACTTGTTGTGGAGTAGCCAAGTTTAATGCTTTATTTGCAAGATTCTCCACTTCCTCTACGGTGAATTGTCTAATCAGGTATTTTATGATAGGGATCATGGAAGGTACGACACTAAGCTTTCTTACTCCTAACCCAATTAATACGGGGACCGCGTAGATGTCTGAGGCACTTTCTCCACAAACACTAACCTCAACATCCGTGCCTTTCGCGGCATCTACTGTCATTTTCACCAATTTTAGTACTGCTGGATGCAAGTGATCGAAAAATTCGGGTGATTCTAACCCCGCCCTATCTACTGCTAAGGTATATTGAGTTAGATCATTTGTTCCAATGCTCATAAAATCTACATGTTCCACAAACTTGTCCGCAAGAAGTGCTGCTGAGGGGATCTCGATCATTATCCCATATTTTACATTACCAAGCTCCTTGCCCTCTGATCTCAGCTCATTTATTATCCCTTCCAGAAAGCTTTTCATCCTAATGACTTCACTGACATCAGCTATCATTGGAAGCATTATACCAACATTACCGTATTTTGCCGCTCGTAGTATTGCTCTAAGCTGTTCCCTCATGATTTCTCTTATCTCCTTCCAGTATAATCTTATGGCCCTCTTCCCAAGTGCTGGATTCGGTTCATGGCTCATGGGTAGGTAGGGTACTGGTTTATCAGAACCAATATCTAGAGTTCTTATAATCACTAGGTTTGGAGATAACCTCTGGACAGCGAATTTATATGCTTGGAACTGTTCTTCTTCCGTTGGTGGATTATCTCTGCCCAAGAAATATATCTCAGTTCTAAATAATCCTACGCCTTCAGCCCCATAATAAGCAGCGGTCTCTGCTTCATCTTCTTTCCCTATATTCGCCACAACAAATACCCTCGTCTTACCATCCGCCATCACCGCAGGCTCTTTTGCTTTACGAAGTATTTCATGCATTATTCTGTCCCATTTTTCCTTAGCTCTCATAATTTCTCTTAGCTTCTCCTCAGACGGATTCACTATTACAATACCATTTAAACCATTAACAACTATTGTATCCCCACTTCTTATCCTCCTCATCGCATCCTTAACTTTCACAACTGTCGGTATTCCGAGGCTTCTAGCTACTATAGCGAAATGTGATAGAGCTGTCCCATACTGCGTAACTAGTCCCTCCATTTTATCTGATAAGTATAGAACCTCGCTTGGATGGAGTTCGGTCGCTACAATTATACCTTTCTTTTCCGGCTCTACTTCTTCAACACCCGCTAGCTTCTTCAATAATCTAATGCAGAGATCTCTGACATCACTAACTCTTTCGCGCATATAGACGCTTTCGGATCTAAGGAAGATCTGACTAACTTCATTTAAGACCTTCTCAATAGCTTTGGCAGGATCCTCGCCTTTAGCAATCAGTTCCTTAATCTTTCCTGAGAATGATTCGTCTTCGAGAATCATTAGTTGGAACTCCAGTAGCTCCAGAATATCCTTGCCAGCAACATTCTTAAGACTTTCCATTAGATCTGAGATCTCTTTTCTAGTTCTCTCTACTGCTTCTTCAAATTTCTCCGCATCGATCTTTGATCCTCGGATCCTCTCTAGAAGATCCTCTAGCTCATATCTTCTCAATACAATGGCTTCTCCTATACTAATACCCGGGAATACTCCAGAACCCTTAAGGATAATTTCCATTCCAGATCACTCTATAAATACTCCAAACAGTAGATGAAGTGAACGTATTTTTAACTTTTTATATTCATCTTATGTAGGAAACTAGAGAATTTGTATATTCATTAGGACTTTGCTCACTCAATATTTCCAAAACCTGGTTTTAAAAGCTAGAATAAAACAATCTAGGACTCTTTTACCTTATAGTGGAGATAAAGAGGACATGATATTGTTACGAATCTCTCTGCCGCTTATTTTTAGTGTTGGATCCCCTCAGCGGGGATTATAATAGGAAAGATGTGTTATCCCTACTTTTAAATTGAAGGAGAAGACAAATGAATTTGTGAGAGGAAGCCATGTCTTTTTTATTTTAGCAATTCTATACTAAATATTTTTAATATGAAGAATAATTTGAGGCGAGAGAAACTTGAAAACAATCAGTATCGAGGAAGAGTATGGAAGACCCGTTCTTCCATTTACCGCATTTGTGGGCCAAGATGATCTAAAGCTAGCTCTCATTTTATTGGCGATTAATCCACGTATTGGTGGTTTATTAATAATGGGGGAGAAAGGTACGGGGAAATCGGCGATTGTGAGAGCATTAGCGGATCTCTTACCACCGATAAAGGTTGTGAAGGGTTGCCCTTTTAATGATGATCCAGATGATCCCGTGAATATGTGTGATATCTGTAGGGAGAAGATTAAAAGTGGAGAGAAGTTAGAAACTGAGTATAAGCGTATGGAGGTTATTACGCTTCCTCTAAGCGCTAGCATAGATGCTGTAGTAGGAACTATTGATATAGAGAAGGTCTTAAGAGAGGGGCTGAAGGCTTTTCAACCAGGCATCTTGGCTAGAGCTAACCGGCAAATTCTTTATATTGATGAGGTAAATCTCTTGCCCGACCATATCGTTGATGCCATCTTAGATGCTGCCGCTCTCGGATGGAATTATGTTGAGCGCGAAGGCGTCAGTATAGCCCACCCCTCAAGATTTATTCTTATAGGTACAATGAATCCAGAGGAAGGAGAGCTTAGACCCCAACTCCTTGATAGGTTCTCACTATCTGTTCGGGTGGAGAGTATTAAAGATGAGAAACTGAGAGTTGAGATAATTAGGAGGAATCTAGAATTTTTAGAGGATCCAATAGGTTTTAGGAGGAAGTGGGAGGAAGAGCAGAGAAAGTTGCGAGAAAGAATACTGCGGGCGAAGGAGATCCTCCCTAAAGTGAGGATTGGGGAGGAATTACTATACATTATTGCTGAATTGTGCAATTCTCTTAGAGTTGATGGGCATAGACCAGATATTGTAATAGCTATGACGGCAAAGACGATCGCCGCATATAATGGCAGGGATCACGTTATTGAAGAGGATATACTCGAAGCAGCTAAATTAGCTCTCGGTCATAGAACCAGAGAGAAAGGTCTTTTGGAGCCAGCTTCATACAAAGAAATTAAGGAAGCATTCGGAAAAGCGGTGAAAAAAGCACGAAAATTTTTTCGCAAAAGTGGAGAAGGGTAAGCTTGGGAAGGGAGAAATAAGTGTTTCTAAATTAGCGAAAACGGATAAGTTGAGGTTCGGCGTGGTTAGTGAGGAGGAAGAGATAAAAGCTGAGGGGAGGATTAAATTCCCCGGAGAAGAGTACATTCCAGCTAGTCCAGATAGTACAAGAAAGAGAAAGAAGGGGCGAGCGAGGCTTTCTGAGAAGCTTGAGGTATTTGGAAAAATGATCTATAGGAAAGTAAAGAAAATTCCCAAGATAAAGTTTGATAAATTGGTGCGGGGAGGTGTGAGTAAGCGAGAGAAAGTGATTGAGTACCCATTAAGAGTTAGTGGGCCTGGAATCTATCCCTTACAACCTGGAGTTTATAAAAGGGTTTCATGGATCAGTATTCCAAGGAGCAGCGTTAATAGGAGAAGAATACTGGTAACAGCTTCCCCTGGGAGTGGTAAGGATGGTTTTGTAATAGATGCCATTGCGGGAAAACGCGGAGATATCTCACTATTTCGCACAATTATTTCCGCAATTATCAAGGGGCATATAAGAGATGGAAAACCACTCATTAGGTATGATGATTTAAAAATAGCTGTTAAGAAAACTTATTCACGCTTAATTATTCTAGTGGTGCTTGACACGAGTACAAGCATGAAGTATATGTTGCCATGGCTCATTAGAGCAATCATTAAGTTAAAGTTATTGGCTTGGAGAAAACGTGATAAAGTGGGCTTAATAGTTTGTTCTGGAAAGGAGGCTGAGGTCTTAGTATACCCCACAACTAATATTAATATTATTATGAGGAAATTTAGATATATTAAATTGGGTGGAAGTACACCATTAGCTGATGGTATGCTGAAAGCGCTTTATATAATAAAGAGGGAGAGATTACGGAATCCTGATATTATGCCATTAGTAGTATTAATAAGCGATGGCCTTGCGAATATCCCATTGAAGAGGGAGATCCCAGAGGGAATTTATGATATATGCCCCATTAGAGGATTCGCGGATACTATTTACATGGCCAAGCTTTATCGGAGAGAAAGGATACCCACTATAGTTATTAATCCGCTACATGAACCAGGTGCTCAAATGGTTTACGGATGGAATCCAACAAAGCTCCTCCATATAATCTCCAGAATAACCAAAGGTATCTACATTGGTATTCCTCCTCGTATGCCTGCACAAGATTATAAGAAAATACTCGAGAGCATATTCTCGGCAATAAATAGTCTGGGACGATTGTATAGATGATACTCCAACACGCCTAGGAATCCAAAAATTTAGTAATAATACCTCTCCTAAGCATTTTCCTATGTACTCCGAAACTTTTATTTATTCTGAATAATATATATTTTTCCGAAAAATGAATGGGGAGGAGAAGAATGGAAATTTTCGAAGGAATTGTAGGTAAGAAGGGAGAAATCTATGTTAGGAAGAGGTTCAGGGAGCTTATGGGATTAAAGCCAGGGGATAGGGTGGAGTTCATTGTTAAGGGTGACACAGTTATTTTCAGGAAAAAACCTAATGCTGCGGATTTATTAAGGAGGAAGAGGATTAGGGTTGATATTTCTGAGGTATTGGAATTAAGGAAGTCTTTCGAGGAGGAGTTGGTTAGTGGGGATTAAACTTCTTCTGGATACGTCGTTTTTACTCCCGTTCTTTGGGCTTGATCTAGGCGATATAAATGATATTGTAGAAAAGCTTTACTATAAACTCTCAAACCTTTATTTTGCAGAGATTTCTATCTATGAAGCAAAGTTTAAGCTGATTTCCCTTTACCGAAAAAAACGTATACCAATAGATCTTATCGAGAATTTTTGGGAGAATCTGAGAATTCTGTATGATGATGATAGGATTATTTTCATCCCCTATGATAAAGAAGTCGATGCAAATCTGAACCACTTAGAGAAGACCCTTGAGGCACGGTTAGGCATCGTTGATGAATTAATTATAGCCTCAGCAATGCTTGTTGGTAACTTACTAACTCTTGATGAGGATATTCTTAGAATGAGAAGTGTTATGGCAGAGAAATTTGGTCTACAAATATTTGGACTCACCGACATATCAGAATTAGTGAGAATGTAATTTTTCTCTACTATGCAATATACTCCTTGCTCTAAGTATTTTTTGTCTTCTCTGAATACCTTCTAGTATTTCTTTATACGATTTAAATTGATTCGCTACGTATCTTGGCTCAACGTCTTTCCATAGCTTCCTGTAGAAATAAAAATACTCTGAGATATCTAATGGATCCCCAAAAATTACGATGTGATTGTTTATTACACTCATTTTTATGGGCAATGGCAGCAATTCAAAAATTCTTAAGTCATAACCCGGTTTTATTTTAGGGAGTAATTTCCAGAGTATTCTAATATTCTTACTTGGATCACTTATCCTGGTAATTACCGCTACATCTATATCCGACCGTGGTGTACATTGATTTCTAGCGTAACTCCCATAGACGACTACCCAGTAGTCCCTTAATGGTTCTAGATCCCTTCTTATCTCATTTAAAGATTTTCTGCAAGACATTTTCAACAACCCTAATAAACGTGAATATTATGTCTATTATCTCATTAAGATTCTCTTTCACAACCCTTTCATCAAACTTATTATATTTATGAACTATAGCGTTTCTTAAACCATTTAATAACTTTAATTTATCTGCTAATTCCTTGTCTATTATACGTTTCTCAGCTAGTTTATCTATATTAGTATAATCGTCTGAGACATTCATACCTAGATCTCTAACCAACATAGCTATTATATCCATTACAGCATCGATACTTGTATGAAGCCGATATAATAAGGCCTCGAAATAGAAGACGTTGTCAATATCTGGTGGTAATTCTCCCAACTTTTCTGTGATATAATCTATTTTTCTTCTATAGGCTTTTAGTCTTTCGATCAATCTAAGCACCATATTATTAGGCACACGTTGTGTAATTAATATTATGTTGCTCAGAATATGAAATTGTGCATATATGCGAAAAATAGGATAATAAGATAGAGGAAAAAATCGGTTTAGATAAGCCGAATAAAGCGGATTATATATCGAAGAAAAGCCTCTGATAATCCTTTAATTCCATGGATTTGACTATTGATAATCCGCATTTCTTTGCCGTCTTTATACATTTTATTGGAGAAAACGTTTTATGCCGTTAATTATGATTCTTAATGTTGATATGGTCTCTTTTTGGGATTAGGGGATTTATTATGATTGAAGCTACCATCGAGAACATTATTTCAAGGGAATATCTGGAGAAGATAATTGATGCTTGGAGCAGGAAGGGTGCTGAATACGTGGAGTGTAGGGCTGAGGTGAGGAAATCACTGAGAATAGAGATAAGGGATCACGAAATAAAGAGGTTTGACAGCTCCTTCTCAAGCGGTGTAGCGGTTAGAGTAGTGATTGATGGTAAGCTCCATTTCTTCTCAATCTCTGCAGGAGAACTCCCTCATGCTAACATTGTTGAAGAGAAGGTCTTCTCTCAGAGAGACTGGTTATGGAGTGTAAAGCTGAAAGAAAGGGAATCGTTCAAAGATAAAGTAATTGTAGAGGAGAAGAGACCACTTATAGATGTTGGAATTGAAGAGAAGCTAAAGTTCGTTAAGAACTCCCACGAGAGAGCATTTAAAGACATAGTTAAAACCGTCTCAACAACATATAATGAAGAGATTGTGGAGAAGCTTATCTTAACCAGCGAGGGTACAGACATTCTATTACGCATACCATATGTGATTATCAGGCATGAAATAACAGCTGAGGTTGATGGAAAAATAAATGCCGCTAGAGGAATATGGGGCGGAATTGGGGGGTTCGAGGTAATGGATGAGAAAGATATCTCTAAGATGACAGATGAGACGAGCAAAAGCGCTTGCGATGGGGCCAGAGCTAAGAGATGCCCCTCTGGTAAATTTAGGGTTGTTCTTGATGGAGATTTAAATCACTTATTAGCCCATGAAGCATTGGGTCATGCGGCTGAGGCAGATAGTTTAAGAGTTGGAAGCATTTTAAAAGGCAAATTGGGTAAAAAGATTGCGAGCCCATTAATCAATATTGTAGATGATGGGAGATTCGAACTCAACGGTGTCAAAGGATTTGGATGGATTCCCTACGATGATGAGGGAACACCTACAGAAAGAACATTAATTATAGAGAGAGGAGTACTGAAATCTTTTATGACGGATAGGATCACTGCTGAAGAATATGGTTTAAGATTAACCGGTAATGCTAGAGCTCAGGATTGGACATTACCAAGTGTCGTTAGGATGCGAAACACTTTCATAGAGCCTAGTTCTCCTGATATAGGGTATAAGAATGAAGAATTATTGCAGGAACTCAGAGATGGATTATTATTAAAAACTGGTAGAGGCGGCCAAGTGGATCCAACAAGAGGAGTATTCACCTTTGGCGTTCAGGAGGCGTTCTTAGTTAAAAATGGAGAGATCGTGGAGAGGTTATCGAGTACGAGTATCTCTGGGAATATCTTAGTAGTTCTGAAGAATGTTGAGGCCGTGGGAAGGGAGTTTGATCCCCCACAGAAATCTGCTGGGTTCTGTGGAAAGGTAGGTCTAGTACCTGTTGGTGTCACTGGTCCATGGCTACTTATTAAGAATCTTATTGTTGGAGGGTGAGTAATATGGAGGGGGAATCTTTAGAGAATATCGTTGAACAAGCACTCAGATACGCTGAAGAACTAGGTGCAAAACAAGCCGAGATATTTGGAGCGAGGGGTAGGATAGTTCTATTAATGATTGAGAAGAAAGTACCTTCAGCCACAGTAAGTTATATAGGGGGAGTAGCCGTAAGGATAGCTACAGAGAACAACGTTGGCTTCGCTCATACCACTAGTTTCTCACAAGAATCAATAAGGGAGACCGTTCGATTAGCCTTGGAAAGTGCTAAAGCTAAGGGAAAAGATAAATATTTCAAGAGCCTTCCTCCCGAAATGCCTACTGAGCATGTAGAACCTATTTATGATAAGGAAACTGCCCAAGCCTCTCTAGATGATATCCTAGGAGTTTATGAAACCGTTAAGAACATAGTTGATGGTAGTGGGAAAAAGATTATGCTTATTGGTGGTGGCGCGGTAGCGGGAGAAGGAGAGGTTTTCCTGAAGAATAGTTTAGGTGTTGAGAGAAGGGATAAGAGAACAGTAGTAGGTTGTTACTTTTATGCATTAGCTACTGACGAGATACCCCCTGCAATGGCTTTTGTATACGATGAGAGGAGTAGGATACGGGATATGAATCTCGAAAAACTCGGAGAGAAATTGATAGAAGAAACTGTTAAGGCAAAACGGGCAAAAGAAATGGTGTTCACTGGCAAATCATCAGTAATAATTCTACCCCGAGCCTTGTCATCCTTCCTATGGGTATTTTCGGAAGAAATTAGTGCACCAAATGTTGATAGAGGCTCAACACCATTTAAGAGGGAGAAAATCGGTGAAAAGATAGCAAGCGAGGAAATATCCATTCTAGACAATCCTAGATCAGAAGATAACCCCTGGAGAACTAGTAGAGATGACGAAGGCATCCCCACAAAGGAGATAGAAATAATTAGGGATGGAGTCCTAATATCCCACCTCACAGATTATTACTA
>Ga0190312_1000098_pt1 | contig 32031 bp, 65 predicted proteins | sample 487007910_MG_FD_165046 | JGI IMG/M metagenome (GOLD analysis project Ga0190312, IMG submission 165046) | Hydrothermal vent sediment bacterial communities from Southern Trench, Guaymas Basin, Mexico - 4870-07-9-10_MG | ecosystem: Environmental > Aquatic > Marine > Hydrothermal vents > Sediment ... | reverse complement strand
GCCTCAGCCTATAGGAGCGGCTACGGAGCCTAAACCAAACGTACCGGCCGTAGAACCCAAGATAGAACCTAATGTAGAGCAAACCGTAGAGCCTCAGCAGGAGGCCTCAAGGATCATGGAGGAGGAGCTGTGGATCAAGGCTTCACCGATAATACGAAAGGTGATCTTGGATCCGAAGGTTTTCTTGTACTACGACTACGTCCGCAACAAGTATGGGTACAAGGGTGACCTCGGGGATTTCATTAGAGATTGCGTTGAGGACTTCTTTGAGCGTCGAGGGATAAAGATAAAGATCGTGGAGGAGGAGGAGCTGTGAGCGAGGATAAGTCAAAGCTGAGCGAGCTAGTTGTGGAGAAGCGTAGGACCTCTAAGGTTCCGACTCCCCTGGAGGAGCTGGAGGAGCTGGAGCAGTTAGAGCTGATGGAGATGGCCAAGGAGGCGAAGCGATTAAGGTTACAGGAGCTCATAGAGAAGTACCGTAGGAGGGTCGACGAGCTCAAATCTCAGGGTAAAGCGTTCAAGATGGACCTGCCGCCCCAGTTCGTTGTGGAGCTCGCGAAGATGCCTGAGGAGCAGAGGATGCAGGTTCTACAGGTCATGCAGATGCTCAAGGCAATAGAGAACGCCCCGCCGCAGCTCGCTCAGGTCGGGGCTCTTGCACCGCTGATCATGATGATATACGGTAATAAGCAGATGCAGCAGAACAATCCTCAGGGGAGCAGCATGAAGGACTTGGCGGAGGCACTCAAGATAATGGTGGAGGTCGCCAACGCATCTAGACAGCAGGGCAACCCAGACGCCAACACCTTGATCGGGAGCATACTGAGCAAGCTCACTGAGAGCACGATTAGCCTGTACAACATGCTTGCCGAGGAGAGGCTGAAGAGGCTTGAGGAGAGGCTCTCGTACAACCCGTTGGACGCGACGAAGCAGATACTGGCCATAGCGCAGGAGATGAAGAAGCTTGTCGGCGAGTCATCTAGTCCTCAGACGCTGGCGAAGCTGAAGGAGCTCGAGCTCAAGGCAAACGTGATGATGCAGAAGATGCAGCTGGACCAGCAGAAATGGCAGTTCCAGCAGCAGATGGAAAGAGAAAAGTGGCTGAGGCAGCAGGAGCTCGAGAAGGAGAAGTGGAAGAGCATAAACGAGATATTCAGAGGACCAGTCGGCAGCGCAGTTGGCCGCGTGCTGAACGACCTAGGCAGAGCAACCGCGAGCAGGATAAACCCCCAGGCAAACCGTGGATCACAGCCGAGGATCGTGCAGACCACGTGCCCTAGATGCAACAAGCCTTTCTACGTGGACGAAACACTAGATAGAACAGTCTGCCCACACTGTGGAACCCTACTCCAGAAGGTGATCGAGAGTGGAGAATCGGCAGGTCAAATGGGTGGCGGTGGAGGACAGCAAACCCAACAACCCAGCCAATGAGCTGGAGCCCTTCACGCCGCAGTGGTTCCTCTTCAACTTCCTCAGGGAGTGGACGCCGGAGGACCTCGAAATAACAATCAAAAAGGACGTTCAAGTCGACCTATCGTTCCTAGGCGACTACATCATAGACGCCGTTGCAAACGAAGTCCTAAAGTGGTTTAGGGAATATAGACCAGACCTCCACGAAGTATTGGCGACGGATGAGGGGGTCTCATGGCTCAAAAGGAACATAGAGAGAATATTGAGGAGAGACTAAGGCAAAAGAGCATTCAAGGCATCCTAAACATCGCCAACTCTTTTTTATCAAATCCAGAGGTCAAGAGGCTCATAAGGAGAACCATGGTGGTCGAAGGCCTGCGAATGGGCGTCGTCCTAGCATTCCTTTTCACAGGTCTGATATGCATATTTAACTGTATTAGGAGCGCTGTACAAAGCCCGGTCGTTGACTTGGCTCTGGGAGTAGCCTTAATTTCCGTGGCGCTAATAATACTGGCGAGGGATCTATGGCGGAGCCGAAGGCTATCGAGGTAATTGTCAGGGAGGAGCCCATAGCCTTCGTTCGTGAATACAAGGACAAAGGCAACATCAAGCTATACATTGGAGAGTCGGGAGCTCTAGCTAAAATACGCTACGAGCCTGTTGATAGCTTCCCCGGGGTCGAGAGAATTAAGGAGCGTTTGAGGAGTTGCCCGCTATGTCTTGTAAGCGAAAACTTAAATTCCTCTCATGCTAATCCTAGAAGTGGTGAGTCGAGAATGGCTTGGCGTGAAACTGGGATAATAGTGGGCTCCCAACACATAGGGAAGGGAGTGAACAAGCTGTTTGACATGTACGTGGAGCCAAGCGTTGGACCCGACGCTAGGAACCTTATCGAGTTCGGTGTTGGCACAGCCCTAGTGTTGATCCCGAGGTTCGTCAGGATGCCTAGTGTCGCCGACATGGCTTTGACGGTCATAGGGGGACAGATGACAACGAAGATATGGGACTACGTCGAGTCAAAGACCGCTCCAGCTGCGGCTCCAGTCTACGCTCCAGCCACAGCCCCTGCTCCAACACCCAGCCCAGCAGAGCAGGCTCCAGCTCCCTCAGCCTACCAGCCGGCAGGGCCAATGCTAGTGTAACACCGCTAAACCAGCTGTAACCCGACTTTTTCGTAGAGCCTGTGGAGGCTCATTAGGTACTTCAGGGTGTCCTCCCCGTTTTTTTGCAGTTTAGCCTTGAGTACATCCCATTCCCTCTTGGTTTCCGGGGTGCACCTTATCCTTATCATCTCGGTTTTATCGCTGACCACTGGTAGCACCTGTGTTACTGGTGCCACCAATGTTTAAAAGCTTAATTCTCACATTACGTGACGAGGTGGTGGTTTGGATGGCGTTTGCAGCCGAGGCTTATAGGAGTGTCAGCATACCCTCAGCCGAGCTCTCAATCGACGAGTACAGAGCGATAAGGCAGATGGCAGTCAAGAAGATCGAGGACGCGATCAGGGCCAAGGGCAAGAGCCCAGCCAACTACGCTATTAGAGACCTACAGCCAACCGACCTGGGCTTCTCATCTGACGTCTGGAGCTACACCTACTCCGCTGCAACCACGGAGGAGAACGTGGTCAGCATGACCGTCGGCGACGACAAGTTCATAGTTATATACGCAGTTGCGAACAGGTCGACGAGCCCCGTCACGACCAGGTTGACGTTTTACAAGGGCACGATACCGCTGAAGAAGATCAACCTGGAGGACATGTACATCGAGGACGTCCCCAAGAAGGTCCTGGACGAGCCGCTGGTCTGGGCTGAGAGCGACACACTCAAGATAGTCGGCTACGCCGAGTCAGCCTCAACTGACAGGCTGATATTCAAGGGCTTCATAGCCGAGCCCAAGGGCGAGACGGTTAGCACCAGGTAAGGGGGAGTAGGCGTTGACAGTGCTCGGCGGCGTTGACCCGACGCCTCTAGCCGGTAGGGTTCACAGGCGACACGTCATATACGAGACCGTTACGGGGCCCTCAACCGACAAGAGTGGGATAGCCGCTGACGCCACAGCCACGTTGGACTTCTCAATAGCCAGCGAATCACCGAGGAACGTGCAGTACGCTGGGCTTGCCGCCGGTTTGATAGGGCTTCCAACCGGGGTCTTCGTCAGCGACATATCTGTCGACACGGCAAACAAGAAGCTCAACGTCATAGTGATAAACAAGAGCGGAGCGTCAGTAAACATATCTGCCAACTCCGTGACGGCGACCGTGCTGGTCTTATCCTAACGTGAGGCAAACCCCTTTTTTTACCAATTTGTTTATATTTGTCCTCGGCGCCTCTTCTAGTAGCGATCGAGGAGGTGTAGACGGGAATGTCGGTGACTTGCATCTATCTACCCTATAAGAGGGACTTCGAGCCAATAGTGCGTGCAGGAGAGAACGTTGCCCTCCCATTGGGCAAGGAGCGCTTCAAGTTTTTCAGGGTCACGTACGTGGAGCCGGTGCAGCCGATAGTCATAGCCGTGAGCCTCACGGCCTCCGAGAGAAACCACGAGTACAGCCTAGACGAGATAAAGCTCGAGGAGAACGAGTTTGGTCAATGGCGGCTCTGGATACTGGATTTCGCCACCGCCAAGATGAACTATCCTCGCGCCGTCAGGAGATGGACCACGAAGGAGGAGGAGACCTACGCCTTCCCGATGAGCATGGCGAAGGAGCAGGTACTTGAGTTCTTCAATTGGAAGAGCGAGGTCCCAGTGCTGTACATCGACAACCCATTGACTGAAGCGCAGACGGTCAGATTCGCCGTCTGGGGCTTCAAGTACGCGATAGAGGAGCTGGCGGAGGAGCCATCGACCTACACGCTGATACCATTGTACAGCCTCGAGTACGTGGTCGGCACCAGGAGCTGATGAGCCATGCCAGCCGTGATCGAAAACGGCAAGGTAATAGTCGTAACAGACCTAACCGACGTCTCAGGGACAGATCCAGTTGTCCTCTACACGTGCATGCCGCCATACAACAAGTTCGCTTTAAACAAGATCTACATCTACAACAAGGACAGCGCAGACCACGAGGTCACACTAGGAGCCTACGACACTACAGGCGCCTCGTGGAGCGAGGACAAGCTGATAGTGAAGGTGACGGCGGGCTCCACAGTCATACTGGGGCCAGACGACCTCCCAAGAGACTTCGTCATGACCTCAGACCCGAGCACCGCGATAATGGCCTGGGCCGCAAAGCTAGATGCAGCCGTGACAGCCAACAACGTGAAGGTCAAACTCGAACTGGTAATCCTCTAGTTCCCCACCTTTTTTACCTCCTTTAGAAAGCGTTAAACGAGAGAAGAACCTCTTACTTCAGTAGGGGTAAGGAATGAAGCGAGAGGAGCTAATGAAGAAGATAAGTGAGGAAGTCAAGAAGGGCAGGATCGTCGTAATACACCCAACGGCCAGCAGAAAGTTCAAGGGTGCAAAGGTATCCACGATAGACTACCCGAGGTGACCCAGATGTTCAGTTGGCTCCAAGCTTTCGTCGCCCCGTTCGTGGTAGCTCATGGAGGCTCGTTTTGGCACGACACCATAGCCCTAATCATACCTCCAACCGAGATCCCGATAGACATCTCATACGTGCCAGACCCCAAGTTTAAGTCTCTAATAATAGGGTTGACGTTCGGAACCCCCCGCGAGTACGATCCTAGCACGGGAACAATAGGTCCCGAGCTGGTAAGCACGGATGTAGGCATTTACCACGCTCAGTCCGGCTACATGGATTGGCATTGGGACCCCTTCGTCGAGTCTATCCTGCGAACCAACCCTTACCCCCAGCTTTTGTGGAGCAGCCATGAGCGTCCATATCAGCTTAGAGTCGTCAACTACACCGGCAACTACGTTTGGGTTGAGGCGACCTTCTGGGTGATAAAGTTTCCTAGGAGGGTGCGTTGCCCCATCTATGGTGAGTGCGACCCAGAGGACCTCTTCAAGAGGTACATGAACGGGGTAACCAAGCTGTTCGTGGCTATAGACGCGGTTGGGGCTGCAAGCCTGGTGAAGCTCATGGCTATGGCTCAGGCTAAGGGCTTAACAGTCAGGGTAGCCGAGAAGAAGGAGGTCGAGAAGTAATGGGTCTTGTAATACCCTCAACTGATCCAAGGCAAATAGAGAAGGCCCTGGACGACAGCTTGCTTAGGTTCATAGATAACACCGTCATAGTCAACCCCCGCTTCTTCAAGAAGATCTACGAGGGCTACGGGTTCACTGCAAGTCACAGGTTCACTGGCGTCGCCTCAGGCTCATCCATAGACATGTACTTCGAAAACCCCTCCGACTCGGGTAGAACTATATATGTAGTGGCGGTAGAGGTTACCGCCTTGGCTCAATGCCACATAGATGTGTATAGAGGCAACACCGTCACGTCCGCTGGGACATCCATAACCCCGTTGAACCTGAACTTAGGCTCTAGCAATACGAGCGTGGTTCACGTGGAGTACGGTGGCTCCTACGGTTACGGCACCCTAGCCAAGGATACCCTGTGCCCCGGGGGATCAAAGAAGGAGGCTGTTGGAGGGCACGCCGAGATAGGCGAAAGCGTAGTTATACCTCCAGGCTACAACTTCCTAGTGCACGTGACCAACGCAAGCGCAAACTCAACAGACATAGCAATAGAAATATTATGGTGGGAGGAGTGATAGATGAGCACGAGCACCTTCAACCCCTATCTTGAACTCCTGAAGAAGGCTCTAGAAGAAGCAACCATAGGAAACCCGTCAAACCTAGACATAAAGCTGAGCGAGCATAGGGACGCATTGAAGCCTTCAAGGGGAACGTCAACCCAAGACTTGTCGAGTCAAAGCATAGCGGCTAACGATAAAGCCGAGATAACTAAGAGCGGGCTTGACGGCTGGAGCGCAATTGTTGTGACGGTCAAAGCGACATACGACGCAAGCGCAACAGCGGGGGTCAGGGTGAGATGGCTCTACAGCCCAGACGGCTCAAACTTCGACTCGCCTGAGGACGCCGAAGACCAAGGAAACTACGAGAACCTAACCTTCAATGCCGGAGCCACTAGGCAGAGAACCGTTCTGATCCCAATCTTCCAGCCACACGTGAAGATACAGGTGGTCAACCTAGACTCGGGTTATGCCGTGACGGTTGACGTTTGGACGACCCTTATGAGGTGACGAAACATGCCCAGCTTCGACCCCGTGAGCTACATTTTGGCCAAGAGAGCCCTGAGGAGAGCCCTCTCGACCCTCACGTGGAGTGAGGTGAAGCAGAAGTTCAGGGATGAGGGAGCGGTGAACAGAGTTTATGACCCAGATCTAGACGGGGCCTTAGGTGCAGTCACAGTTGAATCTCTCAAGTTGCTGGACGACGAGAAGATCTACTTCGGCTCCGGCAATAGGTATTCTCTCAGGTATGATTCGGCGAAGAATATGTTCATTATAAGAGACGAGGTGGAGGGAGTTGACATCGCAGGCTTCGCATAAAAACTTATTCTTCCCTTACAACATATTTATTTGAGGCGAGTTAAGTGGATGCACGCAAAATATATTGGAGGGTTAGGAGCGAGAAGAACAGCATAAGGGCTGGCATCAAGGCTTTGCTGTTGAACAAGCTACTGAGCCCGTTCATGATTATTCACGGCCCGATAGTCTTCTGGGACGACCTCGATATGGGCGGTAGGGAGATCAAGAACCTCGCTGCCAACAGCTTCGACGGTGCCTGGATCAAGGATAACACGATTTCAGGGGCGAAGTTTCTCGACGGCTCAGTTACGTCCGCTAAGCTGGCTGATGGAGCGGTTACAGAAACCAAGCTTGCTGATGGAGCTGTAGGTACAGCAAAACTTGCAGACGGGGCTGTTACGGGAGTTAAGATAGCGGACGGGGCTGTAGGCACAGCTAAGATAGCAGATCTTGCCGTCACAGGTGCCAAACTAGCAGATGGAGCTGTGGGAGCTACTAAGATCGCAGACGGTGCAGTGGGAACGGCGAAGATAGCCGATGGCGCTGTATCGAACATCAAGCTAGCTGATGACATCTACGGTATTGTGCACGACGCTCCAACAGAAGCAACTGTCACAGAGACCACTCTGACTCTGAAGACAAGCTATACAGCTACGAGAAAGGGATTGATACCTCTCAGAGTCTTGATGAAGGCTAACAACCCGAGCGGGTCTGGTTGTACGCTCGACATGGAGCTGAGAGTCTACGATGGAGCGAGTGAGTACACGGTTCACAGCGTAACTGGGATAGCTGAGGGCTCAAGGGTGAAGTATGAGCTACTGATGCCCTACATATACTCCAAGGTCGCCGCTAGCGTCAAGTTAACTGAAGTCAGATTATATGCGAAGGTGTCAGCCGCACCTGCATCGGGCTACGAGCCGACGGTAGCCCACGAGCTCGACGCATACGACTTCTAGGCGACCCAGCGATGCTATTGGACAGATTGAGACTCAAGCTGCTGAGAGCACTGATACCTAGAGATGAAGCTCTGAAGCTGGAGCTGGCGAAACAACTCCTGCCCAAAGGCAACTCCATTTTTCTCGGTTGGGACGATATTGACCTTGGAGGCAGAAACCTGTACAACAGGGCTAATGAAACTGAAGAAGCGGATTTCATAGTCTTTAAGAGGGATACAAGCTACTACGGGATACGCACTAGAGATGGTTCAGTGAGATATCACGATACTGATGCAAGAAACGTCATTCAAGGCGTCATAGACGAGCTATCAGACGGCGGGAAGCTAGCTCTGAAGGGTGGAACGTATGAGCTTTCGGATAGCATAAACATTGCGTCGCTGTCAAACTTAACGATAGAAGGCATAGGCGATGCGGTTATCCTGAAAGCCAACGGCAACTTCCCGGCCTTCAAGCTTAATGATGCTGTCCGCTGCTGCATAAGGCGGTTGCACATCTACGGCAGCGATGATCCAGCAAACACGACTAACCACGGGATCTACATCACTGGAACTATCCACAACTGCTACGAGAACAGGATAATCGATGTGTTTATAGAGAAGTGCTACGACGGCATACGAATAGATTGCGCAGACATCATCTGGCTAGCTCGTGTGTATTGCTGGAACAACAAAAACGCTGGTTTAAACCTCCTTGGAGATGCTAACTGGAAGGTGAACTGGATCAACGCTGTTGATTGTTATTTGGGTTCGAACTTGAGCTATGGGCTTTTGGCTTCTTATGCCATGGGCTGCAAGTTCGTGAATCTAACTGTCGAAGGAGAGAACACAACCGATTATGGTGTTTTCATGGATTACAGCTACCTAAACTGGTTTGTGAACCTCGACGTTGAAAACTGCGTTTATAGTGGCATTGTAAGCCAACGCTCCATCAGCGCATCTGCTATCGGCAACCGCTTCCTCGGCGGTTGGTCCTCTGGGAACGGGGCCAACGGAGTCTACATGTATGACGAGAGGTGGGCTTCAATTGAAGGAATGACTATCGGTGAGAACCAAGAGCACGGGATATTGCTGGAGTCATGTGAACGCATAATAGTTAAGGGAAATGTGGTATATAATAACTCGAAGAAGTCAGCTGGGACTTACCACGGCATTCTGATCTCGAACTCAACTAACAGCATAGTAGCGGAGAACCATTGTCATGATACACAATCAACCAAAACACAGGGATACGGAGTATATGAGTATGGAAGCACGGATTACAGCATAATTTCGCTGAACAACCTCAGAGGGAATGCAACCGGAGCAGTATACGTAGCAGGTGCAAACACACTAGAAGTCAACAACCTCAAATAGAGATGTGAACTCACCAGTGCAACCCGATGAAGAAGCTCAACGTGACGACCACATAGCCAAGCGTGAACTCGATCATCTGCCGTGAAGGCTTGTCGTGTGATTCCAAGTAGTCGAAGACCTGGTAAACTATGAACAACACAACCAATATGCACGCTACCACCGAGTTTACCCAACTGAAGAGGCCCGATAGGGCTCCCATAGCTACGTGGGCCAGCGTCTCCTTGAGCGACATCAAACATTTTTATTCACGACTGCAATATTAAGTTTGGTGGGCCCCTTGAAGTTTGAGGTCTCGGCTGCGGTCTTACTGTCGATAGCCGTGATACTGTTACAGTACGCTGTTAGGCTGCTTGAAGCCGGCAACTACCAGTACGGCGTTCCATTGGCCGTCGCCGGCGTCATATTAATAGTTGTGACCCTCCTATTGGTTAGAGAGGGAGTCATATCATACCTCAGGAGGGTTGACCATGCCCTGGGTTAGGAAGCCCTTCCCCACCATACCGGGGTACGAGAGCAAAGGGGATAGCGTCGAGGCTAAGCGCTGGGTTGACTTCAAGATAAACGAGCTGCTGGACACGGGGGATCCAGTATGGGAGTACCGCGACGAGCTGAAGTCGATCAAGGACATCTGCGAGTTCGTGATCAAGGAGTTCGACTACCCGCTGCGGTGGGGCACCCCAACGGACGTCCACAGGAACAACTGGTTCTCCGGCTTATGCTGCCACCAGATAACATTGGATTACTGGCAGACTGCAAGTGAGACCCTTAGGACTCTCAGGCTTAACAGGTTGAAGGGAAAGAAGGGTTATGGGGACTGCGAGGATACATCTGTTCTGTTCGTGACCTTAATGGAGGAGAAGTGCCATGAGGCCTACGAGTGCCTAGGCCTAGTGTATAGAGGAGATGAGTTGCTTGGAGGCCACGGCTACGCGATATTCATGGATGAGGTGGGCGTGTGGAGGCTGTACGAGTCGACCCTAGACGTTCCACCGCCTTACCCGGACGGGTACCCAGCGATAGGTCCAGGCGCCAATGAATGGAAAGTCGGGGATCTAAGATACGTGGCCTGGGTGAAGTTCAACAGGCGTGAATACTACGAGTGGGTTGAGGAAGGAGAGAAGTCGATGATTTCATTATACTTGAACCTGACCGGGAGAATGAAGGAGCGCAGACGCAAATACGAGGAGATAGCTAAGGCATGGGGGTTGCCGGTCAAGCCCCTCAGGAGGCTCGGTCTCCTGGGCAGGCTGAGGTGGAGGTAAATGGAGGAGCGCCTGTCAAGGCTTGAAACCATAGTTGAATACCACGAGAAGATGATAAGTGAGATGCAGGGCCACATAAAGACCATTAACGATGAGATTGGAGCGACCAAGACCGAGATAGCCTCGCTTAGAACAGACCTCCAAAACCTCAAGGAGGACATGGAGAAGTCTGCTGCTAGGAGGATGTGGGTGGCCACGACAATAGTGGCGTTGGCAAGTGTAGTAGCAAACATACTGGTAGCTCTCTTGGGGCCGTGACGGCTATGGATAGGGGGCTTAGGGCCCTCCTAGAGGCGTTGAGCAAGGAGGAGCTCGTGAGGCTGGTCGAGGCACTATACGACCGAGTTGAAGGCATAATTACGAGGGAAGACCTAATGGCTATGATCAGGAGAGTCATGAGGTAGCCGCTTCAATCACCACCGCCAAGCCCAGCAGGAAGCATATGAACCAGAGGATGAAGATCACTTGGGTCCTCACCGCATCGATGTCCCACTCCGAGGGAGGCAGGTTGGAGAGGACTGTGTTAACGAACCCCGTGGCCGCGTAGAACACGAGGAACAGGAGGACGAGCAGAACCAAGGCCAGCAGGAGCCTCCTCACGAGAACCCACCTCTAATAAGGTAAAAAAGGAGGGGGGTTTAAGAGGTTCTTCAGCTTCGCTTTCTCGCTAGGATCGCTAGGACCACCGCTATTACTATGGATAGGGGCGCTGAGACGTGGCGCACCGGACAGGCCACTAAGGCTCCAACGAGGATCCCGCTCCACAACCCGCTAAGCCAGTACAGGAGCCCCTTCATTCTAGCCACCTTCTCACTCGAGCACCTCGATTGTTATCCTGACTTTTCTGCCCACAAACTCCCCCAAATCAATCCACTTGTCGGTATCCCAGTCGAACTCAACCCACTCGTAGTCACCCATCTTCACTCCCTCCTTCTCGCGGGGAGACACGAAATACCCGTCGCCACAGTAAGGATGCATGTACAAGTAGCCCTCATACACCTTCTTCACGGCTCTTCACCGTTTCTTTGAGGTCTCCTCGCCTGGTGTAGCTCCACTCCTTGCAGCTCGGCTAGGATCCTCAACGCTCCTATGATGGATTTGAGACCGGCCATGTAGTTTTCGAGGAAGTCCTTCCTCTCAAGCATCTTCTTTATGGAGTCAACCGCCTCCTCGAACCCCTGAGAAGGCCTTATGGATCGCATCAGTTGCCTCCACTCCATGAGATCCCTGAGCGCCTGCTCCCTGCTCTCGTCGAGCCTGACCATCGTTAAGATTGCCTGCTTAGCGTACTCCGACACGCTCATGCCGTTGCGCTCAGCTTGCACCTTCACTTTCTCGTAGATGTCTTGAGGTATGGATATCGTTACCTTCGGCATCCCAAACCACCAATAAAAGAAGCATCAAAGCAGTATAAAAAAGTATCCATAGAAAGTAGCTCTCAACCATAACTCACAGCCCTTCCACCTTGACTTTCAAGCCGTGCTTTTCGAGCATGGCTATGAACTTGTTTATTATCTCTCTTGCCTCAATGTGGTCTATCGGTATCGTTGTGCCTGTAATCGTTTTCCTGAATACGTGGACGTGGTCGCCATGTATAGCTACGCTTCCTACACACTCGTCTTCAAGACATATCCCAGTAAAGTACAGCAGATCCTGGTAGTCACGGCAATTATCGAAGTCCGGGCGGTAATCCAAGCTGCGAGCGACATTCAGAAAGTAGTCGGTCTTGTAACGCCTATAAGAGATGTACCCCTTTCTCCGCAACGCCCTAAGCTTCGCCTCGTTCTCTATAACTATTTTTGCTTTAACCACAACCATTATGCATCCTCCTCGGGTCATCCTCCCTCGATATACAATACGCCCATTTCCTGCCTAGGAAGTACAGCTCCAGCACCGTACCGTCATCAAAGACGAGGTCGAAGCCCTTCAAGGGATCAACGGTGTCAACTCTTATGTCGACGATGCGTTTGCCTATTAATCTTTTAAGGTCTTCTCTTAATTCGCAAGCCGCCTTCTTCCTACTCACCTAAGCTCGCCTCCTTCTCAGTCATTTTCCCTATAACCTTCTTGAAATATTCGAGCATTTCTCGTTCCATCCTCTCAACACCACGGTGCTTTTCCCTATACCTTGCTATCCACAGCGAAATGATGCTGTACCACGGCTCCTTCTGGATGAACTCGGGGACCTTGATCACGGCCTCCCTATCCTTGACGTCGACCTCGACGATGAGCTTCGGCTCGCTAATAGCTCTGAGCTCCATGGACACCCAGTCGACACCGTACTCTCTAAGCTTCTTCTCAAGCTCTTCCAGCGGCTTGCCAAGAGACCATCTAAACTTAACATACCTCACGTCCTGCCACCCCCCGTCTTCCTTAGCCACTTAAATCGCCTCCCTCAGCTATTTTCTCGAGTTTCTGGTAGTCGATTATCAGTCTTGGGACCTCAACGAAGCGGTAGGCCTCTCCTCTCCGCAGCGCCTCGACTATCCTCCTGTGACCCTCCACCGCCTCCTCCTTGGTCCTGTACCTCGTCACGACGTCGCAGCACGGCACCACGGCTAGGCTGCGCGCGGCCTTGCTGAACCACAGTATGGTCTCATAGAAGAAGCCGCCTTCACCACCCCACTCGTGCTCCACCACTAGATCCACAGTTGAGACCTCGACCTCAACGCCATGCTTGAGCTCGACGTAGTCCTTGAGGACCAAGCGATCCCTGCATAACAGGCTGACCAGGGCGCCACAGCGGCGGCAGACCCTCGCCTTGCCGTATTCACGGTTCTCCGGGATGACCCACACGCTCTCTAGGTTCTCGTACTCCTCTGGGCTATAGATGTGGTCGCACCTAGGACACTTATACCTAGCACCAAACGTCATACCCCAAGCCACCTCCTAATGACCTCACGGTTCTCCTCGCTTCTCACCTTGTTTAGACCCCTCTCCAGCAACTCCCTGGCTTTCTGCGATAATTCATCGATGCTCCTTATGGTGGTCCAAGTGATGGGGCCACTATCCTCACCAAGACCCTCACCGTGAAGCATTAGAATGGCCTTCCCCAAGTTAAACCTTAAAACCAAGGAGTCACCCATACCAAACCCCCGAATAGGATACCCTAAAAGCCTCCCTATAAAGGTATCCCCCCAAATAAACCCCCTAAATATTAAAATAAGGTTATAAGAGGGGGATCCAAGGGGCCCATCGTCAGCTTGGGCGTGCCGGTCATCCCCTTATTGGGTCAGCAAACCCCTAATCATCACCGAAAAATCCCTATGAGCGGAGACCTAAAAAGCTTCCTTTTAACCATCAGCGTGGCAGATGCTCTTCATTCCCAAGGAGGTCAGCGAGGTCTTGAGTCATCACGCCGAGAAACGTTACGAGCAGAGACCTAAAAGGCTTCCTCTTAACCATCAGCAACCACACGACACACAACCAAAAAGAATATACTTGTTTTGGGTGTCAATAATACTTGTGGTGTGGAGCCATGATAAAGATGAGGTACGGCCTTAAAGGAGCTGAGGAGAGCGCTGAGCTGTGGGAGTGGGGGACCGCCGAGGAGATGGCGAAGGAGCTAGGGCTTGACCTGAGGGAGCTCGAGGAGATGTGGCATGTGCTTGACGTCGAGGAGGGCGTCACGATCCTCGACCTGCTGAGGGAAGGCTACAAGCCGGATATATGCGAGAACGTGCTGATAATAGTTGACGGTAGGCCTTTCAGCGAGAGATGCAAGTGCTTCAGAAAGGGTGACGTGGCGTACGTCACGGATGAGGAGTTCGCGAGGATGCTTTAGGATCTCAAGCACACGTCGCTGACGGCTTGCATAAGCATGTACTGTATTTTTGATGTATGCCTCTCGACATCCCTTTTACTTGACGCAAACGTCAGCTCCTCGATTTCACCTTCAAGCTCCGGGTTCTCCCCGACGCAACCCGCTCTCTTCATTGCCTCGTAGATGCCCCTCGCCGCCTTGACGTTGCTGTGGATCTCACTAGGATATCCATGCTCCGCGGCTTTCTCCGCTTTGCCTAGGTCATACATTAGGCGCGCAAAGTAATCTATACACCTTCTGCACTTCAACGCGTCAGTCATTCTCAACCCCATCATATATCAACCGGCATATCTCTTATATATTTATATATAAGGAAGGAGGTCAACCTGCACGTGCCCCCCAGCTTGGACAGTATCCTGTTGACCTTATCCAGATATTCACGGTAGTACTGCTCCCTCTCCCTCTTGTTCTTACACATGCGTTGCCCTGGAATGCGCGAGGTGAAGAACGCCGATGAATCCCACGAGTCGATGTACCGCAGTATTCTTGGTAGTGCTCTTAACGTTGGACCAAAAGCATGTATCCACGCACCTGGGAAGTACATTCGGGCCATCCTGCAGCACCTCTCTATGAACTCCACGTTGTTTGTCTTGCATACGGTTCCTATGGCCACCCTAGCTGGGTTGTACTTCCTCACTTCCCTACAACTGTAACGGAAGCTCTCGAGATCCATGTAGTCGGCCTGTAGCGGAAAGACCCAGTTGACCCCGTCAACCTTGAAGAAACGCTCGATGTTTCTCAACGTGCGCTCAACGTTGTCCTCGATCGGGTTATTAACGTAATCATCTGGGTAGTCAGGTATGACAAACCAGATCTTGTCGCCGAGGAAGCTCGTGTAATACTTCGCGGCACGTATATACTCCTCGAAGAAGCCTGCTGGGTACTCCTTAGCCCCCTTAGCAAATATCTCGACCCCCACGTCGCAGATCAGATGCCTAAACCCGTGGGATCTCACCGTTCTCCTGAGAATATGGAAGGGACAGAGGATCCACGGGTAATCCTTGTTGAACGGCTCAGGATAAGTATAAAACCTCACTTCTCATCCCTCCATGAAGCACCTTACAGACACCCCCAAGAAGCTTGCTATCGAGGCGTTCCCCGAGAGCCTAAGCCATTTATCCCTTACTTGGGCGCTTATCCTTCCCCTACCCACGTGGCTTAAGGCATCAAGGATCTTCTCTCGCCAATAGGGGTCTTGAAGGGTTCTTATGATGCTGGGCTTGTCGTGGTAACAACAGAACATGCAGTTGCCTGAGTGGCCGTAAAGCCTATAACACGGATTTTGTTCAACTCCGTGAGCCCTCAGGTAGTCTAGGACTTGCTTCTTGCTCCAATCCGCCAAGACGTTTACTGCTATGCTACCTGTAAGCTTGAAGTAATCGACGAAAGCTATGTTGCGTCTAACCCTGCTATCGCCTCTCCTCACCCCCGAAACCTGAACGTATTTGGCATGCCTCTCAATCATCTTAAGCTTAAATTGATACAAACACCACCTCATCTTACCTATGATTGGAGCACCCCACCTCTTAAAGGCCTCATAGAAGTCGAGGTCCTCACGCCTAGCAATCTTGAGCTTATTGTGGATCCCTAGCTGCTTCGCCACGTTCTTGACGTATTGAGTGCACAATGGATGGGTGTTGCCTGTGACCTCAATGTACAATATGTCCCAGTTATCGTGAGGAACATTATCGAGAACCCATAATAAAGCCGCTGTGGAGTCCTTGCCGCCAGACCATAACACCGTGAACTCCCTATCCCTAAGGAACTCCTTTGGGTCAAGGCCTAGAGAGGCTAGGCCACTCATCAACATCCCTCCTTCAAGTGGGATTCAGCGTGTTTCTTCAGGAGCCACCTCAGGTACATGGTGCCCTCCAGGAAGGCCTTGCCGCACACCCTGCAAACATAGAGCTTCTCGGCTTCACCGCAGCTCCAGGGGCCCCTCCCGCACAGCATCCCCTCCTCATCCAGCAGGTACCTGCACCACCTAGCCTTAGGGTCACTTGAAGTCTCATCTGGCTCTCTACAAAACGGCTCAACCCTAAACACCCCCCTCCAATCCACCGGTCACACCTCCACCGGCCTATACAGCTCGCACGGCTCATCACGGGGGTCAGGCCTTATACCAGCCCTAGAATCCATGTTGGGGCACCCCTCATCGTAGAGAGCACACGTCCCGCAGAGCCTGGCCCAGCTCGGCATGACCACCTCGCTTGAACCCACCTTCCTTATTGTTATCCTCCCTATTCCTATCAGCGTCTTGAATATATCGTTGGCCTCCCTAGCCTTCCTCCCACCTATAACCTCTATCCAGAAAGTGCTCTTGCTGCAGCATGGCTTCCCGAACCTCAGCGACTTGTCTTTATGGCCGTACTTGGGCAACAGCCTATCACGAAAATACTTCTCGTCGTTCACCAGCCTATAGAAGAACTCGTCCGCCTTCTTGGCAAACCTGGCTGTGACCTCGTCCTCTAATGATGGTGACGCCCCGTAGTGCTCCTCCAGCAGCTTGAACCAGGTTAGAGCTGTCGAGTTTACAAGTTTACAGGTGGTTACAGGCGACTTGTAAACCTCCATTGTGAGCAGCATCAAGTGTTTACAATGTTTACAGAAGTTTACAGAAGGTTTACAAGTCAGTTTCCAAGTAGCTGACGACTGGTTACAAGTAGCGGTAGCATCTCTCTCTATCTTTCTTCCCGCGGGCGAGGGAGAGTCAAAGAGGGGGATACATCGCGAGAGACCCAGTGGGGAACCTTGTAAACCTGTAAACGCCTCTTCAGCCATGGATCTAAGGTGAGGGAAGAGGATATCTATTATCCAGCTGGCGGTCAACCTCCTGAGGTATTCGACGATCATATGTCTCTCCTCCCTTTTCAGCGTTGATCTCCTTATCACTTCGGATATCCCGCTCATGTCAGGTAGATCCACCAGTACGGCGTATGGCTGGAGTGGTCTGACCATGTTGGCGAACTCTCTTGACCTTAATATCAGCTCGTCTATTAGGTCCAGGGGGGGCTTGGATAGGTCTGGTAGCTCCCCTCTCATATATATCGGTAGCATCCTCCTAGCGGTGCCGTAGTCGCCGCCCAAGTTCCTGAACACCTTGTTCCACCTCTCCGGGTGGCAATCCCAGACTAGAGAGAAGAAGTATGATCCAGCTTCGACCTTTTTAGGTAACCCCTCTGTCACCCTGCTCTTGCTTAGATCTATTGAATCCCATGCTCCTTCCAGTATTTCAGCCATTGTCTCGTAGAATTGAGAGCTATCTGGTGGTGTCGCCCTCTCCCATATGTGAATCACCCTGCCTTGAGGACCTAGCTCCCTCCATCCCTTCTTGGTTTTTACGGCTGTTGCCAGCTCGTCTCTTAGGCCTTCGGCTGTTGCGCTTATAACGAATTTTATTCCTAGGCTGTCGTCGTACCTAGCTGCGTCGTCCACCGCCTTAAGTAGCGAGGCGAATATCTTTATTAGAGTGCCTTTTCCAGTCTTGGGTTCTCCTATCAGGATGATGTACATAGACGCTGGTTTGGGGCTTGGATAGTCGTTTATGTATACGTTGCAGGCGATGTTTATTATCTCCGCCGTCAGTATCTTAACGGCGAGGGGATTGTTTTTGCTTGCGTCGGGCGCGCATTTATAGAAGGTCTCGATTATATGTTTGCTTAGGGGTCCAGGAAGGAATGGAGTGAGATCGATTTGAGCCAAGGGGTCACCACCCTCTTCTCTTTCTTTCATGGAAGACGCTGGCCCATTTTCCTAGGGTGAAGGCTATTGTTCCAAGATCTAGTTTCGGGTTGAACCTCTGGCAATCAAGAAGGTTCTCTATTATCAGCATCATCTCTGAATCGACTTCCCCGTTAACTATCTTCTCTATAAGCCTCTCAAAGTAGAACCAGGCTCTACCAGTCACTCTTCTAAAGTATGCGTGTATCTTTGCGTGGCAGCTTTTGCATATGTTTATCACTAGTGGGTTGCCTGATGAGAGGAAGTATGGGCATACCAGATGATGTATCTCGTAGTGGTCAACGTAATCTGCCTCTCTTTCGCAGAACACGCATTTAGCCATGGTTGGTCACTCCGCCTTCTCGATGATTAGTCTTCCTTTGCTGTCGGCTTTGATTATCACTTTGGTTCCGATTTTGAAGCCGAGCTTGTCCTTGACTTCCTTGGGGATGTATAGTATGGGCCAAGAGGCGTTGCTCGATATCTTCGTCACCTTAACTATTACCTCGGTCATAGAGGAGCCGCCCTCCAATAATAACATACCACTAGAGGGTTATAAACCTTACATAAATAAAATAAGGTATAAAATGGGTTTAGGTTAGGGGTTCGATTTTTACTCCTTGGTCGCTTATGGTCATCCTGAAGAGTGGTTTGCCTCTTGGGTATTTCCTGCTGCGCCAGGCCTTGATTAGGCATATGGTTTTGTCGCTTTCGACTGTGGCTGTTGTCCTCCACACCTCCTTGTATTGATAAATCGAGCTGCCGAGGCGTGGGGGGAGGTCCTCCTCCTTCACGTTGCTCTTGCCGAACTGGGATGTCGGCTGGTTGGTGACTACTGCTAGGGCCTCGTTGCGCCAGGTCCACAGTTTTAGTTGACCGCTGAGCTCCACGGCCTTCAGTAGCATCGAGCCTTTATCCGCCATGTTCGCGCTTGAATACGCCGTTATGATGGGGGTGCTCAGACTATCTACAACCACTAGGTCGGCCTTAGGCATAGCTTTGATGTAAGCGTAGATCTCCCTTAGATCCGGCAGGTAGTGGTAGTCGAGTTCTTTTGGTGGGTTGTTGAGGTTTCGCTCGCTGTCGACGTATATCACCTTCAAGCCGCTCTTGAGGGCCTCGTACGCCAACGCAAGCGAGAACGTGGTCTTGCCGGAGCCGCTTGGACCAAACAGCATCAATGTGTCGTTGCCGACGACGGATCTGACCTTATCTAAGATGTTGAGGCTCACTTCGTTCCCTCCATGGCTCTGCATATCATCTTGTATGTGCAATGCTCGCAAGCCCACGACCAAGGAGACTTTTGCGGCAACTCGACGATCTCCTCATCCTTGTATTGCAGGCACTTGACGATCTCGTTCGCGACGTCGACGACCTTCCTGAAAGCCTCTTCATCCTTCTCCCCCTCGAGAACCACCACGTCGAGCTTGTTGCGGTCAATTATCACCACCTTGAACTTGCCGCAGCCAAGCATGTTGGCGTATGCGTTTGCCTGGGCGAAGTACAGCTCTTTGGCTCCGCTGTAGGCGCTTGTAAACTTGAACTCGTAGACGCAGTCGGCATCAACCATGTCAGCCCTGCCGAGAAGCACATAGCCCTCGTCAAGCGGGTACTGGCATGAAACCTCGAAGACCGCATTTGGATAGCGACTCTTAAGTATCTGCGGTAGAACAGCGTGCACACACTTCCCAATAAACGCTCGTGCTTCCATCACAATTGGGTTGGCGTTGAACTTAGCGTTGAAGAAGGCCCTTCTAGGGCAGAGAACCATATCCGTGACGTAGATGTCGGTTGGCCTCCGCGGGTGGTAATCCCAGTATATCAGCGCCTCCTTTATCGTCTCTCCTTCACTCATCTTCCTCCCTCCATGGCGGGCTTGAAGTGGTAATCCGCGAAGTGCTTTATGGCTTTCATGGTGTCACCCGCGTCGGCGACCTTGCGTTCACACAGTATGCAGTATATCCCGTCGCGCCTGCAAACCAACGCAACTGGAAGCCTCCTCCCGCTTTCCCTCATCTACATTCCCTCGAAGACTACCTCGACCTCCTCAGGTCTCGTTTGCTCTACCTGTGGTACCTGCGGAGCCTCGGGCTCCTCTAGTATCCTGTATCCAGCCACGTTTATGCTGAAGGTGGTGCCTCCAAGGTACTCCCGCTGCCTCAGCTTGCCCACAAGGATTATGAAGGACCCCGGGCTGCTGGTCACCCTCTCCGCGTCGTCTTCGCGGTTGAAGAAGGCGCTTATCCAAGGCCCAGTGATGTTCTCCTCGCTGGGCCATATCAAGCCGACCTTGTAGTTGCCCGAGGACGTCTTCTTGACCTGCGGCGCCTGCGGGACCTGGCATAACAGCACATCCCACTTATCGTACTTGACGCTCCACCTCCCGGTCTCCCTGATCATTTTGATGCCGAACTCAATGATCTCGTTGAGCTTCTGCTCGCTCAGCTGCTGGGTTTGCTGTATCGCTTGTAAGTAGCGCTCAGCAAACTCCTTCCCGAAGAGCTTCTCCAGTACGCTCACTCCTCTTCACCCCTCGTCAAGTACTTCAGTAGGTTGTCCGCGAAGAAACGCATGTTGTCGATGAACTGCCTCGTGCTCTCGAACTCACCAAGAATGTAGAGGCGGTAGAGCTTCAGGAACCCCTCCGGTGACGCTAGCGCACGTCTAATGACAGCCTTCACAAGCCCATCCACCGCATCAACCACCCGATCTCACCTCCACTCTTCTACCCACCCCAACGCTTTTATCTCTTCTCTCTCGTGAAAATGGATACAAAAAATGGATACATTTAAATAGGGAAGGGGAGGAGAGGAGAGCGGAGGCGAGAGGTTTGGGGTATCTGGTTCAAACCCGAAGGTTGGGGAGCCATGAATTTGACGAGTACCTAACCTTGGTTCGAAAGGTGGCTCGCTTCGACCGCCTCAACAAGGTGTGGATCATAGATGAAGACAAGGTTCGACGCCTAGACCCGGACGAAGTATCCTCAATAGCTTCAAGGCTTGGAGAGCTGGGAGTAAAAGGCGTGGAGGAGCTATTGAAGCTGAGTGACAACATACCTAAAATCGACTATAGCTTCCAAGGAAACTTCCTTGAGCTACGCTTCAGAGACGAAGAGGACTACCAGAAAGGACTAATCTTCGGGGAGACGCAGTGCAGCTATAGAATAAGGAAGTTTAATCCTTACACGGAGAAGTTCGATGAAGAGGTAATCCGAAGATATTGGGGTTACAGGGATACCCTCAAGGTAAGGACGTTTCGAGGGTTGTTTCCGAGGGCCGCCAAGTTCTTCAACCTAACGCCCAAGAGGCCATACGTGCTGGTAGACTTCGACGAATACTTCGACGAATCAGAAGTGAGTTTCCTAAGGGACTACCAGAAAGAGGCATTATGCTACATATTAAACCAGATAGAGGATTGTGGGTTGGCAACCATACAGGCATGCACGGGCTCAGGCAAAAGTGAGATAGCCATAGCCGCCTATAAAGTCATACAGCCAGACAAATGCTTCGTGTTAAGTCTCAACACAGACCTGCTAATCCAGTTTAAGGAGCGCTTCGCTAAGTATGGAGTTAAGGCTGGTCTGGTCAATAAAGATCACTTCGAGATAGACGAACAAGTGGTGTGTTGCACGGCTCAGACCTTGTTCAGGGCCATAAGGGATGTGGCTAAGATAGATAATCCATACAGTAATGGTGACGAAGTGGATGAAGAGATAAAGGAGTTACTCGAAGAGACCGATGTTGAAGACAAGAGAGCCTTGGTTGAAACCTACAAAAGCGCAGACCTGGTGATATTTGATGAAGTTCATCATCTTCCATGCCGGACCGTGTGGACCTGTGCCATAGCTAATGCTGATGCCCTAAGACTGGGGTTATCAGCTACGCCTTGGCGCGAGGATCAACGCGACCTCGATATATACTGTGCCTGTGGCGACGTTATACCAAGAAAGATAACCAGCAGTGAGCTGGTTGATAGGGGTTACCTTGTCCCTGCGGAGATCTACTTTGTCCATTACCGACCGGAATGGGCTGAGGAGTTCAAAGGTGGTAGGGGCTCGGCCCAATTATATAATAAAATAAAAAGGAAATTATACCAGGATGAGGCTAGGAACATCTTGATAGCCAGGCTGGCGAAGAAAGCCCCCAAGCCCTTCATGTGCTTGGTCAAGGAGGTCTCGCATGGGGAGCTGATAGTGAAAGCCATGCAGAAGGAGGGGCTCAAAGTCAAGTTCGTCTACGGTGAGATGAGCCCAGACGAGCGGGCAAAAATCTTCGGTGCGATCAGAAACCAAAGGCTGGATGGAATGGTCTGCACCACGCTGGGCGATGAAGGGTTAGACGTTCCAGCCCTGAGAAGCCTCATCTTGGCTGGTGGTGGTAAGAGCTCCACTCGGGCTTTACAAAGGGTCGGGAGGATCGTCAGGCCCTACGAGGGTAAGAAGGCTGGGATCGTCATTGACCTATACGACGAGATCCGTTATTTCAGGGATCACGCTGAGAAGCGAGAGGCGATCTACCGAACCGAGCCTAGGTGGTTCATAAGGCACGTTGGTGGTGGAGATGAGGAGCAAGCCCTTTAAGGTCATTAAGAGCTGGGTTAGGCAGTTGAAGAGGCGTGGCAACAGCTACTACATCAATCTTCCGCCTCGATGCGCAGATGTGATCATGCTGGTGAGCGGGCGGGGCAGAGCCAGGATACTATTAACGGATCAAGGGATATGGATTGTGCCGGAGGCGGAAAAATGAGGGTTAAGTTCTCTAGGGTTGAGTTGCCGGGTCTTAGAGGATGGAAGTGTAATATCTGTGGGGCGATATTCGTGAGCAAGCGGGACGCTGAGAGACACGCGAAAACACATGGGAGGGCAACACATAGGAGGGCGTGGTAGCCATGCCGATCAACTATGTCTGTCGCAGTTGCGGTAGGGTTGTGGTGGTCGTCGACTACGACGTTGGGGCCAAGACCTTCATCGTCGAGGTTAAAGGGAAACGCGAGAAGTATAAGTGGGGTTTGGACGACTTGCTGAGCCACCTCGAATCCACCCTCAAATCCTGCCCCTACTGTGGGTCGCAGCTGCAATGGAGCAAACCCAAGGTGGAGGTCGTAATGGAGGTTGTAATGGGGTTGCAAGGCAAATGCTGGTGTTGCGGCTACAAGTTTAAGGTTGAGCCTCCAAGGAGGCACCTCGGCGTTTTCGCTTGTGGCTTCTTTGCAGGCTACGGCTTCCGGTGTGGTCTCACAGGTTAACCCGCACTTCTCCTCTAGTAGTTCTTCGGCTAGGCGCTTCACGTCGTCGTTGACGTCGTAGTACTCCAATGCGCCGGTGTTCAGGTCTAGGTGGCTTAGGTGACCGGCGGTCTCCCCTACGCGTATCTCGGCTCTTCCGTCGTCGACCCTGAAGTAGAGGGCTTCATAGTTCCCCTCGGTGTATAGTCCTTCACGGTGGAGCTCCTCGACGAGCTGGTTCCACACCTCACATGCCTCCTTCAAGGCTGGATCTGGGTTACGAAGCAAACATTTGCCTTCTCGAGTGTAGCCCTCGGTTACATCTGCGTAGTGCTCCACGACACGGTGGAAGCATGAGGTCAAGTCGTTCAGCGCGGATGTCAAGGTGTATGGATCCTTAACTCCTAGGAGCCACGTGCAACGTCTACCCGTCGCCTCCCTATGCGCCTCATCTACCTCCTCGAGGTCCTCAATGACGCTCTTCGGGACTCTGCATAACCCACGTGGTATGCGTTGCAGCCGACATCTCTTTACGGCGTCGTTTATCGCGCCCTCAGCGGTCATGCTGATCCAATCCGCCACGGAGACCCACTCATCCTCCCCGAGGCGTTCAAGCTCCTCCGCCAGCTCCATGCTCACGTCGCGTAGCTCACCGAGAAACCTGAGATCCTCAGCCCCCGGAAGCTCATCCCTACGCGACGCTAACCCTCGACCCCAACTCTCCACTCTCAACCCACGATCAACAAGAGACATAAGACACCAAGAAAATAGGCATAAACAAACAAGATAAACCTAACCCAAAAAGAGAAAGGGGGTTAACAATCGACGCTGGTCACAAAGTAACAATAAACTTGGATCTTCCATTCGATCCCAGTTACTTGTTCCCGAAAGATGATTTCAACCGCCGGTAGTCTTATGTTGTATATCTTCTTTCCTTCAACCCACGAGGGGCCGCGAGCTGTCTCCTTGAAAGTGTAGGGGGCTTCCGGTAACTTCTCGATCAATCCGACAGGCAATTCGGTACTGTTTCTTTCCAACATGTACTCGAAGAAGAGTGATGCCAAATTCTTGTCTATAGGATGAATTGTCGTCTCAACGCGATCTCTTGCGTCACCGTAGGTAGGTCTAAACGAATAATAGTCGCGTTCAATGGTGACTAAAGAAGTGGTGGAAGCCATGTCGGCAACCTTGAGGACATGCTCAAGGACGTCGAGTGTAGTGATCTCTCCTTTGTCATATTTCTGCAAGTACCTGAAGACAACGTCCTTTGAGACGTGAAATCCACGCTCTTCTAGAAAAGCGACGATCTTCCTTGCATCTTCCCCTCTTGCTCCCCAGTAGGGGTCAACTTTAAGTTGGAGCAGATAGGGGTGCCTCTTTCTCCATATAGCCATTTTAACCTTGTGCTCAATTTTGTATAATTCCTCCAAATCGAGGGAAGAGAGATCCTTCATTTCATCCGTCGCCTCCACGTGTATCTATGCAGAGGTTATGAACATCAGTTCCGCGGGGGTTGTCATGATGTAAGCTTTCTTGCGGTGTGTAAAACAACGTGAGAAACCCCTTGTAGTACTTGTCCTTTGGTGTTATGGGTCCTGGGTGGGGTAGTGCTTCGAGTAGTACTCGTCGAGGTCTACGATCTGCCCGCAGCGTGGACACCTTATCCTCTTGCCGTTTATGTAGTCTTCGACTGCGAGCCTTATGATCTTAGACCTCTTGACCCTGAGCCTCCTCGCCAGCTCGTCGAGCCTCCTCAGCAGCTCCCTGGGGAACTTGACCGTCACGGTTCTCATGGTCATGCGTCACCATGAGCACAGCTCTCTCCTGATCCTCGTGATCCTCTCGAGGTCCTCAAGCCACTCGATGAAGTTGTTGAAGCCTCTTGCCTCGGTTACGTCTAGGCTCAGCATTATCTCTACGAGCCTGTCCTCGGCCTCCCTAAGCTTGTCGCAGAGCTTCTTCCTCTCCTCGTGGCGGTTAACCACAGCCCTTTCACCACTACGTAAAGAGCCTCGCTGAGAAAAAAGTTATTCTCCTATGCTCTCCATGAGCTTTTCCCTCTGTTCCCTCGGCATTTTCCCCATTAGGCTCACCATGATCATCCACTCGTGGATCATCATCCTCACGGCCTCGCTCACGCTTAACCCCCACTTCTCGGCGTAGGCCCTTATGAAGGCGAGCTCCCCGTTCGAGAACCTTATGGTCACGACCCTCTTCATATTCCCACCCGAATATTCTCACTCGAATACAGCTGTCATCGCTCGGCTTATATACTTGACTCAACATCACCCTCTCGGTGATGCACGTGTCAACCCAGCTTCAAAACCTCAGGAAGAGCCTCCATGTGGGAGTCGACGGAGCCTGGGCTAAGCCGGAGATGCTTGAGGCCAAGGACGCCCTCTCAAGCGTCGCCAGACAGACGATTGAGGCGTGCTACGAGAAATGCATGGAGGAGGGCGGCAACGTAAAGGCATGCTACAAGGAGTGCGCCAAGCAGGCAGGCCTAGGCGACCAGTACAGGAGCATCTGGGGCAAGAGATAACTCCCTACACGTGGCCAAGTCTTTAGGTCTTCCCCTTCTTTTTTATCCACTCAGTCACGGTCTCCGGATCCAGCTTCAGGAGATCCTCAGCAAGCTTATCAGCGTCGATTTTGCCCTCTATGAAGTCCAGTAGCAACCTCCAGCACTCAACCCCTTTATCGGGGCTCTTCTCCCTAAGCGCGTCGCAAAGCGAACCAAAACTTTGACAGACCGGGCACTCGTCGCCCATTACACCTCACCTCCATATGTTCTTAACGCACACCTGAACAAAGCGTTTCTCGCCCTCCTGAACTCCATGTAGGCCTTAAACGCCTCCGGTAGCCTTGGGTCTCCCGCCTCAGCCAGGCGCTCCAAATCCCTCCAAGCCTTCTTTGGGTTTACCCCCAAATCCCAGAGCTTATCCCAGGCCTCCACGAGCCTTCCTATCTCCTCCTCGCACTTCACGTTTTGCACGCTCCAATCAAGTTATCCAGCAGCTTCCTCCTATCGGCCAACAACTTCCTGTAATCCCTCATTTTATCTATGAACTCGGGGAGCGCTATGCATCTAGGCCCAAAACATAGGTTGCTGTCCCTGACCTCCAGTAGACCTCTCGAAATGTCGCGGTAAACCCTCTCCGTGAAGTCGCTCGGCCTCATAGCCGTCCCGTAAAGCCTCCTAGCCATTTCGCTTATATCCATCCTTAGAAGGTCAAGCCTTTGAAGCAACTCGCTAAGCTCCCTAAACACCCTTTCGCACTCACTCATTGTCGCCAGCCCCTACTCGTGGGTTACGGGGCATTTGAGGCGCTCCATGACGTCAAGCACCAACTTGGCATCTTCAAGCAACAGCCCAGCCTTCTCTGTTTCGCCCTTCTCGACCATGTCTTTCCATCCCGTTAATATGGTCTCCAAGGCGCTTTGAAGAGCTGCACAAGTCCTACTCCAAGTCTCCTTCTTCATCTGGGTCACCTCACGGCTATATCAGTTATGTCTCTTCTCCGTTTTCTATCAGGCTTCCTTCCATCCCACGCCTCCACTACCGCCTCCGCCATTTTCTCCGCGACTTCTCGTGGAACCCAGAACATCCCCCACCACCGTAAAGAACCGGGTTCAAAGCCTTATCAACTAAAACGTGTAGCAGGAATGCTTTAACGTCTTCGCTGCTTCTACACAGCAAGAGTCCTAATGGGCTGTGGGTTACCTCTCGCCATTGCCTATGGGTTATCAGAGGAATTGGAGGCTTATCGAGTTTCATATCTAGGTCACTTTTGACTCCAAGGGTCTTTTTAACTAGGTTGTGGATCTTCCACGAGGGCACAGATATATCTACCTCACACCTATTTAATAGGTTGGTGTGCTCTTATGGGTAGGAGGGGTGGAGCTGAGGAGTTGAGGGAGGAGGCTGAGGAGCTGAAGAAGGGTTTGTGTGCGTTGAGTGGGAGGGGGCTCGTCGAGTTTGCGTTGATGCTCAGCAGGGACGCTAAGAACATGGATCGATACTCAGTTGCTAGGGGGCTGCTTGCCATGGAGGGTTGTGCTGAGCAGGCTGAGGAGGTGTGTGGATGCGTAAGCGTGAAGGAGCTTGTGGACCACTTTGAGAGGGCGGTTCACGAGTGGGTCGTCGAGGGCGTAGAGGAGTCACAGGAGGCAGTGAAGCAATACGCGAAGGAGATAATGGAGAAGGTCAGGGAGTGCAAGCTCATCTAGCGTATATCGAGTATGTGATCATCGTTGTGCCCATGATGATCATGCCTATTAGTGTCCAAGGTATGGGTTTGACCCCAGCCACTTTTACCTCTGTTTTATTCTCGGCTCTAGCGTATGGCATTAGAGCATCACTGCCAGAAGCATTAAGCCTCCAGCTATCATTTGTGGTAGTGGAGACGTGGCTGGACTCATGAGGCCGCCAACCGTGCCAACCGTGGTTTTGGCTAGGGCTGCGGCGCCCGCTGTCAGGCCCTCGCCTGGGAAGACGGCTTTAAGCGTGTAGGTGCCGGGTCTGCCTATGATGACCTTCACCTCGTACGTGCCGTTGTCGGCGGTTTCAACCTCGGCGATCTTCGTGCCGTTACAGTATATCTCTACCCTCTTGTGCTTGAGAGGCCCCCACTTTATTGGCTCGGGGCTGATCAAGTACTCAAGCTCCCCGGAGACCGTGAACGCCTGTCCTGCGATCACGGTGTCCGGTGCGTAGATCGATATCCTCGTCGGGTAGGCTATGCTGCACGACGTCCTAGTGGAGACGCCGAGCATCACAGCGGCGGCCTCAAGCATCCAGCTCCTGCACGGCAAGGTCAGCGTGGATCTGGCTCCGGTATCCACGTTCTCGAACTCCCTGCTCCACTCAATGGACCAGTCCACAGACGCCGACCCAGTGCTGTCGGTGTACAGCTGGGTTATCATGCTCCTCCACTTGGCATCCGATGAATACAGCCAGAGCCACACCGGCGTGTTGGCCACCGGGTTTCCGTTGCTCTTAACCGTGACCTTCACAGTCACCGTCTGACCCGCTTTCCACGGCGGCGAGGGGGATACAGTCATATCTATGCTTGGGCTGAGAGCGGTCACACCTCTACTTGCCTGCGCAGACCAATAAGGCATATAGGCCACCCGACACTTTAATTTGGTCTCGGCTAGATTTATCGGTATCGGAGGTTTCACTCATGCCTCTGGTCAAGCTCGAGGTTTTAGCGAAGGCGGTTGGAGACCCCTGGGTCAGGTATCATGGCCTCACGGTTGATAGGGACCTGCCCGCCGGCTTCTGGGAGAAGGGCGTCGGGGTCATAGCAGTTTGCCCAACAAGCCTATGCTACGCCACAAGGCTCAACCTTACACCCGGGAGGCACTACGTGGTCTACGGAAACTCATGTCAAGCGGGCTACTGGGACACCATCATAAAGGTCAACGGGAGGATAATTGCTAGGGGGAACGTCACGGCAACAAGGTTCCTAAAGGCGGAGTTCACGGTTTAACCAGTAATCCGACGAGCAGTGCCCCAGTTGCGGTTGCACCTATAGTTGCAATGGCTTTTCGCTCCCTAGTGGTAAAACCATGGTAGTACCAAACGTCCTCCACTACCGGCAGCCTCCTCAAGTGTATGCAGTCCAATATGTCGGATCTGGTGCTGGTCGGCTTGTAACAGTCCTTTACCTTCTCGAGCAAGTAGCTTTTCCTCACGACAAGCCCTCCTTCGAGGAGCCTGTTAAACACGTCGAAGCCCCCCTTCCTAACAGCTATAAACCCGTTTGGGTACAATCCGCTACGTATCTTCTCCTTGACCTTCCTTATGTAGTCTGGAGGATACCAGGCATCGGCATCCGTGAAGACTATCCATTCATGCTCGGCCTTTAGAGCTCCCTCAAGCCTGGCGATCCCTATGGGCTTCTCACCCGTGACAACTATGACCTCATCCTCAGGATTATGAGCTGGAACGAATAGTGGGGGTCTTCCATTCCATGGGATTACTATCGATACTGGGACCACGCCAACACCGCTCCCCCGAAGATTGTGCTTAGCAGCGGGGCGATCGGTATCGGTCTTGGCAGTGGCGGTGATGGCTTAGTGGTCTCCTCGCCTAGGAACACGGCTATGCTCATGTCAACCTCCAAGACCCTAGCTATCAGGGAGGCGTGAGGGTGATTCTTGCCGGGGCCCACAGTCCAATACTCGATCTCCTCCTCGTACCTCCTCAGCCTGTCCTGGTGGGCCTCAAGCGTGGTCCTGCCAGCCATCAACGATGCAACCGTCTGGTTCTCACATAAGAAAACAGCTCTAGCAGCCCTGCTGTTAGGCCAGCAGCACGGATCACCGATATAGAAGTAGAAGGGATCCCTGCTGCCGTAGTACGCTAACGCACCCTTCTCTATCAGGTGAGGTCCTAGCTTCCTAGCGGTCAGACACGAGTTTAAGTGCACTATCCTGCCCTTGAAGAGGTCAACCCTAGGCGAATCAACCCACAAGTACTTGGTCGTGCACTCACATGTATATGTGTCAGGCGACCCATGACCGACGGCCCATATAACCGCTGGATCATGAGTTTTTATGGCCTCGTCTATCTTGTCTGGAACTGCATCTCCATCCTCTAGAACCACGATTTGATGCCAGGGCCTCCTGTTCTGGGCTATTATCTCCTCTACCACGCAGCTGGACCATCTCAGGTAGTGTCTCCAAGGCATAACGAAGAGGTAGACGTTTTGCTTGGGCATCTTTATCGCCTCGCCAAGGCTAGTAGCCTTCTGGCGTGTTGTAGCTCGGCTTGGATCCACTGCATGCCGACTTGCGTTTGAGCCTCTATCTCCCTGAGGAGCTGTGAGGGGGTGTACACCTTTGGGGGTATCATCAACGTGGCGATTAAAGGTTGCTCCGGCATTCTCTTTAAGATCTCCCTGAGCCTGATCTTCGCTAACTGAACCTCCTGTTGAGCTGTTGTTCCCAGGCTCCCGGCTTCAACCATCACCTGTAGCCTCTGCCCCAGCGGCGAGCCCCTCATGACTTCGTGCAGTATCATCCTCGGGGTGTAGGCTACCCCGTTCACTATGACGATAGGGAGATCCCTTTCTTGCAGAGGCAACCTGTTAAACCAGCGTCTTATGACTGCTAGGGTCATCACTCCCACCCGAATACGTATGCCAATGCAGCTCCAGCAAGTGCACCTGCCGCTGCGCCATAAGTCATGTTCTCCTTTATGGGTTTCCTAGTGAAGAAGCCGTATGCGAAGCCAGCACCCGCACCAACCCCGGCGCCGATCAACCCATACTTGACGTATCTAACCCATGGTGGTGGAGGAGGGCTGGGGGCCTTCACTAGCTCAACGGTTTTGAATACCTTGGGTGGCTTGACCTCTAGGGCTCCCGTATACTCCTTGTAGCCCGACGCTACGACATGCAGATCGTAGCAGTCCTCGATTACATCATCGAAGAAAACCCTGCCGTCCTCATCCGTGTAGCCCTCGTAGTAGGCCACGCCCTCCTTTTCAAGTGCGACGTAGCCCCCCATTATTGGTTTGCGGGATACCTTGTCCACAGCCACTATCTCCACGTCCGCAGTCCTGGGAGGCTCGGTCGTATAGTACTTGCAGGTCACGACTATTGGTCCTCCATTCCAGCCGGCGTCGTGCCTCTCAAGGGAACCCCAAGGCGGAAAGGCCTTGGCGTACTGTAGCACGGCTATATTGAAGGTCTCGTGGCCAGTCAAATCTATGTTCGGCTCGAACAAGTTGTTCTTCCACGCCCCGTCTGCATGGGCATTCGGGTATTCCGCAACCTTTTTGCCGTCCACGTATATGATTATCCTCCCCCCTCCATCACATGCACCGTAGGGCCTGTGCATCGCCGCCGCCTTTATCTCCGTCAGGGTCGGCTTCTCCCCTGGAAGCTCCTCCTTGACCCTGAACGGGTTTATCTGCATCCACACACCGCCATTACACGTGAAGGGAGCTGTGACCCTAGCCAAGAAACAGTATGGCTTGTGCTCCTCGCATGGAATAGGTGGGAACCATCCCGGCGGCACGTTGATAACCCTGAACTCATCCACTGTGAACTCATGCTTCCAAGTCCTCTCATACCCTAAAGGAGTCCTCTTAACCGGGGATCGCACAACCTTGTACGCCTGCACCCTCGATCACTCCCTCTTCTCTCCCTTCCTAAGCCATTCCTCGATCCTCTCTCTTGTAACCCCAGCCCCCCTCCTTATGGCTTCAGCCGCCATTCTGCGTCCCAGCTCCGTCCATAAGAAAGGCGCTATCAGGAACGTTCCTACGAATAGCCCTATGAGGAACTCGGTTACCCCTGGATTGAAGGTTCTGACTGGTGTGTAGCGGTATTGCTGGTTTCTATATGACATTGACGTCACCCCGTGAATATCTACTCACGCCTGCCTTTAACTGGTTCGCCTCAGCCCAGACATTTCGAGCACCAGCCACGCCATCAGTATGGCTGTGGTCATGCTGAGCCTGCCCCTGCCGGCATCAATGATCGTGCTGCCAACCAACATCGGAGCGAATATCAACCCCAGATTCATGTCCATATGTTCTACGTGGCTTAGAGCCTATTATTTTTTTGTTTCGTAGAGGGCTCTATGGTGACCTCTATGTTTCTAGACATGTTAGATAGAGCTAGAATCAAGTGGCATGGCTAGCTCTATGGTTACCTGGAGAGTTCTACGATAGGTAAATATAGAGGCTTCGCGAAGCCATATAGTGGGGATATACGTGGTCCAATACTCATGTCCATACTGCAACAAGAAGTTCCCGTCGAAACGCCGGTTACAGCGACACATAGAGGATAAGCATGTGAGCAACCCCTCCCC
>Ga0190312_1000097_pt1 | contig 32042 bp, 29 predicted proteins | sample 487007910_MG_FD_165046 | JGI IMG/M metagenome (GOLD analysis project Ga0190312, IMG submission 165046) | Hydrothermal vent sediment bacterial communities from Southern Trench, Guaymas Basin, Mexico - 4870-07-9-10_MG | ecosystem: Environmental > Aquatic > Marine > Hydrothermal vents > Sediment ... | reverse complement strand
ATATTTTTTATTTTTTTTTTTTTTTTTTTTTTTTTATAAAAAAGGGTCTATCATCCATCAACATACATCCCAAACGGCATAAATAACATATACAGCATAGGAAAATCCATTTAACGTAATGATTACAGGTACTTACACCATTATACATACAATACATACAATACATAAACAACATATTAACATTAGAACCTTCCACAGTCAACCCATTAACCGGCAAAATTACCTCAAGCCAAGCAAAGAAACGTTGGTTTTCTGCGTAAAACTCTGTAAAACTCTGCTAAGCAACATAGTTTCCCTAACCTCAGCCTAAGTAACGCAAAAATAGCATAAAAAATCCCCCTTTGTATATTTAAAAAACAAAGGAGGATTAATTAACTATTTGCAATTTATAGTATTTATCACCTACCCAACCTTAAACATTAAACACTAAACACTAAACCTTATTCATCCTTACTTACTGCTGCCATAGCATTTTTAAACCCTTCTGGATTATCTATAGCCAACTCAGCCATTGCTAGCGGCAATCCAATACTGGTATAAACCGCTAACTTCTCAGCTCTGGTTTTAACCTTTTTCCCAGCATCACTAGCAATAACAACCGTACCGTTCAAATTTTCTAACTCACTCTTGCTCATTGCCCTAGCCGGCCTTTGCAATGCTATGCGCCTGTTACCAACTAACCAATTAATAATATCCCCATTGCTAGCACCATTAAAATCAAAGGTCAATCTAACCTGCACTTTATCTTTAGCATCATTAGTAATGCTAAAATTATCAACAACCATTCCAATCAAAGAACCTAAATCTACATTCTGATTATCATCCATAGTATTTCCTTTTATCCTATCGTTATTTATCTAACAAACAATTAATTAATAAAGAAATACCATAAATTGCAAATTTACAAACTTGATAAACAGTCCTAAACGTGCTGTCTATGCATAAATTGTCAAAGAACAAAACCTGCTCAATTATGGATAAATCATAACATTAAATAACCCACCTGTCAACCATTAAATTATATCTAATGATATCAATCACTTAAAAAAACATCCGATGGGGGAAGATTACCCTAATAGTCGGTGGGTTAGCACGTTTACATTTTGGCAAATTTTCTAAGTTTTCTGCACTAAATGGTGTCAAGTGCAGGGTTGGTGCAAGAAACCAAGGTGAGAGCTGCGAGCTGCGAGGTTTGGTTCCTGCTTCGTCTTTAAATTAAACAAAGATATGCAAATCTAACTACACCGAAATTTGTCTAAAAATGGGTTGACATTTAGACCATCTAAATATATAATAAACATATGGATGAGATAAATACACATGATTCCCTCTATGGGTTTGAAGTTAGAACGCCGGACAAAAGACGTGCCGAACCTGAGGATAGGAAAACTTACAACATTCAGCAGCTCTGGCAGCGTACGCATGAAATTCTAAATCTCACTCTGCTTGGTATGAAAGAGACAGAAATTGCTAAGACTCTCAACATTCATCCTCAGACAGTATCTAACACTATCAACAGTGACTTAGGTAGAAAGAAACTCTCTGAACTTAGGCAAGAACGAGATAAGGATTTTACAAAAGTTGCAGAGGAAGTATCTAAACTCTTCCCTCTGGCAATGGAAACTTATCAACGTATCCTTGAGGGAGAGGAAAAAAGCAAGTTGCAGAAAGAAACAGCCGACACAATCTTAATGGACATAGGTGGTTATCGTGCACCTACCAAAATTCAAGGTGAACACGTACATGCTTATCTTGATAAAGATGCAATTGAAGAGCTTAAAAAACGTGGTATTGAGGCAGCTAGGGCTTCAGGAATGCTTGTTGAAGACATTGATGAAGCTGAGGAAGTTCAAACTATAAATTAACAAAATTAAAGGAAAAAAGACAATGAAAAACTTATTTAAATCAAAGACTATTAATTTCAACTTACTTATCCCTGCAGTTATTGGTATGCTTTCTGCTTTCGGCATTGCAGTCCCAACTGAAGTTGCCACGGGTATTCTTGCAATAGGTAACTTTGTTCTCCGTCTTATAACCAATGATTCTATTGCAGATAAGTAACGTTTAACCTTTGAGCATTCATTCATGCGAGGCGGCCTGGCGTGTTTGACAAACTTCGTTTATTAATTAAACAAAGAAACAAAGAAACAAAGGAAACATAATGAGGAAATTCTTACTTTCAGCAATCTTAACATCTTTCATTGCACTTGCTACTTTCACAGGTGCAAGCGCCGAATTCTTCCGAGACATAATCATAACTTCGCCTAACGGCCTCTGGACAGATTCTCGTGCTTATTCAACTCTTAACGACGCAATAAGCGCAGTTGGTTCTAATGAACGCACTATCAAAATTGTCTCTCCCCAGGCCGTAACATCTTTAACAATCCCTTCTAACATCACTCTCGAATTCACTCGAGATGGCTCCATCACTAACTCAGGGCAACTTACCCTTGAAACAGACAGCATCATTGCGCCTAATCGTCAAATCTTCACTGGCTCTGGTGATATAGATTTCGCCGCCGGCTCAGTTGTTAAATCATCTTGGTTTGCCAACTTAGACACTGCCTTAGACCTAACAAACGATGACACTTTAACACTAACCATAACCAAATCAGAAACTACCACTGCATCTATGGTTGTAGGTGATAACGTAACTCTTCGCTGGAATTCTCCTTTTATCATAACTTCCCTCACTGGCCATGTTATTTCAAATATTAAGAACATCGAAGCTGGAAATTATCAACTATTTGCCGGCGCAGGTGATTTTGATTTCCTCGATGGTACTGAACTTAAACTCAGCTGGTTTGCTAACCCCATACAGGCTACCACCTGGGTCGAAACTGAGGAAGTAACTATTCTTATTAATGAGCAGGCTGATGTCAGCTCAGATTTAACAACTTCAGCTAACGAAAACATCAAAATTCTTCCTGGTGGAAGTATCAGTATAAATACTGGAATAACCTTAACTCTGGATGGAGATTTAGACCTAAAAGGTTCCATTACCGGAAGTGGGAATCTTACTCTAAATAACTCTACGCAGTTATCTGGCCTTATTAATATATCTGGAAATTTAATTACTACTGATATAAATAGTTTTAATTGTTTGGGTGGTACAATATCTATATCTGGAACCTCAACTATCGGCAATAACTTTAACGCAGGAAATTATCAAATCTTTACTGGCGCAGGTGCAATATCATTTGCTTCTGGTTCAGAAGTAAAATCTGCCTGGTTTTCAGATTTTGAAACAGCTATAACAAAAATAGGCACAGATGAGGTAAAATTAATAGTCTCATCTGCATCATCAATTGTTAATGATTGTACTATCAACGCAAACACCAGTTTATCAATACCTTCTAAAGGTAGGATTTTAACAGTAGCCAGTACCAAAACTCTCACCATCAACGGTTCTTTCTCTGCTGGACTTTATCAGGTGTTTAGTGGGGATGGGGATGTAAAATTTTCCAATCAATATAGGCCAAGTATTATTGTATACCCTGAATGGTGGACTGATAATGTGTCTCCTGGTACTACAGATATGACTTCTGCCATACAAGCAGCAATTGATTCAATAGGTAAAACTGGGGGGGTCGAACTTACTCATAAATACCTTACATCTTCTGTTATTACACTTTTACCTGCGGGTCTTAACATTAATCTTTTTTCAAATAATGGCGCTGTAATTTTTGCTAATCATAACGGAAATTGTATTGATGTCTCTGGTTCAGATAGTAATCATTCGTATTTCACTATATCTGGAATCACTCTTAATGGCCCAAATACTATCTATCCGAGCTCTGGTTATACTCCACCCAGTACAGGGGCTGGTATTTATATGACGACTACATATCATTCTGCAATCAGAGATTGTGATATTTCTGGGTTTAAATACGGCGTTTATATGGATACAGCTATTGGAAATGTTTTTGAAGGTCGTACTTATTTACGCTTTAACCAACATGGGTTATATATAGCTGGTGGGGCTTCCAATGCTAATATTTTTAATGGTGTGAGTTTTAGAGAAAACAGATTACGAGGAATAACTATAACTTCATATGGTAGCCCGTATGCAACAGCAAATATATTTAATAACTGTTTAATAGAGACTAACATACCGTATCCTTATGTAAGTGGTGGGCCGGGTGATTATAGCGATAGTGTTGGAGTGTATTTAGACAGTACTTACGGTAATATTTTTAATGGCTGTTATAGTGAAAATCACGAATACGCTATTGTTATCACTGGGAGTTCGGATAAAAATAAATTTATAGGATGCAGATTTAATACTGGTTTGGGTCGGTCAGATAAGATAGCGATTGATGGGGATGCCTGTAATAATAACCTTTTTTCGTTTTGTACTGGGAGTGGTGTTGCAGCCTTAACTGATGTTCAGATAGAAACTACAGGGGCACAATCGGGCAATCAGTTTTTAGATTGTATTAATTTCAATATTATAGACTCTTCTTTGGATACTCCAATATACGTGCGTAATCTACAATCTCTTTATGGGTACACTTCTATACAAGGAGCGCATATAATACCCCCGCAAGGTCAGGTAACACTTAAAGGTGAAGGGACTGGTCGTGGGTATATAGACGGAATAGGTACATCATCTGCAACATTAAATGCCTGGGGGATTGGAGAAATATTGCTCGGTAATACTATTACTGGTGCTACTACAATTGATGCTGTTACTTTAGAAAGAGGTCAAACAGTAATAATTACCAATTACCAAACCATTCATGCAGTAACTATAAAATCTTCAACAACAGGTACATCGGGAATCACCTTAGATAAACAAACAGATATAGTTTTAACTGCATATTCAGATACCATTGTCTTGTACAGAAACAATATCGGGAAAGTATTCGAGATAGGCAGAGCAATAAAAACATATTAAAACGCACTGACACCGGTATGTTTCATTTAAACAAGGAAAGAATAACTTGAAACAAAGAGCAATAAAACAAGATAATTATACTGTCCTGGATAAATATTCTCAGGAAGTTAATCAAATACTCTCAGCATGCTCGGTTTCAACAAAGGCTACTGCTCTAACTTTTTTCCCTGAGCGCTTTCATGTACCCTTTGCTCCAAACGTTCATGATAAGATATTCAAACTAATCGATGGCCCTGCAAATAAAGTAGCAATCGCCGCACCTCGTGGTTGGGGTAAGACCTCCATAGTCGCTCTTGCCTTAATTGCGAGGTATATCTTATTCAGAAAATGCGAATTCATAGTCTACATAAACATGTCTCATGATGCTGCTGCTTTACAGACTGAAAATTTACGGCGTGAACTTACAACAAATCTTGCAATCAAGCAATTCTTCGGCCCTATCCGCCCACGTGGTGTAAAGCGGGATGAAGTCGATGAAAGTTTTAGCAAGAAAGCTTGGGTTGCTTATGACACTTTTGTCTTTCCAAGAGGTTCTGGTCAGCAAGTACGCGGCGTCTTATTTAAAAATTCTCGCCCTGGCTTAATTGTCATAGATGACCTTGAAGATCCTGATACAATCGAGGGTGAGTTAATAAGGCACAAACGCAAAAACTGGTTATACGCAGATGTTATTAAGGCAGTTCCTAGACTCCACAAAAATTGGAAGGTTGTCTACATCGACACTCTAAAGCATGAAGATGCACTAATTCAAAACCTTCTCGACGCACCTGACTGGGCATCTATTCGTCTCGAGGCATGTGATGACAACTTTAAATCAACAGCACCTCATTTCATGTCTGATGAAGACATTGCTCAGGAATGGGAAGATCATTCAAAAGCAGGTATGACAGATGTCTTTTTCAGAGAACTACGAAACTTACCAATTTCAACTAAAGACGCTGCATTTCAAAAGAATTACTTCCGCTATTACGGGCATACAAGGGAAGACCAGGTTGGAGAACACGATCTTAAATTAACAGACGCTGACATACAGGTAAATAAGAATATTGAAAATGTAGTAATCGTCGACCCTGCAAAGACTGTCAAACTTCACTCTGCTGAAAGTGCAATTATAGGTATCGGCATCGACCTAAACAGCGCAAGACTCTACATCCGGGACATCGTGTCAGAGAAATTCTACCCTGATGAACTCTACAATGCAATGTTTGAGATGGGAACACAATTAGATGCAAAAGTACTAGGCATTGAGGAAACTTCGCTTAACGAGTTTATCAAACAGCCTATAAAAAATGAGATGTTTAAACGAGGAAAGTTTTTCGAGCTTATCTGGCTCAAAGCACGTGGAGGTATGAAAAAGGAACTTCGAGTAAAAGAACTTGTGCCTTATTACCGTCAAGGCTATATTTATCACAACGCATCTTGCATAAACATGAAAAAGCTTGAAGCCCAACTCCTAATGTTCCCTCGGTCTAAGCTCTGGGACATTATGGATGCTGAGGCTTATATAATAGAAATGCTTGAACTTGGTGAGCGCTATTTCTCACCTAAGGAAAATCCTAAGGATATAGAATCTGAATACGGAGAACTTAATTACGAAGAACCAATACACAACTGGAGATACGCATAATGGTTGAATCTGATGCATGCTTAAAGCACTCAGGAATATGTGCTAAAATAACTGGCCTGGAAGAAGATGTAAAAAGCCTCTGGAGCAAGTGGGATAATATGCAAAAATTACTTATCGGAACACTCACATCAACAATGTTAAGTTTAATAGGAGTTGTCTTTCTCCTTATTCAATCATAACTACGTTTAATTAAAAAACAAAGGATTTAAACATTAAATGGCCGAGAAAAAAATATACATAGGTTCTGTCGGACCTTATCTCTACGATGATGCAAATCTTATAGAAGATGAAGATGGAGATTTTCCAGGTAAAAGTTATAAAGCTATAACCTCAAACGGCCAAATGCATCTAACACAGGCACCAATTGATGGTGAGGAAATTGTAAGGCTCGAAGACCTTGAATTTCGACTCTTACCACCTGCTTCTGTAGCAAACATAGATAATCCATCCGAGCTAAACACTGCATCAGGTAGTCTCGGTGCACTTATCATCGCATACGAAATAAACGGAGCTACTGCACAGAATGAATATACCATCTACGCATATGATGCATCAGGTCCTGCAGTAAATTCACCCTACATAGTAGACGCTGCAGGTACGGGTGACGAAAGGTGGGTAGCAATAGGCGGAAAATACACTGCCCAAAATATAAACCTATCTGGCAATATAACCCTAACCGGAACTGTCGATGGAACTAACATCTCTGTACATGTAGCAAATGTAAATGCTCATCATGCACAACTTCACACTGCTGCAAGTCATTCAGATATATCATCTACAGGAGCTAACATAGACGATGCTGTGTCTAAAAGACACACACAAGGGTTAGATACATCTGTTGGGACACTAACAACATACGCAGATAACGCCGCTGCAATTACAGGCGGGCTTTCTGCGGGTGACCTTTATAAAACTGGGGGAGACCCAGACTTAGTCTGCATAGTACACTAAAGGAAATTATGCCTTATCAAGTATCAGGAGAGCCAGGACAGGGAAGCACAACAGATTTTTCTAAAAATTCATACGCCTACGAATATCCTAACAATCTCAATCTAAAACCAGGCTCTGAATTTCACAACGAGCTTAAAGGAAAAATCCTAACTCGTGCTCGTGAATCTCGTAATGAAATGACTAAGCGCTTCCCTTCATGGAACGAAGTAGACAGGGTTCTAACAACCTACATCCCGCTTAAAGATAAAGAAGAAATGCTAAAAAGTAAAGACAGCTCAAAACCTATATCAATTGTCTTTCCTTATACCTACGCTATGCTTGAGGCACTCTTAACCTACCTCTCAATGGCATTTTTTCAAGACCCTATATTCCAATACGAAGGTGTAGGGCCTGAAGATGTACAAGGCACTATGCTTCTTGAGCGTGTTATCCGCTTACACTGCATCAAGACAAAAGTCCCTCTTGCAATCCATACTGTCTTACGCAACGCTCTTGCTTATGGCATAGGGCCCGGTGCACCTGGATGGAAAAAATCTTACGGTTTCAAACCTGTACAGTCTGAAATTATCACACTAGACAATGCAGGAGGTGAATCTACAAGTAGAAACGTAACCTATGTTGAATCCCTAATCTTCGAGGGAAACAAACTAGATGCAATCGACCCTTACATGTATCTACCAGACCCTTCAGTAAGTGCTCATGAAATTCAGTCTGGTGAGTTCGTAGGCTGGGTTGTACGTGATAATTTAATGAACATGCTTTCTGAGGAAGTTTCTAGCGATGGAGAAATATTCAATGTAAAATATCTCAAGGCATTAAAGAATAGAAAATCATCTTTCTCAACAGACCAATCTGACCGTAATATAAAGTACGGGGGGCAAGATCCAAGAAATACAACTGCTACATCTACAAATCATGTAGATACAATCTATATGTACATAAATCTTATCCCAAAAGAATGGAAACTTGGCTCTAGTGAATATCCTGAAAAGTGGCTATTCTCGCTTTCCTCAGATGAAGTAATAACCTCTGCATCTAAGGTCAATCATGCTCATGGAATGTTTCCTGTTGCAGTTGCTGCACCAGAATTTGATGGGTTCTCACCTACTCCAATAGGTAGGTTAGAAATCCTTTACGGTCTGCAGCATACGCTGGACTTCTTATTTAATTCGCACGTCGCTAATGTCCGTAAATCTATCAACGATATGTTTGTAGTTGATCCTTACTTAATCAACATAAATGACCTTAAAGACCCACAGCCTGGAAAACTCATACGTTTACGCCGACCTGCGTGGGGAAGGGGTGTTGATAAAGTTGTACAGCAACTTCAAGTAAATGACATTACTCGAAATAACATAGCAGATTCCTCTTACATCACTCAGTGGATGGACAAAATCTCAGGTGCTGACCAATCTATGATGGGCTCACTTCGCCAAGGTGGCCCTGAACGATTAACAAAGGGTGAGTTCCAAGGTACACGTGGAAGTGCGATTTCACGACTACAACGTATTGCCTCAATCATAGGTATGCAGTTCATGCAAGACATAGGCTACATGTTCGCTGTCCACACGCAGCAATACATGTCGCAAGATACCTATGTAAAGTCTATCGGTAGAGACCAAGAAAAGATGGCTGAAATCTTTGGGAAGCAGGAAAGAATTCCAGTAACTCCCTTTGACTTATCTGTCGAATACGATGTAATTGTAAAAGATGGAAGCATTCCTGGAGGAAACTTCAGTGAAATCTGGGTACAGCTATTTCAGATAATAGGTAACTCAGAACAACTGTCCCAAGAATTTGACGTCTTCAGATTATTCAGCTATATAGCCACAGAGCTCGGAGCTAAGAATATCGAAGATTTCAAAAGAAATGCTGATAGGATTCAGCCAACTATGATGGATGATGAAAAAGCAATGAGGGAAGTAGACAAAGGTAACCTTGTACCGACAGGAGCTTAAGATGAAAGAAAATCAAGAAGTTATTGTAAATGCGACAGAAGATCAAATTGAAGAATTTAAAACATCTATTCTATGGCATGATATTAAGCGTGAATTAGAATTATGGAAAGCTGGATGCAAGGATGAGTACGGACAGACTGTTGGAAATTCCATAACATCTGGTGCAAACATCTTAACACACCTTGGAGATATACATGGAAGAGAAATGACTATAGACTATCTACTCTCACTTCCTGATGTTTTCTTACAAATATTGAAAGATAAGGAGGAGGCTGAAAATGGCTCTCAATCCAAGTAAACCTACAGACCAAGAATTAGTAAGCATGTGGCCCTATTGGGTAAGGAAATTAGCAGTAGCTATAAACGCTATGGAGGTTGAAGGGTATATAGATATAGTATTCACTGAACTAACTATCGGAGCAGGAATAACCTCTCTTGCTATTGGGACAGACCTCAGTGCTGCTACTGAAGAAAATATTAAAATTGATGCTTTAGGTGCTTCAACTTTCTACCAAATAACAGGTGGTATTGCAGGGCAGGTAAAAACCTTCATAATCCAAGATAATAATATATCATTCTTAGATGGGCCTAAACTTACTGGTCAGTTCTATCTAAATCAACTTCCTGCTTTGTCCACTCTTGGTACACAGCAAGATGATGTAATAACTTTGATTAACATAGATGGTGACGGTGCAGGAAATGATGGCTATTGGAAAGAAGTCTCAAGACAGCTGAGTGTTAAGTAAGTAATTTAAATAACTATATATAAGGAGAATAACTAATGCCGGACGAAATTAAAGACCAGATAGACGCTATGTTAGACATAGATAATAACGTTGATGTTAGAGTTGAGGAGCCTGAAGATATTGAGGATGTTGAGCCTGATGATGATAAATCTGAGCCTGAGTCTGAACCTGGTACTGAAGATGCTCCTGATGAAAGTGAGGCAGAAGAAACAGATGCTGAAGATGAAGATGAAGCAGACGATACTAAATCTGAACCTGACACTTCCGAAGGAGATGAAGACAATGCTAGGTTTGAAAGACTCAAAAGTGAGAATGAAATACTTCGCACTGAACTAAATAAAATGTATGAAAAGAATGTGGCTGATGCTAAGAATAAAGAAGATGAAAAAGAACCAGACATCTCTAAAGTTCCTGACGAAATAGACTTCCTCGGAGAAGACACTGACATTGATGATTTAATGAGAGACCCATCTTCGGTCAACAAGATTCTCAACAAAGTCTATCAAATGGGTTCTGATGCAGCAAAGAAATTTCAGGAGACTACTTTAAGAAATATTCCTGAAATTGTTAAATCAAACATAGTCATACAAGCAACGTTGAAAGACCAGGTTAATAAATTCTATGGGGATAATGAAGATCTCAAACCATTTAAAAAAGTAGTAGCAGCTGTCTATGAAGAGGTTGCTTCAGAAAACCCTGACTGGAAAATAACTGAAATTTTTAATGAGGTTGAAAAAGAGGCAAGGAAACGACTCGAACTTCATAAACAAACTAAGGACAGCAAAACTCAAAAACCTAAACCTAACTTCCCTAAAACCAAAAGTTCTAGGGCACGACAAAAACCTAATACAAATCGTCTCATTTCAGAGATAGATAAAATGAATGAAGTATTCTAAAGGAGGAATAAAATGCTTGAGGATAGATTCTGGGGACAAGATATAGTTACTGACAAATATCATGCTCCTGATGCAAATTATGCAATGACTGTTAGAGATTGCATTATAAGAGCTTCAACAACTGCATCTGGTGCAGCCTTTACTATCACCCTACCACCGGTAACTGAGGCTCGTGGTAGGATATACTCACTTCGGATGACTGCCAGAAATAGTACAAAAGACATTACAATTACAGATTGTGGTGATTCTGACGGTTGGACAAATATAACATTTGATTTGGCTGGAGATACAGTACTTTTACTCTCAGATGGCCTTATGTGGCATATAATAGCTTCAGATGGTCTCTAAAACTTAAACTTTGTTTAATTAAAAAACAAAGCAATTTATAGGAGGATTAACTATGTTTTTAGGAATGCGAGGCACTGGTGACTGGGTTGCAGATCAAAGACCCCTGAACTGGCGTCAAAATATACTCTATCTTTACCCTAACGGAATGACTCCGTTGACTGCTCTTCTCTCCATGATGGGGAGTAAGAAAGTATCTGATCCTCAGTTTCACTGGTGGACAGAACAAATCGGCTCTGTATCTGGAGCCATTACAGGCGTTTTCACAACAGCTGACCTTTCTACTGCTTATGTATCTGGTGCTGTAGCGGAAGACACCCTTTTCATCACATGTAGCTCAGACCTCGCTAACCGCATCCGTGCTGGACATCAGCTTCTCTTACGTGATGCTAGTGACTACAGCGTAGACGTTGTATGCAAGGTAAGCACAGTAAACACAGCTGGAACAACTGCAACTATCGCAGTAATCTTACTCGAAGATGACGATAACAGCTCCTCAAATGACCTTTCCGATGCTGACACTCTTCTAGTAATCGGCAATATCAATGCTGAAGGTTCTGAGATGCCTAATGCTATCTCACTAAACCCAACAAAACATCATAACTACACTCAAATCTTTCGTTCACCTTTAAGCATTACCCGAACAGCTAGAAATACCAATCTCCGCACTGGAGACGATTATCAGAAAGCTAAGAAAGAATGCTTAGAAATGAACTCTATCGAAATGGAGCTTGCATTTCTCTGGGGAATCATGACTGAACGTATAGGTGACAATGGCAAACCTGAACGAACAACTCAGGGAATCATCAACTTCATCCGAAGTAATGCTCCAAGCAATGTAGATGATTACACTCTCAACGCTACCTATACCGGAAATAACTGGGCAACAGGCGGAGAAATTTGGCTGAAGGCTATGCTTGAACAAATCTTCCGCTATGGCGCTGAGGATAAACTCTGCCTCTGCGGTTCAGGTGCACTCCTTGGTATCGACGCACTTGCGCAGTCCTCTGGACAAATCCAGCTTGCACCAGCTCAGAAAACCTACGGTATGCAGATTAAAACATGGATTACTCCGTTTGGAACTATTCATATGAAAACTCATCCATTATTCTCCTTCGATGCTACCACTCGTAACATGATGGTAATTCTGGAGCCTAAAGAACTTGAATATAAATACATTACTGATACAACTTTCTATGGTGAATCTTCAGCTAAGCAGCATCCTGAAGGATACGGACATCGTAGAATTGACGGCACCGAGGAAGAATACCTCACCGAGTGCGGTCTTGAATTTGGCTTTCCGTTAAAGTGTGGTATTCTTAACGGCGTCGGACTTGATAATAACCTTTAATTTTTAACGTTAAAAGTGGGTAATAAACTACCCACTTTTAACATAGGTTAAAAGAATGGCGTTAATAAATCGAGATAAAAGTGGTTGTCATGTCCTTGGTATATGGGAATCTGAGACTGAAGAAGTACGCATGGCTCGATGCGATGCTAATACTCTTGCAGTTAAGGTTCTCAATTATATATGGGATACTGAAACTCTTGAAGCGAAGCTGATGGAGCAACCAACTATCAATCTTGGCCAAGCGGATCTTCATGTAACTATGGGGGACATGGAGAAAATAGGCGCTGGGACGTATTGGCTTGACTTTAGATATGAGTACGATGTTGATGGTAATTGTATTTATCAAGGCAAACATACAGAGTTAAGTGCTTCAGTGGACTCAACAGCTTGGCGGATAATTCGTTATGATTATGATATTAATAGTAACTGTACACAAAAAAGAATCCAAGTAACCTCTTGGACTAACCGAGCAGCGGGGTGGTAAAGATGAGACTATTCTCTAAAATAAGCACTATCCCGATATATACAAAAAAAAAAACACAACATATATAAAGAAAAAAGAAGAACTCAAAAAAGAGATTACCGAATTAATCGCAGGGTTAAGAAATCTGGTATCAGACAAAGAACTGCTTAAATGGGCAAGAGATAACCACCCGATGTATAAAGAAAAAATGCAGTTAGTTAAAGAGATTGAATCAAGATATTCTGAATTAGAAGGATTAAAATAGATGGCGATACTAATTCAAAAATCAGCAGGTACACTTTCATCCCTTATTGCGGGCAATGAATTTTATGAGAATTGCTATGCAAATAACGTGTTTCCGAATAATGGGGGGTCTACTAATGTTGGTATAATATCAATATCAACAACAGATAGAAATATACATTTTACTCCTACAAAAGCAGGGAATTTCAAAGGTGTAATTTTCAGTCTGTATAATACTCTTTTTGGTGGCATTACTGCGAGGTATAGAGATATAAGAGTTAGATTGCAGGAAAATACAGGCTCATGGGTAACACGGCTTGAACAAACATTCTCAACAAATGATTGGATTGCTGATAATACTTGGTCTATGCATAGAGGTTTGATAGATTGTAGATTTAATTCTTCTTATCCAATTACAACAGCTTCTAACACATGGAGATTAGTAGTTGATTATGTTTCAGGTGGTAGTGGAACTTTCTATCTTAATTATGCGCAAGATGGGGCTAACTGTGATAATCTGTTTATGATTCCTTATATTGACAGCACTGTATCTTTAACTACCGCTGATACTTTAGTTATTACGGACAGGATTACACTTGACCAAAACTTAACATTATCGAGAGAAGATACAGACCATGGCACAAATGATGATATGGATTATCGTAGTAGATATTATTCTATCTGGAGTTGTATGCCGATTGTAAAGTCAGGCAGTGAAACTAATCCTCAAATTTATGTGCCATCTACAGTCGCAGGAAATTACAAAATAGATTTGGCTGGTTCTTGGCATTTGTCAAGCAGGCAACCAAAAGCATTGCTGGTTGGGGAAGATGCCGCAAATCCAATACCTTATAACTGGGCTAACAGAGCGGATGCTTCTAATAGAACTTTTGAATTAGAATTTTCTAATCAAATTTCCGGGCAATCAGAATATGGTTTTATTTCAGGGTCTTTGGTCGGATATCGATATGGCAAGCTTGCAGGGATAGAAATATGGGGAACGAAACCTCCGATAATGTGGACAACATTAAAATCAGATGCTTTGGCCGGTCAAGCGACTGTGATCTTGGATGGAGATTTAACGGGCTCTTGGGCAGTAGGCGATAATATAATGTGTGGAGGTTCAAGATATTCTGCGACAAGAAGTTACAGGTCTTGGGCTTATAATGAAATAAGGGAAATACAGTCAATAAGTTATGATGCAGGTGCCGATGAAACAACAATAGTATTTACAACTAATTTAGATAGAAATCATTATTACGATGCCGATATATCCCCTTATTTCACTTTAAAAGAAAGAAATATTATAGTAGGTGGAAACGATACTGCTTATAACGCTGAATCTTACTGGTCAATTCAAAATGGCATTATAAAAATGCAGGGTGTTCTATTACATGATATTCAATATATTCATTATAGATATTCATACGCAAAGTATATGTCTGCACAAGAAAGAATAGATAGTAAATGTTTATTTGATGGGTGTAATGTTCATGATTGTTATAGACCTATGTATTTTCAAACCTGGCAAACAGAAGTAGAAGTATGTAATTGCACAGGTAGTAGTGATTTTACTGGGACAACAATGAGGTGTGATAGATTTTATTACAGTTCTTACAGCAAGGGACATCATATTCATGATAATATATTAGTGGGAAGAACGGTTTATGGTGCAACTCTCGCCGGTTCAAGTGATTGTATTATTGAGAATAATCATTTTAATTGCCGTTATGCGTTTTCTTTATCTTCAGGTTCGGCTAAAAATAATATACTAAATAATACTTTTGCAATATGCCGAGTAGGAATGTATATGGCAGGATGTAGTAATAATTATTTTGAAGGTAATATGTATAGGTATTGTTACTATGATAGTAATTATTCAGCAACTTCTGAAGGAACGCATGGCTGCTATTCTTTTAATACACAATATAACAATTCAAATAATATTTCAGTAAATGAAGATGCTGATGACAGTTTTGCTTTTGTTGTTCAACAAAATGATGCAGGTTCAACTCATGTATTTAAGAACATCAAACTCGGAGTAGATTTTACCGATGGCGGGGTTAGTGAGAGTGGAGCAAATTACAGGAGCGCATGGAACCCAGGAACAGAGATTAAATTTGAAGATTATAAAGAAGTAGTTGGACAATCTAAAGCATGGTATACAAATGGGTATATCGAATCTTGTGGGGACGGTTTAGAAGATACAACCGCACACACTACAGGAGTAGGAAAGAAGTCATGGCGATTGAATTCATATTTTGCAGGAGTAGAACATTGTTTAGAATTTACAATTCCTATCGGTGTTCCTGATGAGCCAATTACAATTTCGGTATTCTGCAAAATAAATTCAACTAACTATGCAGCAGGAACATACGAAACCCCTAAATTATCTATTAGCGGATTAGGTGTATCTGGAGTATCAACTAAATGTGAAGCAGATACAACTATAACAGACTGGCAATTACTTGTAGTAAGTGGGACTCCGACCATAACAGGCCAGCTTGGCATAAAACTCTCGGTTGAAACTGATGCCGTAACAACTCAGCTATCATCATTAAATGCAGATGGTTCAGTATATTTTGATGATCTTTATGTCGCTTATAAAACACCCCTGGACTTAGGTGGATTGGATCTTGTGTATAACGGGTTGCCCATCTTCCCACCGCTAACTGTTGTTATGACTGCAAACGCTGTATGGGCGGAGCAGTTGTTAGCAAATGCTCAACCAGGTAGTATGGGGGAAGCACAAAATAGATTAAATGATATAAAAACAGAAACTGACAAAATACAAGCCCTTAAAGCCAAGGTTGGCTTCATAGCAAAGGAGTTTTAAAATGAAAATCATGTTTGCAATTTTAAAAATTATAGAACAAGAAATAAAAGTTGCCAAGAAAGTGGATAATTCGTATCTCATATGTTATGAAGAAACATTTAGAAAAAATATGCTGGAACGATTGAAAATCAAGCTTAAAGGCAAGAACTTAAATAAGAAGTGGGGTAAGGATAAATACACCTACGATGACGTAGTTGATTGTTTTGAAGTGAGTTTGGATGAATGGATTAATGAATTTAAACGAGAAACTTTAACTCTTAAATAGGAGGATGTCGTGTATAAAAAAGTTGTGTACTGGTCTTTAGTTTATCAGCTTATTTTCATTTTAGGTTTGGTTACATTTGCCATATGCGGAGAAGTAATGCTTCAATGGGATGCCAACGTGCCGACGCCTGATGGTTATAAACTATTTCAGACAACAGATGGGATTCCGTTTGACTATGATAATCCTCTGTGGGAAGGCTCAGAAGTTACAGCAACGGTTACCGTGCCGGAGGATGTTTTGCATATCTTTTGTGTTCGAGCTTTTACCGGAAATGTTGTTAGCGGCGATTCAAACTGGGTGTATTACATAGATGAAACTCAGGAGCCTCCGGTTTTTTATCAAGCCAGGCCTAAGAATGTAAGAATGATATTTGAAGAATAACTTCGTTTTATAAATAAACAAAGGTTTAACAAATGAACTTACTCCAAATTCGACAACAGTTAAGAGCAGTATCTGGTCGATTCGATCTTATCAACGCCGATGATTCTGATAACGGTGCTAATTTCTACATCAATGCAGGACAAAAATATCTAGATCGTCTCACTACTACTCAAAAATCTTACGGAATTTGCTATAGATTCTGCGCTGTAGGGGCTCACTCTGTCCAATTTCCATACTGTCGAGCGGTAAAAGAAGTCTGGGCAGCTACAACTACTGCTCGATGGCAGCTTGAGAAGAAAAATCTCGCAGATCTAATTGCAGGATATTTTACAAAACTACCATCTGCTATCACTAAGGGAACTCCTCTCTACCACGCACCTACAGTAACTCGAGCAGTACCTGAAACGTTTGATACTGAGTCGGAAGAATTTGAAGCCTTTTCAGGCTATGTAGATGTAATAAGTGCAAATCCTCATGAATATAACAGTGTCTTAATAGCACCTCCTCCTAGTGAAAAAACTCTTATCGAGATTAAGGGTTTATTCTACACAGCAGAACTTATAAATGATGAGGATAAAAGTTACTGGTCTGAAGTGCATCCAGATATTCTAATCATGGCAACTATGCGGCATCTTGAAATTGTGAATAGAAATACTCAGGGTGTAAATGACTGGAATAATGCAATAGGAACTGAAGTTATTAACATAGGTAAAGATTTTGTTGAGGAAGAAATTGCAGAAATTACTCAAATTGAGGATTAGGCAGATGAAGATAATAAAAGGTAAAACTTTAGAAGACCAAATGAACCATGTGGATAGAATTCTCAAACACCAATCAAGACGGATGCATAAAACAACATCTGGAATAATAACTCCTTTTCCAATATCTAATTATGCAGAGAGTCCAATAGATGATGTTGTCCTTCGCTACATGTTTCCTCTCAGTGGTAAGGTAACTACCGGAGGTTTGTTTATAGAAAACATGCCTAGAGATGGAATAAATATAAACATCACTATACATCATGATGAAGGGGTAGATAGTAAAACTACATTCTCTAAACGGCAAAATATTCTAATAAATCCAGAGGTTAAAATATCTACTGGTAATAGATTAATAGTAAGAATCATACCTAAATTATCAGGACAGATAGTATCAAGTATCTGGATTGCATTCTCGTGGGTACCTGAAGTTAGTGATTCTGTGATTAAACAATTCTTAATTAAAGATATTGAAAAGATTGAGGCATAGAGATGAGAGAATTCTATACTAAAATTGATAAGGCTTTATTATCTGGTCTCATTGCTGAACCTAAAGCACCTAGAAATTCACCATTTCTGCACGAGTGTTCTGGAATTAAAATTGGAAAAGATGCTATTGAAGGAATTGATTTTCTTTATAATCCTTTATCCTCAGCTCTTGATATACCTTATAGCTGGCCTTTTCCTCAATTTCTTAAACAAGAGAAATATAAATTTCTTATTGTTCGAGATAGTATTACTCAGTTAGAAGATATTGTCTACTCTTTAGATAGTCACTATAATGCTACGCAAGTATTTACTATTGACGAACTAACTTACGGCAAAGGTTCTTTAATGGAATTAGCTGATTTTGGTTCTTATGCATTTATGACTAACGGGGTTATTATGATTTACTGGGATGTAAGTATCAATGATTGGCGAGAAGTTACATCTCATGTAGATATTCCCCTAATGCGGACTGTATGTAATTTTAAAGGTCAGATGATAGGTGGGTGTGTTCTAAGCAACTGGCACGATTGTGATGAGAAATCTATTGTATGGTCTAATATCGGAGATGCTAGCTTCACACCTGATTTAAGAAATGAATCAGGTTTTCGTCGAGATTTATATGGTGGAGAGATCTATCATGTGCGAAGATTAGGTGATGGTATAGTCATTTACAGCTCAGGTGGTGTAACATCAATGACTCCTGTAACATCTCCATCTGCTACTTTCGGGTTTAAGGAAGTTCATAATATAGGAATTAAAAATCGTGGTGCTATGGGCGGGAACCTTAACCGGCATGTTTTTATAGACCATGAAAATTGCGTATGGAAGAATAGTGCTGCAGGAATAGAAAGACTTGGATATACTAAGTATATAAAGGCACTTAATGCTAATGATGTTATAGTTAATTATAATATCTATACAGATGATTTCTACATCTCAGATGGTGTAAAGAGTCTTATTCTTTCATCTCAAGGAATGGCTAACTATCCATACCCAGTAAATGCTGTCTGGTATGATGATGAAGATAGTCATGGAATATGTGGACTACCTGAAACACCTGATGTAACAGAGATGTTAATAGTTTCACATATAATAGATATGGGATATAGAGGACAAAAAACCATATTTTCTATTGAATTAGGTGCTTCAATATTAAGTGGGATAGAAATAGCTGTTGACTGGAGAATGAGTTTAATAGATGAATTTCAACGTACTGAATTTGTACCTATCAACAATGAAGGTGTTGCAGCAATTATGGCTGCAGGGATAGAATTTAGGGTCTGTGTAAAAGCTGATCATTTTATTAAAGATGAGTCATCATTAGATTACATAATCGCAAGATGGAAAATGACTGACTTAAGAGGTTTAAGGGGTGTCTATGCGTCACCACCAAGAGGACAATAAATTATGCTAACTCAATTAATACCTGACCAGATTTCTAACTTCTGGGATATTATAAAATTTGCTGTTGAGGAATCTCTACCACCAATTGCTGGAGATAGTCCTAATAAGATGAATAAGATTCTTGCTGCACTCTTAATTGGTAAAGCGCAGTGTTGGGCAAGTTATACAAAAGGTGAGGAGTTTAATAAGTTTGAAGGTATAGTCGTTACAAAAATTCTTTTTGATGATATAAGTGATACGAAGAGTCTTTTAATATACTGCCTATACGGGTATGAAAATGTAGATAAAAGAAGCTGGCTAGGCGGTTTGAAAGTATTAACTAAATATGCTATGAGTCAAGGGTGTATTCAAATTGTAGGATATTCAAATGTATCTTTGATTCTTAAAGTTGTTAAATCTCTTGGTGGAGAAGCTGAACAAACATTTATTAAGCTCCCCTTTGTTTAATAAAAAAACGGAGTGTTAAAATATGATAACTAAAAACTACTGGAAAAAGTTCAATCTTAAAATTCACCGTAGTGGCTCAGGTGGTGGGGGTTCTTCAGGTAAAGTTGACTTTCCTGCACATATGAAAGTTTGGCATAAAGGAACTCTTGACCATAATGGTCTTGATGTAGTCAGTCTTAGCATAACAGATGCAATGAATGCCCTGTTTGGTAATAGTCCTTACTCAGGTGAATCTTCATACAATCCTGATACAAGTATTGCATCGTCAGTAGCTGCTGTAGATGATTTAGACACAATGGTTGCTTTGTTAAGCTCAGGAAATACACTAGACTCAATTATTGCAAATGTCCTTGCTGACTCAAGAATTGACAATGCAGTTGATGAATTTTCATCTGACCTTGGAGATAGATTACTTTCAGAAACTATTCCACGATTCGAGGCTGGCATGCGGAATATTAATGCAGTTACTTCATCTGCATTTGCAATTGGAAGAGGGATTATTGAAGCAAATCAGACAAGACAAGTTGCTCAATTTAGCGCAGGTTTACATATGAAAGCATTTGGTGATGATGCTTTAAGATTAATAGCGCTTAAGTTAGAATCTCAGAAGATATTAACCCAGACAGTTATCGAAAACAATCGGATAAATACGGTACTTAAGAAAGAAGAAACTGAAGCGAATCTTAATATAGATAAAGCTGATGCTACTTGGGATATAGGATTATTTCAGTATGGGGGTAATTTATTAGCAAGTATAGGCGGTGGAGCTATGATTCCTGAGAGTAATCGGCCAAGTCGAGAACAAACAGCTGTTGGTGGTGCTATGGCTGGAGCAGCTACTGGTGCAATGATAGGTACCCCAGGTGGGAATACTGTTACTGGAGCAGCTATCGGCGCTGTTGTTGGTGGTGCTGCAGCATACTATGGATATTAATAGATTAAACAGGAGAAATTAAAATGGTAATGAATATGCAGATGTTACAGGCATTAAGTGGGGAGTCTGAATCTATCCCTAATCCTAATCCTGAAGATAAAACAGGTATCATGGATAATCCAGCACTCTGGCAGTATATTAATAGCCTAGGTATAGGTCTTATGGGCAAGGATAGTCCTATGTACGGCCCTGCTAAGATGACTCAAGATGCAATGAGTGCAAAGGCTTACATGGATGTAATAAAGAAATTCCTTGGAGGTGGTGGGAATCTTTCTGAGAAAGATGGAAAACTTCAATATGCAGGAGATATTACTAAGTTTGTATTGCCGGAGGGTGGGCAATTATCCTCAACTCCTGCTAACTTTACAGGCTCAAGCGCAGGTACACCTCAAAATACTAACATCAAACCGCAAGGGCAGAGTATGCCAAACCCTTCGCGCAGTCCGCTGGATATAAGTAGTGCTGATCTAGTAGGACTGACCCCTGAACATATCTCACAGGCACTACAGTTTAAATTTGCTAAAGAAGAAATGGAGCAGAAGAAACTTTCTGAACTTTATAAAATGATGCAGCCTGAGTCAGTTGAACCGTCTGCACCTATTGAAACACCTGGCATTGGGAAGTTAAGTTTAAAGCAGTGGAGTTCCTTACCTACAGAAGATAGATCATATTTTCTATACGCAGCATCTGCTAGACAGCGTGGTGAGGAAGTAATGGACAAAGATAGTTGGGATGCTAGTACAGATACAAATACTAAGATTCAGTATCTTAAAGCGCTTGAAGAAGATTCAGAACTTAAATCCCTTGCTATGGAATTAGCTCGAGCTGGCGCAAGCTCAACAAGCATCGATATTGCTGGCCGTGAAGTTGCAAAGGGCGAAGGTAAAGGTCAGGCTAATGTAATGTCTCCTGATTATGCACAGCGTACTCGAAGGGTATTAAGTGCTGATAAAGCAAACTGGCCGAGTGAAGAACTTATTCAATCTTTCATAGCTCAAGGTTTTACATATGAAGAAGCAGAAGTTCGTGCTCAAGATCGTATGATTCTTGAGTCAATGGATAAGGAAATTAGACAGGCTTTTAAGCATGATAAAGTAACACGTGGACAGGGTGGTTGGGAAGTTAATGGAGAACTTAAAGTGAGGTATCCCTAATGAGTGAGTTATCATTTGATGATATTGTAAGTAGGAAGTTTGAAAATAAATCTAATATCAAACCTGAAGGTGATTCAAAATCTGAAGAGAAAGATGAATTATCCTTCGATGATATTATGAGTAAGAAATTTAAAACTAAACCTAAACCTGACCCTAAGGTTAAACTTGCAGAAACATTTGAGTCTCGTTTTGCTAATCTTAAACCTGCACCTGATGTTTCTCTCCAGCCTGAGAAACATTCTCAATCTTTTCTAGGCAGACAGATGAGAGAAATGAAAGGGATGAAAGAGTCTCTTGTTCTGTCTGGAGAGGAATATAAGTCTATTGAAACTGAAGCAATTTCCCAAGAGAGCAGAGATTCATTTATGGAGTCTCTTGGTGAAGTTGCTACATTAGCAGGTCAGCCTTATGATGTTGCCAAAGGTGCTGGTAGCTTTATTCTGGCTGGTATTCCTACTTTCATTACCGGTATAGGTGGTGCTGTTAGTGAGATGAATAAAGAATTACCTCAATTTTTTGCTGGGTATTCTAATCTCTTAGACATGGCAGAGGCAGCGGAAAGGGGATTTATTAAAGTTAGTGAGTATATGCAGCCTGGGAAAGAGCAGATGGAAGATATTTTAGAACTTCCTAGGGAAACGTTTAAGAATGCTTTTGGGGAAGAATTGTCTGAGCTATTCCTTGGCACACCTATTGATACTGACTTAGTTGGTGAAATAGCAATGGTTCCTTTAACTGTTGCCGAAGCTTCTTTTAAAGCAGCTGCTGAGAGTAAAGGAATAAAGACAATTGCTAAGGCGGCTAAGAAAGCCTGGTTGGATAAAGTATTTGTTACTGAAGATAATATCAGAGGTGCGTTGAAGTTTGCTGGATTTTTTGTAGGTCTTGCAGCCTTACATAAAGTTTATAAAGGGAAGCCTGGAGTAATTAAAGCTGGGGAAGTTAAGAAAAGTGTTATTAAAGAAATTAAAACTGTAGCTGATAAAGCTGAAAAAATTGCTGATACAGAGATACTAATTGATAAAAGTATTGAGGGCGCAATTAAAGAAGCACAGAAAGAAATTATAAAAGTTGAAAAGCAGCAACTTGAGCTTGAGGCTAAGAGTCTTGCTGAGGAGATTAAGAAGCAAGCGGATATAGAAAAGGTGGTTAAAGATAATCTTAAGAAGAAAGGTAAGGAAGTTGAGGAGATTAAAAGTGGGTTGAGGACTGCTGAGGAAAGACAAGTCGAGATTGATAGAGTTTTTAAAGAAGAGAATATTGCTGAGCGTTCAGTTTTAGAAGAGTTTAAGGCTGAAGAGGTTGGGGGTAAGGTTAAACCTAAAGCTAAGGCTAAACCTAAAGGTAAAGAAAAAATTCCAGAGTTTAAAGATTCAGCAGATGCTATAGAATTTGGCAAGACAGCAACTGAAGGGCAGAAGAAATTACTAGCCCAAAGACGAGAAACTCTCACTGCTGAGGCTAAGGAACTAATGGCGAAGGATGCTATGGATGAGGCTTTTATCAAAGCAACTAAAGCTCAGCTCGATAGAGAAGCTATTGAATCTTTAGATATTCTTAAAGAACATCCAGAGTTTGATAAGAAGGTTGAACCAAAGCCAGAACCTATCACTGATTTAGACCGTCAGACAGGTGTTGAGGTTCCTAAACTTGAGGCTGAGCAAAGTCCTTTTTTTCAAAACTTAGAGGAATCAAACACGTTTAAGAAAATCTACAGCGAGAAATCTAAAGCTGTTTCTGATGATGTAGAAATATTTACACAGAAACTAATTAATGATGTGAATAGATGGTATCATGGAGAAGGGGTAGTAGACATAGCAAAGGTTAGGGAAGGGCTTAGTAATCTTGCAACAAGGGCTGATGAGCTTAGGATGAATTTCTTAACAGGTGCTGACCACTTAGCATGGATGGAGACTGTAAGGGAAGCAGCAGTTTGGGCTAGAAGGAATGAGAGGGTAGAGATTGAATCTAAGCCAATGTTTAAACCATCCAGTGCTAAGAGTAAGAAAGAGGCTGATGCACTACGTTTAAAAAATGAACTAAGGGGAGATGATAGATTTTATTCAGGAATTGATCCTATATTAATAAAGAAATTAATTAAATTTATTAAGTTTAAATGGGATAAAGATAGTCAATCATGGAAATTTGATGTTAAAGGAATGTTACAAGAGATTTATAAAGATCCTGAATCTGGATGGTGGATGGATGGGCAAAGATTAACACCTGGTACTAATAGGCCTTTATATTTAGGTGACACAAAAGCTGAAGCTATAAAGAAATCTGTTGAGTTAACAATTGAAAGTATTAAAGATTTACCTGGTATTAAACTTTACAGCGGTCTTCCTCTTGACGAAGCAGCTAAGCAAATAATCAAAGGCGCTAAACAAGCAAAAGAATACATGGAATATGCTAGGAGGGCAAAAAGAATTCGGCCAATTAGAGCTATAAAGATTGGCTATGAAGAAGCGATACGTGAGTTCATCGACAGCTCAGGGAATATTAAGAAAGATTTCATCGACGAGCTTGGTCTTAAAGGATATGAAATAGTCCAAAAACTTGTCCTTGTTAAGAGTGCTAATACCACTGCTACTAATAAACTAAAACAGATGCGTAGAGAAGTTTATGCTGGGCTTACTAGGAAAGAGAAGAAAGTCTTAGATAGTTTAGTAATGTATGAAAGATTACTTGATATTGCTAAGTATAAAACAGCTAAAGAATTCAAATGGCCTGGTATTAAAGGTACTAATATTCAGCTAACACCAGCTAAAGCTATAGGATATATAAAAACTTTCAGCCATATAGAAAACATATCACCTAAACGTGCAAAAATTCTTCGTAGAAGAGCAGAAAGTTACTTTGAGTGGATGAAGAAACCCTTAGATGACTTGTTAAAAGCTGAGTTAATATCTCAAGAAGAGTATAATAGTTTAATCTCTCATAAGTATCGTAAGATTAAATTAGTAGATATTTTTGACGAGAAGTATGAATCGAAGAAAGGTAAGAAACCTCTTAACGTTTATGACTCAGGAGTTCAGGAGTTAGCAAGGGGAAGGAAAACTGATATTTATGAGCCTAGTTCAGAAATTATGGCGCTTGAAGTATTTAATCGTTCTTACGGCCGCATTACAAGGCAGAGAGCGAATAAGGCTCTTTATGAATTATCTAAAACTGACCCTAATAACCCATTTGCTAGAACAAAGAATGATAAAGCAAAAATTCCCTCAGGGTGGCAAAGAATCTTTGTGTTTGATAAAGGTGAAAGAAAACCTCTTTACATTTCACCGAGGATGTCTAAAGAATGGCTGAGTTCTTCTTCAGAACTCCCTATTAAATATGGTAGGTTTATGCAGTTTATTTCTGGCTCAGCAACACTTCGTACCTTTGCTACTGGTATTGAGTGGGGATTTGCATTAGCTAATATTCCAAAAGATGTAATGCATATTTACTACGCTGCAAGGATATGGGAAGATGGTAAATGGAAAAGTGCTTATAGCCCTCATCTGCCAATTTTCTTGCCTCAGATAGGTATGGATATAGCAAGGGTATTTCCAGATGTTATTGTTAGAGGAAAAAAAACTCAGAATTACTTTGACAATGGTGGAGGTATGGAATTCTTAGTCCACCAAGGATTGATGCTTAGAAACGGTAAGCATTTAGAACCAGGACTTGCTAAACATTTAAAGGCTTTAAGTTGGTTTGGGGAAACTTCAGAGCTTATGACAAGGGTTGCTATTAAAGAACATGTAATCCGTAGAAAAGCAAGGGAGAGAAATTTAACAGTTGAAGAAGCAAGAAAGGATAAAGATATCCAGCGTGAAGCTACTTTTGTCGCTCGTGACTATATGGACTATGGTCAGGGTGGAGGGATAACAAAGGCAGCTGATAATGCATTACCCTATATAAATGCATCTGTACAAGCAACAAGGGGTATGTGGAGGACGCTTAGGGATAATCCGAAAGAATTTATTTATAAAACAGTCGAGGTTGGGCTTACTACAACTTTAATCTACTCAGCAATGAGAGAGCAGTGTCCTGAAACAGCAAAGGCTTTACAAGGCTCTATGGATATGCAGAATAATCTATGTATTCCAGTAGGTGATAACTTTGCATTTGAGGATGAGAAAGGGCAGACAAGATACTGGGGATTTAAGATTCCTTTAGACCCTGGGCAGAAGTTTTTCAAAACTTTCTTCGAGGCAGCTTATGATAAAACTATGGGTTATGATGTGGATATAGAGCGAGTAACTAATAATTTATTTGAGCTTTCCCCAGTTGGAGTTTCTACTATGCCTCCTACAGTATCAGGTGCTATTGGTTATCTTTATAATAAAGATCTTTGGCAAAATAAAGATGTATGGAGGAAGACTAAACCCTTTAGTCATTCTCTCACAGTTGATGGTAAGTGGGTTGGGAGAAGTGAGGAGCATGATAAAGATACTCATGAAGCATTTACGGCTTTTGGTAAGTTTACAAGGGCTTCTCCCAAGGCATCTCAGTTTGTTGCTGAGGAACTTGTTACGAGTAATTCTATGTGGGCTTACTTAATGGGTAAAGGTTATGAAAAGTTAACTAAGGATGTACCTAAGGAGAAAATAGAACAGCACTGGCCTATGGTTTTAAGCAAAATGCCTATCATTGGTAGGTTTATTTTTGTAACTAATCCGTATAGCAAACATGCTGGAGGGATAGAGAAAGAAAGTCAAATTTATTCATTGGAGAGGTGGGTTGAGAATAGAGAATTAGATAGGCTTGTAGAAGGGTATTTGTTTGAGAAAGCGTATAGGAAAGAGGATGTGAAGAAGTATATTAGATCTTTTAAAGACATAGATACTCGTGAGAGGTTAGATAAAACCTTTGACTTTCAAATCGCTATAAGGAAGCTTCCTGAACGCTCTTTCTGGCTCCGCTTAAGACGCTTAGCCCCAGAGGTTAGAGCTAATCGGTATTATGAGAGGTTGAAAGATGCTAATCCTAAAGAACATGAAAAACTTATGAAGGAAAAAAGTATTGTTATTAAAGCAGGTGGAGTTTTTACAGATAGTTTTTATGATGAACTTAAGAAGATTAGAAGAAAGGAAGAATGAATAAAATAACCCTTTGTATTTTTATAAAACAAAGAGTTATTTCACCAAGTTATTTAAAGAATCTTAATAATATCATCTGCCTGTGGTCTGTGGATAACCTTAGCAACTTTCATAGACTCAACTGTTGCCATGACTCTGTCCATTATTAACTTATCCATATCCCCTTGGAAGTGCTTAGCTAACTGCCAGACAGGGACTTCTTTAACTTTAGACATTTTTAAGTATGTTATGACTCTGTGCAAAATTTCTGCCGTATCACTCTTTCCAACACCCTTAAACACACCCTGCATTTTAAGTTCAGCCTCTACCAATAAAGCAATTGCACGCTCTAAATTTGCCTTAGTAAGTGTCATCTGATGCTTATCACCCCTTTCTGAAACAGACATTATCATTGAAAGTTTCATGATGTGGTTAGGGCGCCGTGATATATACCCATCGAATCTATCATCGTAGAAAGGTGGGTTGTCTACTGTCTTCATTCTCCAATCAGACCATAGGTCTAAGAATCCTTTAGTATAACCAAATTGTCCTGAGAGCATAGATATTTTATCTAGATCGTGAAGGAGATGCTTACGGATTGTTTTTTCTTCATCAGTTTCCATAGGAAGCAAAACCATCTTGCCAAGCTTCTCTTCGTATATATAGATAATCCGGCTTGTAAGACCACCACCTATTGCATCAAGTGGTAAGGAGCTTCTAATTAATGAAGGAGTAGTTGCACCAAATAGATTAACCCAAACACCTACAATTTCCTCCTTCTTCCTTGCAATAGTTTCATAGCTCCATTTCCTATCACAATCATACCAGTCACAGAGTGCAGCCATTAGTTCTCTATTATGATAGCCTAAGAATACAGTAAATTCCTTACTAAATATAGTCATCGAGCTATGAAATTGCATCTTACCAGTGTTTAAATCAGGGTCTTGGTAGTTAGTTTCCTTTAACCGCCTGATTAATGCTTGGAGAGAAGTTGCCTGTGCAGCAATTTTAATCTTTCCTATATCTTCGATTAGATCAAGTCCAGGATTCATTGCTGTTCCTTTACGTACACCTGAAGGACCTACGAGGACTATGTAGAGGTTAGGGTAGAAGAGTAATGAAGAACCCCATTTGACATAGCATTTTCTTTGCAGTGCGGAGGCAATGACAGAGATTGCTGTCCAGAGTCGGAATAGTCTAGGCGGTTCTGAATTTTCGGTAGATTGCATATACGCATCTATCCAGTCCGGGAGTTTTCTATCGAGTTTCAGCATAGGCTTAGTAAGTTATCCCATCAAATATTATTGGAATAAGGATTTTTACTTCCTCGAGAAGGGGAATCATTAGTTCTCTCATCTGTGGGTGGGCAGCTTTTGCTGTACGTAGTTTAAACACATGTAGCCATTCCCTAAGATTTGCTGACATTATGATTTCTGTCTTTAGGGAGTTAGGAAGGACAGACCGAGCTTGCTGAGGAGTCCATTTTAGAGAGAGTAGATCTTTATATGCCTGTTCTGCCTCGAGCATAGAATTATACCACAACCAAGAGGCTTCGTTTTGAGTAGGTTCTGTAAATGAAAACTCATAGTTTCCTTTATCAATACCTACCCAAGGTGGGATGATAAAGGTAACTCCGCCTTTATAATTGCAGTACCTTGTGCTTTCTTGACTAAACGATGCAAGTCTATGGCGAACAAGTTCGTGCGAGACTCCTCTATCGCAGGTAAATCTTACTGACATACTAGCATGTTCGATTACAGAAAGATGCCCCATCTTCATTATCATAGAGGCAAATTCTTTGCTGCTTTCATCTGTAATCCAATGCTCACTTTTATAACAAGTTCTTCCTGCAAACTCAATTAGGTGCAGAGAGTCTGGGTGAATAGATAAAATTTCATACTTAGGTTCTATTAAGATCATTGTATATTCCTTTTAGTTTATTAGCTAAGCCACTAATACTGGCAGGGGTTTCTTTACTCTTTATTTCAATCATCTCATCCTTACACATGTTGAATCCTATACATAAATCTGCAGGGACGTTTATCTTTATTCCTCTCCAGTACATAGGAGTTTCTAAGCTATTTTTAATTCTAAGTAGTATCTTAGCATGCTGTTCCCAGGAGATTGATAAAGGTATTTGAAACACAACTGAGTCATGTACTTGGGTTAGGAGTTCTACATCCTTAAACCACTGTTGGTTGTAGTAGATAAACTCAATCCCTTGCTCATTGATTTTATCAGCCGTTGTTGATTGAGGTAGGTGTGCATAGCCTTCACGGTAGGTAGCTTGGCACTGAGCAAGAGGAACGTTTGGAGGGTTAGGAATAATAGGCCCCATGAAGATTCTATTGCGGCCGAATAAGTTTGATACAGTTCTGTTTTCCTTAAGCATAGATTGAATTAATCTTTGATACCCTTGCTTGATTTGCGGATATGCTTGGTGAAGTTTGTCTAATATTTGTTTAGATTCTTTCTCAGTTATCTCATTAACAAGCGCAAACTTTTTATACCCTGTATCGTAGTTTACTGCGTGATTGCACTTTTTTCCAAAATACCTTTCAGAATGTGTCCCGTCACCTATTAGACAAGTTCCATCTTCGGAGGTTACTTCGTCATAAGGCTTTCCAAATATCATTGACGCAGTAAGACGATGCATATCCTTACCTGTCTCAAAAGCATCAATCATAGGAAGTATTCCTCCAACATAAGCAACGATTCTATTTTCAATTTGTGAAAGGTCGAAAGAGTAACCTATGTATCCTTCATCAAAGAGATAGAATTTAAGAAGGTCATGAGGAACATTTTGAGCATTTCCACCTTTGCCAAATATATCTTCACCTGAACTAATTCTACCAGTCTCAGCACCTACAGGCTTATATGAGCAGTGCATTCTTCCATCAGGACTTACTTTCCCTATGTTTAAATAAGTTGACTTGCGTTTATTAGCACGGCGTAGGTCAAGGATAATTCTTGCTTCTTTATAGCCTTTCCTTGCTATTCTTTTCATAGCATTTTCATCACAAGTTGTAACCCACTGACCTTTACCATTTCGTTTTTTATATGGTTTGAGATTGAGTGAGGTGTAGAAGTATTCTTTAAGTTGCTTTGGAGAGTTGTAGTTTAGCTTAAATCCTACTTTTTCATTTAGTCTTTCAGATTCTTTATTTATATAGATTTCTATTTCTTTTTGCTCTTTCAGCATTCCACTTACGTCTATCCTTATCCCTCTCTCCATCATGTAAAGTAGAGGAGGGATTAGTTTTCTTTGGCGGTTGTAAGTTTCAATGTTTCCTTGCTTTTGGAGGTCTTCAATTTGCTTAGGATGTGCAGCAGCGGTTGCAATAGCATCCATTCCGTTGTACTTCCACCAGACGTCCCAAGTTCCTCCGCCTGCATCTTTTATCCATTTCTTACCATCTGCTTTGTAGTAAGGTATATCAGTATGCATACAAGTTACAAAGTCAAGACCTGCCTTAAAATCAGGGAATGAGATTTTCTGTGCTATCTGTGTGCAGTGAATTTCTCCCCTAGGCCTCATACCGTATTTGTGGAGAAGGAATTGAGTATCGAAGATGAAATTAGCGCCCCTTTTAGATGATTTTTCTTCTTGGATAATCATAGATATCAATAACATTATTTCATATTCTTGCTCAACATTGAAGTAGTCACCTTGACCATAACGAAAGGGTATGCAGAAAGCATTGTTAGGATTTGATGCAAAAGCAATGCAGTCAAGTTCTTCGTTGATAACTTCGATGTCTATATCGAGAGTTGCACCCCTTAAGCTTTGCTCGTGAGCGTTTTTTAACAGTGCTATAGATTCATTGAAGGAAGGTTTAATTATTATGTTACGTTCTTCTCGTCTTAGTTCTTTAAACTGGCTTTCATATTTAGCCCTTCTTAAATCGAAGCAGATTAAAGGTTTGTTCATATAGTTGAACTTGGGTGGGATGAATGTAGCAGGATGGAAAGTAGGTATTACTTTTAAACCAGGGATGAGGGTAGATTCTAATATAGAACCTCTCCATTTAGTAATACCTACACGGTTTGTTAGGGCAAGTAAAGGTATATTGCCATAAGCAACGACAACATTTAAGTTTGGGAGTGCTTCGAGCTCTTCCTTAAGTTCATTAATATAAGTCCAACCGTCCTCGGAGATAGTGTAATTTCCGTAGGATTTTATATTTATGTAGTGAGAAAGAGGTGCGTCTAGATCCTTTATAACGTTGGTTAGGTAGCATTCACGCCTGATGAGTCCGGCTACCTGCATGCAAGAATCTTGACCTTTACCTGCAGGGCCTACAAATGGAGTAGGAGGATTCCATCTTATTTCTTGTACTCCTGGTTGCTCTCCACAGACAGCGAGAGTAGCCTCACGTGAACCTCGTGGCGGGACGAAAGTGTGTTTCATTTAACCTCCTCCAATTCTTTCTTATTAATTAGACTTTCAAGATACTCTATATATAGGATTAAATGTTCTATAGTTCCTCTTGCAATCCTCTTATCTATGAAGGGTAAGATTTCTGCAATAATATCTATTTCAGGCCTTTTCATTTAATTTTCCTTTGTTCAATTAATAAACGAAGTTGTTTAATCTGGATGGGTAAGGTTTTTAGTCCAGTCTTCTCTTGGACTCTTTAATTTATTCTTTTCACAAAACATACTTACTAATTCAGCAATTGATGCACTATCATGATAGCTGCTCATTATAGTTATTTCTCCTCTTGTAGTTAACCACCCACAAAATCCATAAACTGCCTCAGAAGCTGTTAATTCTTTTTGCATAATTATCCATTCTTTACATCTTATAAGTTTTAACTAAAAATGAATA
>Ga0190312_1000095_pt1 | contig 32230 bp, 53 predicted proteins | sample 487007910_MG_FD_165046 | JGI IMG/M metagenome (GOLD analysis project Ga0190312, IMG submission 165046) | Hydrothermal vent sediment bacterial communities from Southern Trench, Guaymas Basin, Mexico - 4870-07-9-10_MG | ecosystem: Environmental > Aquatic > Marine > Hydrothermal vents > Sediment ... | reverse complement strand
GAGGATGTCAAAAATCATTGCAAGTGAGGTTACTGGTGAGAACATAAAAGACCATGATATAGCGGATGCCATCTGTATCGGGCTGGCAGTTGTAACAAAGGCAATAAAAAAAGATGAGGAGGTATATAATGAAGATGGGAAAAGAACTTTCTGATTACTTAAACGATCTTAAATCCTAAAAAGGGGGGTTTGGCCATGCTCAATCCCATCCTTTACGATCTTATACCACCTGAAGGGTTAATACTCATAACGGGTGATATAGGATCAGGTAAATCATGCTTGGCCTATGCAATAATGGAGGATATGCACAGGAAGTATAACAAGCCATGTTTTGTTTTCAACTTCCCAAAACCAGAAATACTCCCACCCTGGATAACAAACATAACCGATCCCGAACTCCCAGAAGACTCAATAGTTGTTCTAGATGAGGCATACATCACATATCACTCAAGATCCAGCATGAAGGAACAAAGCAGGTTTATAGATCAATTCACAGGGCTAGTCAGGCAAAAGGGAATACTGGCCATATTTGTTACCCAGATGACCAGGAAGCTTGATAGGGGTATTGTGGGATCATCACAGGGATTCCTAATAAAGAAGCTTTCAAGAATGAATGTAAGACTGGATAGAAGTGAGCTAAAACCAATACTTGAAGACGCATATAGAGCTTTTTCCGAGCTAAAAGGCATAGATCCCAGGAAATGCACCTACGCACTAATAGGAGATTTTGAGGGTATGATCAAAAACTCTAACTGGCCACCATCTTTTTGGAGTGAGGAGTTTTCAAGAGCATGGAAGGGAATTAGTTTTAGCAGCAACAGCAAAATTGATAAAAGGCCAAGGTGTATTATATGCGGTAGGCCAACTGGTGGAGGAACAATCTGCTCACCAGAATGTCAGCGTAAGTGGAGAGAAATGCAAAAAATAATGCAATAGAAGTAAAAAGGGGGAGAGCAATCTCCCCTGCAATTGGTTTATTACACTCCCCACTTTTTCCTAGTGGATTCTTTCAGGTGAGCACCACACTCCTTAACGGCTTCAATAAATTTCCTCTGCCACTCCTTATTCCTCATTCCACCAGCACCCTCAGGAGCTGGAGGGTGTTTCTGACCCCTCAATTTGGCAGCAACACACCTGTTAAAATCAGAAGGTCTCTTTGCCCTACCGAGAAAAAGCACTCTTGCAAACCTTAAGCCAGGCCTTGTCAATCTTCCTGCAATGTGATCTGCAAGTTTAAGCCTTGCCATGGCTTAACCTCCTTTTATAGTATTTCCTCGACTGCCTGCTGTATGAGGCAGTCAAGTTGTTTTAGCCTTTCAGCCTTTTCAGGGTGTTTCTTTTTCAGCCTGTCAAGTTGTTCAACCACCTCCTCTGGGCTTAGATCAACCAAGTCTTTAACCTCATCTATGCCAAGCTCATCCTTATACCATGCAACAAGCAACCCCAGAGCACACTCCTTGCATTTATCACTTGGTTCTCTGAGCCATTCAAGAAGTGGCTTACATACCACTTTGCTCATTTTATTCTCCTTTCTCTTGTAGTAACTGCAATCAACATCAGCTTGTAAGCTTCACTTCTTACATCCATTATCTTATCAATGCTGTTTCTCACAATATCATTAACCTCACCACCCAAGGACTTTGCCACATACTCAGCCGCTTTGTCTTTGTTCCCTTTCATATACTCTATTTGAGCTTCTATCCAAAAATCTAATGGTCTCATCACATAACCCCTAAAAAACAAAAAGCCACCAAAGCCTTTTGCTGGCCTTGGTGGCTTTAGTGCCCTTTTGGGCTAATCAGCCTTCTTGGCCTTCTCAGGAAGAAGGTATTACTTTTTCTCCTTCCTGTCAATAGCCTTTATGCCATCTTTTAAAAAAACGGTGAAGGTTTTACATTTGTTGCAATAAGCTATAAAATACCCTTCCTTTATGTTCTGAAAACCCAAGAAACGCCCACAACTCACACAGTGAACCTCTGCGGATTCCCTAACAAGTTCCTCAAAACTATCTTGCTCCACCATCTTTTTCCTCTACTAACCATTTAAGCCCTGGTTTTGGTTATTCCTTTCCTGCTCTCTTACTTCCTTTGTTGCCTTTCTTGAGAAGTAAAAAGTTATGATCATCCCAAAAGAGGTAGCCCACCATGATGGAACATTCTTGCCAATGAAAATAAAAACTATCGTTGCTGCCACCACAAGCAAAGCTATAATCTCATCAATTACTTTTTCAAATTTCTGAGGATCAAATTTATTGGAGTTGATTTTTTGGAGATTCATACCACCACCCCTTTATGTTCTTTTACATCTAAACAAAGCCACTTTACTCCCAGCACCTATGCCGTTGGATTGTGTTGCTGCTATTCTTATAGTTGAAATATTTGATAAGGATATTGTGTAACTACCAGCCCTTACAAGCAATTCTTGGGTTGTTGCTGTATGCCTATTAACAAATGAAAGATACCTAAAGTAACCGTCAGGGTCCATTCCCATAAAGCATGTTGTAAAAGTTCTATCATTTGCAGTCGCACCGCATAAATCAGGTGCGTTTCTTCTTTCAGCAACTATACTTGTTCCCGATGAATAAAGATATTGGCAGTAATAATTTGTTTTAGTCAAATCATTATTAACAAACAACTGATAGCCACTCCCTATATCACCAGGAGGAGGTTTCAATGCCAGCCAAAGCATGTAAAACCAATCTCTGTTGAAATCCAGATCATTAAAATCAATGTAATCCCTATCAGAATCCACCAAAACCTCATCCACCTTTTCCCATCCGTATTCAACACCTTGTATTACTGTCGTTGTTCCTGAACCTCCGATTACCTGGCTGATCAAAAATAAACTAACCATAGCTTTCTATGTCCTTTTATATCTAAAAAGAACAAACTTGCTGCCAGCTCCAATACCACCTGCAGTATCACTAACTATTGATATTTGCGTTATGTTACTAGCCGTTCCAGCCCTAGAGCCAGATCTTAAAACAAGACCCTGGCCCGATCCACCCCACTCATTACTGGTTGAGAAAAACCTAAAATACCCATCAGGATCTTTTGAAATGTATATAGAAGCAAAAGATCTATCCCCAGCACCCGCACATATACATGTTGGATTATTAGCCCTATTGGTAGCTACTGAGGTTGAATCCACAGCCAAATATTGATGGTAATAATTACTTGCTGTTACATCACCTTCAACAAATATCCGATAATGAGTATAGCTTCCCGTTGGATTTTTTATAACAGCCATCAGGTGATAAAACAGATCTGTATTTATATCCAAATCCGTAAACGCAATGGAATCCACATCACTTGCAACTTGTATCTCCTTATACTTTTCCCACCCATATTGGATTCCCTGTATTATCGTTTCACCACCACCACCACCGCTAACCTCAGATGGCCTAAAAATGTAAATACTCATGCTTTTCTCAACTCCTTTATTTTCTCATCTAAATTTTTTCTTTTTTCTATTACCCCTTCCAGTTCTTTTATAGCCTCATCCAAGTAAGTTTTAAATCTTTCCATCCCATTACCTAGCATATCATTTTCTCTATATTGAGCAACCCTAATAGTTTCAAAAGCATCCTTCAAAGCCATAACACTTTCACTAAGGCCATCAAGAACATCGATTATTAACCCCAGTATTCTCAATATATTGCTAACATTTATTCTTTCTTTCTCCATACCCAACCTGATTACCTAATCCCCCCTTTTTCCTCCATTATTTTTTGATATGCTTCTTGTATCCTTTTAAACATCTCGGAGTTTCCAGTTTCACTATCTGGGTGGTAAATTTTTACAAGCCTCTTATAAACTTTTTTTATTTTTTCAAGGCTATCACCTTTACTAACACCAAGCACTTTGTATGGATCAATGGAATTAGAGGAAAAATTCTGGTGGAAATTAAAATTGGTATTTTTATTCTCAAATCTCTCAAATCCTTCGCTGTTAAAGGTTTTACCAAACAGATTGCCGTTAATTATATCAATGATGAAAGGATAAATGCTCCTTAATTCCTTACAAAGCATTCTGAATTCTCTTATAGCATCTACTAAACTATCCCTCTTCCTCAAGGCTCTCAAAATACTTATCAATTACTTTTTCTACAACTATATTAAAAGCTTCTGACTCAGCGATCATATCTATATGCTTATTCGCTATGCTGTCAACTTCATCCTTTGAGATAGGCTTATGGCCAGCCTCAAATGGATTTGTAGGTTGCACATACACCAAAACCCCATCCCTATACACCAAATAAACAACATCCGCATTAATAAAATCTCCCCTGCCAAGTATCCTGCTGGCTGGAACACCATTTATAGGGGATCTTTTATCCCAAATTTTGTAGGTGTATTTAGAGCGTATTTCGTTGTAGATACTATCAACATCAATGGTATTAAGTATATTCTTTACCTCTGATGGTTTTATTGTCGGAACAATTGAAACCGCAGCCCTAAAAACCTGAGAAGGCTTTATTTCCATCTTAAACCTCCTTAAAGTATTCCTATAAATCCTTGATCAAATTCAAAATCTGGATAGGCATACAAACTCCCTGAAGTATCGGCAACATAGGTTGTATATGGCTCTATGCTTATTTCATCCCCACCATCCGTAATAAACCGCAGGGTATTGGGAGTATTGTTTATAATCTTATTGCCAGCCCTTATAGTTGCTATAAGAATCGGATCTATCTCTGGGTAATACATATAGTTTGAGGCAATAGCACCATGCACAAAATCTGTGCCACCTATGCAATAAAACTTATCATTAACAACAGCACCCGCTGCAGACGCCACACCCAAACCTAATGGATAATTAGCCTTTGTTGTCCATGTGTCATTGTTAACATCATACGCTTGGTGTAAATTGCTATTGTATCCAGGAGCAACATCACCACCAACAATGTGTATTTTGTCCTTTATGACACCCGAAGCACATTCATGCTGGTTAATAGGAGAACCAGTCCCAAAAGACCATGAATTTAGTAAAGTATCATATATCAGAACCTTACCTTGTGATGGGTAAAAAACAACATTGCAAATAACATATATTTTACTACCAACAACACCATATCCATCAAGAAAAGTCCTAACTGGTATATTTGTTCTGCTAGTCCAGCTATTTGAAAATGGATCATACCTTTCATTTTTTGTTGGATGATAGACTGGCCCATAGTAATCAAATCCACCTATGCAATATATAGCATCTCCAACAACCCCTATTGCAAACGCTTCCCTTTCTGTTGGCATACTTGCCTTGGTAGTCCATGTATCAGTATCTGGATCATACATCTCGTTTGTTCCAAGCACAGATCCATTATAACCACCTATGCAATATATTTTCCCATCAACAACCACTGATCTAGGATTTTGTCTCGCTGTTGGCATATTAGCCTTGGTAGTCCATGTATCGGTTTCTGGATCATACATCTCGTTTGTTCGTAAATAACCATTAGCATTTTCACCACCTATCGCATAGATTCTTCCGTTGACCACAGATGCTGTTAATTTACCCCTAGCAGTCGGCATAGAGGCTTTCTGAACCCATGCGTTACTGGGGCCTACTATATCAGGAAACATATCCCTTATCGTTCTAGCACTTATAGTTACACCAGCAGCAGCCTCAAACTTGCCACCAGTCCAACCCATTTTTACCTCCTTTTAAAGGCTCACTTCCCAAAATAAAATCCCTGGAGAATCTGAAGTGGCACTTGGACATCTAGCCCATATTTGAACAGCATTAATATTTGCCTCAAAGTTTAATCCTTCGCTGAGATATATAATATCAACCTCGTCCAGTGATTTACCTTCTTTCCTATCACCAGCAGTCAAAATTTTTATCTCAAAATCATGAGACTCGGCATGAAAAGCCACACTCCTAGATCCTTCACCACCCCAAACCAAATGATATGCAACATCCCTAACCTCAAGCTCTCCAGCATCGTATTTGTCAGATACCAGGTATTTCCTGAACTCCTCAAGCCTAGCTATCATTCTATCCAAATCCTGCTCAATTTTATCCAAAGCCTCAGGAAATTTGATTATCGTTTCCAGTATTTTAACAAGTATAGAGTGCAAATCACCTAAATCAACCTCTGCTTTAACTGTTGGAACTGTTGGAATTGTTGGAATTGTCGGAATTGTCGGAACTGTTGGAGCAGGTGTTTCTTTTGGTAACTCCTCTGCCTCTGCTGGCTTTCCTCTACTGGCTAAATACAATCCTAACCCAAAAGCAATTAAATTCTCCAATAAAGTGCTTTCTTTCTCTTTTTTCTTCTTCCTTTTCTCTAATTCTTTTTTTACCTTTTCTTTATCTATTTTTTCCCCTACTTCTTCTACCTTTTTACTTTCTTCCATATCCTACCTCAGCAGCCCAAAAACTAATAGGATGAACCTTTCCTTCAGCCAAACACTCAGCCTCAGCCTTCTCCCTAGGTTTACCCTTTGCCATTTTTGAAATCACACATATAGGATGAGCCTTTATCTTATAACCAGCCTGTTCAAGCTTCTTAACCTCCTCAGGTGATACAGGATCTCCAAGCTCCTCCTTAGCTTCTGTGGCTATAAAACCAAGCTTTCTTCCCATCCTTTCCCACCACTTAGCAAGAATCTTATCCTGCCAGTTAGTCCTCACATGATCCGCTATTTCATAACATTCCTCCTCAAGAACCTCCAGTATAGCCGATAAAGCTTCAGGACTTTTACCCATCGCATCCCTTAACTCTTTTTCAAGATTATCTGAAATTTTCCCCATTTTCTTCACCTCCTTTGGAGATTTCAATAAATTATCTATTATCTTGCAAACCCTACACTCAGAAGTATCATACTCCTTAAACCTCCCCTCTATTTCCTTTCTTAACTTCCTTATCTCATGCTGCAGCTCCGATCCTGCACCTTCCTTTTTTATTTTTTGCCTAAGTTTTTTTACTTTTTGTAAAAACTCCCTAAAAAACTCGCATAAATCAGGTTCTCCCACAATACAATGGGCCGTAGCTTCCTCAGCCTCTCCCTCAACAAAAGCCAAATGCTTATTAATGCAGGATAGGTGCTCAGGTTGCAGCTTTCCACCTATTATGTTTTTTGCGTGATACTCAGCCTGGAGAAGGTTTTTAAATATATTATCAATGTTGTATTCAAGAAACTCCCTATCTGACATCCCGCTTTCCCCATTACCTTAAATACTTACCTTAAACACAATATCCTTACTGAGGCATCCCCTGAAGTCGCAATAGTCAACCCTTTTATAATACCCCTAGCTGATTCAATCCCAAGCCTTTCCCCTGACTTAACGGTTATGTTGTTGCCGTAAAAGGTGGAAACTGTTATATCACTGGGTCCATCATTCATAACAAACACACTGAACCATGGCTTTATGGGTGGAACTATGGATTTAGTGGTGTTTGATAGATTATATTCATAATACTCCGTTGCACCTTCAGGAAAAGTGGCCTCTAGTAACTCTTTTATAAGCTTTGTAAGATCCCTAACCTCATCAAGTATTTCTTTTACATCTATGCTCATATTCCCCCATTTAACACCAAAAACTCTTTTTTTCAAGGTTTTTTCAAAAATTTGGCAACTTATGGCCTTTTACCTTGCTTTTTTGAATCTTGATTTTTTTGCAAAGCCATATTAGTGATAAACCATGCCATCCGATACGGTGAAAAAATACCTAGGAATCTATACCAAACTAAAAGAATACTTAAAAAACAAAAAAGATCTAAACCCAACTATAACTGAACTATCAACAGTTCTAAGCGTAAGACCTTCTACAATCAGAAAGGCAATAAACTTTGCCAAAGCCCTGGAAATAGCCAAAGAAGAATACCCACTTGTTTACCAGAAAATATTATCCGAGAAAATAAAAGGTGGAGTATCAAGGCTTGCAGAAAATGATGATCCAGACAAAATAAGGGAGCTGCTAAAAGAAATAGCATCTCAGATACCAGAGCCAGCACCACAAAACTCCAATCCCTCCTCAAACCCCGATCCCCCCCAAAAACCCAAATCAAAGCTTGAAATGATACTTGAAAAGCCAAAAATCATCACAATGGGAATCCCATCCGCTGAGGAAATAGTAAAGGAGTGCACTAAAAAAGAAGAAAGGAGGGGAGAAAGATGGGTTTTGGATTATGGAAGGCTATACCCCCTGCTGGAGGTATAGCCCAGGGAGGTGCTGGCAAAAAATCAATAGGAGGTAAGCTATGAATAAAAAAGGATTTTCCAAAGAAGCCTTTAAAGTTTTAAATACAAATCTCATCAGAAACATAAATAACACATTTTCAAAAAAAATCAATAGGAGGTAAGCCATGAATAAAAAAGAATTTTCCAAAGAAGCCCTAGAAATCATGGAATACATCAAATCCTTGGAGCATATTTTTGTCAGGGAAGATGAAAGGGAAAAAGCAGGCGGCGGAGGAAAGCAGGAGCAGGAGGCGGGGCAGGAGAAAGCGTTGCTGAAAGATACATCCAAAGTTGAATCAGATTCTGGGGGTTTAGATCAGGAGGAGGGAGTTTCAGATCATCGAGCTGATGGTCAAATTAACTGCAAGGAAACTGCTAAGGAGGGGATCTTGTCAGGCTGTAAGAGCAATAAGCACGAAAATAGCAATACAGGCACTAGAGGGGGGTTCATCGAGCCTGTTAGCAGGGTTGTGAAAAAAATAATAAATAATGAAAAACCAAAAAATAATGGTGTCAAGGCAAGTGGTTTCCCTCGGTTGGTAGATGTGTGGGAGATTAAAGAGAGGGGTAAAAATGTAAACTACAAAAATCCACCAGGTGCTATATTCCCAATTCTTTTCATACTCTTTGCATGGAACAAGAGAAAGCCTTTTAAGGTTGCTTCATACACTCCCGAATGGTTACTAGATAAGCTAGAAAAGTTCTATGGATACAAAATATCAAGGAGAACCTTAAACAACTACATGGCCTACATGGAAAGGGAAGGATTCATAAGCAGGAAAATAAGAAAAGGAAGGACTTCTGATGGCAAAGTGAGAAAGCTTCCCACACTTGTAAAACTTGAAAAGAAAGGCATGGCTATTATAGGTGGATTGGTAAAGATGGTTGCTAGAGGAATGGTTTGGTGTAAAGAATTTGTAAAGAGATTTAGATGGGCTATGAAAAATGAAGTATTTAAGTTCTTTGAAAAAAGGTATGTTAATGAATTCCTATACTTTGCCTCTAAGCGAGGTATCATAGAGGCCTTGGATGCATTGCCGACATGAGGGGGTTAACTAGCCTTCAGAATGTTTAAACTTTTTCTCAATTACATCTTCAACTATGCTTTCTATAACCTTGGTGTTGGCTAAATTTTTCTGAGTTTGAGAAACAGTATCAGCGGCCATTTTAAACATATTCATCATAACTCCAAATATACCCTGAACACTTTTTAACCATGTTTCAAAGGAAGTTCCAATATCCTGTGATTCATTGTGGTTTGAATTTTCACCTTTTAGCATGGATATTAATCCAATAGCACCCTGAAGGTTTCTTGACAGAAATATAAGTTTTTCAAGATTATTCATTTCTTTTAGTTTATCTGCCAGCTCTATATCAGATTGCTTCATTAAGGCTTCAAGTTTAAGGGCTTCAGATAGCATGGCATTATTTTGGTCTATATTACTTACACTTTGCTGCTGAGAGGTGTTTGTTTGTTGTGGTGCTGCCTGCTGCTCTTGAACCTGATCTTGCGGTTTTTCTTGTGTTCTGTTTTCTAAAGAGCTCTCCTGAGCTCCCTGTTTTTCAATAAACTGTTTTAGCATTTCAGGTAAGGACTGGATAACTTCTGATACTTCTTTCCTAAAATTATCATGTTGCTCATATAGTTTGTTGATGTGAAATAGAGCCTCAGCGAGCTGTGCCTCAAGCTCATTTATTTTTGTATGCAATCCTATAACATTAAAACTTTCATTCTTTTCCTCGTTTTCATTCTTTATGTCTTTATCTTTTTTACCCATAACACCCTCCTTAGAATAATTTATCTATAAAAGAGGTTTTTTTATTCTTCTCATCGTTAGAACCTGGCTGGGCTATGTTTTCTACCTTTTTATCAAGTTCTTCTACCTTTTTAGTAAGAGCTTCAAGCATGGATGATAGCTGATCCTGCTTTTCCTCCTTTTTAGGTTCTTCCTTAGTTTCCTCCTTTTCTTCCCCAGTCTTCCCCTTTTCTTCCTCAGCCTGGGAAGAAAGTATTTTTTTAGCTTCCTCAAGCAAAATAGGGCCACAGGTTGGGCATGATAGGGCTTCCTGAGGTGTTTTGTGGGTGTGCTGGGTAGCGTTTTCTACCACATTCTTAAAGTAATCCTTCAAGTTATTTAACTCCTCTTTTACCTCATACAATTCATTAACCTTTGATTCAAGATTTTTAACTTCAGATAGAACAGATGAAGAAAGTATATTCTTAATATCTTCAGGGGAACAAGTTCCTTCTTTTATGCATTTTGCTATTTCATCAAATTTTGGTGATAAGTTTTTCATTATTTCCTTTGTTACTTCTGAAAGGTCAAGATTTTTTTCATCAGCCATTGTAACACCTCCTGTATTGCTTTTATCATTTTTCCTTAGCTTTCTTATGGCGTCAGAATAAAACCCAATAATTTTATACCTAGGGATGTCTTTAAATTTTTCCCTGATCTCTTTTATAGAAGCACCATTTACAACCATATCATAGATCTGGTTTATGGTAGCCCTTCTTTCCCATGCCTCGGATAAAACCTCCTCGGTATATTGGTCTTTGAAATAGTTTATAAAATCTTCTTTGGTTTTAACTTTGTTTTCCTTTAGGAGGCCTTCAAGGATTCTAGACAGCCTGCGGATGGTTGACATGCTGTTGGTTTTTTTCTGCTTCTTTTTCATCTCGTCTCCTATGAGCTTTATTTTTTTAGGAATCTGTATTGACAACCAAATACCTTAGTTATATATCTGTGTCAAGGTATAAAAAAAATTTAACGGGAGGATTAAGTATGGCTCTTAGAGATACCCTTGATAAAGTTGCAAGTTTTGAACTTATGGGAGCACCAGTAGGTGGTGCTTTTACACTTGCAATGGCTGATGTCCTGGCTGGAGCTTTCATTGATCTGGTGCAGGGCTATATAAATCTGCCTCCAATAGTATCTGGTATTGGATTGAGTGTTATTGACAGAAAGTATATCAAAAGTGAAAGGTGGTTGGGTGATAAGCTTTCACTCCTTATGAATCTTGGTTTTTGCAGAAGGGCTATTGATGATCAGTTCAAGATTTCAGAGAGAATTGATGAACTTGTAAGAAAGATACTCCCAAGCGGAACTTCTTCTATATCAATACCAACACCAGCAACAGAGGGTATATCTGGCGTATCTGAATCCAGCTCTATCGGTGAAATGCCATCCCCAAGCATAGGTGAAGTTTCATCTTCTGACATTGGACAGATAGGGTTAAAGGCTGCTGATGTTCTGGAACTTAGGAAAAAGAGAATAGAAGCTTATAAGTAATTTAGGAGGTGTAAAAGATGGCTGGAGAAATCCAACTCAATAATTGCATAAAGCATAGAGCAAGGGTAGATTCAGTAGCTACTTTTGCTGCCAATACCCCATTCCAAATTCCTTTGCTTAGAACCAAGAACCATACTGTTATAAGGGGTAAGTTAACGGTTACATATACCGCTGAATCTGCTACCGCTGCCGAGGATGGAATTGCAAAGCTTGTAAAAGGCCTTGCACTTCAGATAAACCTCGGACCCAAAATATGCGAGGTTCAGGATCTTTCACAGCTAGTCCACTACGCACAGCATTTAAACAGGGGTAGGCTAACCCATGACCAGCCAGATACATCGGGTGGAACAAGCGTAGTTGAGTTTGAGTTTAATCTTCCTTTGAATCCTGAGAATCCTTTTGATCCTACCGTTTGTATACCTGGCCAAGCACCTGAAATATCCGATATTCATCTTGTTGGAACATGGGGAGATAATTCCGATCTTGGATCTGGATTTACAGTAACAAGTGCCCAGTTGGAGATAGTTGATGATATAGGGTGGATCTGCACAGAGGATGGTTTTAGGGCTAATTTCCCACCTGAGGAAAGGCTAATGCCCAACTGGTATTACGGAGTTCAAACATTCACAGGTGCTGTTTCCAATTTTGGCCAGGTGTTGGATCTTAGACCTAATGTAGTTATAAGAAACATCTTCCTGATAGCTAAGGGATCAGATGGTAAGAGAAGCGATAGTGTTATAACAGAATTTGCCCTGAAACTTTACGATAATTCCTATATTCTTGGACCTCTTAGCTGGGATGATTACCAGTCAAGAATGGCAAAAGCACTAGATATGACCCCCATAACTGGGTGCGTAATGATAGACTGCACAAAATTTGATAAGCAGTTCTGCACCCCCGCTGGTATCCAGATAGACAGGATAGGGGATATACAGCTTGTCTATTCTACGTCTGGTGCTGGATCTCTCACATGGCTGCTTGATGCGGTTCTTCTTAGACCTGGAGTTATATAATTAACGAAATAAAGAAGGGGAGGGGTTTATCCCTCCCCTTTTTAAATTTTAAAAATGCTCACACTGCTTTTAGGCCTTGCCTTATTATTTTTTCTCACAAGGAAAAAGTATGTTTTTAAATTAGACAAGCCCATTTTTATACCAAAGCTATCTTTTTCAACTTCATCTACAACAGAAATCGAGGATATAGCCAAATTAAAAAAAATGCTCGGTTACCTGGATGTTAAATTCAGAAATGGGCAATGGGTAGTATCAATAAAACCGATAAATGATATAAAAATTCCTTTTGAGATAAAACTACCAGCAACTGCACCTCTAGCACTTCCACAAATAGCCTATCAACTGAAGACCAAACTATTGATAACACCCGTCAGGTTTGCTAATAAAACTCTTGGATATATGGTTTCATTAAAAGAGCCAATAGTAATATACATATGAGGGGTGAACTATGAAGAATAAATTCCCAGAAGTAATTTCAATGAGGAAAGATTTAAAAAGGTTATGGGAAATTGATGGAACAATACCAGGTGAAGAAACGGTAGATATGACAGGGTGGATGCCTCCTGTGTTTAGTGAATCTCTGGCCTTTGAGCTTGCAAATAGACCATGGCTTATACCGTATATTGTTGGTGAAAGATCAATAGGTGGATTTTTTAGCGATTTATGGGAAGGAATAAAAAGTGCTGGTAGAAATGTATGGAGTTTTACAAAGGATAATTTCTGGGTTGTAGCACCTGCTGTTGCTGGTGGTGTAGCATTTGCAACCAGCAAAAAAGCAAGAAAACACCCACAATATGTTCTTGGACCTCTGGCTGTTTACTACTTAGGATATGCTCTTAAAAAGTGGAAGAATCCGAAATCTGCATTAAAAACAGGATATGAGGGTGTTGAAAAAGAAATACAAAAAGCTATGACTTTACCGCAATACGAACCTCCTCCTCCTGTTAAGGAGAGCCCTGTTTTAAAGAACCTTCTAAAGGCTGGTAGTGAGGTTGCTGCATTATACATTTACAGCAAAATGCAGGAAAACGCATCCAAGAACAATGTTCCCGTTAGCCAGATAGCAGATCAGGGATGGGCTTATACTGCAAGGTGGGCCCCTGAGCTTGCAAAGATGGGTCTAACCCCTGAACAGGCCTTTGCTGCTGTTATGGCTGCCACAAATGGTGCTCCTCCTGATCCTAATACAGATCCATGGACTCTTTTAGGAATACCAAAGCCAACTGTTACCGTTGAACAAGAAACCAAAGAGGAAAGAATTATGGATATTGTTAAAAAATATTGGTGGGTTTTTGCAGGTGGATTACTGCTAATAGCTGCTGCTAAGGAGAAAAAAGTTGGCAGTTGAGCTTAAAGGATCACCCGATGAAAAACTTAGAATAATAAGGGATCTAACAGTTAAATATGCGAGAAGCACCTTTACCAAAAAACTGCTTGCTGCAATAGCACCTAGGGATTGGAGGGATATATTTTGGTGGGTTAAAAACAACCTTAGATACAGAAGGGAGAAACCTGGAAAAGATGTTCTTTTAGAACCACCAGAAACCATTGGCAGAATATATGCGGATTGTGAAGATTACACCACTTTATTAGGATCTTTGCTTTTAGCTGCTGGCTACCCTGTAAGGTTAAAATTAATTTCAAATGCCACATATCATATATACCCAGAAATAGGACTCCCACCATCAAATCCTGTTAAGTGGATTGGTTTGGATGCAACAACAGGGTTGATAGGGGATAAAATCTATCCTCCATACTACCACCCATATAAGGAAGTTGAAATACAAGGCATATCGGGTATTAGCGAGGGAAAAGCAATGGAAAAAACCATAGAAATTTCAATGGATACCCCCCTTAATCCAGGTGATAGGATAAGATTTATTTACAAGGCTTTGCCTTATGTTCCAGATTACGTTGAAAGATTTTTTTACGAAAAGCTTGTTTCTATTAGACACCCTAATTTTAAAATTTTAAGGGTTTTTAAAAACGAAAAGGAAAATGAGTGGGTTGTTGAGGTTGAAGTGCTACCACCTGAGAAAATACAGCAAGCCTCCGCTTTAACGGCTGCAATTATAGCGTCAGCTTTTGCGATAGGTGCTGTTGCCTCATACTTTACCCTTAAAAGGGTTGAAAAAGTTGTAGAGGTAGGAAAAACACCTTTAACATTTTGGACTTTGGCTATGGTTTTAGGTGGAGTGGCAGCAGTATTAAGTGAGTGGAGGAAGAAAAAATGACATCTGCTAGTGTGGGTATTATTGTAACTGTCTTGATATTTGGCTTTGGTATTACTTGGAAGATGATTTCATCCCTGGATACAAGAATAAGTAAAATTGAGGATTATTTATTCAGAAAACTTAAAACTTATGAAAATAATCTTGTAATGGATATTAAAAACTTGAAAGAAAAAGAAAAAAATGAAAAATAAGGAACTAGCCCTGCTAATTGGCGTTGGTTTGGTTGCTGCTGGGGTTTACATGCTATGGCCTAGGGAATCTAAGGCAAAAGAAATTGAAACGGATTGGATGAAAATAGCTGATAAATATTCCAATGCTTTTGGCATAGATCCAGCACTTGTTAAGGCTATAATAATGGTTGAAAGTAGCGGAAGACCATGGGTATCCAGAAAAGAAGATGGATACTTTAGTTATGGATTAATGGGTGTAACCTATCCAACTGCCGTTGATATGGGATATACTGGCTCTCCTAGCGGTTTATTTGATCCAGAAATTAATGTTTTTTATGGTTGCAAATATTTAAGATGGCTAGCTGATAGGCCACATATAGATACACTTGAAAAATTGATAGCTGCCTATAATGCGGGGCCTGATTTGCAGCCATGGCCTTCTGAGTATATAAAAAAAGTTAAGGAACAAATGAGGAGGTTTAGCAATGAATAGATTAGAACCTGTAAGAACTTTAAAATATCCCCTTACAAGACATCCATGGTTAAGGGGAACATATAGAGATATTGTAATAGTCGTCCAGCACTTAATGGGCATGAAACAAATATCTGGGGTATCATCTATATTGCAATGGGGTTTAGATTTTATCACTAGAACAGCTAAAAGGGCTAGGGAATGGCTAGCTGGTATGCCACCTGATGAGAAAAAACAGGTTATACAGAGTGCCTCATCTGTTATGGTTAATTATACAAAGGATTTAATTGGAAGGATACAGTATTTAGCAAATATGTATAATGCTCCAGGAAAATATATAAAACTCGGTGAAAAAGGCAATCATGTAAAAATTCTTCAGCAAATACTTAATGAACTTCATATAGCTAAGCCTCCTTTAAAGGTTGATGGTATTTATGGCCCTAAAACCATGGCTGCTGTTAAAAACCTGCAAAGCAAGTTGGGTGTCAGGGTTGATGGTTACTTTGGATATTATACGGCTCAGGCTTTGAAAAACTATGTTGAAAAGCAAACCGAAAGTTCTAGCTGGTGGGCACGGTTAGCAGATATAGTTATCCCGCTAGTTGTGGTTTCTGGAAATAACACAGAAGTTCAAGAAAACATTGATAAATATGTAAAGCAGAGCGTAACACATGGAGTTCCTGTTGCACCTGGTATTCCCGTAAAGAAAGCTGAGGAAAAAACTAATATGGCTAAATGGCTTATAATAGGTGGTTTGATAATTTTAACACTAATTTTATGGAGGAAAAAATGAAGGAAGTAAGGATTGATGCTGCTACTTTAATAAAATATGGGCTCATAGGTTACATTATATCAAAAACTATTGGCAGTAAGTTCTTACTGGGATGTGCGGTAGGATACTACATAGGCAAGTATGGCTTTCCAAAGCAGCTTCCTAAAATCAGCGGTGTTGGAGAAAATCATCAAATAAGCGTATCAGGGAGGTTAGCTTTACCATGGCGAGGCTAATACCATTTAAGCCAATATCAGGATCGGCTAAACAGAATGAAGCACAGATAGATAAGGAATTATACTCCGTGATAAACCAGTTGAAATACATGTATAGCCAGGTTGTGGCAAAAAAGCAGCAACTTGAGAATCTAAAAAAGGAAATATTAGATATGAAAAATAGGTGTTTTCCATGGTATAACGGCAATGTTGATGATATTGTAAACAACTACATGATGATATTAGGTGAGCTTCAAAAACAGCAGCAACAACAAGCACCACCTGCTGAAGCACCAACTGCACCACCACCTACCGAAGCACCAACTGCACCACCTACTGAAGTTCCAACCACACCACCACCTACTGAAGTTCCAACAAGAGGAGGCATAACAATACCCACAAGCTTTTTACCTTGGCTGCTTTTAGCCTTTGTTATTATTTCAAGCGGTAAAAAGGAGAGTGGGGAATGATACAAGAAAATATTTATATAGCTGGTGTAGATGTAACTAAATATGTAAAGCAGTATGTCCAAGCCACAAAATTATTAAGGTTAGCAGAACAAGGCAAAGATGTTGGGTATTCTATTGAGCAATTGAAACAAATGAAAACAAATGCTCTTGCTGGTGTGGCTAGTGCCTTATCCCAACTTGTTCCTGATCCTAAAAAAAGAGCAGCAGCCTCTGTTGCTTTTAATTCCTATTTTGCAGCCCATGAAGTAACAACTTTAACCTCTACTATTACCTTTGGGCAGTTTTTAGGCATAGTTGGTGCTGTTGCTGGTGCTATTTTTGCTCTTGGTGCTATTTTTGGTCTATTTGGGGATAAGGAAAAATACATTCAGCTAAAATGGATAGGGGATGTTAATATAAAAGTTAATTTCTCACCATCTGGTATATCGTTATCATGCAAAGTTATACGAAATGTTGGCAATGTTAAAGCTCTGCAGTCAATAATGAATGTTGTTAAAAAATATTGTGATGAGGTAAATAGCGTTTTAAAAGAAATACCGATTGATGATATAGATTTTATCAAAAGATACCTGCCTAGGCCTCATGGAGATGTTTTCTCGGTTCACATGGAAGTAATAGTAGGAGATGATGTTGGAAGTGAAAGGGAGGCTAGAAAGCTTATAGAGAAATTTAACAAACTTCTTGGGCAGGAATTAACCAAAGTCTTAACGGTTCTTAGGCAGATAGCTGAGAATGTATCTATGCTTGTTTTTCTGAAGGAAATAGGAGCTGAGAATGCAGTTGAAATTGCGGTGATAAATGCAATGCCTGATCTTGGCTATCGAGTTGAAGGAATGTGGAGAAAGGAGCTTGAGAGGCTTTCAATAAAGCTAACAAGAACAAGGGAATATGATAGACAAATAGATCATGCTTTGAGAGCTGCTGCTATATCCGCAACAATAGATGTTTTGCTATCATCTCCTAGAGTTAATAATGTGGGTCCTGATAGGGTAGCCCTTAAGAATAGAATAATGGAACTGGTTGATAGCAATCCTGAATTAAGATATGGCTTTGACCTCATAGGAAGGCAATTTGGAATATACAAAACACCCTGGAAAACAGCGAAAACACCTAAGATGTGGAGGCGAGTAGGTAGGAAAGATGTTCCTGCCTTTCCTCCTTTATTTCTCCAGAAAAGTGCAAGATATATACTCAAACCTGTGGTAGTGGATAACAAACTACAAATTAAAATGATCCAAAAGGAAAAAAGCGTTTTTAAGGAATATAGTATCCGTTATCTCAAGGAAAATCCTCGTTACAGGCCATTTACATTAGTGAAATTTGATGATTTTGGCTATTACTTGGATGTTAGAATAGGTAGCAAAAAAATTAGATGTTTAAATGACTGGAAAGAACCAATTTGTAGAGTTGTTGAAAGTTTCCATGAAAAAACCATTTTAGCCAATTTTAGCGACATAATACCTATGAGGGTTATTAGTTTTGTGAATTATCTCCTATCGGATATTCCCAAAGAGGCTATAAATTACATTGTGAACCATGTTGGATCGGTAGAGATATATATCAACTATGATCGTTTATTTGATGCTATAAGTTTTGACTGTAAAGGAACTACCGTTGGATCTCCTCCGCATTATTCAGGAGCTTTCAGCAGCCTTCCTGGATTAAACCCAAGAGGCCTGTGGATATTTGCTGTTGTATGGTTACTTCCTAGTGCACCCACTTTTGGATATAGATGGGATGAGGTAGGGGTTTTAAAAAATATTGATTCTGTATCATGCAAACCGTTGGATGATGAATCCATAACAAATATGTGTAGAGCCTTAAATGCTTTGGTTCTTGATATAGTTGATGTTTATAATTTCTGGCTAAAAGGTTATGCGATGGAGTGGAAAAAGAGAATGCAAACACAACTATTAGAACAGGCGTTACCACAATTAAGAATGCAACTTTTACCTATTATAAGGAAGCTGGCAACTCAATATTCCAATCTTCCTGAAACTGGTATTGGTTTGGGCAGGATGGAAATGGAAAACTATGTGTTGTCAAATCTTGATAAGTGGTATCAGGAAATAAAAGACTATACGAAATACATACAGGCCAACAAAGATTTCATAGTATCTATGTTTGGAATTGATGAATACAACAGGCTATTGCAAGAGGCAATGGCCTATCAGAACCAGTTAAACCAGCAGATTGAGGATAAATGGTCTAAACTTACTCTAAACGATATAGATCAAATATTGTCAATTGATCCAAGCAAACTAACAGATGTTGAAAAGAAGGCTGTTATAAATGTTGCTAATAGAATGCTAAATGAGTTGAAACAAATATACAACAACCTTGAAAGCACCATAAATAAATACGATGAGGCATATAATAAACTAGCACAATATTGTGGAGGGGTATAAGTGCTTGAAGCTTTGGCTTTAATAGGGCTTGGATACCTGGTTAGCAAAAAGAAGCAAGAACAGGCTGGGCAGATACAAGGCATAGGGGAAACAGAAGCGTTGGATGAAATTTTAGCAAAGGTTGAGCCTATTACAAAAAAATCCTGGGAGGATCTAAAAAATCTTAGATACGATGAAAAGATGGATCTTATTAGGAGAATTGATTACTTACTACATGAGTTGAGAAAAAAGTATCCAGTGCTTCTCAATGAAATTGAAAAGGTTAATAATGCTTACAATTCATTAAAAGTTTATTGCCGTTAAAAGTTGTTATTAAAAACCTTTGAAAGGAGGCTTTTATGAACGATAAAAACCTTTTGCTTTATGGCTTGATAGGTTATGTATTGTATAAAATTTTTACCGAGGAAAAAGAAACTAGCGGTATTGGTGAAATGACTGGTTTAGGTGCTGCTGGTATTCCCAGGAGAGGAAAACCAAAAACAGAAGAAGAAAGAATGGCAACTCACATGGCAAGGTTTGGAAATACAGAATTGCCACCTAGGGGAACAGGGCTAAGGAGAAGATTTAGAGGATTCTAATCTATTTTTCCCATCTTAGTGTCTAAGATTGACATAAAGTTTCCTATGTAATAAAATCACTTCACAATGAACATAGAGGAGAAACTTACCCTTATTCTTAGGAACAGTAAAACCCTCAGAAACTACAAATGGGCTCTACGCATGTTAAAATCAACCGCTGGCAACAAGGATTCCTATGATGTTTTTGATGCTTTAAAAGCCATCGAGGCTCAGAAAAAGCCATCATCCAAACAAACTTTATACTACATGTTGAAAAAAATTTATCGAATTGCTGATTGGAGGTGGGATGATACTATCATACCCTTGCCTGAGGAGTCCTGGGATCAAAGAGACACACCAGTTTTTAGCAGGGAGTATGTATCATTGATGATAAAAAACAGCCACAAGCTAGAACCGATTGAAAGGTTGGCTTTGGCTTTTTCAACCGTTTGGGGTATGAGAAGGATTGAGATAACCGAAGCTCTTAATAATGAAGATACTATTTCAATGGATGATCCACCAACCATCTACATAAGAACTGCCAAAAAAGGCATAAGAAGAAAGTTTTTAATACCCGATGAAATAATATGGGTTATGGAAGAATTTAAGCCATATAAAGTATCCGAGTGGACTGTTAGTGCTATGTTTCACTCTATTTGTTACAAGACCATTGGAGAAATAAAGCCAAAGTTTGGTTATCATGCCATAAGAAGGGCTTTAATAGGGCTCTTACTTCCACCATATACAACTTTATCCGAAAGTGAGGTTTTCAGGTTTTTAAGATGGAGTGAAAAAATGGCTGGAACAAGAGCTATTTTGTATCGGTATGCTTATACTGCAAGGGAGGAAGAATGGTTTAAGCTTGATAGAAAAATTTATGAACAACACCCATGGCTAAAAGATTGGGAGGTGGCAAAAAATGTTAAGTGAGGAGAAAATTTTTGAAAAAGCCCTGCAGTTTGTTTTAAAACATGAAGGTAAATACTCATCAGATCCATGGGGTGGGAGAACCATCTATGGGATAACCGAAAAGTATTACCCTGACACCTTTAAAAAGGTTTATGGGTTTTACAATGAACTTTGCGAGCTAAAACAGAAAAATGCGAGTGATGATGTTATAAAAGATGTAGAAAGTAAAATGATGGAAGAAATCAAAAAATTTTATAAAAGTTACTTCTGGGAAAACAACAACTGCCACAGGCTTTTTTACCCTTTAAATATGGTTTTCTTTGACACTGCCGTAAATCTAGGTCCCTATGGTGCTGGTAGGCTGCTGCAGAAAGCTTTAAACATGCTAGGTGGTGATCTAAAAGTAGATGGGATAGTTGGAGAAAAAACAATGGGATGTTTAAACAAGCTTATAGAAACTCCTAGGATTAGGGATATATTATGCTTTTTGTTCATTTTTCTAAGGGTTGATTACTATATAAACAACTCGCATAGAGAATATTGGAGAGGATACTGGAATAGATGTTTTGATCTTGTTAAAATGCTGGTTAGTGAAATAACACAATAAAGCAACAAAAAAACAAAGGAGGTTATTATGGTTGTTAATATACCAGAACCACAGGCTGAAGGAATTTATGTTTTAAAGATTTCAAAATGCGATACATGTGATGAAACAAAACGGGAAGCAGGTATCCCATGTTTTAAGTGTTTTGGGTATGGATGGGTGTTTGAACTTGTTCCACTGGATGAGGCTTTGGAAGTTGGAACAGCGGAAAAAGTTGGAGGAACTGATTAATGGAAAAGGTCTATATTGAGGTTATGTGTCCTATTTGCGGCAAAATGATGGGAAAAATAAATGTTCACAAGGTGTCAACCGATAAAGCAGCTAAGAGCAAATACTATCATGTTTTCAGGAAAACCGTTAACTACCTGGATTACTTGGATACCGTATGGGATGAAAGTAAAGACTTTTGGGGTATCGTAAGGGATGCAACAGGGGGGAAAGGGAAGGGCTTTCCCATAGTGGGATACTTGAGAAGCCCTGAAGACAATAAAGAGCTTTTTGAAAAATGGAAAAAACAGATATTGCAAGGGATAAAGTGGGTGTTAAAAAGAAAATGGTTAAATAAAGAAGAAATTTTAAAATTGATCGAATAAAAAAATTTTTATGATCTATAAAAGCTTCACGAATGCGAGTAAATTTAAGGTTGAAAAGATTTGATTTTGTGCTATATAATATATAGGCCATGAAAGGCCTAAAAAAAATAAAAAAGGGGGGAAAAGCTATGAAAAGCTTAAGGGATCAAGTTTTAACAAAAGCACTTAGTTATATGAAAAAAGAAGATCAGGAAGCATTAAGAAAAGGTTTAAAAGCATTTTTAGAAATAACAAAAAATAGTAACAACAGTAAACTTTCTAAAAACTTAAAAACTTTGTTTGAAGAAGGAATAATTAGTGAAAGAGAATATAAGGAAATGTTAAAAAAGATTAATGGAAATAGCCCATTAACAAGTGAAGAAACAAAAAGCATAGCTTGGGTTAGATCCCAAGCTATGCTTATTTACAAAGTTTTGCAAACTTTAAAAGAAAGTTCCTGATTTTTAGCCCATGGGCTTAAGCCCATGGGCTTTTTTTTATCTACCCTTGCCAACGAGTTGAACTCCCCTGGCAAGGGTGAAAAACAAAAAATCCCCAGCCCTTGTGGCTGGGGTGGGAGGTGCAAGATGACAGTTAAGCTCAGTTGTGAACTTACCAAAAAAAATCTCCCTGCTCTTTGGGAGCAGGGGGGTGGCTACACCAACACAGGTGTAGCCACTGTAATTTGCGGGGCACAGGGAGAACCCCTGTGCCCTGTTTATATCAGGAGGCGTGGGCACAGGGCTTGCAGTGCCCATGCCCTCTTTATTGTGAGGCCTGGATACCACATAATCCAGGCCTCACACCACAGGGAGGACTTCACCATAGAAGTCCTCTCTGTGGTTAATGTTGATACTAGCTCGCAGGAAGTAACCTGCGAGCTGGTTACTAAATATCTTGAAGGGGAGTGGTCTAAACCACTCCCCGATTACCTCACTGCTGCTGTAAAGGCAGCAGTGAGGAAGGCTCTCTGCTATCACTGCAGAGAGCCTCACTATTTCAACCCTGGGGAGAGATGGTCTCCCCAAGATTCCTGTTGGGTGGCCAAGGAAGAGCCACCCAACTGGGTTTCTAAAGTTTATAGGGAACTGGGATTGAAATAACCCAGTTCCCTAACCCCACTCGCCTGCCTCCCCTAACTGGGGAGGCCTGCGACAGGGGAGGTTAGTGGGCTGATACCCACTAGCCTCCCCTTTTTTTCTGAACAAAAAAACAGCAAGGAGGTGCTGGTATGGTTGACAGGATCTATGCCTTTGAAATCTACGCTCTCAGGGAGAAGGGCTTAACCTTCTCCCAGATAGCCACCCTGTATGGCATTAACCAAGGGGTGGCTTACAGGCTTTACATGAAATACTTTGAAAACCCCACCTATTCAGAAAGGGTGGGGAACAAAAAGCCTAGAGAGGAAAGAGAGTTTATCCCTCTCTGGGAATATGATGCAGAATGGGTAGATACTTTGTATGAGTATCTACCTAGGATATTGGCTAAATATGTATCTCCCAGCTCAATCAAATACTGGGAGTGGTTAGACTTCCTGCTGGACATGGCCTATACCACTCCCAACATTTTAGAGGCAGATAACCCCATCCCCTATTTCTGGGGGATGGTCAGGAAAAGGATTTTTGGATATTTCCTGCATGAAGGCAGGAAGGATATTGAAAAGACTTTTTCCGATCTAGAGGAGTCAGAAAAGGCCAAGTTAGGCCTTTCTGATTCCTCCACCGATGAAGAAGAATCAGAATAACCACCGTTTCAATCCCCTTCTCTAAAAGGGGAGAGGATAAATAACAGTCCTCTCCCCTTCTAGAAAAATCCCATAAAAGGGAGCTGAAGAAATGGAAAAAAAGCATTGCGACACACATACCACATTAATTAGTCTCTTTTGGGTCAGCCCACTCCCAGGTTGGGGGTGGGCTTTTTTTATTTCAAATCCCCTAGGGAGGTGCTGGTATGGAGATCGATGGAACTATATGAGCAATAAAAAACCAAGGAGGTGCAGCATGATAGCTGCAAAAATCAACCAATTGAAACAGGAACTTGCCTCATCCTTTAAAGAAAGGGATGAGGTAATAGAAGGAGCACTAGCCGCTATCCTCAGCAAGCAGCATTGCCTGCTTATTGGTCCTCCTGGAACTGCAAAGAGCCAGCTAATAGCAACTCTATGCAGTTCCATAGAAGGAGCTAATTACTTCCAATGGCTGCTAACCAAGTTCACAACCCCTGAAGAACTGTTTGGGCCTTATTCTCTAAAAGATCTGGAAGCTGGCACTTACAAAAGGATAACAACCAACAAACTCCCTGAGGCTCACATAGTGTTTCTTGATGAGGTGTTCAAGGCTAGTTCAGCTATACTCAATACCCTCCTCACCCTGATAAATGAAAGGATCTTTTATAACGACTCCACACCAGTCAAAACACCCCTTATATCCTTGTTTGGAGCTTCCAATGAACTCCCATTCGATAGAGAGGAGCTGGGAGCACTCTATGATAGATTTCTCCTCAGATTTGAAGTCAAATACATTTCTGACGCCAACAACTTCTTTGACCTCCTCACAAGCCCAGATCCAAACATCCAAACCAGGATAACCCTCAAAGAGCTCAAACAAGCCCAAGAAGAAGTCCAAAATATCAGGATCAGAACTGACATCCTAGCAACCATTATATCCTTCAGGGAGGTTTTAGCCTCCAAGGGGATAATTGCATCCGATAGAAGGTGGAAACAGGCCGTTTTGGTTCTCAAGGCCTATGCTTGGATGGCAGGGAGGGATGAGGTTGATGGTGAGGATTTGGCAAACCTGCAGCACATGCTATGGGATGAACCTCAACAAAGGAAGGACATACTAAAAGCCATACTTCAGATAGTAAACCCTGATGATACTAGGGCTATCGAGTTGGAGGATATGGCTGTTTCTGTGGTGGAGGAGGTAAAGAATGGAGGAGAAGAGGCAGCAATAGAGGCTATTAGGAAGCTAAAAAATATACTTTCTGATCTACACAAGCTAAAAGAGTCCAAGAAAGTCAAAGAGGTTATCAAAAAGGTTGAAGATTTACAAAAAACTGTAATGCAAAAAGCACTAGGAATAGAAATCTAAAAAACCATGAAAGGAGGGATACTATGATCAGGTTTGAGGATCTTGTCATTAAGCAAGACCTATACGATCTGGAAACTTTTGAAAAAATCAAAGAAAAATCCAGCGAGCTAAAGGAACTCCATGAAAAAACCGACCTACCAGGGCTATTAAACGATATTTATGCCTCACTCTACAAAATCAAGCCCATTCTGAAAAAAGAAACCCCTATCCACCTTCAAACTCAGAAGACAATAATTGAGAATATGTTAAAGACCAACCAATATAAAGAACTCCACGAGAGAACCAAACTGGATGAGGTTGGATCTGCAATAGCAACCGTTACCCTTGCTAGAGAAATACTGAAAAATGAGGAAGTGAAAATAGGAATCAGGAAAGATGAAGTTGCTAGGGAGATAAAGAGGCTTGAGGATGAGATCACAGTTATTGAAAACCTCTTGAAAAATGTTGGCATAGAGGGAGAAAGAAGAAGACAGTTTGAGGAAAGGAAAAAGCAGGTAGAAGGAAAATTAAAAGAGATAAAAGAAGAATTCAAAAAACTATCCGATCCAGATCCTCAAAAAATCAGAATAGCCATAAGGAAAGCGATGAAACAGGCTGAGAATGAATTAGATAGAGTTGATGCTTTTATCCCTTCATGGGGAACAGAGGCAGGCCAGCCTCAAATGATCCCCATGGAGGAAAAAGCCAAGCTGGCTCAGGCTATCATCAATGATCCAAAACTAAAGGAGATAGCCGAGCTAGCTGGCAGGATGAAGAATATAGCCATTAGCAAACAAAAATCCAGGATAAAACATGCCCAAGATGAGGTGGTGGATATAACAACAGGATCTGATCTAAACAAGATACTCCCAAGCGAGCTGGTAACCATCAAACACCCAAAGCTAAAGCTCCTGTTCTACAAAAAGCTCATAGAAAACAGCCTTATGGAGTATGATTTAAAATCTAGGGAAACTGAAGGCAGGGGGCCAGTTATATGTTGCATAGACACCTCAGGATCTATGAAAGGCCTAAAAGAAATATGGTCAAAGGCTGTTGCTCTATCCCTCCTCACCATAGCCTACAGGCAAAAAAGGCACTTTGCAATAGTTATCTTCTCCAATAGGGATCAGGTATCCTACGAGATAATAGATCCCAGGAGAGATCCACCCACAAAGATAATACAGGCATTAAAGCTGTTCTTTAGCGGTGGAACGGATTTTGAAGAACCACTAACGGTGGCTGTTGAATTAATGGGTGATCTTCCAAAGGCAGATATAGTTTTCCTGACTGATGGTGAATGTGATATATCGGATGAGTTCCTAGCACAATACAACAAAATCAAGAGAAAGCTGGATTTCAGATGTATAGGAGTCCAATTTAACCCACACTATCAATCCGATGTTTTGGAGAAGTTCTGTGATATTGTCTATGTTTACAAGCCAGATAGTGAAAGGGAGATCCTAGAGGAGGTGTTCAGCCTCTAAAAGAAAAAAGGGGGGTAGGGTAAAAATGAAGGAGATTAAAACTTTTGCAGAACTGCGGGATTTTCTGAAAGATTATGAAGAACTAAGAGAAATAGCCCACTACCTACACATGTTCCACATGTTTTCAAACTACTTTGGGCTAACAAAAAAGCAGAAGAAAAAGGCAGAAAAGCTAGAACAAAGAGCCAGGGAAATAGCTAAAAAATGGGGGTTTATAGCTGATATTTGCGCGGATTCAGAGGAAGTGCCAATTTGCTTGATCGAGGATGAAGACCAACCCCGTTACAGTGGAATAATAATACCTTTTTAGAAAGGAGGGATAGCATGAAAAGGATACTGTGGCTATCAAGGCATGATCCCCTTCCCAGTCAAATAGAAAGGCTGAAGAAAATTTTTGGTGATGTTGTGGTGATCAAAGACTCCAAACCCTTCTCAGGTGCTGAGGATATAGCAAACAGATTTAGAAACGGCAAATATGATGACCTTGTAGCAGTTGCACCTCTATCCGTTATTGCAAAGCTCATAGAAATGGGAATAAAGCCAATATGGGCTGAAATGGAACTAGTGAATCCAGAGGAGGCTGAGGTTGAGGCTAACGGCAGGTATTACAGATTTAAGAAATTTAGGCGTATCAACAGGATTATATTTGATTTTGAGGATTTAGAATAGAAACACCAAAAAACAAAACCCAGGGAGGTGCAAGCCATGATAGGAACAATAGTATTTTGGGAGCTAACAGGAGGAGTGAAAAGGGAGGAATTACACAAAATCCTCAAAGCCAAGAACCAGGAGCACTGGCTACCTAACCCCGTAAGCGACAGAAAAGCCTTTATGAGGGCTCTAAAGAGGCTGGAGAAGGATAAAATACTTGTCAAGGTCAAGGATGATCCAGAGGAGCTTGTATATGCAATTGCAACAGCTAATGTTGATGAACACAACAAGGATGTGGACTTTAGCTTAGATGATGTGATAACCCTAGAAAAGGCAACTGGCAATGTGTATCTCAAGCTGCAAAACGCAGATCCTAATGAGATCCAAGAGGCCATAAAATACTTTGAGGATACACTAACAGCGGATGACATAAGAGCCATGATAATGAGGGCTCTAGCTGATTGTAAGGCAATTCTCCTTAGGAAAAGAGGTGGGGTTTATCTAGTTCCACCTGACAAGAGGGATCTTCTGATGGTTTTAAAGGATGTGGTAAGCGAGATAGGATCAGAGCTATACACCCTAGATCTAGTCCAAAACACAAACACTATGAAAGATACCAAAAAACTGGTATATGATGAGATATTTGAAGAGATTGAAAGGGAACTCAAGGCAATTGAAATAATGGCCTTTAAAAAGGTAAGATCTGATACAATAGTAAAAGCAATAAAGAGATACAAAAACCTGATGACCAAGGCCAAAGCTTATGAGCATATACTAAAGGATAAACTGGCAGAAGTTGAGGAAAAAATTACAAGGCTTGAGCAAAGGGCTAAGAATATACTTCTTAGTAATTTGTAAATCCAGGGGAAAGGGGTTAACCCCTTTCCCCTTTTTTATTTAAACAGGGGAGGGTGGTATGGGTATATACAAATTACAAACCTGATCCAAGGAAATCAAGGTGAGGGAATTCAAAACAAGCTTAGGGATATTCTATCTTGCTGATGCTGGCAGGGTGGTGAGTGAGATAAAGGAAAAGCCAAAGCTTATCCTTACAGATCCACCCTACCTTATAGGCTACAAACCATGGGAAAGGAACTTTTTGGCTGTTCATGGAGATATGGCAAGTAACCAAAGGATTGTGGATATAGTTATTCAATACACAAAACTACTTAGGCCTGATGGTGCTTTGTATTGCTTTTGCTCATGGAAAAGTGTTGACTTGTGGAAGTCAAAACTAGAAGAAAGCGGTATTAAGGTCAAAAACATAATCATTTGGAAGAAAAACAACTGGACTGCGGGTGATCTTAAAGGCCAATACTCCCAGCAATATGAGATGATACTTTACTGCCCTATGGAAAAGCATACGCTGGCAGGTAGAAGGGATACGGATATATGGGAGTTTAAAAGAGTATCACCATATAGGAGAATCCACCCAGTTGAGAAGCCTGTAGAGCTTATTGAGTATATCCTGAGAAAAAGCACCAACCCACAGGACTTGGTGATTGATCCCTTTGCTGGGAGCGGTAGTGTAGCGGTTGCTTGTGAGAATCTGAAAAGGAGATGGGTATGTGTTGAGATAGATGAGATCATTTTTCAAAAGGCCATAAAAAGAATAAGGAGGTGCAGCTATGATAATCCCAAAGAACATAAACCCTGATTCAAAGAAGTATCGTCTTAGAGCAGCTATTAGTGAGGCACTTGATAACGCAGAGAGTGCAAAAAAGGTGATAAGGGAGGTGCTGAAGAAGAAAAACAGGGCAATCAACAAAATACAACAAAGAATCCTAGAAGACAAACTGGAGAAAATGATCACAGCCCTAGAAAAAGCCCTTAAGGAGGTTTGATATGACCAGAAAGCAATTGATAGCAGAACTTAGAAGGATGGGGGTAACAAGGGTTTTCAATAGACCCCTTAGCTACTGCACTAAGGATGAACTGGAGTATGTTTTCAATCAGGTATCCAGCGGTGAAAAGCCTCACCTTTCATTCTCCCAAATATCACTTTACCAGAAATGCCCTAGACAGTTTTACTACCGTTACATTAGAGGCATAAAAATACCTCCTCCAGGATCAGCGGTAGTTGGAAAGGCAACCCACAAGGCAATAGAAGTTGATCTAAAAACTGCCTTAAAGGAAGGAAAGCATGAAAGCTGGAGTGTTATAGAAGATATTTACGCACTTACCTTTAAAGAGGAAAAGGAAAAGGCTGTTTGGGATAACGAGAAACCAGATGAAGCCTTTAAACAAGGAAGGGATGTATTGAAAATATACGCTAACAAACACCTGCCAAAAATAGAACCAGAAACGGTTGAGGAAAAATTTGAAATACCACTCCCATCCCTAGGATCTAACCTGGTTGGCATAATAGACCTTGTGGACTCAACAAAAACAATTATTGAACACAAAACCACAACAAGATCCTATCCTGAGTCAAAAATCTCTAACGCTCAGCTATTCATATACGCAATGGTCAAAAATCTCAAAAAAATAGGTTTCAATGTTCTTGTCAGAAGAAAAAACCCAACTGTTCAAATACTAAGAGGTGAAGTTAAGGAAGAAGACATTTACAGAACCCTAGCCGATATACTTCATGTTGCAAACTGCATATACCTCTTATCATTCCCACCTGCCCAGCAGGGAACATGGATATGCTCTCCAAAGTGGTGCGGATACTGGGAAATATGCAGATCAGAACTCCAAAATGAAGTAAAGGAACTTTTAGAGGAAGAAATAAACTACCTTAAAACCTACAAAACCAAGGAGGTGTAGCCATGATAAGAGTGGTCAAAAAATCCAGCACCAACACCACACCCAGCATATCTGATGAATTTTTGTTCATAATTGATAAAAATTTACCAATTCTCTTAAAGCAAAGCACCATCCAGGTAAGCAGAAACGAGCTTTTAAGATTCGCTATAAAAGTTGTGAGGCAAACCCCTGAGCTTTTGAAGTGCAATAGATTATCAATCCTCAGATCCCTGCTGGAGGCCTTTCACCTTGGGCTTAGCCCTGATAGTTCACTCGGTGAGGCATATATCGTTCCATATAAGGGCGAGGCACAGCTAGTTATAGGATATAGAGGATTCATAAAGCTTGCCAAAAACTCAGGGATGGTTGAGCACATAGAGGCTAGGATAGTTTACCAGAAAGACAAATTTAGGGTTGAGTATGGAACAGAGCCCAAGATAGAACACATTCCCTCCCCAGATGATGATCCTGGAAAACCCATTGCGGTTTATGCGGTTGCCTACCTGAAAGGTGGCCACAAGGTTTTTGAACTTTTGTGGAAAAGGGATGTGGAAAAAATAAAGAACCTGGCTCTACAGGAAAAGAAAAACAAGGAAGCCTCACCATGGGTAAGATTTGAGGAGGAGATGTGGAAAAAGACTGCCGTTAGAAAGCTTGTTAAATACCTATCGTTATCACCAGAAGTATCAAAGGCTGCAACCGTGGATGAGTATAGGGAAGCTGGCATAGAGGTAAATATCATTGATGAGGAAGTTGAAAGCGAGACTGAGGTTAAGGAAAAAGAAGAAAAGAAAGCTGAAAAAAAGGAAGAAAATAAAAACAAAGAGCAAGAAAAAACAGATAATGAAAAACAAAAAGAACAAAAAGAACAAACCAAGGAAAAAACAGGATTACAGATAATAGACCAAATAAAAGGAGAAAATAAATGAAAATACTGGCTGTAGATCCAGGAAAAAACTACCATAGCTATTCTAGCTGGGATGGATCTAACATAGTTGAGTGGGGAAAGCACCCATCTGAGGATCTCAGCTTTTGGAGCGAGCTGATAAAGAAACATGATAAGGTGTATGTTGAGGATCAATTCATAACCAAAACTAGGAATATTAACATTAAATCTGTGCTCTCACTTATCAGGGCTGCCCAAGAACTTATAACCCTTGCAAAACTTTACAAAAAGGATTGGGAAAGGGTATCCCCTAGGAGCTGGGAATCAGGAGTTTTACATGCCTCAAGGAAAATGCTCAGGCCTGATCTCAAGAGGATGTCAAAAATCATTGCAAGTGAGGTTACTGGTGAGAACATAAAAGACCATGATATAGCGGATGCCATCTGTATCGGGCTGGCAGTTGTAACAAAGGCAATAAAAAAAGATGAGGAGGTATATGATGAATGAAGAAATAAAGCTGATAAAAAGAATGCTTAAAGGCAGGGGATATGAGGTTTATGAGTGTAAAAACGGTCCTTGGCACATACTTGCAGTAAGAGATGGAATAAAGCTGATAAGTGTAAGGAAATCAACCCCATCCCAAAAAACACTGGATAAACTTGTAAGGCATTTACCATCTACCGTTTCAGGTGAAATATGGGTTTACGGTAATGGAGTGTTCAAGACCTACTCTAAAAAGGGAGAAAGTATGGTGATCAGGTATAGTCCTGATGTTAAAAAGATATAAAGGAGGGAAATTATGAAAAAACATGTGTTAAAACCTTATGTAGCATTTGCTAGAGGTGAAATTCCCAGAGCTGCATGTCTAGTTTTTGCGAGAAATGCAAGGGAGGCGAGAAATGTAAGCTGGAAGGAAGTTGGATCACTGTGGTATGACCCCGAAAGTTTTCTTGACTGGCGGGTTCAGCTTCTGGATCAGAAGGATTGGGATTACTTTTACGAGGAAGAAGCTGACAAAGAGAAACTGAGAAAGGGAATTCCTCACACGATAGAGTGTCCTAAAGTTTGTAAATATTGTGAAAAATGGGGAGGAAGATTGATTGATGGAGTATGTGAAAATTGTTTGTCAGAATTAACTAAAGAATCCTAAAAGGGGGGTTTGGCCATGCTCAATCCCATCCTTTACGATCTTATACCACCTGAAGGGTTAATACTCATAACGGGTGATATAGGATCAGGTAAATCATGCTTGGCCTACGCAATAATGGAGGATATGCACAGGAAGTATAACAAGCCATGTTTTGTTTTCAATTTCCCAAAACCAGAAATACTCCCACCTTGGATAACAAACATAACCGATCCCGAACTCCCAGAAGACTCAATAGTTGTTCTGGATGAGGCATACATCACATATCACTCAAGATCCAGCATGAAGGAACAAAGCAGGTTTATAGATCAATTCACAGGGCTAGTCAGGCAAAAGGGAATACTGGCCATATTTGTTACCCAGATGACCAGG
>Ga0190312_1000093_pt1 | contig 32485 bp, 30 predicted proteins | sample 487007910_MG_FD_165046 | JGI IMG/M metagenome (GOLD analysis project Ga0190312, IMG submission 165046) | Hydrothermal vent sediment bacterial communities from Southern Trench, Guaymas Basin, Mexico - 4870-07-9-10_MG | ecosystem: Environmental > Aquatic > Marine > Hydrothermal vents > Sediment ... | reverse complement strand
TACTACGGCTATACTCCCTTTATCCTGTACTACTATTTCTCCCTCCCTAATTAGCTTCAATTTACTTAAAGGTTTACGAGTAGTTAATACCTTGTAAACCCCTTCGAAATCTTTATCCTTCTCCAAACTTACCCCTTCTCTTTCTAACTTCCTAACAGCTCTCTCTTCATCCGTTTTAAGTAAGTTAACCCTAACCCAAGTTACTGATCTTTCGTTAGCTTTTAATAAAGCGGTCAGCTCCCCGTAATCCAGATACCTACTTAACTCCTTTACTAGCCAATAAGGGTGGGAGTAGCGTAACGAAAGTAATTTAATTACTTCCGTTTCGTTTAACTCAATAGCCTCTTTAGCTTTACTAATTAACATAATTAATTTAGAACTTAATAACCCTCCTGCTAAATAATTTAGCTCATCTTCGTTTAACCCCTCTTCTAACGTTAAGTATAAGGCTACCCTAAAGGCGCACTTACGCCTTAAGGGTATATCGGATAACTTATTGCTTTCTAAAAGATGATCCGCTAAATAAACTTTCATCAGGGTACCTTTGGCATACTTATAAGCTAAAGTGTAATACGACCTTAAATTAGCTTTGGCAATAGCTTCCTTAAAGGCTTTTTCAAACGAAAGTCCTCTTCTTTCTATTAGTTCTAAAGTTAAGACAGCCGCCCTAAATGCTAATTTCATTTCCTCAATAATACCGCTTTCCCTATATTAAAACCTTAGAATAGGGTAAGGATGGTAATTCGATAAAATGATTTAAAGTTAAATTAGATATAAAAGATCAAGTATTAGGGGCTAGGTACTATCCCTGGTACCTTAGGGAAGGGGGCGGCCTCCCAAATGTACTTTAGTCCTAAAATGTACTTAGTAAATCTTTCTACACCAAGTCCGAAGCCCGAACTAGGTGGTATACCTACCTTAGCTAATTCTAGGAACCATGAGTAAGTCGCTGGATCCTCGCCCATTCCTTTAATCCTCCTTACTATTTCTTCGTACCTATACTCCCGTTCTCCGCCGTCTATTACCTCCCCTTGGCCTTCAGGTAGTAACAGGTTAAAGTCCCTATTGTAGCCCCTTCTCTCCCCATCCTCAATGTAGTAAAAACCTCTAGTTTCTTTAGGGTACATGGTTATCCATACGGGTCCACCGTATAGTTCTGGTAGTTTAGCTTCGCCTTCGAACGTTAACTCCTTACCTTTAGGCGTCTCTATGCCTACCTTCGCTAATTCCCTTACTGCATCATCGTAACTTATTATTTTGAATGGTCTTTTAGGTACCTCAAGATCCCTATCAAACTCCTTAAGTAAGTCCTTTCGTTCATCTACGAACCTCTCGATTACGTAAGTTATTAATTCCTCCCCTAACTTAATAGCATCCCACATATCGGCGAAAGCCCATTCTACGTCTACCTGGGTGAACTCGCATAGATGTCTACCTGTACTTAGGTTCTCCTTAGGTTCCTCTCTTACATTCCTAGCTACGAAGAATATTTTCTCTAAGGAAGCTACTGCGGTTTGTTTAAACATAATAACGCTGGACATAAGTTCATAGGTCCTACCGTAAAAACTCGTCCTTAATTTCTTCGCCCCTCTTAGTCCGGGATCGCTACAGGGGCTAATGAGGGGGCTTAATAGCTCGGTAAATCCTCTTTCATACAGGAAATCCCTTATGTACTTAAGTACATACTGTTGGGCCTTAAATACCTTAACGTATTTAGGGGATCTTATGGTTAAGTAACTGTATTTAACGAAGTCTTCTACTTTGTCGGGTTCGGGCCTCTCGGGATCTAGAGGTAGTTTAGGGGGCGCCCTTACTAGTACTTTAACTTCTTTTACTGTTAATTCATCGCCTTTTTTAAATCCCCTTATCAGGATTAGTGATTCTTTACTTAGTTTTAGCTTTTCAAGCCCTCTTACTGCCTTAAATTCCTTCACGCCACTAACGTCCCTTAATTTAATGGTTAAACCGTCTTTAGTAACCCTTAATCCATGGATCCAACTTAAGAAAGTTACCTCTCCCTCCTTAGGTGCCTCAGCTAGATAAGTTCTATCCTTTACCTTCATGGTCTTCAACCATAGCTATTCGAACTAGAAATCGTAATAAACTTTATCGTCCTTTCGATATAACTTATTTTAATTAATATGTCATTATTACTTTTGTACATGGATATTTAAAGTTAAAATTATAAATACTGACGGAATATATTAGTAAACATGCCATCAATATCGCTAGATGAGCTAGATCTTAAAATCATAGCATCATTATCCGAGAACTCTAGGATCCCCATAACTGCTTTATCCGAAATGATAGGGGTACCTAGGACTACCGTAGCTAGTAGGATAGAGAAGTTACGTAAACTAGGCGTTATAGAGGGGTATACGTTAAAGTTAAACTATCGGCTATTAGGTTACAACTATCTAGCTTTCATCCTAATAAAGGCAAGAAGAGGTAAGGGTATTTCCAATCAAATATCTTTAGCTAAAAGGATAAAAAGGGATAGCGAGAAGGGTAAGGGATTTCCCTGGGTTCAGGAAGCCCATGTAATAACGGGGGATTACGATATACTCCTAAAGGTAAGGATAAGGGAGTGGGATGAATTAACTAACTTCCTTATAAGGTATTTAGCTAGGTTAGAGGAAGTAGAACATAGTTTAACCCTCCTTACTTTAACTACGGTTTACGAGGAAAATAATAAATTAGAATTCCCCTGACTTAAACCGTCATGGGTATAAAGCTAACTTAGTATCCTTGTATTAAGGTAGTTGAGCTTACCATTCCTCCCATTCTTCCTCCCAACTTTCTTCCCATTCCTCCTCCCACTCTTCCTCTAATCCCTCCTCCCATTCTTCCTCCATATCCTCTCCCTCCTAGAGGTTTAAGGCTACGTAGTAGATTAACCCTATTAGAAAAAATAATATATTCCTTTTCGATTTAAATAACATGGTTAATGAAAGGGGGTTCTTAATACTTTCCCCTACGGGGATGTATTGGGCGTTACTTAAATTAGCAAATAAAATAAGGTCCTCAGGGTATGAACCTGAGGTTATAGTAGCTATAGCGAGGGGAGGGGTCATTGTAGCTAGGTACTTATGCGATATGCTTTCGATAGATAAGGTAGATGAAGTAGAGATAAGATTATACGGTAGTATAGGCGTGAGGTATCGTAAACCTAAATTAATAAGGGGATTAAGGGATCCTAACCAGATAAAGGGCAGGGACGTATTGATAGTAGACGATGTGGTGGAAACGGGAGCTACATTATCGCTAGCTAGAGGGATAGTAAGGGGGGCTGGAGCTAATAGGGTTAAAAGTGCTGTACTTTACGTAAAACCGTGGGCTAAAGTAATACCTGATTACTATCTTAAGGTAACGGATAGATGGGTAGTATTCCCTCATGAGTATGGGGAACTCCTTTCCGAACTATTAAGTAGTAAAACCGAGGAAGGGGACGCTTTAAGCTATTTAAAGAGGAAGACAGGCTTACCTGTTAAGGTAATAAGCTCTCTCCTTAAAGTACTAATAGCTGATAAGGGAAGTCATAGTGCCGATAATTAGGAACTTACGTGTAAATGGAAAGGAATATAGAATAAGTATAATAGGAGTAAAGTGCACTCCTTTGAACTTAAGGGACGTAGAGGAGATATTACATAGAAAGGCGTTAATAGAAGAGGGGGGTAAAGTAGAGGTAGTCCTACTTAACGCTGACATGATATTAGGAAAGGAACATTTAATGCCAGCTATTTACATGGCCTTAAGGCGCCATTTGAGGGGTAAAGGGCTCGCTAAGAAGTTAAGCGTAGAAGTAGTACTGTACGCAGCCTGTACCAAGGAGATAGTTAAAGCGCATAAAATTTTAGGAATAAGGGAAGGGGTAAGCTCATTGGTCGTTGTAATAATAGGAGAGGTTTCAGATCCGTTATCCATGATTAAGAGCCTATTAGGGGATAAGTTTAAATTAACTGACGATGGAGTCTTAGACCTTAGCGAAGATAAAATAAGGAGAATACGTAAAGCTTTTAATATTTCGGATAAAGAGGTTAAATCCCTACAAGAGGAGTCCCTATACCTCTCTCTCGTGAAGTCTATAATTTCTAGAATGGCGCTCTTAAACTTAATAAAGCCTTAAGGGCCTTACTATATTTTGATCGCATTAAGGTTAGGTGAAGGATTTGGACAAGGTAAGGTTAGGTTTTGTACCGCTTCATAGGGATCTATTCGATGAACATTGGGCTATCGAGATGAGGGAGAGAGTACTTAAGGTCTTATCGAAGCTAGATCGTGTGGAAGTAGTAGTCCCTAGTGAGGATTTAACGAAAGCCGGGCTGGTGAGGGATGAACAAGATGCCTTGAAAACCATTGAGCTCTTCAAGGAGCGGAGGATCGATGGTCTTATAATAGGTACTATGACTTTCGGTAACGAAATGGCGGGCTTAAAAATAGCAGAAGCCTTTAGGGATTTGCCTATATTGGTATTTGGTACGAAGGAGGGACCCTTTACCCCTGAGGGAGGTAGGAGATCCGATTCATTCTGCGGTACCCTTTCCTTAACTTCAGGTCTTCGTAGGAGGGATATAAATTTCGTATTTGCTGGAATAATATTCCCTGAAGAGGAAGCATTCCTTAAAAGCTTAAGGGATTACGTAAGGGTATGTAATGTAATAAAGGGATTCAAAGGGGCGAAAATAGCCTTAATAGGACCTAGACCAGAGACCTTCGAAACCTGTACCTTTAATGAAGTAGCCATGATAAACAGTTTCGGTCAGGAGGTAGTACATCTTTCGTTAGCTGAAGTTATTTCGGAATTTAATAAGTTAAGCAAAGAGGACGCTGAGGTTAGGAAGGTAATTGAGGAGATAAGGAAACAAGTGGGGATAATGGAGATAGATGAGGAAGCCTTAGCCAAGATAGCTAAGCTCGAGGTAACGTTAAGGAGAATGGCGGAGAATAGGAACGTTAAGGCTATAGCTTTTAGGTGCTGGCCGGAAGTAGAGGAAGTATTGGGCATAGTCCCCTGTTATGTACTAGGTCGTTTAACCGATAGCGGTTTAATGGCCGCTTGCGAGTCCGATGTATATGGTGCTTTAACTATGTTAATGGAATACCTCGCCTCCTTAGAAACTACCCCTCCTCATTTCGTGGATTGGACCATAATGCATCAAAGCAAGGAGAATACCTTTTTAGCCTGGCATTGCGGTAATGCGCCTCCTTCTCTAATTAAGGAAGGGGAGAAAATTAAATTAACTAGCCACATGTTATGGGAGAAGGTATTGGGTAGGGATAAATCACAAGGTACTGGGGAGTTCCCGTTAAAACCTGGTATAGTAACTATATGTAGGCTTATAGAGCAAAACGGGGAATTTAAGATGTTAATAACTAAGGGAAGAATTATAAAAAGTAAGGAGAGTCTACGAGGATCTTGGAGTTGGGTAGAGGTTAAGGATTTAAAGAAACTTTATGAAACTTTAGTTAGGGAGGGGTTTACGCATCATGCAAGCATAATACATGGGGATTACGTAGAGGTCCTAAGGAAGGTTTGTGAAATATTGGGAATTAAGCCAATAATAGTGTAAAAGTGGAAATTATTTTTGGTTAAGAAACTTATACCCCCAGTACTTTAACGCCTCTCTTAATTCAGGCTTTTCCTTAGCGTATTCCTCTAGTGGTATTCCTTTAAGGTAAGCCTCTATCGCTTGAACCATAGCTTTAGCTCCCGCCCTAGTACCCCATGGATGACCGTGTATCCCTCCTCCTGCATTTATCTGGATATCGGGTGAGCCTAGGGCTTCGAGGTTAGACGGAACTATAGCTGGATGTATTCCCCCGGAAGCTACTGGCATGACGGGTTTAAGTTCATACCACTCAGATCTTAGGAAATCGTTTATCCTCCTAACCGATTTAACCCCTCCCCATTCCTTATATACCTGTGCTTGAGCGCCTGGTTTCTCCATTTTACCTACGGCAGTACCGGTATGTAATTGATCGCCGCCTGCTAACCTAACTAATTTAGCTATTACCATCATATGTACGCCGTGTTTAGGGTTCCTAGTCATAGCTGCATGCATACATCTATGTACGTGTATGGGTACCTTAATGGAAGGATCTTCAGCTAAGGCCCTGAGGGCAGGGAAGCCTACCACTATTACATCTACCATTAACGCATTAGCTCCATGAGAGAGGGCTCTTTCAGCGTTTTCGAAAAGCTCACCATAATCCGAAGTTATATTCACAGCGTATATTACTCTCCTGTCGGTTTCCTCTCTTACTAAATCTAATTTCTCCATGACGTAAGAGACCCTATCCTCTATGGGGTTAAATTTTTGGTTAGTTAAAGTTTCATCATCCTTAATGAAATCCACGCCGCCAATAGCTGCTTCATAGGCTACTTCGGCGGTTTCCTTAGGATTTAAACCTACTTTAGGCTTAACTATCGTACCTAGATGCGGACGTGGCTCCCTTATCGTACTTACTAATTCCCTTACCCCTTTAATCCCGAATTTCGGTCCCCTGTAATTCTTTACATAATCCTTAGGTAATTGTAGATCCAGTAACCTTACGTTCCTAAGCGAGGAAAGGCCGAACAAATTGCCTGCTACTATACTTAGTAAGTGGGAGATCCCTCCCTCAAAATCTATTAGGTCTAAGGGGAAAGCTACGTAAATTAACCCGCTCCCATCGACCCTCTTAATCTTATATACTTTAGCTGCATATTTAAGTACGGTTTCTCTCAGAGTCTTAATCTCGGTCCAAGTACCTATAGATTCTTCAGAAGCTATTTCCCTACCGGCTTCCTCCAAGGTTGTATTTTCATTGGGTTCAACGTAATATAATGCGATAACGTATTTATCGGGATCGATCTCCTCAGGGTAAGCTAAGAACGTTCCCCTTGCAACGGGACTATTACCTAAGCTATCCTTCGCCATCGTATTACCCTCTAGTTACTTTAAGTGGGAAGTAGAATATAAAGGGGGTCGTTACCTTTAAAGGGGATAAAATGATATATCGAGTAAATCCGCTAACTTAGCTAAGGATTCCCTATGATCCCCGTAAACTAGTACTACGTGATGCCCGAAGGCCTCCTTACTCAATTTCCTCGCATTTTCAACCTCCACTCCTATGGATATACGGCAATGTACCGTATCCTCGGTCCATCTAATAATTCCTTTAGACGCCCATAGGCTATCCATATCCCAATGTAAGCCAGCTAAAGTTACGGTAACCCCGCTCCTTAACTCTACGTAAGGCGTTAAGCCCTTACCGGTAGCATGGAAATCCCTTAACCTAACTTTACAACCCGGGCAGCTCAGGGAAGTAGGTACTACATCGTGGTTAACTACCACTATATTACTTTCTATATCGCTATGGGTTACGTTTTCGTTTAAGTTACCCATTAAGGCTGGGCTATTGGAAATCCCCATTAGCATAGACATAGTTAGTAAAGCGGGTAGATCCGCTTCGCATCCGCAGGGGATGCCTTCATCTATCAATAAGGAAAATGCTAAACAGGGCACGTAGTCTATGTTAGGTAAAGCTGCGCAATCTACGGTAACTGCGTTAGCCTCACACTCCTTAAGGAGGCGTTTTAAAGCTTCATATACCTTAGCATACTTCTCAAGAACCTCGCCTCTACCATCTAATAATGAAAACTTCTTACGCCACTCCTCGGTTAAGTACTTCACTTCATCCTCTTTAATTCCCTCTATTGCCTTTATGTAATCATTTAAACTTAGCTTTATGAAGGTAGTTCCGAATTTCTCCCTAATGTATTCGAATGTAACTCCATTACTGGTAAATACACTATGGGAGGGAAACCTTCCTATGTATAGTACTTTCATATGTTTAAGCTTCTTTAACCCCCTAAGTGCGTTAAGCGTGGTTAGTAAGTCCTTCACCCCCATGGTGAAGTAACGTTTAACTTTGGAGAACTTACGTAGCCTATACTTAGATATCCTACCATGGATGGCATAGCCCCATTTATCCCACTCCGCTATAATGGGCTTACCTAACTTCGCTATCCCTTCTAATATTTCATCGGGAGCAAACCAATCCCCGCTATCTTCTATCACTATTAAGTCGACGTCCCTAGGTATCTTACGTAAATCGCTAACCTCCCTTACGGTCATAGAGGGTAAAACTTCTACTAAGCCCTCTCTTTCTAAGGTAGCTAAACTTACATCCCTTTTGGGCCTTTCTTCTTCCCTTAGGAGATCCCTCGGCTTCCTAACACCTTTTACCCATGCATCCCTAGCTAAAAGAGTTTCCTCCGTAGCCCAAACTTCCCATGCACTCTTAAGCTTTAAGAACTGTACCTTAAGCTTAAGGTCCTGGTTTACCATGTTATTCATCCTCCTCTAAAAACCTTAAGCCTAGGAGCGTAGCTAAGTCCCTTAGCTCCTCCCTCCAGTCTCCGTAGAATATTACCCTATGCCAGCCTGCCCTCTTCCTCCACTTGCGTATTAAGGCTTTAGTATTCGCCTTAACGATTAATTTAGTAGCACAAGCGTGTTCTGATAATTCGTTAGCTACGGCTTTTCCTACATGTACTACAAGTAACCTTTCCTCAGGAGATAAACCCACTGCTGTTACGGTTTCGTTTACCGGCAACTTTACATGAACTGAAGCCTTCTTCACCCCTAAGTGTGCCGAAGTGATTATGTAAGGGCAGCGCTTGTCCTCCTTACCGTAAGGAGTAAGCGGAGCATAACAATGGTAATAAACTACCTCGTCCCTTAAATTATCAGGGGAGGGATCAGCGATAAAGCCGGGCCTACCGGTTAGATAATTCATAGCCAGCATTATTAATGCGGAGGAAGCATCAGCTTCACATACTGGTATTACGTTATCGTTCCATAATTCCATGTAACTTAAGCAAGGCCATGCATCTAATAGGCCGCTATTGCGTAGCACTATACAGTCTACGGCTACTGCCTGTGCTTGGCGCTCCTCTACGGCCCTCCTTAACGCTAAATATAGTTTAGCCGACTTAATGATTTCCTCGGTTTCTCTCTCCAAATTACCTTCGGCGTCATTAATCCACTTCTTGGCTATAACTTTAGCCGCCTCCTCCTTAACCTTACTATAGTACTTTTGGATAAATTCCTTAACGTTCATAATCTCCATATTTACTCCAGCTATGGTCTGTAACTCCCTTATGATAGAGTAAAGGTCTACACTTAAGGGGTACTCTAAGCTCATAAGGTAGCGCTCCCCCGGAGAGACTATAAACAATATTCTGGAGTTCTTAAGCTGATGTATTACTTTAAGAAGTTTTAATTTCCTTAGTATAATTTCGTTACACAAGTCCCTCGTAATAAGGCCTATCACCGGAACCCCTCGTTCTCTAGCGTGGGGGTACTCCAGTAGGAAATCTCCGGCTCCGCCGTACGTCTCAGCTATGAGTATTGTAGGTTTACCGCTCCATATTAGAGGCCTTAATAACCCGGTTATACAGTTCAGTACCAATATGAGGTGTCCTACGCAATCCCTCCCCTCCTTTAGGAAGTCGATTACGTCATCGTAGTCCTTAATTTTCTTAAAGTAGAACTTAAAGTCAGGTAAGTAAGAAGTAAGGTACTCCTTAATCTTCGACTCTATTTCGTTAAACCACCTTTCCGATGAAGGTTTACCTCCTATAGCCCCTTCGGGAGGCTCTATTAGTGCCACTCCCACCTTAATAACGTCCATTATATCCCCCCTTTAGTAAAAGAATTTAGTTATAAAACCTTTATGAAGAACCCCTTAAAATTTATATATCGTTTAAAATGATCATAAAACGGTGGAATTAATGGCTTTTAAAAGGTTTGTATTAACGTTACTGACCATAGTACTATTACTTTCAGCGTCTTCATTATATATCGCCGCTCAACCTAAGCCAGGTAAGGGAATGGTCATTTACTGGATAGGCGGCGCTGAGGGAGATCCCTTCGACGCTAGGTTAGTAAAAGGAGCTACCGATGCCGCTAATTTATTGGGTATTACCTTAAGGTACGTTCATACTAATTGGGATCCCGAGAGGATGATAGCTGAATTTAAGAAAGCCATAGCTGCCAAGCCAGATGGTATCGTAGTAATGGGGCATCCCGGTTATGGAGCTCTTGCGCCGCTATTCGAGGAAGCCGCTAAAAAAGGTATACTAGTAACTTTAGCTAACGTAGACGTACCTAAGTTAAGAGAGAAGTACTGGTTCTGCGGTTATGTAGGCCAGAACCTATATAGATCTGGTTACATACTTGCTAAGGAAGCTATAAAGAGGTATCACTTAAAGAAGGGAGATAGGGCGGTAATATTCTCCGGTAGTTGGGAACAGCCTGCTAGAGCCTTAAGGGCTATAGGTTGCGAGGACGCTCTAAAGGAAGCTGGTTTAATAGTAGATAGGGTATCTCATCCGCCATCGGTATACGGTAACCCGGCCGAAGGTATACCCTATGTAGTAGGTTACTATACCGCTCACCCAGACGTTAAGTTAATGGTATTCGATGGGGGAGGTACTACAGCTGCCGTAGAGGAGTATATAAAGGCCATCCATAAGAAACCTGGAGAGATAATATGTATAGGCTTTGATTTAACCCCGGGGTCTGTAAAAGCTATAAGGGACGGTTACTTACAGCTAATAATAGATCAGCAACCCTACTTACAGGGCTTCTTAACGGTACTTAACCTCTTCCTAAGTAAGAAGTACGGCTTCGCAGGGCTCTATATAGATACCGGCGGCGCTATAATAGGGCGTTGGAACGTAGAACAGGTTGAGAAGCTCGTAAAGGCCGGTTATAGGTAAAATATTTATTCCCTTTTTTACCCTATTTTCTGAGGATGATCATGGTGTCAAACCATGTCTATAGAGGATAGGTCTGAGTATTTAGTTGAGACGAGAAACTTAATAAAACGATTTGGAGATGTAATCGCCTTAAGGAACGTTAACTTCAGGGTAGGGTATAACGAAGTAGTAGGCTTAGTAGGCGATAACGGGGCAGGTAAGTCTACTCTTGTAAAGACGATAACCGGTACTTACGCTCCAGATGGAGGGGAGATATGGATAAAGGGTAGGAGGTTTAAAAGGATAACTCCGAAGATAGCTAAGGCTTTGGGTGTAGAAATAGTACATCAGGAGAGGACTATAGCTGAGAACCAGCCCATATGGCGTAACATTTTCATGGGCAGGGAGTTAACTAACTCCTTAGGTTTCCTTAAGATAAGGGAAATGGAGGAAGCTACTATGAAGTTAATTAAGGAAATGGGTTTTAAGAGCGAGATAATATACCCGGGTAAGTTAGCTAGGACCTTATCGGGCGGTTATAAGCAAGGGGTTCAGATAGCTAGAGCCCTATACTTTAAGGCGGACTTAGTAATTCTTGATGAGCCCACTATCCAACTATCTCTTTCCGAAGTAAACAGAGTATTGGAGTTCGTTAAGGATTTAAAGAAGAGGGGTAAATCGTGTGTCTTCATTACGCATAATATCTATCACGTATACCCTGTAGCTGATAGGTTTGCCATAATGGATAGGGGGAGGATAGTAGCGGAATTCTGGAAGAGCGACCTAAGTATAGAAGACCTCTCTAATATTTTAGTAACTATAGCTAGGACAGGTACTATACCTGTTGAATATCGCGAAATAAACTTGGTATCAAGGCCTCTTGAATACGCTAGCAGTTAAGTGGAGAAGTGATCCGTAATGGGAAGGATCTCGGACGCTTTCTCCTTAGTTTGGTATAGGTATAGGATACAAGTAGCGGTCTTTGTGCTCTTCTTAGCCTTATGGGCTCTCTTCTTCGCTTTAAATCCCTTCGCATTTACTAGGCCTTTCACTTATACCTCCTTGATGTCCACTATGCCTTTTACTATAGTTCCCGCGTTAAGTTTAACTTACGTAATAATATGCGCGGAAATAGATCTTTCCTTCCCCTCAGTTATGGCTTGGGCTTCTTGGGTACTTGCCACTTCTTGGACTCACTTCGGTCCTAATCTGCTCGGAGTAATATTAGCCTTACTGGCAGGCCTAGTAGCTGGCTTCCTTAACGGACTATTAGTAACTAAGGCTAGGATCCCTTCTATGATAGCTACGTTAGGTACACTCTTCTTCTGGAGAGGGGTAGTTATGGTATGTAGTCAAGGGTTCGGTATACCTCTCTTCATGTACAGGGATGCCTTACTATTTAAGTTACTCGTAGGTAGGATAGGGGGCTTCTTCCCAGCTCAAATGATATGGACTATAGTTTTAGCGATCATATTATGGGTATTCCTTAACCGTCATAAGTTCGGAGCTCACGTTTACTTCACGGGCGATAATAGAACTGCCGCTCAGATGATGGGAATAAACACCGATAAGATCCTAATAGGTGTATTTATGATACATGGGGTAGTTTCGGCTTTCGCTGGAATCTTGGCTACACTAGAAGTAGCTACGTTTTGGCCTTCCCTAGGTGAAGCTTACTTAATGAAATCCATAGCAGCAGTAGTAGTAGGAGGTACTTCTATCTTCGGGGGTAGTGGTACTATCTTCGGCACTTTCTTTGGAGGCCTAACCTTAGGCCTCATAGAATTAGGCCTCTTAGCCGCGGGAGTAGCCGGTTTCTGGATAAACTTAGTATATGGGGTAGTAATTACGGTGGCGCTAATGATACAAGTACTAATTAGGGAGACCGAGATAAAAAGGGAGGCAAGGGAAATACTCTCTAAGGAGCTTCCCAGCCCTAAGAGCTAAGGAGGGGTTACCGTTAACTTTTTAAAGGTCCTATCCCATATCCGTCCTTCCTCTAAGCATCTAGGGCATTGAAGAGGTAAAGGGCATTCGAAGTATATGCCGTGTATCTTGCAATACCCTAATCTTATGGATATAACCCTACCATTTACGTAAAGCTTATAAATTTCAGGAGCTCTGCCTAATTTAGCGCTTATACGCTTTATCCTGGAGTACTTCGAACTGCTTACCTCTCTGGGATATGTTATCTTGGTCATTAACTTCTCAGTAAGGGTCTTCTTCACGAAGCCCCTTACTATATAACCAGTAACCGCTATTAAAGCCGCTATTATTATGGCCCCCCGCCATAACATGGTCAATAATGAGAAAAATAGTGATAAAGCGGCTGTAACCAAGGTAACTAATTTCTTAGGATGTTCCCTAAAATAATTAGGTATACGCTTTAGATAGCGTAAAAACAAAATTCCGAACCTGCTTTTCATCCCTAATACCCATGTTTAATATATCTCCTCCCACTTCGGCCTCCACTCGTAGTCCTCCTTAACCCTTCTAGACCTTTCGTAAGCCCTCCTCCTATTTAATTCCTCCAATATCCTCTCTAACCTCTCTGCTAATAACCTCCTTTCTACGTCTGCTACTAATTGCCTAGTCCTCACTACTACGTCTGGGTTTACGCTAATGCTATCTATTCCTACCTTAACTAAGAATGCTGCGAAATCTGGGTAAACGCTAGGCGCTTGCCCACATATGCTCACTGTCCTATAGCCGTAAGGCGAGTTATGCGCTACTTTAATCAAGTGAGCTATAGCTCTCTTTACGGCTGGATCCCTCTCGTCAAAATACCTCTTATCTATCTTAGGTAATATAGCAGAATCCCTATCGGTTCCCAACGTTAACTGCGTAAGGTCGTTAGAACCTATACTGAATCCGTCGAAGTACTTAGAGAATTCATCTGCCATGAAGATAACGCTAGGAACTTCGGCCATAGCCCAGATCTTAAAATCCCTACCACTCTTTAACCCCTCTTCAGCTAGTAAGTTAACGAACTTCTCAGCTTCCCATAGAGTCCTAACGAAGGGGGCCATGACCCATACATTAGTTAAACCCATCTCCTCCCTGACCTTTTTAATAGCTGCTATCTCTAGCTTAAATGCCTTCTCGTATTGTGGGCTGATGTATCTGGAGACGCCCCTCCAGCCTAACATGGGGTTATCCTCATGAGGTTCGTACCTCTCACCTCCCTTTAGTTGCCTATACTCGTTAGTCTTGAAGTCGCTAAACCTAACTACTACCGGGCGTGGATAAATCTCTCTAGCTACTAAGGCTATACCCTCAGCCATCTTATCTATGAACTTCCTTTCGTTACCCGTCTCTATTAAGTACAATGGGTGTTCACCTATGTAACTAGCTAGGATGAATTCAACTCTCATCAATCCTATCCCGTCGAAGGGTAAGTTCTTATAATCCTTTATCTTCTCAGGCACTCCTAAATTCATGTATATCTTAGTACCGGTAGTAGGCCTGAATACTATCTCTACCGGTGCGGCCGCCTTAACTTCCGCTTTAACTTCCTCCTTAACTAATTCGCTTACTCTACCTTCGTAAACTACCCCCGTATTGGCATCTACGGTATAATCCTTACCGGTAATCATCTTCTTCGTGGCATCCCTAGTCCCTACTATACAGGGGATACCTAATTCCCTACTTACTATAGCAGCATGCGCAGTCATCCCTCCCTCATCGGTTACTATAGCCGAAGCTAACTTCATATAAGGTACCCAATCGGGATTGGTCATCGTAGTAACTAATATATCGCCCTTCCTCATTAGCTTATGGGCGTCCTCAACGCTTAGGCAAACCTTAGCGGTACCGTAAGCTATACCCGGACTGGCCGCTAATCCCCTTACTACCGCCTTAGCTTCCTTTACGCTTATCTTAGCCGCCTCTGCCTTACCAGCTTTCGCCGCTTTAACGCTCCATACGGTCTCGGGTCTAGCTTGTACTATGAATACGTTCTGCGGGAACGGTAAGTCCCTATCTACTGCCCACTCTATATCCATAGGTCTACCGTAATGTTTCTCAATTAGGATAGCTAATTCGGCGAGCTTCCTTACCTCCTCGGGCTTGAGGCATGGTTGCTTCCTCCTTTCAGGGGGTACTTCAGCTTCTATCGTTTTACCTGTTACTGAATCCCTAACATACTCTACTTTCTTCTCAACTATCCTCTCCTCTACTATTTCTAAATTATTCTTATCTACGATCCACTCATCAGGAGTTACCGATCCGCTAACTACTGCCTCCCCTAAACCCCAATTACCTTCTATAACTATTTTACTTCTATCCCCCGTAACGGGGTGCAATGTAAACATTACACCGGCCGCCTTGGCATTAACCATCTTCTGTACGGCCACGCTTATCAATACCTTTTCATGCTTGAAGCCTTTCTGCTCCCTATAGAATATCGCCCTAGGAGTAAATAAGCTGGACCAGCATCTCCTAACCTTTTCTATTACTTCGTCCTCGCCCACGACGTTCAAATAAGTTTCTTGTTGGCCGGCAAAACTAGCGTCCGGTAAGTCCTCAGCAGTAGCGCTAGATCTTACAGCTACGTACTCCTTCTCCTTACCCACTCTTTGACACAATTTTCGATAGTTCTCCCTTATCTCTATCTCTATATCCTTGGGCATCGGGGTAGTTTCTATTAGCCTTCTTATCCTCTTACTAGCTTCCTCATAAAGTTCCGGTTTAGCCCTATCGGTAATTACCTCGTTTATTATACTATATATTTTATCCTTAATCCCCGTTTCCTCTATAAACCTCTTATAGGCGTAAGCTGATACTGCGAAACCGGGGGGTACGGGTATACCTGCTTTAATCATTTCGCCTAAGTTAGCATTCTTCCCTCCTACTAATGGTACATCTTCCTTTCCTAATTCCTCAAACCATAAGATTATCTTAGTTTCTTTAGGGTTAGGCATACTAGGTTCACCACCTACTCATGGCACTAAATATGGGATCATATTTAAGCGTTTCTAGTTTACAGCTATTACTCCCTTCTAGCGTCCAATAGGGCAAACATTTTTAATGATCTCCTTCCTTTAATCTGAAGGATTAGGGCTCATCTAGTAAGTGATATCAAAAGGTGAAGTTATATGTTCAAGAGGTTTAGCGGACTCACCCCGAGATATGTACGCAATTGGGCTATAGTAACCGCCCTAGCTGCGGTAGTAGGAGTCGCCGGAGGACTAGGAGCTATAATATTTAGGATAATGATAGGTCTAAATAGGGCGCTTTTCTTCGGTAATTTATTAAAATATTTCCCCAGCGTAAGTATCTACGGCTATAATCCCTTCATTATAATAATACCTGCCTTAGGCGGGCTCATAGTAGGGCCCATCGTCAATAGGATAGCTCCCGAAACGAAGGGACATGGAGTACCTGAGGTCATGGAAGCAGTACATCTAAAAGGAGGCCTGATAAGGAAAAGAATAGCGTTAGTTAAAATAGCGGTATCCTCAGTAACCATAGGTTCTGGAGGTAGTGCAGGGAGGGAGGGGCCCATAGCTCAAATAGGAGCGGCTATAGGATCCCTCATAGCGCAACTACTTAACTTACCCCCTAAGTATAGAAGGCTCCTAGTAGTATGCGGATTAGCATCCGGTATAGCAGGTACCTTCAATGCCCCCCTAGGAGGTGCTTTATTCGGCTTAGAGATCTTCTATAGGGGGGTGGAGGCTTTTGACGCAGTACCGGTAATTTTGGCGTCGGTAGTAGGTACGGCCGTAGCTACTGCTTATTTAGGCCCTACCCCGGCCTTTACGGTAAAGGGTTTATCCTTAAAGTTCTCGGCGTTGGAGCTCCCATTTTACTTCCTATTAGGGATAGTATTCGGGATATTAGCGGTAATATGGGTAAAGTTCTTTTACTTAATCGAGGATCTATTCGAGAAATTAAGGATTAAAAATTCCTTAAAGCCAGCCTTGGGCGGGTTAATAGTAGGAGTTCTAGGAGCCGCTTTCCCTACTTACGGCATAATGGGCGTAGGTTATGAGGGCATTAACGCAGCTTTAGCCCATAGATTCCCTTTGATTACATTACTTACGCTAGGGCTCATTAAGTTAATAGCCACCTCGTTTACTATAGGTTCGGGAGGTAGCGGGGGAGTATTTGCACCTAGCTTATATATAGGCACGATGTTAGGAGGCGCTTTAGGCTATACCTTTTATCAATTATTTCCTGGGTTAATACGTGAACCCTTAGCTTATTCCTTAGCGGGTATGGCTGCACTCTTCGCTGGGGCCTCCCAAGCCCCATTAACGCTTATGATAATGATACCGGAGATGTGTAATAACTATGCTATTTTACCATCCCTTATGGTCTCCTGTACTACTAGTTTCTTCGTAGCTCATGCGTTCCTTAAGGGTTCGTCAATCTATACTATAAAGTTAGAAAGGAGAGGAGTTAATATAAAGGTAGGCAGGCCGCTGATACTAGATAGTATTTCGGTAGGGGAGGTTATGGCGAGAAAGGTAGTGACGGTAAGGCCGGACATGCCCCTTTCAGCTTTGGAGTTACTAGTTAACGAGACAAATCATACGGGCTTTCCGGTAGTCGATAACGATAAATTAGAAGGTATGATAACTATAAACGACGTAATTAAAGTGCCTACTAAATTAAGGGGTAAGCTAAAAGTAAAGGACATTTTACCTAAGAGGAAATTAGTAGTAACATACCCCGACGAGAGTTTAAGTATCGCACTAGATAAAATGTATAAAGAGAGATTGGATAGACTTCCCGTGGTCTCTAGAAGTGATCCCAATAAGCTAATAGGTATAATATCGGAGAACGATATTATAAACGCTTACAGGAAAGCGGTCCTAGAGTTTTAATAACATAAAAGGTTTAATAGGCATTTAAGGGTATAATTTCCCGCTATGGGCTACGAGGAGGTAGTGAGGCAATTCGATCCTTGGAGTTCGTTCTTAATTAAAGACTATGATAAATTATTTAAAGCCTTCGGCATAAGACCATTAACGGGCGAATTAATTTCCCAATTACCTACTTCTCATAGGCTATTAAGGAGGAGGATAATAATAGGGCATAGGGATTTAGAAAGGATAATAAACGCCATAAGGGAGGGTGAGGAGTATGCAGTAATGTCAGGTATTAAACCCACGGGGGAATTTCATTTAGGATCTAAGCTTACGGCTGAGGAAATGATCTTCTTCCAGAAATTATCCAATAAGGCAAGGTTATTCTATTGTATAGCTGACGTAGAGGCTTACAATGATAATAGGCAATCTTTAGAAGTAAGCAGTAAGGTGGCATTAAACAACGTTATGGATATGCTCGCTTTAGGCATGGATCCTAGGAGGGTTTACGTATATAAGCAGTCCGAGGAAGTAAGAGTATTAAGGCTAGCTAGCTTACTATCTAGGGATGTTACCTATAGTACCATTAAAGCAATTTATGGGGAAAAGAGTTTCGGCCTCTACTTTTCCGCTTTGATTCAAGTAGGTGATATATTACTACCTCAATTACCGGATTTCGGAGGACCTAAACCTACGATAGTACCGGTAGGCGTAGATCAAGATCCCCACATCCGTTTAACTAGGGATTTAGCTAAGAAGCACGAAAAGGATTACGGGTTCTTACTACCTAGCGCTACGTACCATAGATTAGTAAGGGATCTAACGGGGAGGGAGAAGATGTCTAAGAGGAACCCCATGGGTATGTTTACGTTAACCGAAGAACCCGAAAGTATAAAGCGTAAGATAATGAACGCCTATACGGGCGGCAGGCCCACGGTTAAGGAGCAAAGGGAACGGGGAGGGAATCCCGATATTTGCATGATATATGAATTGCTAAGGGTACACTTCGAGGAAAGCGATGAAGCCTTAAGGGAATTGTACTATAAATGTAAAGGAGGCGAAGTGATCTGCGGCGAATGTAAGCAATTAGCTGTAGAAAAAGTACTCAAATGGGTAGACGAACACCGTAAGAAACGCGAGAAGGTAAGGGATTTAGCAGAAAGGTTATTAATTGAACACATGCTTTAATGGGAAGGGAACTACTTAAAATAAGTAAGGATAGTGGAATACCGTTAGTAGGACATGTAGCTTTCGGCCTCATAGATAGGGGTACTAACCTAATACAAGTAAGGCCTACTTCCCTTTGCCCCCTTTCCTGTATTTTCTGCTCTACGGATGCGGGACCTAAATCTTTAAGGAGAATTAGCGAGTACTTAGTGGAACCAGACTACCTATTAACGTGGTTTAAATGGGTAATAAATCGTAAGGGGTTAAGCGAAGTTCTAGTACACATCGATAGTGTAGGAGATCCCTTCACTTATCCATATTTAACGGAATTGGTTAGGAAGCTAAGGGAAATAGGGAAGGTAACTACGATATCTCTGGAAACCCACGGATTCCTACTGACCGAAAGAATAATAGAGGAATTAGAGGAGGCCGGCCTTACTAGGATTAACTTATCCATAGATGCTGTAGATGCCGAGTTAGCTAAGTTCTTGTCCGGCTCTCGAGCTTACGATGTGAATAGAGTTATACGTTTAGCACGCTATATAGTTGAAAATACTTCCATGGATTTGATGATAACTCCGGTATGGGTACCCGGTTTAAACGATAGGGAGATACCTAAGATAATAGAACTAGCCCTAAAAATAGGAGCTGGTAAGAAGGCCCCTCCATTAGGTATACAGAAATACGAAGCTCATAAATACGGAAGGAAACCTAAAGGTGTTAAGCCCATGAAATGGTACGACTTTTATAAAAGCCTTAAACTATGGGAGGCGGAATACGGGGTTAAGTTAATATTATCCCCTAAGGATTTCGGAATACATAGGGCTAGGCCTCTACCTAAGGTTTTCTCACTTTACGAGGTAACTAGGGTGAGGATAGCAGGGCCTGGCTGGTTAAGGGGGGAGTGGTTAGGTGTAGCTAGAGGTAGAAGCGTAGCTATAGTGGGCGTAAATAACAAGCCTCCTATTGGGAGGGAAATTAAAGTTAAAGTTCTAAGGGTTAAGGATAACATATACGTAGCTAGGGTGATTTAAATGGTTTTAATAGATGTCCACTGTCATCTAACGGATGAGGAACTTATAGGTAGAGTCGATGAAGTATTAAGAAGGGCTAAAGAAGCGCAAATAATGGCCGTAGTTACCTCTACATTAAATGGTGCCGAAGTACCTAAGGCTTTAAACTTAATTAGGAGGTATGTAGGTTACGTATACTTAACCATAGGTTGTGAACCGACTGTCTTTAAGATGGATGAAGTAGAGTCAATTAAGGAGTTCGTATGGTCGCTAAGAAACGAAATAGTAGGAATAGGGGAGGTAGGGCTGGATTACTTCTTAACTAAAGACGCTAATTTAAGGTTAAAACAAGTAGAGTTGTTTAGGGAATGGATTAAGTTAGCCAAGGAAGTGGATTTGCCTTTAGTAGTTCACTCTCGTTCAGCCGGCAAGTACGCTATTACGATAATTTTAGAAAGCGGTTATAATAGAGTACTTATGCACGCCTTTGACGGTAAGCCTTCTTACGCTAAACGGGGGGTTAAGGAAGGCCTTCTATTCTCTATACCCACTTCTGTTTGGGGATCTAGGCAGAAGCAAAAGTTGGCTTCAGCTCTCCCCTTGGAAAACATAGTCCTAGAAACGGATTCTCCGGTACTTCCTCCTATCAAGGGTATAGTAAATGAGCCAGCTAATTTGATCTATGCAGCTAAGAAGGTATCAGAACTAAAGGGCTTAAGTTTAGAGGAAGTAGCGGAAGTTACTACTAAGAACGCTAGGAACTTCTACGGCATTTAACCTTAAAATCCTAGACCGAACTTAAACCGAGGGGAGAACATTTATATACTCCTTCATTCACCACTTTACGACCGTTGGAGGTAATGTAATCTATGGTAGAGTTTTGCCCCAATTGCGAGACTATGCTATTACCGGTTAAGAAAGGCAGTAGGAGTTACCTAGTATGCCCTAAGTGCGGTTACATGAAGGAGGTAAAGGAACCATCTAAATATAGGTCGGTGGTGAAAGTAGGGGCGGATAAAAAAGTTAAGACCGATGTATTAGAGGAGGTAGGGGAGGTAAGTAAGGAGAAGAGGGAAAAGGAAAGGGAGTTACTGCAGGAGTATTATGAGGTTTTCCTAGAAACTATGACTAGTGAAGGTAGCCAAGAGGAATAATCTAACCCTCCTGGGTGTAAACGTGAGGATAGCAGTAATAGATCCTACCTTCTGTAAGCCGAGGCGTTGTAACTTAGAATGTATAAGATTCTGCCCTTTAGTCAGGGCGGGTAGTGAGGCCATAAGGCTAGTTGAGGAACTAGGGAGGCCAGTGATAATAGAGAACGTATGTACCGGTTGCGGTATTTGCGTTAAGAAATGTCCCTTTAAAGCTATTAAGATAGTTAATTTACCACAAGAATTAGAAGAGGAAGCAGTTCACAGATACGGTCCTAACGCCTTTAAGCTATTTAGGTTGCCCATACCGAAGAAGGGTAAGGTACTAGGCATAATAGGTAGGAACGGAGTTGGTAAGACTACTGCCCTGAAGATCTTAAGTGGGAGGATTAGACCCAACCTTGGTAAATTCGATAAGCAGGTGACCTGGGAGGAGATAATAAAATTCTTCAGAGGTTCCGAACTACAACCTTACTTTGAGGCTCTCTCCAAGGGCTACTTTAAGCCAGTGTATAAACCGCAGGCCGTAGATAATATCCCTAAGCTCATAAGAGGTAAAGTTAAGGATTTACTAGAAAGGGCTGACGAATTAGGAAAGATAGACGAAGTCAAGACTTCATTAGGGTTAGAGAAGATATGGGAGAGGGATTTAAAGTTATTAAGTGGAGGTGAACTCCAAAAAGTAGCTATGGCTGTTATCATGCTCAAGGACGCTGATATTTACCTTATAGACGAGCCTTCTAGTTACTTAGATGTAAAGGAAAGGCTTAAGGTAGCTAAATTGATAAGGAAGCTAACTAGGGAGGATGCTTATGTAGTCGTCGTAGAGCACGATTTAGCTGTCTTAGATTACATATCCGATTATGTTTCAATAATTTATGGGGAGCCTGGGGTTTACGGTATAGTATCCTTACCTAGGGGGGTAAGAAACGGAATAAATGCGTACCTCCAAGGTTACTTAAGGGAGGAAAACATTAAAATTAGGGATAAGCCCGTTAAGTTCCACCTTAAGCCGTTACCCACTGAATGGAAACCTGAGGAGGTTTCTCTTTCATGGTCTAAGATAGTCAAGAAATTCGATGGCTTTACCTTAGTAGCCGAAGGAGGGGAAGTACATAGAGGAGAAGTGATAGGTATATTAGGTCCTAATGGGATTGGGAAGAGTACCTTCATTAAGATCTTAGCTGGGCTCATCAAGCCTGACGAGGGCTACGTGAGTTTAAGTAAGGAACTTAAAGTAAGTTACAAGCCGCAGTACCTCTCTAAAATAGAATACTACGGTACGGTTAGGGACTATTTAGAGGAAGATGGGATTAAGGTAAGCGAATCCCGGGTTAAAAGTGAGATATTAAGGCCCTTAGGTTTGGAAAGACTGATGGATAGATACCTCCCGGAGCTTTCAGGTGGGGAATTACAGAGGGTAATTATTGCTGCGTGCTTGTTGAGGGATGCCGACATATATTTGTTAGATGAGCCTATGGCTTACCTAGACATAGAGCAGAGACTTACTGTAGCTAAACTTATAAGGAGGATGACGGAGGAGAGGGAGGCTACTACTTTCGTAGTAGAGCATGACGTAGTAATGCAGGACTTCATCTCCACTTCCATAATGGTATTTACCGGCGATCCGGGGGTGAGAGGTTTTGCGTATAGGCCTGAGGGCCTTAGGAAGGGAATGAATAGGTTCCTCAGGGAGGTAGGGGTTACGTTCAGGAGGGATCTAGAAACGGGAAGGCCTAGGATAAATAAGGAGGACTCATGGCTAGATAGGTATCAAAAGGAGGTACTGAAGGAATACTACTACGTTCCCTCCCGCGAGGAGAGATAGGATAAGCGTATTTATTTGAAATAACAAACGGAAGTTTTAAAAGGACGCCTATTCCATCTCATCCTACCGGGGTATTAGATAATGGTGATAAAAATAGATGATAGGACTAAGGAGGAGGTAAGAAGGGTATTAAGTAAGGTAAATAGCGAGGTGAAGTTGCATTTCTTTTCCTCTGAGAATGAAAGAGAATGCCCTTACTGTAAGGATGAAGAGGAAATCCTAGAGACAATATCTAGCCTAAATCCATTGATAAAGGTAATAAAATACCCCGAAGGCCTTAAGCATGAAAAGGCTAAGGAGTTTAGCGTAGATAAATTGCCCGCTTTGATAATACATGGAATGAGGGAGTATAACGTAAGGTACTTCGGTTTACCTGCTGGATACGAATTCGGATCCTTAATAGAAGATATAATAGATGTATCAAAGGGTACGGTGGACTTAAAGCCAGAGATAATTAAATTATTAAGGACCATAAAGAGGAAAGTCCACATACAGGTCTTCGTGACCCCTTCTTGTCCTTACTGCCCCTTAGCGGTTAGGGCATCTCATAAGTTCGCTATAGTGAACGAAAACATCGTTAGCGACGCTATAGAGGCTATTGAATTCAATGAGCTAGCTGAGAAATACGATGTATATGCGGTACCTAAGGTAATAATTAACGATAAGGTAGCCTTTGAAGGGGTAATACCTGAGGTGTATTTCGTTGCTGCTATTAAGGAGGCTATAGGTGAACCGTTACCTGAAGTAAAGTTAGAGGAAGTCCTTAAAGGGGCCAATTTAACTAGATTGAAATAGCATCGCCTAGGAAAAAGGTTATAAGTTAATTAAGGAACATCTATGTGGTGGTTAGCGTGAAGGTAACTATAAGTTTAATTAAAGCCGACGTAGGAGGATGGGTAGGTCACAGTACTGTCCATCCTAAGCAACTGGAGGTAGCTAGAGCTAAGTTAGAGGAAGCTAAGAAAAATGGCCTGCTTATAGATTATTACGTATTCCACGCCGGTGACGATATAGAGCTATTAATGACCCATACTAAGGGGGAGGAGAACCCGGAAATACATAAGTTAGCTTGGGATACTTTCGTAGAAATTACTAACAAGGTAAGTAAACCTATGAAACTATATGGGGCGGGACAGGATTTACTTTCCGAGACCTTTAGCGGTAATGTAAGGGGCATGGGTCCTGGGGTAGCTGAAATGGAAATAGAGGAGAGGCCATCGGAACCTATTATAGTATTTGCTGCGGATAAAACTGAGCCGGGCGCTTGGAACTATCCGCTCTACAAGATATTCGCTGATCCCTTCAATACAGCTGGATTGGTAATAGATCCTTCCATGCACGACGGATTTAAATTTGAAGTAATGGACGTAATTGAAGATAAGGTGGTTACCTTAAATACCCCAGAGGAAGCATACGACCTGCTAGCGCTTATAGGTACTACCGGCCGTTACGTAATAAGGAGGGTGTGGAGGAAGAGCGATAATTTAATAGCTGCTTCTGCTAGTGTAACTAGGCTTAATTTGATAGCTGGTAAGTACGTAGGTAAGGATGACCCGGTATTAATAGTGAGAGCTCAGCACGGTCTACCAGCCGTAGGTGAAATACTTGAAGCTTTCGCTTTCCCTCATTTAGTTTCGGGATGGATGAGAGGTTCGCATGCCGGGCCTTTAATGCCGGTATCTTTAGCTAAAGCTAAGTGTACGAGATTTGACGGACCACCTAGGGTAGTTGCTTTAGGTTTCCAGCTTCATGATGGAATATTAGAAGGACCTAATGACCTATTTGATGATCCTGCATTTGATTACTCTAGGCAGCAAGCTGAAATAGTAGCGGATTATATGCGTAAGCACGGGCCCTTCATGCCGCATAGGCTAGGACCTGAGGAGATGGAATATACTACTTTGCCTAAAGTATTAGAGAAATTGCAAAGTAGATTTAAGAAAGCAGGGCCTTCAGGTAGGATTAAGTAGCTTTTAATAATCCCTTAAAGAAGGAGAGAGAATAGTAGGAAATATTTCCTTCTTTATCAACTATGGCTATAATGGGTTCCTTCCTTAACCTTATACATTCGTTAATTATGTTCCTTATTTCCCTAAAACTTACCTTTTCGCCTTCCGGTATTACATAAACGTAATAGCTAACTATTTTATCGTCCTTTGATTTATTGATTACTGCAAATTTAATACCTCTTCCCTCTACCTCTCTTGCTAGGAGCCCCCTTCTCCTTAAGTCATTATAAATTAAGAATTTTAACCAAACATTTTCGTCCATACTAATTAGTTTCTTCAGTAGATCTCTTAGGTCCAAAGGTTTATTATGTTCATCAACTATATAGGCTCTATCATTGTATATTAAGAAAACCGCCTCATAAGGCCTTAACCTAACCTCTCCCTCCTCTATAAGCCCCATATAATCCTTATGATAAAGCTCTCCTATCCTCCCGTTATTTATGACTTTTATCCATCCATCCTTTATCATTAACTTATATTTCTGTGGCATATCACTCTTTCCCCCTATCTTTAGGGCATATATATTCCTTAGGGGCTTTAGGGAATAGCTCCAAATATTTCCTAAGCACTCTAGGGATTTCTATACATCCATCTTCCGTTTGATAATTCTCTAATATAGCAGTTATAGCCCTAGAGGTAGCTATAGCCGTGGAGTTAAGGGTATGGACGTAACCTTCAGCAGGTAAACCCCTAGCTTTAGCGTACCTAATGTTTAACCTATAGGATTGGTAATCGGTACAGTTACTACAGGAAACCACTTCCCTAAATCTACCCTGACCTGGCATCCAAGCTTCCAAATCGTACTTCTTAGCTGCTACTACCCCTAAATCGCCAGTACATACGTTAACTATCCTAAAGGGTATCCCTAGCCCTTTCCACAGTTCTACGGCATTATTTAATAATTCCTCGTGGAGTTTCCATGAATCTTCAGGTAACGAGAAGACGAATTGTTCAACTTTATTGAATTGATGTACTCTAAAGATACCTTTAGTATCCTTACCGTGGGCACCGGCTTCCTTTCTAAAACAAGGGCTTATACCGGCGTACCTTAAAGGTAACTCTCCTTTAGGTATAACTTCATTCATGTACATAGCTGCTATTGGATGCTCCGATGTAGCTATTAAGTAAAGGTCCTCATCCTCTACTTTATAAATAGCGTCCTCGAAATCGGATAGGCTAGTTACGCCTTCGTAAGGCCTCCTCCTCATCATGAATGGAGGTTCTATTATAATGAAGCCCTTTCTGGATAAGTAATCTAAAGCGTATAGGATTAGGGCTAGCTCTAGCCATACTAAGTCCTCTAATAGGTAATAGAACCTAGAACCGGCTACCTTAGAAGCCCTCTCGGTATCTATGAGTCCTAACGTATAACCCATTTCGTAATGGCTTAAGGGCCTTCTCTCGACGACCTCGTAATCTATGTTAGCCTCATTTACTTGAAGTAAGAACTTATCTAAGTACCCCCTCCACACCTTAGGCTTACCGTAAAAGTATACCGGTACATTATCCTCCTCGCCCTCCCCCTCGGGTACGGTTTCATGTACTACGTTAGGTATCGAAAGTAGTAATTTATCCCTTAAAGCTTTATACCTCTCAACCTCGTCTTCTAATGCCTTAATTTTATGGAGTAAGGCCTTAGCCTCCTCTATCCTCTTGGATCTTAAAGTTGAATCCTTAATCCTCCCTATTTCCCTTGTAATGACGTTATGGGCATGTCTTAACTCATTCAATTCGCTTAGCTTCCTCCTCCATAATTCATCATACAGCCTAGCCCTGTCTACTATTTTAGGATCAAGCCCTCTCCTCCTTTGGGATTCCTTTAGTTTTCCAGGATTATTCCTAAGCAAGTAAAGTATGCTCCACGTAGTTCATCTCACTCCTTAGGCTTCGTCCTATTAGAAATTAAAAGGACTGATATAAACAATTCCTGATACTTATTACGTTAGTACGTCCCTTACCTTTTTAAATTACCTATAATCTTCTTAATGGATTCAAGGCCAGAAGCTATGAAATTCTCAGATACCAAAAAAGGCACATCGTTCGGCGAACCCACGTCCTTCCACATAAATCCCTTTATACCGTTAACATCTATATCTATTACTTTAAACTTCACATTAGCTTTCCTCAGTAACTTTACGGCCTCTGCGCACTCCGGATTCCTCGATTTAATGTAAAGGACGTATTCAGCCATGCTGAACGCCCTAAATTATTAGCTTTTCAGGGATTATTTAACGAAATCTTATGCTTAACGAAAGTATTATTACGATATCTAGGCAAGGAGTATTTTGAGGGTTCAAGGGGTTAGTTAATGAAGGTAGTATGTACAGGTATAAGCGGTAGTGGAAGAGTAGAATACCTAAATAAGGTAATAACGGCTTCAAGAAAGGAGGGTAAACCACTAGAACTCATGAACATAGGGGAAATGATGTTTGAAGCAGCTAAGAGGTTAGGTAGGGAGATCAAGGAGGAAAAGATACTAGATATACCTCAACCGACTTTGGACTGGTTAAGGGCGGCGGTCTTCGAACAGGTATTAAGAAGGATATATAGTAACGAAGGTAGGGACTATATAATAAGTACCCACGCTGCTTTTAGATGGAAGAAGTATCTATTACCTGCTTTCGATTTCTTCTACTTAAACGAGTTATCGCCAGACATCTATGTAACTATCATAGACGATATTTTCTCGATAAAATACAGGCTTGAATCCAACCCTCAGTGGAAGGGTAGGCTTAACTTAAGGGAGATAGCTATTTGGCAGGATGAAGAGGTTTTCATAACTAAAATGCTAGCTAGTTACCAGAGGAGACCTCATTATATAATCGCGTTAAGGGAGCCTGGAGAAACCCTTTACGATATAATGTATAGCGATAAAAGGAAAGCTTACCTAAGTTTCCCGATAACTCATGTTAAAGCCATAGAGGACCATTTAAAGGGCGTTAGGAGGTTTAAGGAGGAACTAAGGAAGTACTTCGTAGTATTCGATCCCATGACTATAAACGATATGGAGAGGTTATATAAAGTTAAGGAGGCATGTGAAAAGGGAGTAGACAAAGTAACCTTAGAGGTAGATGGGGGAGAGTTGAAGGTAGATGTTAAGGAAGTATTAGAGGCCGAGGAGGATATAAAGTCGCAAACCGTAAGGAGGGATTACTTACTAATAGATCAAAGCGACGTAGTAGTAGTTTATTACCCGGTAGCGGTTATGTCCCCAGGGGTACTAGCTGAGATGATATACGGTTTCAGCAATAATAAAGACGTTTATGTGATATTTACTGGCTCTAAAGGTAAGAGTCCCTTCTTCGAGTATTACGCTACGAAGATATTTAGTAGCGTAGATGAATTCTTCAATTACATAGTGGAGGAAGGATTAGCTCAGCGACCCGTTAAGGAGGAGGTAAAGGAGCTAGCTTAAGTATAATTTTTATATCAGTAATGGTTTAAGTTACGGGTAAAGGAGGTAAACCTATATGTTAGAGTTGAAGTTCCCCTTGTTGGTTATTAACTTTAAGGCCTATAAGGAGTCCTCGGGTAAGAGGGGTTTAGAATTAGCTAAGGTAGCTGAAAGAGTCTGGAAGGAAACCGGAGTTAGTATAGCAGTAGCCCCTCAATTAACGGATTTAGCTTATATAGCCCAATCGGTCGAAATACCAGTTTTCTCCCAACACGTAGATAACTTCACTCCAGGCGCCCATACTGGTTACGTAACGTTAGAAGCCATTAAGGATGCTGGAGCTATAGGAACTATGATAAATCATTCGGAGAGGAGGGTTAGGTTAGACGTCATAGACGATGTAGTTAAAAGGGCTAAGGAACTTAAGTTAGTGACCCTTGTATGTAGTAATACTCCAGAGGTAAGCGCTGCGGTAGCTGCTTTAAATCCGGATATGATAGCTATAGAACCACCGGAACTAATAGGTACAGGAATACCGGTCTCCAGGGCTAAACCGGAGGTAGTAACTGGAACCTTAAATTTAGTAAGGAAGGTAAATCCCTCGGTAAAAGTATTAACAGGTGCGGGAATTACTACAGGTGAAGATGTTGAAGCGGCCCTAAAGTTAGGCACCGTAGGGGTCCTTTTAGCGTCGGGAGTAGTTAAAGCTAAGAACTGGTACAAAGCGATAATGGATTTAGTTAAGCCCATGATGCGCTAATGTTATAATTTTTGATTTAATTCTGAACGAATTACTAACATTAATATCTTTAACTTAATCCTACTTAAGAAAAGTAGAAAAGTTTATATTATATTTCCTACAAATTGAAGCGGGATTAGGAGATGGATTTACAAATTGAAAGTATAGATAACAAAGATTGGGAAATAATATGTGAACTTCAGAGGAACGGCAGGGCTAGTTTAGTTGAAATAGGAAATAAGGTAGATCTTAGACATCCTAGCGTTAAGGCTAGGCTAGATAAGCTCATAAGGAGGGGTTTAATAAGAGTTCAAGCTAATATTAACGTAGCTAAGTTAGGTTATCAATTGGCTTTAATAGTAATTGAGGTGAACGAGCTACCTAAGGCTTTAGATAATTTAGATAAGTTAAGGCAATGTCCTAAAGTAGTCCTTATAGCCGTTAAGGAGGGGGATTATAATCTCCTAATACTAGTCCTTTACAGGAAGCCTGGAGAGCTAAAAGCTTTCATAGAAAAAAGAATAAGGAACATACCGGGATTAAGAAGACTTAGCGTTGAGAACAGCTTCTTATTGAAACCACGATTCCTTCCTTGTGAACTAGGTAATTTAAGCGCTATATGCGATGACGAATGTCGTACTTGCGAATTTAAGGAGGAACCCTTTTCGTGTCCCGGCTGTAATTTAGGAATTAAGTAAAAGGCGATCAAAATGCTCGAGATTAAAGATCTTAATGTAGGAGCGGAGGGACGTACTATAGTAAGGGGGGTAACGTTAACTTTAAGGAATGGAGAACTTCATCTATTAATGGGGCCTAACGGAGCTGGGAAATCCACTTTATTAAAAGCCATCATGGGCCTTTCTCCTTATGAAATCATAAAGGGAATTATAATATTCAATGGGGAGGATGTTACTAATTTAAAACCGTACGAAAGAGCCAAGAGGGGTTTAGCTTTAGCTCACCAATATCCTCCTAAGCTTAAAATAAGATCGGGTTACTTATTAAAGAGACTAGCCAATAAGTACGGTCATAGTAATGACTCGTTGAGGGAAATTCGTGAATTAATAAAGGAGTTAGGTTTAAGCCATTTACTAAATAGGGAGCTATATAGGGATTTCAGTGGTGGTGAGGTCAAGAAATTCGAATTGCTTACTTTAATAGTGCAGAAGCCTAAGGTAGCTTTACTAGATGAACCAGATAGCGGTATAGATTTAGATAGCATAAGGAAACTAGCTTACCTTATTTCTAAATTAGTTGAGGAAGGAACCAGCGTACTATTGGTAACCCATACCGGACATATCGTGAAGTACCTACATAAGGTCAATAAATTACATGTAATGACTTACGGTAGATTAGTTTATAGCGGTGGTGTAGACGTCTTACCGGCAATATTGGAGAAGGGTTATCATGAAGCGTTAGGGATGAGGTGGGATAATTGAAGTGGAGGGAGGAGTTAAAGGAAAAAGCTAAAAGGTCCTTAAATAAGAGGCCTCCCTACGGTCCGGATGTAAACTTAGGAGTTTTTCTATGGGATAAAGGGGGGAAGGCCTATCGTAACCTTAGTACATTACCTCAACCTATCTTAGAGAGGGCTAAAGTTACTGGTATTGATGTTAAGGAGGAACGCGTAGGGGGTACCTATTTCCAATTAGATTTTGACGTATTACGTGCTAAATTAGCTAAGGATTTTAAAAGAGCGGGGGTTTACTTAATGAGCGTAGAGGAAGCGTTAACGGAATTTGAATGGGCGCGAAATTATTACTGGAAGGCTTTACCCGTAGACACTGATAAATATACCGCCATAACCGAACTTAAGGGCAGTCATGGCTATTTCATTTATGTACCGCCTAAGGTTAAGGTATCTAAGCCGTTGCAGACGTGTTTATTCATACATAAGGATAGTGTAGCGCAGGCAATTCATAATATAGTAATAGTAGACGAAGGAGGAGAGCTTAACTTATTAACGGCTTGTTCAGCCCTACCGGTTAAAGCATTACATATAGGGATTACTGAATTTTATGTAAAGAGAAACGCTAAATTGACCTTTACCATGGTTCACTTTTGGTCTCCTACTCTTCACGTTAGGCCTAGGGCAGTAGCATTAGTGGAGGAAGGTGGCTACTTCCTCAATTACTATATTCACATGGCACCAGTGAAAAGTTTACAAACGTTCCCCACGGCGAAGCTCATAGGAGAGGGAGCTCAAGCATACTTAACCTCCATTTTACTGGCTAGTAAGGACGCTTATTTAGATGTAGGGGGTGGGATAGAATTTAAGGCTAATAATACGAAGGGTGAGGTTATCTCTAGATCAGTAATAAGGGATGAGGCTAATGTAATCTTGAGAGGGGAGCTAGTAGGTAGTAGTACGAGTAAAGGTCATATAGATTGTAAGGGTTTACTTCTCTCCGAAAGGGCTAGAGGGGAAGCTATACCTATACTTAAATCCTCTACCGGTTTAGCTGAATTAACGCACGAAGCTGCTCTGGGTAAGATATCTCATGAGGAATTAGAGTACTTAATGTCTAAGGGCTTTAGCGAGGACGAAGCGATTTCATTGGTAGTACGAGGATTTTTAGAAACCGGTTTAGAAAAGCTCCCTCCAAACTTAAGAGGTTACGCCGATAGGATCTTAGATTTAATCTCTAAATACGCTAGAGGCTAATTCATTTTAACTGTTTTAAATTAGGATGCGTAAAATGAAAAACTATCCTTAATTAATCAGTCCATGAATGGTACATCATCTATCAGCACTCGGCAAATTCATCCTCAAAGGAGGACAGTCAATCTGATCTAATAAAAGTTTCCCTCCCTAACCTCAATGTCCTGGGAAGGTTATTTCCATCAATCTTTTAGCTACTTCATATGCCTTACTAGGATCTGAGCTAGCTTCTAGCGTAGCGGATCTAGGGTAAACTTCCAATTTGTAATCGCCTTCCCCCATGGTTTCTATGGAGAGGTAAACGAAATCTAATTCCTCGTCACCGTAAAGCATTTTACCTTTACTTAACTTTACAGAGGTAACTTCACTTAGGAGGCTGGAAACTATTTTCTTAGCGCTCTGTAAGCTAAGCTTGGAGAAGAACTCTAGTAATTTGGGGTTATCATGCTCGATAATTACGTAAGTCCTCGCTAAATCCTTAAATTCATAAACGCTTAACTTCATAACCCCTCAAGAGTATTATAAGGAATGGTACCCCCTTAATAAGCTATTAGGTTAGAGGTAATTAACTGAAAGTTAATTTTAAGGTATTTTAAAGGTCGCTAACACCTTCTTCCGAGATCCTAAAGGCTACTTCCTTCTCCGCATGTTTAGGAGAATCTATTATCCTTGCTATCCTCTTACCCTCCTTAGCCTTCTTAATCCATATCCTATATGTACATCCATGAGCTACTATATTCCCTCCAGCCGGTTTAAGGGGGTTACCGAAGAAGACATCAGGGCTAGCTATGACTTGGTTAGTTACTACTATAGCTACATCATAAATACTAGCTAACCTCATTAGTTGGCTGATATGGGCGTTTAGTTTCTGTTGCCTAGCAGCTAAGTTCTCCCTACCCGGGTATTCGGCCCTGAAGTGGCTAACTAAGCTATCTACCACTAGCAACTTTACATTCT
>Ga0190312_1000092_pt1 | contig 32770 bp, 38 predicted proteins | sample 487007910_MG_FD_165046 | JGI IMG/M metagenome (GOLD analysis project Ga0190312, IMG submission 165046) | Hydrothermal vent sediment bacterial communities from Southern Trench, Guaymas Basin, Mexico - 4870-07-9-10_MG | ecosystem: Environmental > Aquatic > Marine > Hydrothermal vents > Sediment ... | reverse complement strand
AATATCAATACCAGGTATACTAGTAGGTATTAATATAAGTGATATAAATGTATCAATAAGGCTTCTCCAAGGTCTTAATACTATAGGCTCTGTAGTATATAGTAGTGATAGAATTGTGTTTCAAGGAGTTAGTGGTGGGAGTGCATATATAGATAAAGATTTTATTAGAGAAAACATATCTATTAAAGAAGTAATTGGTAAAAAGCTTTTACTAAAAATAGTTGATCAAGTTAGGAAAGAAGAAGTTTATCAATTAGAAACCTCCTTAGATGGAGTATTTGACGTTATCCAAGACAATATCTCAACTCAAAACATGTTTAGCATGGTTTCTACAGGGTTTGAGTTAGAGAGAATAGCTTTATTTGTCTCATTAGATAGCTTTGACTCAATTGTTAAGGAATTACTTGAAAGGTATGGCGGGCTTTATAGAGAGGATGGTTTTGGTAGAATAGAGTTAGACTATATAGTCTCTATTAGATTAAAAGAAAACTATATACCACTATACGATCCCGATCTAGCTTTAAGAACTATAGATGAGTTCATAGATAATGTAGTTGATAAGGAGGCTTTGAGAACTCTAGGATACAGTATTAAACCTAAAACAACTACATTCCTATTCTTTACAATACACTCAAGTACTTCAATACATGTTAGTAGGGAATCCGAAGAGCTGATGGGTAGCGTAGACCTACGTTCTCCATTAAAAGATGTTATAACAGCATCTAAGGGGCTGGGACAGGCTCAAATGGCTCAGCAAGTTGTCTTTAGTGTTGTTATACCATTGTTTATTGGTTCATGGTTTCTACTATCAACAACTAGTACTCTACTTATAGATTATTTGAGAAGGGGTATAGCATTACTATATACTAGAGGTGTTAGTATAGATCTTATCAAGAGTTCTTATATACTACTGCTAGTAGTAGCTATAATTATTACATCATTAGTAGCTGTACCATTAGGTGTTTATGCTGGAAACTATATTGCTTCACTAATGTATAGTAGGTTGTATGCTAAGGTATTTCCAACAGATCTAACTCTATATATTGTATCCTTGATCATAGCTTCTATAACAATAGCTCTACTATTTAGGAGTATTAGTAAGTTGTTTAAAAAGACAAAGTTTGATCTCACACTAGTCACTAGAATATATGCTCCAACACCTAGAGAGGAGTGGAAGCCTAGTACACTACTAATAGTCTTTACAATACTTAGTACAGTAAAGTATGCTATGTGGATTGCTGGTGTAACAGTAGCTGATCTAATGCTCTATGCATCAAGATCTGGTAATATGGGTCTTGTTATAGCTGTAGTAATATATGCTATACTAGATCTTATATTAAGGATTATAGCTCCATATGTAATAACCTACTTTATAGTAATGTATATAACTCATTCAGAAAGGATACTAGGCTTTCTATCAAAGACTTTATCAAGAATAGTATCTGGTAAATACTATAATGAGGTATCACAGATTATATCAAAAGGTTCTTCAAGACTATACAAAGCATCATTTATTATAGCACTAGTACTAGCTATAGCATTCCAGTACATAGGGTTGAGCAGTAGCTATTCTGAGTGGTATCCGGGTGTAAAAGAGTTTTATCAACAACTACTTGGATCATATGCACTGCTTATGGAGTATATTATGGAGGGCAACCTATATGCTTTCAAATCTGTAGTACTCTATGGTGTAGCTTTAGCTGTTCTTTCATCAATTCTAGTAGCTATTGTTATGACAAGGGATCTTGAGAAAGAACTTGTTGTACTACGTGCACGTGGTGGTGGGAAGAAGGATATTATACGTATACTCTATGGGGTAATCTTTACACTTGTAGTACTAAGCATGATTGTGGGCTTTATAGCTGGAGGTATATGGCTCCGTGGATCACTTATAGTTAGTTATAGTAGTCTTAAGACAGCTATTCAAGGAACGGGTTTAAAGACAAACCAGACTATACCAGAGCCATCTATAGTCTTTAAACCAGTTGATATAGCCTATATAGTCCTAATCATATCAATACTCCTCATACTCCCGCTCCTATCCATACTATACTGGTTCCGTAAACCAGTTGTTGAAAAGATTAGGGGTGTTATGTCTTGAGTAGGGGGTTGGTTGTTAAACTAGTTGATGTAGTTAAGATATATCGTGTTGGTTCAACAGGTGTGCAGGCACTACGTGGTGTTTCACTAGAAGTTGGTCCTGGAGAGATAGTAGCTATTATGGGTCCTAGTGGTAGTGGTAAAACTACACTACTCAACATTATAGGTGGTGTTGATAAGCCTACAGCTGGACATGTATATGTTAATGGTAGAGACCTGGTTTTGTTTGATGAAGAAGCTCTTAGAAAGTATAGGCTCTACAAGATCGGGTATGTATTCCAGTTCTTCAACCTTATACCAACACTTACTGTATTAGAGAACACTGTCTTACCAATGATAGTAGCTGGTATACCTAGAAGTAAAGCTATTGATAAAGCTAGGAAGTTGCTTGAACAAGTGGGTCTTCTAGATAAAGCTCATAGACTTCCTGAAGAGATTAGTGGTGGTGAGAGGCAACGTGTTGCTATAGCTGTTGCATTAGCCAATGATCCACCGTTAATACTGGCTGATGAGCCAACTGGTGAACTAGATATTGTTAATGCTGAAAAAGTTATATCACTACTTAAACAGCTTGCACACTCTGGTAGAACAGTTATTGTATCAACACATGATCCAAGGATAGCACGTATGACAGACAGGATCTACTTACTTGAAGAGGGTAGGGTTAAGGGTGTATATAAACCTGAAAGCCTTACTGGTGAAACAAGTGTTAAGGAGGTTGCTGTTGAGAGACAGCTTGTAGACTATCTTAAGAAGAGGATTAGAGATACACTTATAGAGGTTGATGAGCTTACAGACAAGTTTAAACGTGGAGAGATCGGTGTTGGAGAATTTACTAGTAGGTATAACTTGTTAAAGTATAGGATCGAGGTGTTTAAGGAAGAGCTTGCTAGACTAGGAGCTGGTGCTGAAGCATAAGTCTTTCGTTGAGTTTATATAGCTTAATCCTTATTTTCCCTAATACAATGTATATAGTATCCTGCTTAGAGGTGGTAGGAAGTGAGACATGTGTTTGTTAAAGGCTGTTCAATAATACTGTTACTAATAGCACTATTGTCGATAACATCTAGTATTTCTATAACAGTTTCTGAAGAAATAGAGGTTAGGGATAGAATTGTATTCATATATGCTCCAGGCCTCAGCTACGTTGATCTAGTAAATTATCTTGGAGAAAACCATACACTTGTAAAGAACTCTTCACTAACAATACTTTATCCAAAACCACCGTTTACATCACTATACTATGAACTACTGTTTATAACTAATGGAGAATACAGTCTTGACACAGGTATACCTATAGACTACTATATAGAGGCATGGAATGGTTCAAAGATAGATCCATTGGATGTAGTTGACCAGGACGTTATAAAGAGTCTATGGGATTCACTAGATACAGTATTCATATATACTAGAGCAGTTGATCCAAGTGTTCATGTAAGAACAGTTAATCCCTATATAAACTATTCAACAACAGTTATACCTCCATCAGTTTTCCTAGTAAAAGCTGGAGCTACAGTTGAATGGAGTTTGTTAAATACTAGTATTGAGCTAAAGGTTTCTAATAGAAACTATACAATTGATATTAAAGACTATACAACAGTAGTGTATGCTGGAAATGAGTCACCAATTATAACATTAAATGTAACAGGAAATAATACTGTTTTAAAGAATGGATTATATAAGTTAAGGTTTGCCGTATTCCATGTAGTAGAGGATATGTATCTAATTGTAACACCTGGTACAAGGCTTAGTGGCACAGGCTTATCTAACTATTATAAAGACTATGGTAAACCACTACCTATTGGTCTAGTGCTTTCAAAAGAGGATATGCTTGAATTGATAAAGTCTAGTGATGCTGTTAAATGGCTTGTTAAGGAATCTATTAATGAGTATACTAATATTGTAGAATACGTTATTAGGAAGAAGACAAAAACCTACATGTACATATACTATCCATTCTTTGAAGAAATAAGCTACTTAAGGGATCATATAGGGTCTGGATTATATGATGAGCTTATGGAGTATGCTTACAGTAAGTTATACGGGATCATAGATACTATAATGGATCAGCTTGTCGATGCATACATAGATATTGTATCACCATACACTATTGTTGAGCCGGAGAGAATAGTCTATGTTAATGGAGAGAGTATAGCACCTGGTGTTATAGAGTATGATGATAGTATAGTAGAAGACTTTGTTAATGAAAACATATCGTTTACAGTAGACTATATTAGTGGTAGGAAAGTCATACTCTATACACCAATAGATGTATCAGTTAATGGTGGTATAGCAATAGGCTATGGATGCCAGCTAGCATACCCTGTTGAAGAGAAACAAGTTACACCAATAGCTCCAGCTGACTGGATTATAGGTGGTTCACAGTATGTGACAGGCTTTAGAGGCTATGGTATTAAACAATACATTAGTGATATAAGGAAGTATAGAGAGCAGGTTACAAAGCTTGAAGCACGTGTACATGACCTAAACGCTAGTATTAGAAATCTAGAAGACCAGATAGATCGATTGAATACAACACTTGGGAATTTTGAAGCTGTAAAACTAGAGCTACAGGATAAGATCGATAATTTAACAAGTGATATTAGGAGGTTAGAGGATGAGAGAAACCAGGTAATGCTCTATCTAACAACCGGTTTAGCTAGTGTAGTTGTTCTCTCAATAGTGTTTGTATTGATTATAAAGAGTGCTTCTAAGAAGAAGTACTAGCTTCTATAAGCCAGTAAGTGATCTAAGGTATTTTATATAAACATCTATATTAACGACTGTCTTAAACCATAGGAATACCATAGCTAATGCTATAAGTACTCCTATAAAGTTTACAGTAAAACCACTCGATCTAAGCTTGGCTATTCTAAACCTATAGTTACTGACTGGATATAATGGGTAAACTCCACGTACTGTTAAAGAGTCTCCAAATAAGTGGAGCATCCATGAACCAGAGAATACTATAAGAGTCTTCTCTATAAATAAGTTGAAGGGATAGGGTGATAATGGATACTGTATATAGGTCTGGTATAATACTATATAGATTATAGCTGATACAAAGCCGGCCATCCATATGTTATGAAGGCTCTTTCTATGCTTAAACCTTAGATCAAGGTCTGGAATCCATCCCCCAATCCATCCAAGAATTAGTAGGTAGAGTATAAGGAGTGGTGCATTAGTAGATGCTAGTAAGCCAAGAGCTGAACCCATTAAACCATGAATACTCCTTCTCAAAACACTAGTCCACCTACAAACTCTATTCCTAGAATAATATAGGTGGAATATATAACTAGTTAAGAGAGGTATTAAGAGAATGCCATGGAGTATATAGTTTATGTGGAGCAATCTTCTTCTCTCTACCAAACCTCTCAATAGGCTTCATTAAGTGTTTAAAAGCTCTAGGTGGTGGTTGATACCATCCAGTCTCTAGAGTTCTAGGTACTTCCAAGGCTATCTTCATAGCTTTAGAGTCTCTAAACCCGCATTTTGGACACCTATAACCCTTACCCTTGCCCATACTCTTCATACGCTTACCACAATGTGGACACTTTGGAGCTTCATAGCGATACTCTCTAGTAAGCTTTAGAACAAGTAGTTTCTCAAGATTAATTGTTGGCCCATGCCTACTACTTTGTGGACGCACCATACCATATACTTCAACAAGATCTCCTGGTCTAAGCTGGTAAGCTATCTCTCTAAAACCTCCAGTAGGCTCATAGACAGCTACATCAACTTCTCTAACACCATCACTTACTCTAAAAACTACATGACCACCTGGTATACGGGTAGGCCTGCTTGATACATGGACTCTAGCTATAACACCTGTATATACATAGGCTTCACTTAGGGAATCTATTCTACGTAGATGCATGTCTGTAGCTTGGTTAGTACGATAGATAACCCACATATCAACTGGTTCAATTATGTTAAGCATTTTAAAAGCTTTAACAAGAACACTTGGTTCTTCACCACGTATACCAAGGAGAACTGGGTCTGGACTATGTGGTGTTATAAGTGGTCTATCTACTTCATAGTCGTAGTTTAGGAAAGTATAGCCTTTTGTAACACGATCCATTTCTCTAACACTCAGTGGATCAACTAGTCTAGGTCTACCCCAATAATCTGGTCTACGATAAGCTATTAACTCATAAGTATAGTCTACACCATCCAGTGTAACACCAATAGACGCTAGTGAACCAATAAGTCCACGTCTACCTTTAGAAAACAAGTGGTATCTTACACGATCCCTATACTTATCAATAACTCTATCAACTAGATCCAATGGTATAATGTCCTGTACAGCTTTATAGCCAAGCCATTTAATGCGATCAGGTATTTCACCTAGAATCATTGAAATAACAGGATGGCTTGATGGATGATAGAATTCGCCAATATATTCATCAACAAATCCTACTACTTCATCAAAAAGCTTATAGGCGTAGTCTATACCTGGTACCTTAATATGGAGAGCAACACCTCCATTACCACGTGTCTTCCATGGAACACCGGGGTTCAGCCTAATAAGACAAGGGTAGTCAATAAAGTCTATCCATGGTCTATCATAGTATCTACGTATGATTTCTGAAACAATATGTGTTGTACATCCACCATAAGGACTATCTATATCGTCAAAGCCTATGTGTATTTTAGCCAATCTATAACTGCACCTCTGTAGTATTACTGGTGAAGGCTATATTAGTAATCACCTGCTATGCATATACTATCTAGTAGCTAATAAGCTAATGATAATTATGATCGCTTATTCAAAATAGTATGATTATATGAATACAATATAGGACAACCTAATTAATCGAATAGTTAATATTTCGCTCTAGAGAGTAAAAAACTGGTGAAGCAGGCTTGGCTGCTACCCCGCTCCGCTCTATTATGACTGAGTTTACTCGTATAGAAGGCGTCCGTGGCTGTGCTGTTATAGGAAAGGATGGGTTCGTTATAGAGAATGTCCTAATGGGTGGCGGTATAGACCCTGACGCACTAGCTGCTATGGTGACAACGTTATACGGTACAGCTGATCGTCTTGGCGGCGAGTTAAAGCTTGGTGATGTAGATATAGCTATTATAGAGTATGCTAACAACTATGTACTGGTCCAGGATCTAGGGGAGGCACTATTTACTGTACTAGCTGACAAGCGTGCTATTCTAGGACGTATAAGGTTTGAGATGAAGAGACAACGTGATAGAGTGAGAGCTGCTCTCTAGTGGAGGCTAGAGTATCATGACTAGAGACAAGCCTACTGTAGAGGAGTATATAAGGAGGTACCGTGAGACCGCTGAAAAGGAGATGCGTGGAGAGGTCTCCTTAAGAGAGAAGGCAACAAGCTATACTACAGTAAACTTTCTTAATCCAGCAAGACCCTATATGAGCTCGTTGAATACAGATGATACAAAGTATGTGATCAACTTTAGACTTGTTAGACACAGTGAGTTAGATCGAGTTGTAGGATTGTCTGCTGCTAATACACTATGGTATAATGCTGGTAAGCAACTAGGTATACTAGCTGTTGAGAAAGGACTTATTAAGAGTCTTGACGACCTACTAAACTTTGTTGTAAACCAGAGGATTGGGCTAGTAGATGTCTATAAAGAGTCTAGTAATAAAGCACGTATACACGTCTATGAATGTATAAGCTGTGCTGGAATACCAAATATAGGTAGGCCTGTATGCCACTTTGAAGGAGGGCTTATAGCTGGTGTGCTATCAAAGCTTATGAATGCTAAAGCACGTGCTAGAGAGACACACTGCTGGGGTACTGGATACAGCTTCTGCGGATTTGATGTAATATTCTACTAGTATAATATACTGTACTGTAAGTACAATACATAGTCGGTGGGATACACTGGGTTGAGTATAGTAGATAAACCAGAGGTCTTCGACCAACTTGTTGAGAGGCTTAGTAAGCTTAGTAGTGTAGAATATATTGTAGTAGCTCACGAGGGCTTACCATACAAGATCGCTAAGATAGATCTTAGTAGAGCTGATGTAATCATAGCTCTTGTATCAGACGTTCTATCAAAAACTATCAAGTACAAGGGTATATCAAGCAGTATTGACTGGGTTTCACTAGGGTTGTCAACTGGTAAAGCACTATATATCAGGATGTTTAATAGCTTTACACTAATTCTAGAGTGTGATCGAGAGATTATTGGGCAAATACACGATATAGTTAACAGGTTTATTAAAGATAAACTATTTAAATGTAGTAAATGTGGATTAGAACTAGATTCTATAGAAATAAAATGCCCATATTGTAGTAAAAACATTGTTGCTTCAAGTATTAGATGTCCATACTGTGGAGGATGCATTGGTATACGTAGGTGCCCTAAATGCAGATCTAGGATTAGGTATAATGGTGAACTAGTACGTGTTAGAACTAAGGCTCTCATACCAGGTATAGCTTTATCAACAGCACTAGGGCTAGCACTCTGGCTAATAAATCCTGTAGTAGGCTATACAGCTCTACTCGCTGGACTATACTTTACAGCAATAATATCCTATCCTACAAGCACTTAGGGGTAGAGAATGTTCCTTAGCCGTGGGCGTACAATAGCTATTCATGACCCGTGGAGGAATAGTTTAAGAGAAGTTCTTAGAGAGCATATGCTATCAAGGTTTACAGGTAGGATAATATCGTATGCACGGAAGTATGATGCATATATTGAGATCTTGCGGGGAGAGGCTATAGGCTTAATAGTTGTTGAGAAAGAACGTGGAAACATATACTATGGAGATAAAGCAGTGGACTATATAAATAGGCTACTAGATGTGAGAGAAGGTATGATAGAGGTTATAGAGCTTGATGAAAACAAGGTAAACATTGACTTAAATGCAGAACCTAGTGCTAGAGTGAAACAAGAGACGGCATCTGAGTTAAACACTATCTTAGGTCTAGCTGAGTATAGAGAACAAGAGGTTAGGTATGAGGCTAAGCCGGAGGTTAAAACCAGTGTTAATCAGCCTCGCAGCAGGATAGCTGAGGTTATTGAAGCATTTGTCTCACATGCAGCTAACCATGCCGACCCATATGTTATCTTAAGTGATGTTGTAGCGTTATCTATGGTAGTATTGAGATCAAGGTTTATTGGGAGAAGAGTGTTTAGAAACCTATATGAGCTAGAATACTGTATTAAAAACGAGCTTATAAAAGATGCTCCATTATATATTACGTGTAAAGCTAGAGATAAAGAAATAAGACTGCTTATCCAGCTTAACAAATACGGTATTGTAATAACGAATAGTAGTGGTACAAGGAGAGTGCATGAAAGCGATTATAGAGAATGTGTAAATATAGTTTGTAAGATATTTAAGATATAGGGTCTTTTAAATCAAATGCTTCTTAAACCAATATTTTTTAACACTATATATACTGTTACAGCTAGATGATGTATATGGAGTGTAGTGGGAAAGAGAATATTCTCTGGAACACAATGAACACTTATGAGTTAGTAGCTAAGAGCTATAGTAGGAGGCCATGGAGTATAGTATTTAGTGTTGTAAATGAGAACACACTACTTGCTGGAGACATAGGCTCGGGTCCCGGGCATAACATGGTTGCTATATTGGAGAAGTATCCTAGACTACGTGGTGTTATTCTAGACTATTCCTATAACATGGTGTATCAGGGATATAGAGCTAGTGTTAGGAAAGGACTGTGTTGCAGACTACTGGCTATACAGTGTGATATGAGAACATTACCCTTTAGAAACCAGGTATTTGATACACTACTCTATATAGCTTCTATACACCACATACCATGTCGTAGATGGAGGAGAACTGTTTTACAGGAAGCATACCGTGTTCTTAAAACTGGTGGTGTACTACTTGTTACTGTATGGGCTAGGTATCAACTATACTTTCTACCACAACTAGTTAGGAACATTACCTCTAGACTAAAGGGTTTAAAGGAGAGTATTGGAGACATAGTTAAGCCCTGGAGACATGGAGAATCTATCTTATCTAGATACTATCACTTATACTCTCTAAAAGAACTTGTAGACGATATAATGGATTCCGGGTTCAAGATCGTTGATAAAGGAGTGTATTATCCAAGAAAGAGTTTTTTAAAACCATATAAGAACTACTACGTTATTGGCTTAAAATAGTTCTTTATCACACTTTAATCACAGAGTTATCATGCACCTATTTATACTATTTATCTATAACTGTATGCACATAGTATCCACTACAGCCTAGGTCTAGAAAGAATATCTGCCAAGGATAGTGGTGTATAGGTTTGAGTGAAAGCATCATAGTCTTAGAGAATGTATGGAAGATCTATAAGAGTGGTAGAGTAGAATATCCTGCTCTTAAAGGAGTCAACCTAGAGATCTATAGAGGGGAGCTAGTTGGACTAGTAGGGCCTAGTGGTAGTGGTAAGACTACGTTACTCAACATTATAGGTGGTATAGACACGCCTACAAAGGGTGTAGTACGTGTACTTAGTGAAGATATTGGTCGTAGAAGTGAGGGTTGGAGAGCTAAGTGGAGGAGGAAGAGTGTAGGTATAGTTTTCCAGTTCTTCCACCTTGTACCAACACTCAATGCTTTAGAAAACGTTATGCTCCTAATGGAGCTTACAGGATTGTATAGGAAGAGTGAGCGTAAGAGGAGAGCACTTGAGTTACTAGAATTTGTTGGATTAAAGGATAAGGCTTACAAGTATCCTAGTGAGCTTAGTGGTGGTGAACAACAACGTGTAGCTATTGCCCGTGCACTAGCAGCTGACCCACCCATAATACTAGCTGATGAGCCAACAGCAAACCTTGATACAGTGAATAAGAGGAAGGTTATAGAGCTACTTGTTAAAGCACATAAGCTTGGTAAGACAGTTATTATAGCAACTCATGATGAAGGACTAGTAGTTGATGCTACACGTGTTATACATATTGTTGATGGTATTTTAAGGTGACTACTCCATGCTTATAATAAAGAATGGTTTTAGACTATTTTATAAGAGGAAGCTTGAAACAATAGCTGTTATACTACTTCTATTCTTTGCATCATCAATGTATTTAGCACTATATATTGATAAAGACAACTTCATATACTATGTAAACAAGGCTATGGTTGAATCACTTGGACATGTATCAGTGTTTGGAGCATTTAATGGGTCAGCACTAGATATTGTTAAGGGTATTGATGGAGTTGAGAGAGTTACAGCATACTATTACTGGAAGGGAATATTCTATATTGAGAGGAATGTTAGTAGTGAAACAGTTAGGGTTAAAGAGGATATAGTGTTAGTTGATGAAGCTATACTACATGGAGAAAACACTAGTGTTCATATAGTGTTGAAGGAGGGTAGGTATCCAGAGAACATACATGAAGCTATAGTATATACACCAGTATATGGTGGAGAAGGCTCAATGATGCTGCCTAAGGAGCTACAAGTAGGATCTACTATAACAGTGTACTCCTACGGACACGGCCGTGTTCTTAGAAAATATAACTTAACGATCGTGGGTAGGGCTATCGGCTTAGGTTCATATAGTTCTCCAGGTGAATACACTATCTTTGTTAAAAGGAGTCTCATAAGAGAGGTTACTAGTGGAAGTTATTCATGGATAGTAGTGTACTCTAGTAATGAAGATGATGAATATATTGAGGAGTTAGGTAATAAAGTAATTAATGAATTGAAGAGAAACGGGTATTATATTGTTGGTTCATGGATTAACAAGCCCGGTGAAAACCGTTCTTCTCTAAAAACAATATATCAGCTTTCCAAGAATCCTCAAGCCATTGATCCCTTATTCTAAACCATTCTCTACCAAGCCTCTTACACATACATGCTTCCCATATAGCGTGTTCAATAATCGATCTAAGATTGTGTTCTCTATCCTTCTCTACTTCCTCAATAACGATAGATCTACTCTTAGGTAACTGCTCCATTTCTCCAATTCCCTCCAATCAATTATCTCTTTAAATAAGTTATAAAGGTATATAGCGTCTGATAAATCCTTATCTGAACCAAGGTATAGTTTATAAACGATCTGTAGCTCTAAAGGAGAGATCATTAGTTTATGCATACTATTAATAACTACAGAATATGCTTTCTCTATAGATACTCTATGGAGAAGTGTTTTCTCAAATCTATACTTTATATTAGGTAGTACATAGTTGTTATAGTAGAACCTAATTGATAGATCACTTAATAGGTATTCATTATATAGCTTTTTAACAGAGTCTATAGTATCTAGATTCCCCTGCAACGAGTTAAAGCCTTGTTTCATAAGTGAGACACATAGTTTCAAGAACTTATCTTGTTCTATTCTTTCACTAATAAAGTCTATATCATCACTCCTACGTGCTCTACCAAACAATATAGCTACATAACCTGCTACTATAGAGTATCTTATACCAATATCATTAAGTGTTTTAGAAAACATTATTGCTAGTCTATCCTCTATTGTAAGTATCTCTTTTTCAAGAAACAAGGTCTTATCACTAGGTTTGAACAATATGTTATTAGTTATCCTAATAGTCTCCACTATAGACACCACTATCTAGTATAGTGTATTAAAGACACTATGTTATAACTCTATAATAGCATCTATTTAACCCACTCTAAACTACATCATAGACTGTGGGAGGGAAAAGTGTTAGTTGAGAAAGCTGTTAAAGCTAGAGAGCTACTTAGAAGACTTGGTAGAAAGCCGTCCCGTATACTATCTGGTGTAGCACCAGTTGCTATAATGACAAAGCCTTATCCATGTCCACACGGTAAGTGTATCTATTGTCCTGGTGGACCAGAGTTTGATACACCACAGAGCTATATTGGTGAAGAACCAGCTCTTATGAGAGCAGTAAGAGCTGGCTACGACCCTTATGAACAAGTACGTGTAAGGCTTAGACAATACGAGATACTTGGCTACTTCCCGTCTAAGGTAGACCTTGTTATAATGGGTGGTACATTCCCTGCAATGCCTCTAGACTATCAAGAATGGTTTATTACTATGGCTCTTGAAGCTATGAACCGTTATCCAGAGCCTAAGCCGGGTAAATGGGTTAGTCTAGAAGATGCACAGAAGCGTAACGAGGTTGCTAATGTGAGATGTATAGGGCTTACTATTGAGACACGTCCAGACTGGGCTAGAGAGAGGCATGCTGACTGGATGCTCTACCTTGGTGCTACACGTGTAGAGCTTGGTGTACAGAGTATATATGATGATGTACTAGAGATTGTACGTAGAGGCCATGGTGTAAGAGAGACTGTAGAAGCTACACGTATATTGAAGGATTCTGGTTTTAAGATAGTGTATCATATAATGCCTGGACTACCTGGCAGTGACCCCGACCGCGATCTTGAGATGTTTAAAGAAATATTTAGTAATCCCGATTTTAGACCAGATTATCTAAAGATCTATCCAACCCTCGTTATTAAGGGTACAGTATTGTATAGTTGGTGGAGGGAGGGTAGGTATAAGCCTTTAAGTGATGAAGAAGCTATAGAGCTTATAAGTGAAATGTATCGTTATATACCAAAGTATGTACGTGTGATCAGAGTACAACGTGATGTACCAGCACCAATAATAGAAGCTGGTCCGAGAAAGGGTAATCTAAGAGAACTTGTTGAGAAACGTTGTATAGAGAAGGGTATATGTATAAGAGAGATAAGGTATCGTGAAGTAGGCCGTCAGTTATGGAGGTACTGTAAACTACCAGATCCAGAGAATACAAGGATTACAAGATATACTTATGAAGCTAGTGGTGGGGTTGAAGAGTTCCTAGCTGTAGAGGATACTGTTAACGATATACTAGTTGGTTTCTTAAGACTACGTATACCTAGTGAGAAAGCTCATAGGAGAGAAATAGACTCCCATACAGCTATTGTACGTGAACTACACATATACGGTCCTATGGTACAGCTTGGTAAGAAGCCGCACCCATTATTTGAATGGCAACACCGTGGATGGGGTAGGAGGCTATTGGCTGAAGCTGAGAGGATTGCTTTGGAAGAGTATGGTTGTAGGAAGATACTTGTTTTATCTGGTATTGGTGTACGTGAATACTATAGAAGACTAGGCTATTATCGTCCAGTAGATAGCCCGTATATGCATAAGAATCTATATTAACAAGACTATATAGTATAACACCATACCTGTTATAATAGATAGTATGGCTATCCTTACAACTATGATCTTCTTTAAAGTAAGTGATACCTTCTTTAAGAAAGCTAGTGGAGCTATACTAGCTATCACCAATGGAACTATAATGAGTAGACAATAGACTAGTATATATAATAGCCTATAGTATGGACTAGCTATTGATTGTGAAAGTATTGTTAAAAACACTATATATGGAGCAGCACTACACATCATAAAAGTCCATGAAACAACTACTCCAAAAACAAGTATCCCAACTGGCAGTATCCAGAGAGGTAGTTTTTGGAGAAACCCTGGTAGACACTCACGTTCACGACACTCAATAGCTAGTTCTCTACCACTCCTTAGTTCAATGAAGTCTCTAACTATAAAGCCTATGGCTAGGAATAGTATTAGGATCATGAATATCTTTGACAAAGCTATTACAGATGATATAAGGTATCCAGCCAGTACATAGCCTATATAGACACCAGCTATAAACATAGCTACGGGTATAAACTCTTTCCTACCCATAAAACCCATTGTTGAAGCAGTTAATGCTAACAGTATAGTTGTTGATATAGCACACGGGTTTATAGAGTCTATAGCTGCTAGAGCTACTAGTGTTAGAACTATTGTTGTTGAAGCATATTCTCCCGTATCTGTATCCTGTATACTTGTTACACGTGTATAGTTTCTCTCAAAAACGATATCTTCTATTAAACTAATGTATTCTCGGGATGTAATAGATTCTGGTTCAGACTTATAGTAGACTAGTATTCTATCAGGATCCTCTATAACCATAAGATTTATCCAGAAATCTCTATCACGTATAGCTCCCACTACAATAGCTGTCACATTACCCTTACTATTAACTACCACTGAAAATGGAGTATATGCTAGTTCGTCTTCACTAATACCTAGTGCTTCAGCAACTGTTTTAATAAGCTTAAAGTATTCTTTAACGTATTTTTTTGTTGTATAGACTTCTCTAAACGTATAGTTTATACCATTATCGTTAAAGAACTCTTTTAAAACTTTACAAGCACCACAATAGTCTGATCCATAGATTACTACATAGCAATTGCTTGTATTTAAACTACTAGGTACACTAGAGCTGTATGGGTTAGTGGATGCACTTGATTCTCCATGATATGATATTAGAGCATATACTGTTAAAGCAAGTATTGTAAACACTATAACACCTAGTATTAGTAGAGGCGTTTTAGATGGTTCTTCTCTTCTAATCACTATAGCTCCTCCTACATGAGTATCTACTAGACGTCTACTCATTAATATATCAAGATTATATCTAGTCATAACAACCTATATACATACTTCTCTACAAAAGCCTAGATACTATATAGCCTATTGTTTTAAGTCTAAAAACATGCTATACACCTACCTATAGGTGGGGTATGTGATTCTAAGTGATTGGGATATTAGAGTGTATATTGAAAAGAAACTATTAGTTATAAAACCACTATACAACGACGCTATTAGGGAAAACGGTGTTGATCTAAGGTTTGGAAATGAGTTCTGTAGATTTAAGAAGGGATATGGTTTAATAGACACTAGATCAACTAGTGTAGGTGATTTTCTGGAATGCAGTGTTGTTGATAAAGGATTTACTATAAACCCTCTAGAACATGTACTAGCAACTACTGAAGAGTGGATAGAGCTACCCAATGACCTTATAGGATTCGTTAACCTACGTAGTACATTTGCTAGATATGGACTATACATACCGCCTACAGTAATAGATGCTGGTTTTAAGGGGCAAGTGACTATAGAGATTATTGGAGGTGGTCTACCAGTAAAAGTTTATCCGGGACAGAGATTTATTCATGTAATATTTGCTCGTACAAGTAGTCCAGTCTACAAACCATATAGTGGTAAATATCAGTATCAGAGAGGTGTAGCTCCTCCAAAACCAGATAGATAACCTCTATAAGGTAAGGTTTCTTAATACTATTCTAAAACACATTTTCTAAAGAAACTTGGTTGTTATAGAAGATTTAGTATGAAAAGATAGGTTTCCTATCATAACTAGTATAGATAGAGTGTAGAGTATGGTGTGTAGTTTGGATAGGAAATTTCTTGTAACAATAACTCTACTAGTAATAGCTTTAGTATCTTTATTAATAATCCTATACACTTACATACAGATACTAGTGAATCAAGCCATATATGTATCACCAACTACTACTTGTTTTATAGAGAATAATGCTGTATTAATTAATGAGAGTGAGGCAGAGAGATTTCTTAATAATATAGGTCTTAGTTTAAGTGATATAGTCTTAGTTAGTAACAATAGTAGAGTATATTATGCCTACTCTATAGACATTCTAACTAATACTGATATAGTTAGGGATGAAAATGGTAATGTAGTAAAGGATGTCCATCCACTAGATAGGAATTCACTATACATTATAGTTACAAGGGATAATGCTAGACTACAACCATGTAGATATGATCCTGAGAGAAACCGTTCTCCGCCTACGGTCTTTAAAGGTTGCTGTAGACGGTTCATCACGGTTTCCCCTAGCCCCCTCCCCGCCCGACTAGGGTGGAGCGGGTATTGGGAACTAGGGGTCACCATGTAGATCCCCCAACTACACCACTTTATAAACATACCTAATAGCCCTTAAAACAAGAAGAAACCTACAAAGACCTTAAAAGACCCACAACTCAGAAACAGCTTCCGAAACCCTACAGTTGTATATGACAATGTTACAGGAAGATATATTTATGACAACATGATGCCTATACCCTTATTTATTACATGTACAGACTATATAGAAACTATTATCTACATCCATGTTAATGAAACTAGTGGAGAAATTAATCTAGAGTTTCAGAGGAATAAGCTAATAGCTAGATACAATGATTTTATAGAAGGGAGTAGGAAGGCTGTTAAGAAATTCTATGATGAATGTGTTCCTATGGGTGTAGATAAGTGTCAAGCACCGTGCAAGGAGAGTTTTATAAGATATATAAATGGTTGGCCTATATACGTTATTCCATATCAAGTGTGTTGTGATAATAATACTCCAAATATTGTGTATTATATGAATCGCATGTAAGGACAGAGTATAGGAATGTAGCTATATACATACATTCACTACATAGTGAAGAAGAACTACTAGAGCAAGTATCAATATTTCTAAATCATCTACAGAAAGAGTAAGCATTATAATATGGCTAGTAATTACTTCTATAGGTATCTTTCATCTTTAATGACTACTTCAATTACTACCACTAATGTAGATTGACAAGTAATGGAGTTAGAAGTGTTAAAAAGTTCTGGTTTAAGTAATCCATATTTGTTAAAATAACCTTATTTAGTAATTGGAGATTATAGTAATGGTGTTTTATCTATAACCTATTTTAAGGTGGTATTGGTTAAATAGCTATTGACCTACAATAGTCTTGGGTGTAGTACATTTTGTCTAGTAGGTACCTTGTGTTAAAGAAGGGTGATCGTGTTAAGTGGAGATGTATACGTAGTGGTAGGTGTTGTAGTACTGGACCCAATGTAGCATTGACAGTCTATGATGTATGCCGTATAGCCCGCTACCTTGGTGTTGATTGGAGAGAGCTTCGTGGAAAGTATATACTAGCTATTGTTGCTGACATGATTGCTATACCAGTACTACGTGGTGTTGGAGATGGACTATGTGCTTTCCTTAAGAAGGAGGATGGTGTACCAACTTGTAGTATCTATCCAGTTCGTCCAATGAGGTGTCGTCTCTACCCATTCCACCCAGCTAGCCCTAGTAGAAGAGATATAGTATACTTTGATACTTACTGTCCAGGCTATGGATGTGGAGATGAGGTTGAGCCTCCATGGAGTCTACTAAAAGAGTATTATCGTGAAGTAGAGTTTCAGTATAGGAGGTTGTATGAACTAGTTTTTAAGGAAGGTTATGAGCCTCTAGAAGCTCTTGAAAAACTTATTGATGAGGTATATAGTTGTTTTTAGAGATAGAGCTATATATGAACCAGTTCTATATCTAATACGGTGATTAAATGGACAAAGTTTCTTGCAAAGAGTCTTTAGAGACTCTAAAGAAGTGGTTGAAGGAAGGTATACCTAGTGCTGAAACACTTGTAGACTTTCCATGGGAGGTTGAGGAACGCGGTCCTTCTAGCATTAGAGCTGTTCATCCAAGATTCCCTATTGGTATAGACATTATATGTAGTGATGAAGCTAGGAGTATACGTGTAATTGTATTGACAAAGTTTGATACAATAAACCTTGATAATAAGACACGTATAAAGCTATACCGTAGACTACTACGTATGAACAACATGCCTTTATCAAAATACATACTCTATGGAGAAGATGATACAATAGGTGTAGCTGTTGATCTAAGCATATACAGTCTTGGTAAGAGAGAGTTTAATGATGCACTAGCATTCCTACTTGGAGCACTAGTTACTGTTGCTAAAGAAGTTGGTGTTGAAGAAGAGCTCTACAAATCTATGGTTGAAGAACTAGCTCATCTAGTAGCAAAACACTTTGAAGAGGGGTGGAGCCGTGAAAAACTTGTTGAATACCTAGTAGATATTGTTGGTATGAATCCTAAGGATGCTGAAGACTTCCTTAACACACTAGGTCTTAAAACAACAGACTTGATATCACGTGCTAGAGACACTATGTGTATCTAGATGAGAGCGTAGTCTATAAACAACCTCCATAAGAGACTCAACACGCCTTCTATCAACAGGATTTACTACTATACCATCCTTCTTGAAATAAGTACCAACTATAAAGCCGTCAACAAGATCCCAGTATAACTGGATATTATCAACCCGTATACCGCTACCAACAATTACTGGTTTACTACATTGTCTACGGACAATAGCTATGTCAATAGGATCTGTTTCACCGCCAGTATATGCTCCAGTAACTATAACTGCATCAGCTAGTCCACGATCAATGTTTTCGTGGAGAGCAGTATCTAGATCCATTATAGGTTTTGAATGCTTAACATTAACATCAGCATAGACTCTAACACCACATCCAAGTCTACTACGGAGACAGTGTAGTTCATAAGCTATTGGTTCAAGCAAACCCTCTGGACTCCAAACAGGTTCAGCTAGTGCATTAACACGTATAAAATCAGCTCCTGTCACACAAGCTATAGCCATAGCTTCAACACCACTATTACGTAGAAGGCTTAATCCAACAGGCTTCCCAGCTCTCTTCCTAATCTCCCAAACAATAACTGTATAAGAAGCTATAGTCTCAACACTAGAGACACGTTTAGGGAAAGGCTTGTCCATATAGTTCTCAACAATAACTCCATCAACACCTCCTTCAATAAGAGCATCTAGATCAGATAGAGCATCTACTAGTACATCATCTATAGAGTTTCCACCATAGGGTGAGCCAGGCAGTGTCTTTAAATGAATTACACCAATAACTGGTTTAACAACCTTAAACGGCTCTAGTATACGGGTCATAAACAACCAGCACTCCATAGAGTCTTAAGCATAATCTGATATATTGGGTATAGTAATATATATACATTAGAAGTAAAGGACATGGGAGTATAGAGGTAATGCTATCTACTAGTAAATACTTAGCAGTAACAGTATTGTTGATAGTATTGTTAGCTAACATCGTATACGCTATACCGCAGAGACAAGATCCAGACATGCCTTCTAGTGACAACGTTGTTATTGATAAAGAGGAACTACTTGAAATACTTGATAGACTAAGTGATAAACTAGATGATCGTGTTATAGATAGTTATAGAGTAGCTATAGAAGACTCACTAGAATCTGGAGACTATGAAACAGCTAATGCTCTATTAGAAAAACTTAGAGAGTATATTAATGGAACATATGCTTTAAATAATAGAGTTTTTGATGAAAATACTACAAAGGATCTAGCACTAGTTTCTTCAACAACAAACATTACTGATAGAGGTGTTGAAATAGACGTCTACAAGTTATTAGAGGAGTATGCTGAATTAATCAATAACGAGGATCTAGAGTCTATTATTAAAGAGTTTGAAGAAAACCCGTCAAATATTGATCCAAGTGAATATACATTAATTATGGAGACTATAAATAAACTAGTTGGTAATAAAACAGAAAACATATCTCTTGAAGAAATATTCAGTAGATCTGGTGAAGACATGCTTTCAGAAATAACTGGTTTTAAACCAAACTTCTCTATACCAAAACCAGTATTCAATAAACCGCCTCTAGCTCCTCCAGCTAATATACCTGGCATACCTGTTTCTTCAACAAACCTTGTATCACCAGGTTTTAGTATAGATTTAAACATGGTTTCTACTATAACTCTTCTAGGTGTATTAGTTTATCTTCTAGTTAGGTATAGGAGTTTTATTATAGAACATATTGGCTTAAGGGCTAGGAGGTTTTTTGCTAAAACAATTATTAAAGTAGCCGATATTGTTAAACGTATTGAAGACCCTGTTATTAGATTGTATGGTAGAGCTCTAAAGTATCTATCATTAATTGGTTACAAGAGGTATTATTATGAAACACCTAGAGAGTTTCTTAGAAAGCTTAAGGAGGATGAGTATAGAGTTGTTTTAGAAAAGCTTACAACCGCTTATGAGGAAAGAGTTTATGGATATAAAAGTATTAGTACTAGAAAGATAGACGAACTAACAAGACTTGTTAATAGAATGATCCATGGGAAGAAGCATGGTTAAAGACTATGACCCTAGGTTTAAACTATTTATGCTAATACTTATATTGATAGGTATTATAGCATGTTTCTTTGTACCAGTTGTTTCAATAAACATAACCGCTGAACTATATAGTGGAACAGCTAGTCCATATAATCTTGATTGGATGGGTACAACAGCTTTTAAAGACATTCTTGTTGAGAAGGGTTATAAAGTATTTATTGTAGATGATTGGAGTAAAGTATCTAGGCTAGTAGAAAATGATAGTCTACTAGTATTTATAGCACCTGATAAGCCTATTCCACTAAGTATTTCTAAAGAAGTCTTTAAACTAGTGGTAGATAAGAGAGTAAATCTTCTAATAGCAGATGAGAATGATACATCAAATAATTTGTTAAACATGTTTGGTTTAAGGGTCACTGGTCATGCTATACTAGTTGGTGGTAAAACAGAGACTGGAGAGATGGTTTCATCACCGTTTCCAAGGACAGTCATGTACCCAGGTACTGGAGATACTAAATATATTCTAGAAAACTATAGTATTGTAAAATATAATTATATCAAGTTTTTATTAAAGAGGTATTATCCAGTAAAGACTATTGGTAAGAGATATGTTTTTAGACTAAACTGGGCTTCAAATATAGAGTTTACAAAGCCGTTAGTAACAGATAATACTTCTTCAATAAATATGTCCATAAACATTAGTTATTATATTGTAGGCTATACTAGAGGGTTTCTAGACTATAATGACTCTGGATTACTTGAAGTAGATGAGTTAAATAGTTTTGGAGAAAAAATTACTGGACTATGGGTAGTAGTTAATAATTCTAGTAAGATAGTTGTTTATAGTGATAGCTTTATATTTACAAATCAGGCACTAGAAAGTAATAATACTGTTTATAAGGAATATGTTCTAGATCTTATAGAATCACTTAATATAGGTAGTAAAAAAGTTATTATATTTAATGGATTCTATAATTTACTTAAACAAAGGATTACTGTACCATATCATCCATCAATAGTCTTATATTTCTTAGCTACATTCCTAAAGACAGCTAATGACGTTATAACAGGTCTTGTTAATAAACACGTATTTTCAGCATTCATATTTAGTATAGCTCTTATCAGTATATTGACAATAATGCTTGCCTACATGACTAGTTCTAGAAAATACCGTGAAGTATCTGTAGGTATTGTTGATGAAACACGTGTTATTAGTGAAACAGTTATTAAGAAGAGTGTTATTGAGGGAAAGGGTGTTGATGCTAGAAAGACTATACAGGGTATATGGAAGATACTAAATTATTCTGCAAAGAAGATGTTAGGATATAATGTTAGAGACGCTTTAATTAATAGAGAGTTAATGATAGACTTTTCTAAAACAATAGGTGTTGAAGAAGAGAAGCTTAGTAAGACTCTAGGATGGCTATATAGTGTTTACTTGAAATCTATTGGTAAGAAGAGACTACCTATAATACTATCTTGGAATAGAGCTTTAAGGAAGTACATAAATTATAGTGAGTATATATTAGAACACATGGGGTACACCATAACAAGGGAAGCAGGGTATCGTGGAGTTGAGTCAATCCTCCACTAGCATAGATCCAGAGTATGTAGCTAAGGTAACAAACAGCATATTATCTGAAGCATCAAAGATCATTGTTGGCAAAGAACATGTACTAAGATTTATAGTAATAGCACTATATGCTGGAGGACATGTATTACTAGAAGGAGTACCTGGTGTAGCTAAAACACTAATAGCTAAGACAATAGCACGTACATTCAATATGACATACTCTAGAATACAGGCAACACCAGACTTGCTTCCAAGCGATATTATTGGAACTTTCGTGTATGATCCAAAGACAGGCGATTTTAAGCCAAGGAAGGGGCCAATATTTGCTAATATAGTATTGTTTGACGAGATCAACCGTGCTAGTCCACGTACACAATCAGCACTACTAGAGGCTATGCAGGAGAGACAGGTTACCATAGAGGGTGTGACGTTTAAGCTTCCAGAACCATTTATGGTTATAGCTACACAGAATCCTATTGAAATGGAGGGTACTTTCCCATTACCGGAAGCACAGATTGACCGTTTCCTACTAAAGCTTCTTGTAAAACACCCTAGTCATGATGAGGGTAAGGAGATTCTTAAGAGGATACATAGTATTGAGAGGTTTGAGGTAAAACCAGTTGCTTCAGCAACTGATATACTAGCTATACGTTCTATGTTACCAAGTGTTAAAGTTAGTGAAGAAGTTCTAGAGTATATAGTAAATATTGTTGATGAAACCCATCGTCATCCACTAGTACGTTTAGGCGGTTCACCACGTGCTGCTATAGCACTATACTTGTGTAGTAAAGCTAATGCATTAATTAATGGTAGAGACTTTGTTATACCAGATGATGTAAAGTATGTAGCTCATCCAGTATTGAGGCACCGTATACTTCTTAAACCAGAAGCTGAGCTTGAGGGTATTACTAGTGATAAGATTATTGATGAAGTATTGAATAGAGTTCATGTACCAACACCTGGTGTTGAGGTCTAGACCTCCCTTGTCTGTAGAGAATAGTGGTGTTGGTGAAATAACTACTTCCTACAGACTCTTTGCACTACTCTTAACAATATCCCTAGTTGTAGCTGTATCTCTAGTTTATGAATCTACTATACCGGTTGCTACATACTATACAGTTGCTGTTGCTATAGCATATATTGTTTTTATGAGGTTTATGGTTGAAACAAGTACTCGTATAGTCTATAAGCTTAGAGTTCACCGTTGGTATGAACAACCACTTGTAGAGGGTAAGCCTTTTAAAATGAGGGTTAGAGTACATAACTTATCAGCTATACCACTACTCTATGTAGAAATAAGTGATCACTATCCGCCTCTCTTCCATCTTGTTAAGGGATTTGGTAAAGCTGTAGGATTTATACCATCAAAGGGGTTTATGGAGATAAACTATGTATTAGAGCCTAGAGTAGGTAGACATGTATTCAGTGGTGTAGAGATTGTTGTAAAGGATATACTAGGCTTATTTGCATATAGGACATTTATACCAAATAGTAGCTGTACTGTAAAAGTCTATCCAAAACCATATCCTATACCACCAAGTGTCTTAAGGAGATGGGTTTCAACAAGTCTTGGTCTTACAAAATCTAAGCTAAGGGGTATTGGTACAGAGTTTATGATGTTACGTGAATACAGTTATGGAGATGACTACAGGTTTATTGACTGGAAAGCATATGCTAGACTAAGGAGGCTTTATGTAAAGGTTTTTGAAAGAGAGGCAAGTCTCAACATGATGATCGTTCTTGACGCATCGCCTGCAATGATGTATGGATTAGTTGGTAAGACAATGCTTGAAGAGACGATACGTGTTATATCAGGTTTTGTAAGCCATATAGTTGCTCGTGGAGACTGGGTTGGACTAGCTATTAGAAGTAGTAAGCCATTGATAACAGCTCCTAATAGAGGTCCACTACAGTACTATAGAATACTTAATACATTATCAGGTATAACATGGTCTAGAGATTATCCAGACTATACAATGGCTGATTTATTGAGAGAGAGCTTACTAGCACTTCCTAAGAGAACTAAGACATTGTTCATGATATTCATGTCTCTTGATCCAGCTGGTTATGAGAAGGGTGTCCTTGATAAAGAGATTAGTGAATTAACTAGTGTTATTAATAGAATTATAGGTTTAAAACATAGTGTTGTTATAGTATCTCCACTACCAGAACTCTATGAACTAGAGTTGCTTAGCGGTATTGAAGCAAGTGTCTATCTAGCTATTATACTAAGTGGTATAGAAGCTGCACAGAAATACGCTAGAATGCTACGTAGTAGAGGTGTTAAAGTAATACAAGTTGGTCCATCAAGTCTACTACCCCGTCTCATAGGGTTTATAGAGAGGTATAGGGCGGTAATAACATGATCTTTGGTGTTAGAGAGAGGCTTCCATCAAAGTATAGGATAGCTTATCTAACACTATACGTGCTACTAATAGCCTACCCTATCTATAGAGTCTCTGTTGGTGTATCATATCTGTCTCAACTATATGGAGCACTTGTAGCAGCTTCTTCATTCCTTATAATACTAGGTATAGTGTATACTCGTTCAGAATTGATAGTACTATACTATGTTTTCGTATCCATAGTTTTCAAGATATGTATGGTTAAAGAGCCTTCTATTGGAGAGTTTATTATATACTCTCTAGTTATACTACATGGAGACATGATCTCTAAAATACTAGTCTATGGTATAGGCTATAGGAGGATTAGAACAAGTGTTAAAGGACTACTATTATTCATAACTGTTGTATTAAGTCTACTAGCACTATACATGGTTATAACATATCTTGCTACAGGATTGTTTATTAACTTATCAAGTAACGTTGTTGAAGCTAATGTATTAACTGAACTAACTTTCGGTAAGGTGTTGGCAACTAGATTTGGCAGTCTACTACTACTCTTACTAGTAGTTATATGTGTACTCTACATACTATCACACTATGTATCAGGTATTGTAAATGACGTACTCTCTCTAAATAGGGCTTACGCTAGAGACTATATAAGGTCTAGTATAGGTTTTCTATGGAAGCTACTATATAAGGGTGGTTCATGGCATCAAAAACTATTCTTTAGAGTAACACTATTATTCATACTATTCTTTACATGGATACTAATACTACCACTCTACTTCATACTAGCAGAATTCCTACCAGCACTCTTTGGGCCACACCTCTTCATACTATCACTTGCTACATCACTACTCATATCAGCACTAGTATACACTAGTCTTAGAAGGTTATTATCTAAGCTATTGAGGCAGAAAGCTAGTCTAGAACTACCTAAACTAAGGCTTGATAAACCATCTGATGCTCCACTAATACTGTCTATAGTAATGCTTACAGCATACCTTGTATCTCTAATACTCTATTATAAATATGATTATGGTATACTGTATAATACGTTAATGAGGTCTTTCGGCCTGGGCCAACCCTATAGTGATCAGTATTTGAGCAGTATTGTAGGTGTTTTTGAAAAAGCATATATTAATATATCTGATTACTTTGTAGATTATTGTGAAAAGTATATTGGATACTTGGTAAGTGAATTTGAGTGGTTAACTAGATTGATCAAGTCTTTGATCAAGTTGTTGTGGGGTAGGTAGATTGGTTAAAGACTATATAACTCCAGCTGTAGGGATTGTTCTTGTAGGTTTTAGCTTATACATGTTCTATAGTGGTATAGGTCTTATGGTTGTACGTGATGTTGCTTCTAGTCTACTAGCTATACTTATTGGTTTTGTAACACTTAGTGGTGGTATAACACTACTACGTACATGGGCTATAGCTAGAGTATATGAGGGTGGAGCAAGAGTTGTTGAGGAAGGAGAGGGAGAGGAGGGTAGTAGAGAGGGTAAGGAGTCTAGCTAAGAGTGTTCTAGGCAACGACTTCTCCCATGGATACCCTCATGTTGAGAGAGTTTATAGGATTTCATGGAATATTGTTGAGAACACTGGTTTGGATGTAGATAGTCTAGTACTAGATACAGCTATATACCTCCATGATATAGGTAGGGTTTTTGGAGAACCACATGCTTATTACTCATCAATAATAGCTCGTCCAATACTTGAAGAACATGGGCTGGATAATGATACTATAAAGCTTATAGTTAATGCTATAGAGTATCATAGCTATAGCTATGTTTTAAAGAACAATGTTAAGCCATTAAGTATAGAAGCTAAAATACTTAGTGATGCAGATAAACTAGACGCATTGGGTATAACTGGTTTTCTAAGAGTATTCCATTATGGATGGGTTAGTGGTAGAAGTTTTAATGAAACAATAAACCATTTCTATGAAAAAATATTCAAACTACCAAACCTAATGCACTTCAACTACACTAGAGAATTGGCTAGAAAACTAGTGGAGAGAACTAGGAGAGCACTAGATGAGTTACTAGAAGAGGTCAATGTATAGTTCAGACAGGGGTTCGCTTATCTATCATCGCCTTGGCTGCTCAACAGCGGCAAGCTTCAACATCTACATAGATATATTTTTCTAGGAGATATTTTAAATCATTTCTAGATAGCTTATCTAGACTCTAAGGTGGTTGTATATTGTATGGTATAGTGTATTCAGTAAATGATCCAGCTGGCTCTGGAGTTGCTAAAGAGCTTTTAGGAATCCTTGGTTTAAGGGAGTGTAGTTTATGTAGAGATGCTGTATCATGTTATTGTGGTGAAGATGTTGTACTAGCTGGCTTCAAGGAGGATGTCATATACTTTGAATTTCTAGACCATAGACTCAGTGTTGACAAGTATATAGTATTATCTAGACATAGTAGTATGGCTAAAGTGAAGAGCTATACAGTACACCATACTGGCAACCCTGGTCCAGAAGCAAGATACGGTGGTAAACCATACTCTCTAGCAGTAGCTAGTCCACCAGTAACCTATAAACTACTCCTACTACTAAGGAAATACGCTATAGAGTATGATAGGTATGGTGAGTATGAAGTTAGTTATGAAGCAACACACCACGGTCCATCAGAAGTTGGTAAGCCACTAACATTTATAGAGATTGGTAGTACTATAGAGGAGTGGAGTGACCGTGTAAACCACCTTGTACTAGCAAATGCTGTAGCAGGTTTCTTAGAAGAAGGTGAGCCAGAGTGTACACCAGTTATAGGTGTTGGTGGAGGACACTATCCTAGAAAGCATACTAAGCTATCATTTAATACAAATACCTGCTATGGACACATATTTGCTAAATACACACTACAGTATCTAGACAGGAATATACTGTATAAAGCACTCTATAGATCCGATCCAAAACCAGTAAAGATAGTTGTTGAAAAGAAGGGTACTAGGAGAGAACATAGAGAGCTGATCAACGTTTTTGCCAGAGAATATTCTCTAGATATAGAGTATATATAGAGCTACTTCCTTACAAGCTCCTTTACTAACTGTATAAGCTTTATAGAATATGGTGGTGGTAGTAGGACCTGTACTAGTGTCTTCAACTTCATATTATCACCAATCTCTCTAACATAGTCTACACCACCATAGTCTATGTATTTCTCAATAAAGGATTTCATAAAACTAGTAATCTCCTCAGTCTCTAATATAGCCTTTACTGGACCAAGTGCATAGACTATTGTCGTTAAAAAGACTACTGTGTCCCACGCCTTCATATAGTCTAGACTACACTTAACACTTTGTTCAGCATCAATAATGTATACTCTCCCACTATTTACTAGTAGGAAGTTACTATACTTTGAATCACCAAGACAATAGTTTGAACTATGTATTTTATACAGGGTCTCTGCTATACATGATACCTTATCAACAGATATGCTTGGTATAAGATGCTCTCCATCAACATACTCTCTCAACATAGTCAACTGATCCCAGTCAACATCAACTATCTCTGGAGTACATACACCACCAGGTTTTGTACTAAAGAACTCTATCTCTCTACTCATTCTCTCACGTGAATTCATTGTATACGGGTAGATCTGTAGTGGTAGTGAAAGACTTTTAACAACAAACCATTTAACAAGACCTGGTTCACTAGAGTATTTCTTTAAAACAAGCTTCCTACCCCCTACTTCAACAACTTCTACTTGTTTAATAACATCATCTATAAAGTCTATAAGCCTATGCAATCTCTATAAACCCGCTGTCTACTACCTATTTATTTTAATCTAGAAGAAACATGTTTAATAAGGTATACCTTACTCCATTATAGTAGAGTGTTTTAGAGTTGAAGACTAATGCCTATGGTAAGAATTGAAGTATATAGTGATGATGGAGAGCTCATATATTGTAGGAGATTTAGTGTTGATAATAGTGTTGTTAATAGAGTTTTAGAAATACTTGGCAGTAGTGTTAAGAAGCCTTTAGAAGAGGATGCATTCAATCTTGTTAATGCAGTGCTGTGGGCTCTCCATAAACTAGAGGCTTTTTCTGAAGAAAACGCTGTTGACTCATGGAGTATAGCTAGAGCTATAGCAGGTGATCCAAACTGGTTTTCTAAAGCATCAAGATACTATGGTATTGGTGGTAGAAGAGAGCTTGTATCAAGACTGTCTAAGGCTGTAGGACCTGTAGCTAAGTATCTTGTTAAAAGAAACATTATATACTGTAAACGCTCTCCACGTGGTAGACTATACTGGATTGCTAAATAACTAGCACTCTACAACACCGATCTTACACAATAGTTCACAAACCTTACACAATTCCCTACCATAACTAGTTGGTTCACCACACAACCTACAAACAGGTAGTTCTGGCAACTTCTTTAGACTATAAACTGCTTTAGAGAGTATCTTATCAACATTCTCTACAAGCCTTAAAGAAAAACCTGGTTCTACATCCTCAATTCTATAAAGAAGCTTTCTAACAAAACCACGTAGACTAGGCTTAAGATCAACATATGGGCAGTGTCCTAGTTGGAAACCAAACCCTTTCATATAAGCGTAAGCTGTTGTCTCATACTCATAGATCTTACGTATAGGCTTTATACGTGGTACAAATTTAGTGCTGAGAACAGGTGCTTTTGGATATAGTCTAGGTAGTCTAGTATAGTCTCCACGTAGTATATTCATTAACAGTGTCTGTGCTTCATCATCGAGATTGTGTGCTGTAGCAACCTTGTCCATACCAAGCTCTCTAGCAACACTGTTCAACAACCTCCTTCTTAAAACACCACAGAATGTGCATGGAGAATCTGTTAGCTTCTTCTCTAAAACTCTCTCTATAATCTCATCCATACCTACTCCATAGTATTCCTTAAAAGAAACTACTACATAGTCTATACCAAGGCTTTTAAGCAAAGACTTCATTTTCCCAACTTCCTTTTCCCTAAAAAGAACACCTATACCCTCAATAACAGTTACTGCTAAAAGCTTACCCGTATCATGTATACGGGATAGTGTGTCTACTAGTACAAAACTATCCTTACCACCAGATACTGCCAATAAAACATTATCTCCACTATCTATCATATCATACTTGCTAACTTCTCTAGAAACCCTACTAATAACATCTTCTTCAAACTCTCTTTTAGAAAGAACTCTACCAGTATGCCTCTGGTATATGAATGGTTTATTAGACAGCATCTCTAATCAAAACTATAGTTCTTCAACAATCTCTTTAGGAACTTCAACAACACGTTTACCTGCAACAACTTGGTCAATACTATGTACAACACCGCCAATCTCTTCAATAATACTTGATAACTCTTTAAAATCAATACTACTACCTTCTACAACAACAATAATGTTCTCAGTCTCCATATCAATCTCTTTAACAGTAATATTGACTGCATCAACACCCTCTGTCTTACTAAGACTTTCAGCAATCTCTACAATAGACGGGCCCTTCTTAGGTATTATAACATCTAGGACAACACGTTTTATCAAGGCTCTTAGACTCCCAATATAATATACTAGAATAGAACCACTTATTAAACATAACTATGGTGGATTACTGTCTATATCTGTTAGATAGATAATGTGTAATGAACTAATAGTTGGGCCTATAGCTGTACTCTATACCAACACATTATTTACACTCTAAAACATATACACTCTAAATAGGAGGATAGTTTATGGAGAAGAAACGTGTTTTTATAGGACTTATAAGAGATCATAGGACTAGGGTTGGGAGAATAGTAGCTAGGTTTAAGAGACATGGTTGTAAGAGTAAGAATTAAGATAGTTGTAGATAGAAAGGTTTTAGAAACTATAGCTCTAGCTAATAGTGGTTATGAGTCTGAAACACCACAACTACTTATACCAGTGGTTGTTGCTAAAGAACTAGGTTTATGACCTCTATCAGAGTATTCTAAGACAGTATTTGAAACAGCTGGAGGTCCTTTAAGTGTATGGGTTTTACCAAAGAAGTGTATTGTACAGGTAGTTGAAGAAGATGTTGTTTCTAAAGAGGCTTTAGCAGATCTTGTTGTGTCTCCTCTAGCTAATGAGGTTTTGTTAAGTGATAAACTTATTGGTGAGTTAGAGATTGCTTTAGAGGATGTAGCATCTGGTTTATGGAGGTTTAGATGGGAGTCTTTATCCAAGCTTAGGCGTAGTTATCCACCTAAATACTGGTTTGAATAAGGTTTTTAAGCTGTAGTAGTGTTATAGATGGGTTGGTGATTTGTATGGAGAGAGATACTGGGATCCCTAGAGCATATGTTAAGAAACCACGTCTTATAAGGTATGGTGGCCTCGATCCTGGGTTGCGGGTTGGACGTGGTTTTAGTTGTGGTGAGTTAAAGGCTGTTGGTTTAACTGTTAAAGATGCTTTAAGGCTTGGCCTACGTGTTGACAAGCGTAGGAGAAGTGTTCATGAGTGGAATGTTAAGGCTTTAAGAGATTTTTTAGAGAGGATAAGTTTTGGAGTAGAATCCAGGGCTGAGTAACTAGTATTGGTATTGACTTATACAGTATTCTCTCATGCATATCATATTCTCTACCGCCTATACTTACTCCAAACCTGTATAGCCTACTGATTAGTAGTGGAGTGTATGCTAAACCACCTAGTTTTAGAGAAATATTTTTAATAAGTAGCTGGAGATCCTGTTTCCTCTTATACATCCATAGCCTTCTCCAGTAGAGGCATGGTTTTTCCTTAACAATTGCTTCTACAAGATATGGTGTTAGAACTGATATACCGTAGAGGCCTCCGCCGCTAAATGGTTTAGTAGAGGGAATAGTGTCACCTATAGGTAGTACTGGTTCTAAACCACTCCATTTAACTTTATCAACTGGTATTGGTCCGCCGAACCCCTCTAATACACTACCTATACCCTCCACTATTCTAGAGCATTTCTTAAACAAGTAGTCTCTACTTAGAGCTCTACTATAGAGGTAGCCTATTAGAGCTTGATCGCTGTCTAATGGTGTAATCCATAAGAACCCTTCTCTAACCATACTTGGATAGACTACGTATAGGTTGTAGGGGTTTACACTACCTACACGTACTCTATACTGGTAACCAATATACTTCTTAACAAAGCCAATATACTTCCTAGTTATAGTGTGTTTAGAGCCTTCAGCTAAGACAATATAGTCTACAGAGTATTCCTTGCCCCTAGTCTCTATACAGTAAGGCTTTGTATCAAAAACTCTTTCCCTAAATAAGACACTATGTCCTCTAGAAACAGTTCTATCATAAAGCTTCTCTTCAAGTAAAGGCCTATCTATCCTATAAGCAAGGGGTTCTCTAGAATTTATTGAGAAAACATCTCCTCCAATAATAAATGATACACTATAGTACTTGTTAACAACAATACTCCGGTCTAAGAGACTTGTATAGAACTCTGTTGTAAGTAGTCCTACAAGGCCAGTACAGTGTTTTGGATAACCAATTCTAGAATCTTCTTCAAAAACAATAACTTCTAGACTAGAGGGTAGGAGACTAGAAACTGTAAGACCAGCAGCACCGCCGCCAATAACTCCTACATCAATTTTCAAAACACTTTTACTCCATATTATAGCTTCTTTCACTATACTTTAAAGTATAGTATCGGGCTTTAAGCCTATCAACAATATATTTAAAAGCAGCCCTAGGATCGCCCTTATCACCACAAGTATATACATCAACAGTAGCAAAACCATATTCAGGCCATGTATGTATAGCTATATGGCTTTCAACTACAATACCAACAATACTGACACCAGGACTTATCTTCCAAGCCTTAACATCAAGTAGTGTAAAACCACCAGCACACGCAGCTCCACGAACGATCTCTTCAAGAACTTCAACACTACTAAGAACCACTGGATCACATCCATAGAGCTCTCCATAATAATGATGTCCAGTAACCAACTTCTCCTTAAACACCCCCCTCTCCATATAGACAACAC
>Ga0190312_1000090_pt1 | contig 33846 bp, 15 predicted proteins | sample 487007910_MG_FD_165046 | JGI IMG/M metagenome (GOLD analysis project Ga0190312, IMG submission 165046) | Hydrothermal vent sediment bacterial communities from Southern Trench, Guaymas Basin, Mexico - 4870-07-9-10_MG | ecosystem: Environmental > Aquatic > Marine > Hydrothermal vents > Sediment ... | reverse complement strand
GGCTAATTTTTTTTCTTTTTCAGAATCCTCCTTATAGTTTCCTCAGAGATATTTATTAATTTTCTTATGTCTCGGGGGTCTTTAAGACCGTATTCCTTATAAGCGTATAGGGCCATGTGCTCAGTAGTTATCCTAAGAAGTTTTCTCTTCTGAGGGATATGGATCTTTAATTCTTGCTCTATTTGTTCTAAGGTTGTTAGGACAAGTAAGCAATAGTGGTGTTTTGTGACAAATTCTACTTCCAAAAGCGTGTCTACTAATTCTTTCCAGTCTATGTTTCCTCTTCTAATAATTACCTTAGCATCTTCAATATCCCTTGGCCGTGCTGATATGAGCTTTACTAGCAAGAGGTCAGTATCTGATAAAAGGGAGAGTCTAAGTCTACCATATTTTTTATCCATTACTCTATTCAAAATTCGCTGTACTATTGGAATCTTTCCAATTTTGCTCAAATAAATGTCAATGCGGGTTTTGTTCTTATGTTCATATACGAGGATATCGTTTCTTGATTTTTGTTCATATCCCAGTGTTTCTATCGTTTTTATGAATTCTTCCATCTCTTGCTTGCTGAGGAACGCTATGTCAATATCTTTTGTACTTGTTTTGTACCCTCTTATAACCATTTCCGCACCACCAAATAAAATAGCTCTTATCTCCTCGCTAAGCTTATCTCCTATTTCTCTAAATATAGCCTCATTGAATTGTTTCCTCTTATAGGGTGATAAATCTACATTATACAATCTTGCTAGATCCTCTAATTCACTCCAAGGTAAGAATAATGGTTCCTCGCTTCCCCAGATGTAATGCTCTAACTGAAAGAGTTTTTCTTCCTGTTTGAACCACCGAGCATAAAACATGAGTTTTGAGTGATCTATCACGTAGTAGTACTTCGCATACAGGAGTGCTATTAGAGTGTATTCTTGCTTTGATTTTGCAGCTAATAAGGAGTGAATTATTACCTCCTCGATACTTATCCTCTTTGGTGGATATAAGTATATGTCTCTGTTAGGCTCTATAGGTATCCCATACCTATCATAAATGCTAAACGCCGTTAGAACGCCATTTGCCCTATGACCTCTGGGAACCTCCTTAACGATATAGTAGTTATCCCGATAGATCACATGGGCCTCGGGTTCGACACCCTCAAGAATACGGGTAATCTGCATTACTAGAACTCTTAATTGTGGATCCATAACTAGGACGTACCTATCATCAAGTTTCTCCACAATACCCCTTACGGATAAGGCATTGAGTATATTTCTAACATATTTCTCAGTAATGCTTAGCTCCGCTGAGATATCTTTTACTCTCTTAGGTTCAAATAGCCTGGACAATATTAGTGGTACGCTCCCTCGGAGAATTTCCTCTAGGGGGTACTTAGAGTTCACTTGCACAATTAAATCTGCTAGAAAGGGTGGAGCTTCAACGAACCCTCGCCCCAACTTTACTAACCCCATACGGTCAAGTTCTTTCAGTATGTTAAGTACAGTGGCATATGAAAGCCCCAAAATCTCACATAACTTGCGCGTACGAATTCTCTTTCGCTGGGAGACCACTACTAAAATTTTTACCATATTCTTGCGCATTTTTGTTCCCATAAGGAAACGAATATTAAAATTTTTAAATACTTATTAAAGATTTAGTTACTACTGTGGTAACAAAAACTAAAAAATAAGTCTAGTTAGCGCCTCAGGATACGCATAATTTTCTCGTAGCCCTTTTAGTTGTCTCTGCTACACAGTAAGTTATGGGCTATCAGCAATAATATCCGCGGACAGAATAGTAGTATTGCATGGAGGGAGAATACTCTGTAAGGGTAAACATTATAATCTTACTAAATTATGCGAACACTACAGAAAAACTCATAGAAGGACAAATTATAAAAGAATAATCCCCCAACTAATCTTATTTATTAAAGAATAACTCTGGACTGGCATGCCTTAAAATTATTTTTTATTCTAATCTATAGGAAGCAGTATTTTTATTGGTGTTTTAATGAAGATGAGAAGCCAACTATTTTTAATTCTGGGGCTTCTCCTAATGACTCTCTCCATATTCAATCATACTACTGTTTATGCTTCGTATAATATCAACTTCTCGATAGATTCGGACTCTCTACCACCTGCTCTGCAGGATATTATCAAAAGTATTGCTGGGATCCAACGTGTTGTTGTTTCTGGCACGTTTACAGGTCAGAAAAGGACAGACTGGTTTTTTAGTGGCAATCTTATTGTAGAGACCACCCATGGTACGGCATTTAACGGAGCGCTAAATATCAAATATAAGGATGGTATTGTGGATTGGAGTCTTAAGTTCGGTAGCGGAATAAAAATAAAGATATGGTCCTTGGGAACTAAGCGCTTTGATGTTACCTTTAAGAAAATACCTTTCATCAAGCATATCGATGTTGGGGCTGATGTTTTCCTAGAATTTGGCGGTACTGGAGGCCTAACTAACGGTGTTGGTCAAGCAGATGTTTACATAGGCCTCTCTGCCCATGCCGTCTTGGGCTTTTTCAAGGAGAAAGCCATAACTTCTGACGCTTCTATCGATGCTCATGTAAACGGTAAAATTCATCTTGTCTTGAGCTACGATGGAAAATATCTTCGGGCTGGGTGGTATCCAGAAATAGGAGCTAGAGCGGTCATCAGAGTTGGTAAGTGGTTCTCTTGGAATTGGGGTGATACATGGCGACCAGAAAAAATTCCTTGGCCGTTGGGCGAGTGGGATCTTTCTTCCGGAACAACAGTTAAGATCAGAACTGCAGATAGCTACGAGGATATACCCGGTGCAGTAATAAATAGTTCTGATGGGGGCGGAAGCACAAATAGTTTTGTTAGTGATGCTCCTAACGTACTTAGCCTCACTTTAGACGTGGGTTACGTTATAATGCAAACTGATGGTACAGATTATGTTTATCCGATATATGGTTCTGCAAGCACAGGTTCCCATGATTATGATTTCTTTAAGGCTAAACTCGTACCCAAATCCGACATTGTTGTGTATCTCAAACCAGAGGTTGCTGACTATGATCTCTACATATATTCTCCCCTAGGAGATCTCTACGCGGAATCTAGGCTTGGGGGAGATTCCGTCGATACTGTTATTATTCCAAAAACAGTTTTGGAGTCCTGGAATAATACCATAATCATTGGTGTTCAGCACTTTGCTGGTAATGGTATTTATGTAGTAACTTTTGGGTATTTGTCGGAGGAACGGCCAATATATCATCCGCCAGTCGCCATGCAAGGAGATATCACTGGTGATGGATCGATAGGTCCTCACTACAACAATCCAAGCTCTCCAGCATGGAGGGAAATACTTGTAGAACTCACCGCGGGAACACAATATCGATTCACCCTTAGTTGGGTAGGAGATGCAGATCTCGATTTGTATCTATATTCTCCTGGAAAAGCACCTAGTCAAGATGGTACTGGTAATGATTTCATTAAGAGCTCAGCCAGCATTAATAATCCCGAGGAGATCATATATACGCCAATGACTTCTGGTGTCTGGGTGCTTGGTATTGATATGTATTCCCAGCAAGGTACAGCAAACTTCATTTTGACTGTCGAGATCCTCTCTGGCTCCTCAGAAACTAACAACAATGTTTACGTTCCCCCTGTCATAATAAACGGTACCATAGAAGGTAGCACCTCCGGACCTCATATCAACGATCCTGATTCCCCATCCTGGATAGAGTATCAGGTTTCTTTGGAGGAGGGAGTGACGTATGTTTTTAAACTTTGTTGGGATTCTCGTGCTGATCTTGATCTATATCTTTATGCACCGGGTACTGCTCCCTCCCGAGATGGGGCGGGAGACGATTATGTTGCCGCTAGTAATTCAGCTTTCCAAAGGCCAGAAGTAATAGTATACACGCCTAATGCCTCTGGTACCTGGGTTATTGGTGTGGATCACTATAGTCTAGATGATTCAACTGATTTTGTTCTGGAGATAAGTATCCAGCAGAATAATTCTAATATCTCTAATATAATCACTGGTAGTGTTAGTGCAGATGGCATAGGATCTCACTACAATGATTACAATTCTCCGGCTTGGTCTGAACATCAGATATATCTTGAAGCTGGCAAGAAATATAGGGTTGTTCTAGACTGGGATTCTTTCGCAGATCTTGATCTATATCTTTATGCACCAGGTACCGCCCCATCCCAAGATGGGACGGGAGATGATTACTATGAACGCTCATTCACATCGAAGATGCCTGAAGTAATAGAGTTTGCTGCCGATGTATCTGGGTATTGGGTGGTAGCTGTAGATAAGTATAGTGGTGAGGGACTAACGAGGTACAAGATAACCATAGACGAAATACCACTTAATAGCACTGGGATTGTCAAGTTTGTTGGTGAGGTTAGGGGGATAGGCACATCTGGCCCCCACTATGGTGAGCCCTCAGCGTGGTCTGAGCATAGGGTATATTTGGTGGGAGGCCAAAGATATAGAATAACATTATCTTGGAATGGCAGTTCGGATCTCGATTTATATGTATATGCTCCGAACTCGTCTCCGCTTGTTGATGGTACTGGTGGCGACTATGTTGTTAGGGCCTACTCCACCGCGAAGCCAGAAATTGTAGAATTCATTGCTAATGTCTCTGGAGTATGGATCGTGGCGGTGGATCACTATTCTAAGAGCGGATCTGCGTCATATGAGATCAGAGTGGAGACTATCGGGGATATCTATAGGTCAGTTGTTTCTGGGTCAACAGTCGGATTACCCAAGACGAACTATGATGCTGCTGTTGATTCCGATTTAGACGGTATACCCGATAATATTGAAGAAGTAATCCCTCTGATGGACGCTAAAAACCCGCTGCTACCTGCTATATACCCACCACTAGTAGCAATATTTGTAGCGGCTCTGATAATGAGAAAGACAAATAGAAGAGCCCAAAGGTCGAAGTAACATTTTTATCTTTTATACATTATTTGAGATGGAACTTATTCAGTGTTGTTTTAGTTTAAAATTCCTTCTCGCTTTAGGTATCCTTCATTCTGTCTACGAATCTTCTTGCTTGCTCTATAGCCTCCTTCATTTCTTCCTCCTCAAAAAAATACGTAGGTGTCGTAATCTGCACTTTCTCCAATTTCCTTCAATTTTCGATATATTCGAGCATACTCCCTCTCGATTTCTCCAGTCCTAACAAAGTAGTATCCAAATAGAGATAGTGCCGTTGAGTGTCTCCGTGTTCTCACCCCTTTGGTTAACAGAACTGCTAGGGCAGCATAGAAAATAGCATAGTATGCCCGATTTATTGCATCTTCTAGGTACCCATCATCAAGCATTCTTATGGCAACTTGCAGCCTTCGTTGAGCCTTTTCAATTAGGAGCCTTACTTCATCCTCCCACATTCCCATAGTATCTTCCCTTCCCTAAGCACATTCTGGATAAACCAATCCCCAAATTTTAGTCTCTCGGGCTTCACATACACTATTGATATAGGAACGAAATACTTTAAAAACAACTCATCAGCAATCTCACCAAAGAAACTTTTGGCCTCCTTTATATCTGTTGAGACAACCATAATATCAATATCACTATCAACATCAAAATCGTTCCGAGCTACGGAACCAAACAGAATAACCTTAACTGTACTAGGAGGGGCTTTCCTGCAAGCGTCAGTAAGTTCCGCTAGGATCCTCCTGATAACTTTTCTTGTCAACATGCATAGGACACCCAGAAAGTAGTGGTCTAACTTTCTTGAAAACGGATTTCTTCTCCAAAAAATATAAACGGTTTTTTCTCTTGCTTTAAAGGAACACATTTATCAGAGGCGCGCTTGAAGGAAAAACTTTAAATTTGATTTTTTATATAGACTATTGGGAATTTTGTGGTGTATTTATATGCGTGGTAAATACATCACAGTGACCAGTCTTCTATTAGTACTTATTCTCACTATAGCGGTGTTCTCAGTAATACCGACACCACACCGAGGCAGTAAGAAGTACTTAGAGAAACATAATTTTCCATTCAAAATTGAGAGCCGAGGAGAATCAGCATTTCGGAAAGTAGAGCCAACTAAGTTTAGAACATTAGCGACCAGTGACTATAAAACCTACGATGAGCAGGGCGTCTATGAGCTCGAGTGGTCTGTTGCTCCTGGAGGAATTCTCAAAGCAATAGTAAAGGCGGAGTTTAGCTCAGGTTTGGGTTATGTCTCTATAGAAGGCAATAAGATAAGAGCCTATAATGGAAGCTCACTAACATCTTTGGCTTGGGAAAGAGTTGATGAGGAGGCCATATATTTGATATCCAGCGATACAGATGGTGACGGATACACGGAGATTGGTGTTCTTGCTAGAGATAGGGCGTATGTATTGGATGATGGAGGAACATACATGGGCCCCGCAACACCAACACTAAGCTCGCAAGTTCTCGGCAGTGCTCTTGGTGGTGCGTCGATCAACGGAAAATTTGTTGTAGTTACATCAACGGGACAAGTAATCATATGGGATAGCAAGACGGATCCTACCATACAGCAAATAGGAGCTGTCTCCAAGGTAGCATTTGCTGCAGACTACATATTTGTTGCTAGTGGAAATGTCCTCAAGGTTTATGATTTATCATTGGCGCTGGTGGCTGAAACCTCATTTGCAGATAACATCGCTAGTATCGATGCTAGGGCTTTCTCCAGCACATACGTTGCTGTTGCTGCCGGGCGAGAAGTAACATTACTAAGCTTTGATGGCTCATCTTTCCTTAGTTATTGGTCTAGCTATCTCCCCAAGTCACCAAAATTTGTTAAGCTGATGGAAAATGCTAACAGTATCAATGTTTATGTTGCTCTTACCGATGAGATCATAAGAATCATCTATGGTTTCGAGGTGAACTCCGTTAATGTGCCTGCTTCGATAGATGGGATGCTCGTAGATGATGCTAATGGCCAAACTCCCGAAGAGATAATAGTCTATTCGAGATCTGGCAATGTCTACGTATATACCTATGATCTAATTCTATCCAAAACCGCAAGCGTCGGCGAGGGTCTGAGATATGTCATTGTTGATGGGGCATCCCTAAGAATAATAATGGCCAAGGATTTCGAGGTCGTTGTTGGGAGTATTATTCTGGGCGAGACGAATATCAGTATTGATAATAGGAGGCTCACTGGAAATCAGTTCTATGCTTCGCTTATCTACAGCGATACTAACGGTGTGAAGAAAATAGTTGCTGGAGGCTCCGATGGGAAATTATACTTCTTATCAATGGATGGGAATGTTCTACGCAACATAGACCTTGGCGGAAACATAACGCAGATTCTCCTCTTTAGGCAAGACGCCACCAAAACATGGTTTGCTGTTAATAATGGTAGCCTAGTTTTTGTGAGTGATTCCGCTGACATTGTTCGAAGTATTGGTGATGGAACCACGAGAATCGAGATTGGAGTAGGAACATTCAAGGGAGCTGAGGGCGTAATAGTCCTACTGGGAACATCTCTCTATTATGTTGCTGGGCCGGAAGCCCCAACATCAGAATCAATAAGTGACTTGACATACAAGGATTTTGTCATAGCCAATCTTGATGGTGCGGGCGACGATGATGTTGTTGGTGTTGACGACCTAGGAAAGCAGCTAGTGGTTATAAGGGCTGAGTATGTCAGTGGATCCTATGTTTGGAGTGATACCACAACTGTTTCGGTACTATACAACATACTTGATGTTGTTACTCTTGAAGGGGCTACTGGTGATAAGGTAGGTATGCTCATGCTGAACGGTACATACTATGTTGTTGGCGTCTTCGATGGTACAAATGTTATCTATAGTCAACTAGACTTTAGGAATGTCGACGGAAATGCGTTGCTTGGGGCCATGGATTATAATGGTGATAATGCCGATGAACTTAGCGTTGTTGAGGTATATAATACGTATTCTAAGCTGATAGTTTATGAGCAGGATCTCACGAGTATGGCGCAGTATGACTTCTCTGGCATTGTTAAGAAAATATTCTATGTAGACATAGATCATGATACTCCTGACGAGATAGTAGCTAATCTCGATGTTGATTCAAAATACATTATTAGAATCCTAGACAATAACTTCACGGTACTTTATGAGGGCACCATAGCGGGAACAATATACTCCGTGGCGGAGCTCGATATTGATAATGATAGGGTAGCAGAATTAGTTCTGAGCATGAGTGGGCTACAGTATCTAAATAGGAGAACGGTCTACATCCAGTTGATATCGCCGGAGGTTCCTGAGGGAATCTACGGTATAATCGATTGGAGAAGCTATGTTGTTGTGAAGTGGAAAGTTTATAGTGAGGACCCAATATCAGCAGTATCAATATTGGTGGACTCAAAAACAATAGCCACACTGACGAGTGATGTGAATCAATACAACATAACGTTCTCCTCGGAGGGCAGATACACTATCGCCGTTAAGGTAACGACAGCCAGTGGGCTCTCATGTAGTGTAGCGTTCTGGTACGAATATAACGCTAGCGCAAGGAATATGCCCGTGGAAGTACGCATTCTGACACCAAACCCAGATCAGGAGCTCCAAGGACCAGTAATGATATCTGGTACGGCGAAAGGCCTAAGCACGATTAATGTATCCATAAAAATCGACGATAATGATACTGAGATTCGCGCAAATGTTAAGCCCATTGGGATAGGAAAATGGTATTGGTGGGTCGAGTGGGATCCGTTTGGATTGGTAGGCACACACACAATAACAGCAATAGCGACCAATGGTACGCACTACGCAATAGCTTCGATAAGAGTTAGGATAATTAAGCCTGATATCTATGTTTGGGCCGATTTGGATGGTAATCCGGACCCAGCAATAATAGGCACATTCCTACCCAATGTCAGTGTGCCCAATACATTATATGTAAGGGTTGCTTGGCCAGCAAGCTCGATCAAGGGAGTAAAATTCATCTATAATGGGATAGAGAAGGCAGCAACGTACGATTCTAAGCGTAATGCTTGGTATACAACCTTGGATATGGGGATGTTCCAGACAGATACCTTTGTTAGCGTTGTTGTCGTGGGGACAAACGGAAATACTATGCGGACAAGTGTTCGGATAGAGGTAATGGAGCTACCACTATGGATACTCGAATTGGTTGAGAGGTACACTAAGGGTATCATACAGTTTAGCTGGGATCCAACAGAGAAAGCATATAAGGCTCAGACTGATGTTATTAGCCTATTAGACTTTCTGAGGGCTACGGGCATCCTAAGCAAGTTGGGTATCAACTTCACCATACCGAAGGAAATACCCGTCTTTGGAGAGAAAATGACTCTTCTAAACCTAGGTGTTATCATAGGATTTAAGCTCTACATCACAAAATATATTTCGATGTGGGCCAAGGCACAGCTATCTGGACAGATCCTGGACAAAGGAATAACCGTAGGGCTGTATGTTGATGGGCTATTCAGCAATGAGCTAGAACTAGTAAAACTCATGATCGATGCCGTATTTGGAGTCACGAACCTCGCAACATTCACCTATAGACACATAATACCCTTCGAGGTCGCTGGGATACCAATAGATGTAAGGCTAGGAATAACATTCTCTATAGATGCTTTTGTGCACGGGGGCGCTACTATTGATGGTAATTGGAGTGTTGAGAGCTTTTTAGTTGACTTTAACCCCGTGGTGAAGGCTGGGGCATGGGCATACGTTGATGTTGCGTTGGGTCTTGTTAGTGTTGGAGTCATAGCATCCCCAACAGTCGATATACATGGAATATACAAGTACTATGACGATGAGAGTATGTGGAAGGTATCCGCAGCTCTTGTTGTCCCATACAAAGTAGTATTATCCCTATTCTTTGACGCCATAAAAACGAATGTACTGAGCGGCACATTGGGGCCATGGACATGGGAGAAGACAAGTGATAATTGGAGAGTGCCCGGCGACACATCCGATTCTGTGGTAATAAACATGGAGCCCTTCACAAAGACAACACTGCTACAGCATGCTGATATAAAGTCTGATGGAGACCAGACATTGGTGGTATGGGTACATGGTGAAGAGCTCGCATATGCTGTGTATAATGGTTATGATTGGTCTGATGTTGACCTGATTACCTATGATGGTTACCCCAAGAGCAACCCAACCATTGTGCCTATGAATGGAAAGTGGATGGTTATTTGGACACAGACCAATTATTCAGGAGACCTATCATCCTTGAGGCTATATTACTCTATACTCGACAACAATGGTTGGACAGTGCCTGCTAGGGTGACTGGTAGTAACTTGCCAGAAGGCTATCCGAAAGCAGTTTATCTCGATGGTAAGGTATACTTGGTGTACTTAGTTGACAGTGATGGCGATCTAGACACAAAGGATTGGACATTGTGGTACACAGTATTTGATGGTAGGTCCTGGAGTGAGCCTAAGAAGGTTACAGATATAGCACCAGTGGTATCGCCAGATATCACTGTGTACGATAATAATGTCTACATCACATTTGTTACCGATGAAGATGACTTTACCACCCCTGAGGGACAAAAACTGTATCTAGCTAGTATTGATGGCGACTTGGTCTCCATCGCATCAGATACGCTCATCTCATCCCCAGCAATATCTGTTTATGGTGAAGCTCTGAAGATTGCATGGGTCGAGGCTACTGATAGTTCTGAAGGCGCAGCTACTTATACGCTTAAGGTCGCAACTGTTGTTGATTCGAATATTATTGATACTTCAGTAGTAGCTACGGGAGCGTATAAAATAGCTGATCCAGAGTTCGTTGTTAAAGATAATGAGTTGAGGCTCTTCTGGATAGCGACCGAGAAGGGTGCTGATGGGGACATTATGAGCGCTGTTTATCGATCTGGAGAATGGCAGATCGATCTGGAGCAGAACGATGATATCGCGTTGTGGTCGCAGGAGTATACAGTTGCTGGCACTTGGATGGGTGTGCTTAGTGAGCCATATACAATCGGTGTGCACATAGTTTCGGCGGATCGGCAGTGGTTCTTGGTTTCCGATGAGGTGCCCACACAAGGAACTCCCGAGAAATACACCGAGCCGAGCGTCTCCAATACCTACACCCTTGCCGATACCGTCATGTATATCGCGCTGGGTGTGCCCTTCGGAGTAATAATTGGTCTGTTAGGGGCATTATTTACTTTATCTCGGAGAAGAAGCTTTATCATTGCTCAATAACTATTTCTTCATTTTTTCTTTCTTTGCTACAACTTCGCTAATGGTTAGAAAAAATCATGTTTTTATGTCTGCTTAGTCTAATCAGCAATAAAAATAGGGAGGTAAAACTTTATAAGCTAAATTTTATATTGGATTTTCAATAAAAATTTGAAAATTTAGGGTGATAATATGAAAAAATTCTTAGCAATATCACTTTTTCTCTTATTGTTTATGTCAACACTAGCACCCTTCTTCACAACCAAAGCGCAGACAACAACCAAGGTAATAACAATAACTCCCGTTGTTGTAAAGTCTCAGAAAAGCGTTGAGCACCACTACGTATACATCAATAAGGAGAACAGCTACGCGGGACTAGAGAGCTGGATCACAACACTAAAGTACTACGATAAGGACATGGATAAAATAGAGGATCTACTGGAACAAAAAATTGCTAACACCAATAAGGATGTCGAAGTCGTCGTAATAGCAACGCGCGACCTGGACTCTGCGATAGAAACATTTGAGTCCCTCGGAGGGAAAGTACTAAGTATCTATAAGTCCCTCAACGGCTTCAGAGGATTCATACCAGCATCAGCAGTAATGAGCCTTGCGAGCTCATCAGAGATAGGATGGATAGAAAGTTTCCACAAGGACTATGTGCCTTTCCTAAGAGTATCGATACCACAGCTAAGAGTAGGAACACTTGAATCCAAAGCTGTGCCCCCAAGCCAATACCCTGAGATTGAGTGGACACCATGGAAGAAGGGAATACATGGCGATCCCCAAACTGCAATAGCCGTTGTTGATACTGGGTTGGATGATTCACACCCAGAATTAGGTCCATACGGAGGACCAAGTAGTGGATCTTGGCAAAACTACCAAACTTTAACTGGCTCAGTCTCTGGTACTGGTAGCTCAGGAACTCACTACAATTATCCAGATTCAAGCGCATGGTCTGAGCACTCTGTCTATCTTGAAGAAGGAGTAAAGTACTTTTTTGAGCTGAATTGGGATACAAATGCCGACTTGGATCTCTACATATATAAGCCTGAAACAGCTCCTTCCCAAGACGGCTCTGGAAGCGACTATGTGGCGAGAGCATACACTACCAATAAGCCCGAGACCCTAACAATAACAGCAGATGTTAGTGGTTATTGGGTAATAGCTGTGGATCACTACTCAGCATCAACATCCACAACAAATTACCAGGTTGTCATCAAGAAATATGTTGAGGGATCATCTGGAAACATCGATTGGAGTGCTAAGATAATCTACTGGAAAGATTTCACTCCCGATGGAAGATCCGAACCTGCTGATGGAGCAGGCCACGGCTCACATTGTGCTGGTATCGCGGCGGGCTCTGGGTGGGCTTCAGATCCATATGGAGCCTACGCACATAGAGGCGTAGCTCCAAACGTCAAGCTCGTAGGTTTAGCGATATTCAAGATGGATGGCAACTTCGATGCCGATATTATAGCTGTTATTGATTGGCTTATTCAGAACGCTCGAACATACCACATCGTTGTGTCCTCAAACTCTTGGGGTGGCGGAGATAGTGCTTCGCTGAACGAAGCTATGAACAGGCTTGTTCAGAGCGGAGTGGTTACAGTTGTTGCGGCTGGAAACAGCGGGTATGGTGCGAATATTGGTAGTCCTGGAAGCGCGGAGCTGGTCATAACCGTGGGTGCTATTAACGACCTGAACGAGATGGCTGAGTATTCTACGAGCGGAGATACGTCTACTGGTAATACCATTAAGCCCGATGTTACTGCGAATGGTGGTAGTGGGTGGAACACTAATCATGCTGCTAACAATGATGATGAGGATGGCAATGGGTACATAGGTAAGATTGGTAGTGTTGATAGTAACGATGCTAATAATGCTGCTGGGCAAAACAACTATGTTGATTGGCCTGGAACATCGATGGCAACGCCCCACGTATCGGGATTAGCAGCGCTAATAATAGATGCCATGGGTGGATGGGATTCTTGGGACTATTCGCTCGAGAAAGCGTTGCTCGTAAAGATGATAATCCTCATGACTGCCGTTGAGTTTACTAGAGCTGAGAACCCAAGTAAGGTTCCAGCACCACCACTAAATAGGGGCGGTAAAGATAGGGTCGAGGGATATGGAAGGATAAACGCTGACGCAGCGATAATGGCTGTTCTAAACCAGTTGCAGGTTGGACAAACATACTCATACTTCTTGGGCTCCCATGATGCTAATGCGCAGTGGTATGCTCCTAGGGCCTGGGCAGGATGGATTTACCTTGAGGCCAACGAAGAATACACATTTACTTTGGATGTTCCTGATGACGCTGACTTCGACCTATACATCTACCGTGGATACCCAGACCAATACGGAGAACCAGTAATTGTTGCCAGTGGAACAAACGCTACGCTTGGAGGAGATGAAGTGGTTACATTTACGCCCTCAGAGTCTGGTAAGTACTATGTTGTTGTTAAGTGGATCGATAGGAGTGCTGATGGGGTATCAGATACGCAGAACGCGGGACAATTCACGTTGGCAATTCAGCAGGCAAGCCAACAACCTCCAAGTCCTCCTCCAAGCAACGAGTCTGAGGTGTATACACCGCCAACAACGATTACTGGTAGTGTCAGTGGTGATGGACGCACAGGGGCACACTACAATAATCCTAGTAGCCCAGCTTGGGCTGAATTTAAAGTTTACCTTGAGAATGGCGTTAAATATAGATTCACTCTAAACTGGGATTCGTCAAGCGATCTAGATATGTATCTGTACAAACCAAATACTGCTCCATCGCAAGATGGTTCTGGAAATGACTATGTGGTGAGAGCCTACACTACGAATAAACCAGAGGTATTTGAAGTAACAGCGGATATTACTGGTGATTGGGTTGTAGCTGTGGATCACTATAGTGGTTCTGGATCAGCGAACTTTGAGATAAATGTTGAGGTATTATCTGGAGGAGAGCAGGGGGGAGAATTTCCAATAGTGCTTAATGGACATGTCGAGGGAGATGAATCATACGGCCCGCACTACAGCAATCCATCGTCACCAGCATGGAAGACTCATGTTGTTACTCTTACTGCTGGAAATACGTATAGAATAACTCTGGATTGGGATTCATCAAGTGATCTTGATCTTTATGTGTATAAGCCTGGTACTAGTGGGTCTAACTATTATAAGAGGGCGTACACGACGAACAAGCCGGAGGTATTAGAGTTCACTGCAGATGTTAGTGGCGATTGGATAATAGCTGTGGATCACTATAGTCCGTACGGAGGTGCCAATTATCAGATAACGATAGAGCTTATTAATGAGGGTAGCTCAGGAGAGAATGAGGGTCCAATAACAATAACGGGGAATGTTGAGGGAGATGGATCGTATGGTCCACATTATAATGAACCAAGTTCCCCTGCATGGAAGACCCATACAGTTCAATTTCAAGCTGGTGTTAGGTACAGAATCACGCTTTCCTGGGACACGTCTGCGGATCTTGATCTTTATGTGTATAAGCCTGGTACTAGTGGGTCTAACTATTATAAGAGGGCGTACACGACGAACAAGCCGGAGGTATTAGAGTTCACTGCAGATGTTAGTGGCGATTGGATAATAGCTGTGGATTATTATAGTCGCTATGGAAGTGCTAATTATGAGATTAGGATTGAGGTTATATCTACGAGTAATATAGCTCCAATAACCACCGGCTCTGGTAAAAGTTCTGTGCCCACAGCTGATAGTGATTTGGATGGAGTTCCAGATTCCATAGAGGACGCTATTCCGCTGATGGATAAGAGGAACGCGTTGGTACCGGCTATATATCCGCCTATAATTGTTTTGATTGCGGCAATATTCCTCGCGTTTAGGAGGTGGAAAAAAGAGGCTAGTGCCTAATACTTTTATTTTTTCTTTTTTTCTAAACAAATAATAGGCGGATATTTTCTGCTCTCACATTAGGCTTCTATGGGTGTGAAGTTTGAGGAGAATTCTACTATTAGTCTTGATAGTAATGTTATTAAGTGCGGCTTATTTTTCTCCTGTGGTCAAGTTCCAAGGTAGTGATTCCTCCCCTACTGTGCTTTGGGAGTATGGTTTTCATGGATTACCAAAAACGGATATAGTCTATATTTCTAATGGTGTTTTTAGTGTTGGCACAGATCTCGGCGTTGTGTTTCTCGATGAGAACAATGTGCGTTCCGTTGCATATGTTGGTGATGTAGTTGCTGGGCCTATAGCTATTGGAGACGTTGTATATGTATCTACGTCCTCTATGGTATTTGGTGTCGGGTTGGATGGTTCCATTATAGAAAGCATTAATATTTCTGGTGTTAAGGGGTTATACTCGTGGAATAACTACTTAGTGATAAATAGTGTTGATTACCAAAGTACTTTGATTGTTTATGGAGCTGACCTTGAACTACTAACTGGTATTATTGTTGATTATGCATGCGAAGGTAATATCGACGGCGAAGGTACTGAGGATCTGGTAGTATGCTCGATCTTGGGGCAGATAGTTGTTTATTCATGGTTGGGAGATGTGTTGCTAAGAGAAAACCTGTCCCTAGACGAGGAGATATCGGAGTATGTTTCGGGAATGGTAGTAGGAGATGTTGCACTTGGTGGCTATGATGAGATTATCCTTGGAACAAAATCAAGATATGATCAAAACTTCGGAAGGATATTTGTGGTGAATGAGAGTGGCGTCTTCTACACGAATGTGAGTCGTGGCGTTGAGTTAATCTATCTATATGATTTTGATGGTGATGGATTCCTCGATATTCTAGTTGGTACGGATTTATGGTATGCCGTTCTGGGAGCGGAGGATTTCACAACTATGTATAATGTATCAACAGCTGAGTTTGAGGAGGGATTCAGAAGACCTATCACTATCAGGGATGTGGATGCTGATGGGGTCTCTGAAGTGGTTTATCTTGGGGGGAAGGGGTCTCTAGTTATTGGGAATATAAGTGCTGTTGAGAAAATAGTCAATGTTCCAAATGAGCCCTTCACAACATTCGCTTTCGGGAATAACGTAGCGTTGATCTTGAGTGTGAGTGGTAATGTATATGTGCTCACTGAGGATCTCGATGTGGAATATAGGTACTATCTGATTCCATCCAGATCATCTATTAGTCCCATAGCTTTTAGTGATGGTTCCCTAGTAGTTCCTCTTGCAAACAACAAGCTTCTTATTGGAAACCAACAAGGAGAAGTAAGCATATGTAATGTGGAAGGCCTAGAAAATGTTATTTATGGAGATATCGATGGAGACTCAGAAAACGAGGCAATACTTATTATAACATCCAATGGAACAACAAGGATATACATTCTGGATATGTGGAATGATACGCTTAAGCCGTACGCAAACATCAAAGCATTAGCCTATCAAGCTGCTGTGGCCGACTTCAATTATGATGATAAGGACGAAGTTATTTTGAGTTCCCAAAACGCGGTTTATATTGTCAACTCAACAGGTGCTATTAGGATAAACTTTACTGAGGAGCTTCTTCCATTCCCACCAGTAATATACGATGTTGATAACGATCTTTATCTGGATATCGTGGTTGCTGATGTTGAGGGTGCTATATACGCTATAAATAGAAGCCTCTATCCGAGAAAAATGTTTTCGCTAGGATTCATACCGAGCTCTCCATTGGTTGTTGGAGATGTAAATATGGATAGGGGAGCTGATTACTTGATGTTTTATGGGGGATCCCTATACTGTGTTGATTCCTCTGGCAGAACAAAATTTGCCATATCAAAAGCGGGGATAGCTATGCATCCCTACCCAAAGCTAACAGACTATGATGCTGATGGATATCTAGATGTTGCTGTATTGGTGGGCCATAGGATACTCATATATGACCACCGGGGGTCTCAAGTTCAAGAGTATAGCTTTGAGGGCAATATACTTGACTTTCAGATGGTAGACCTCAACTATGATTGGTCTGAAGATCTGGTTATTGCTACTGATGAGAAACTCATAGGTATAAATATGCTTACCTACGAAACTCTTTTCGCAATTAATTCAAAGTATATTCAAAATAGAGCGGTGATTCTGATAGGGGATATGGATAGGGATAGCAAAACGGAAATTGTGGTTGTCTCATCCGGAATAATATATTTAGAGCTCACAGCAAAAGTAAATGGGGCCGCTAATGGAGCGTATGTCAATAAGCTCTCAAACCTCAACACAATGGACTACGATAGGGACTCTGATCTCCTAAATGAGTATCAGGAACAAGTAATCTATCATACGAACCCGTATCTAAAGGACACTGACGGTGATGGCTTCGACGACTATGAAGAAATAAAGAATGGTTGGAGCCCATGTAATCCCAATAGTCCCAGGAGAGTACCCATCTTCTGGATTTCATTAATACTCTCAATAGTAGTACTGATCATAATAATCATAATCCACCGAAGTAGGATCAGACGCGTAGAGAAGAAACAAGCCTAGGAGATACCCAGAAGTATATGTTTCAGCAGCGCTGAGAAGCTTTCTTCTTCTATTCATTTTCTAAGAATATAGAACTTCAGCAATTGTCTGTCACCTATGATACCTTGTTTAAGCTTCCTAATGTATTTTGTTTCTTATCCTTATAGCTAGTTTGTATCCTGGCCGATAGTAGATTCGATCGACACAGAGCTATATCTATATGGTAGGCTAAATGAACAACTATATTTGAAGAACTCCGCTGATTTCTCAGAAAATCACTACTTTGTATGGTAGCAATACGCGATTATCAAGCTGTTAGTGTTGATAACAAAGATAGGAGATAGATTGCTATGGAAGCTAGTATTAGCTTGGTAGGTGACTCAATATTGTTCTCAAGGATTTTAATTGTATGGTGTTTAGGGCTTAGCAATCAAGCAGTAAGATTTATAAATAAAAATAAGGAGGTTATATTGTGTATCACATCTTCGCTTAGACTTTCAGAGACCCGACCACCGATGAGGAAACCCCCATTATCTGGGGAGAGGAATGGATTTCGCTATTTTCCTTCCTCTAGTGGGAAGAAAATTTTAAGGTTTACTTGAGATTATGGATTTATGAAAGGGTGCGTAATTTGAGAAAATCTCAAGCCCTTCCTATAGTTTTTATATTACTAGTATCGTCGTTTTCGGTGGTATTTTGGTTAAGCCAGTCAATAGTCGAGAAAAAAATCGTTGAGATAACATTGGGAGGAACAACAATAAGGTACGAAGTCATAAATAATAGAGTTGTATCTAGAAGCGTGATTCGTGGGGAAAACAAGGCACAAATTCACGGTAATAATCTATTAGTTGCTGAGTGGGTTCGATCCGAAGAGCCTATAAATGGAACAGTCTACACATTTGGTAGCAAAAGAAAGAAATCGGGAGTGTTATCGATCATGGGTACTGAGTATATCCTAATGGCGGAAGACTTTGAGGGCGAGGATCATACTGTACCTGGCATGTATTGGGAGAGCGAAGACAATAATTTTGATTCTGGTAGATTTTCATGGACTGATGTTCATAAGGATTATGGTTTTAGAGCATATTCTGGTAATTGGAGTATGTGGTGCAATGGCTGGATATACAATGAGTCTATTACTGGGATCGTCTCTGGTGATGGTACAACCAGTAATTATGATTATAATGACACGACATCACCCTCCTGGTTTGAGCTTGGTGTTTACCTTCTCAGTGGTGAGACATATTCATATACAATGACATTTAATAGCTCGGAAGATCTGGATGTTATAGTGTATGATCCCAATGGCACTTGGAGAGATGATGCTTCATCTTATAGTGGGGGTCCTTCAGAACCCGAATCAAAAACATTCACAGCCGACATCACTGGTTGGTGGATTTTTATAATTGATGATTGGCAGGATACAGCTGGTGCGGTATCTGAGTTTACATTGACATTTACTAGTGGCCCCGTATGGATGAATATATATAAGGATTCATATCCGAGATATGCTCCAGATATGGATGCTCTTGCATACTACTATGAATGGTTTGATGTTTCAAAATATGATGTTGCGATATTGGAATTCTATACTTGGTATGAAACTGTTGAGGGGTACGACTTTTTTGAGCCTGGATTCTATGTGAATAAGAGCGGAACTTTAGTCAGGTATGTTGCGAGTTATGATGGTAGTTCTGGTGGTTGGGTGAAGAAGGGGCTTCTCCTACCAGATGAGGCGTATTCATATCCAATAACACCTCTATTTAGCTTCATAAGTACTCCCGTTGTGGAGGTCGAGGGAGCGTATGTTGATGATATAGCACTTATAACCGCGGATATAACCCTAGATGACTATTATGTAACTGTTAATCCTGCTCATCCAGGAGATACGGTGGTTTTCAAGTTTATTGTTGATAATCCCCTCGATTGGGTTCTTCCTAATGTTAATATGTCTGTTTATCTTAGACCTGCTGGATGGAGTAATCCATGGAAAATATATAATCTCACGGATGACCTGTTGCCTGGACAACACGAATATAATTTAACAATACCAGTCTCGGATCTTGACTCAGCACCGCTTGGGTATTATGATGTTAGGTATGTTGTTTGGGGAGGGGAGCCACTAAGCTCTAGGATATGGGATGAAAGTGGATGGTTGAGTAGTTATTGGCAGGTCAAGCATTATACGGATCTTAATTTCTTAAGTTCTCAGTACTCTGGTCGCTATGGTGACACAATAACTATAACCGCTCACATAGAGGACTCCAACACGAACTCTCCTCTAGAAGGCAAGGATGTAACGCTCTACTATTATGATGGGCACTCATGGGTTTCCTTAGGAACATCCACAAGCAACTCAAGTGGCGATGTAGAGTGGACAATAACTCTAACAATGGATGCTGGAACATACGACCTAAAGATAGAATTTAAGGGGGATGATGAATATGAACCTAGCTCAGCTACATTGAGCGATGGTTTAGTTGTTGATCCAGAGATAACTCAGATAAGCTTTGACCAGCAAGGATATACGGTTCAATATAGTGATACTATAACGATAAGTTGTGTTTTGACGGATGATGAGGGAAATCCGTTGGTTTCGAAATTAGTGTATTTTTATTATAGTACTGATGGTTCTACGTGGACGTATTGGTTCTCAGCATATACTGACACCAGTGGAAGAGCTAGTAAGAGTGTCGCTGTGACTCTAGACCCCGATAATTATTATATAAAGGCTCAGTTTAATGGGGATAAAAATTATCAGCCAAGCTATGCACAGACAACATTAACTGTGAATCAAGAATCTACTCAGACAACTCTTGATAGTGAAAGTTATGTCGTGGATTATAATGATCTACTAACAATAACGGCTACATTGAAGGATGATGATGGGCAAAATGTTGATGGGAGAACTGTATATTTTGAGTATTACGATGGGTCATCATGGGTAGTTCTGGATAGCGATGTGACTAGCAATGGTGTAGCATCAATATCGATAAATGCTGATCTTACTCCCGGAGGCTACACCATACGGGCGATATTCTATGGAGATAAACAATATATTTCGTCTTATGACACGGCAACCTTGACGGTTAATAAGGAGACAACAAGTCTAACTAACCCATCAATATCGGGGCATTATTTGGATTATGTAACAATTACTACTACCCTAACTGAAGATGGTAATCCATTAGGGGGGTACACAATTTATTTCTATGTGGACAATAACCTAGTCGGTTCCAACACTACTGAGAAAGATGGTACTGCGAAATTTAGATACCTCCTCGATCTAATTCCAGGAACGCATTCAGTAAGAGTTGAGTTTCCAGGGAATACCTACTATGAGTCATCCTCATGCCAAGGATCATTAGATGTATATAAGGAGATAACAGTTCTTTCGGATCCCAGCACATCTGGTGTTTATTCCGATAAAGCAACAATAGGTTCTACACTCACAGATGATGAGGGCAACCCAATAGAATCAAAGCTTCTCACATTCTCAATGTATGTTGGAGGTTCTTGGAGCGATTTAGGATCTAACACAACTGATAAAAGTGGTTATGCGTATGTAGCATTTGTCGTTGAGTGGCCCGCAGGTAGTTATAGTGTGAAGGTTTCTTTTGCTGGGGATACATATTATGAGTCCGTCGAGCAGTCTGGGATACTTACAATCTCTAAGGAAAAAACGGCACTTGATGATCCATCCACGAGTGGTTACTATTCTGATTCCGCGGTTTCAACAACATATCTGACGGATGATGATAAGAGCCCCGTACCCAATGTTTGGGTTGACTTTAAAGTATATTATGATGGGAGTTGGATAAGTTTAGGATCAAACCAAACGGACGATAATGGTATGGTAAGGTTGAAATTCACGGTTGATCTGCCATATGGTGAGTATGATCTAAACGTTAGCTTCTCTGGAAACGAATACTATGAAGGCACATACCGTATCGGAACCTTAACAGTTCTCAAGGAGATAACAGAGCTCTCAAATATATCTGCGAGTGGATATTACTCAGACAGTGTGACATTGGTAACATATTTACTCACCGATGATAAGGAGCCTGTATCGGGAAGAATAGTGGTCTATAGCATATATATAAACGGTTCCTGGTCTACGCTTGGTAACGCTTACACGCAGTCAGACGGAAAAGCAGAGCTCACAGTGGATCTAAACTATACGCCAGATACATACAGCATAGAAGCATCATTTGTAGGGGATAACTACTATGACTCCTGTGAGACCACAGGTCAATTAGTAATATACAAAGAGAAAACTGTTCTATCAGACCCATCAACATCTGGACACTACAGCGATGATATAGTTATAGGTTCGGTTCTAACAGATGACGAGCATGTAGGGATTTCAGATAGAGCCTTAACATTCGAAATCCGCTTAGGTGATAGTTGGCAGACACTTGGAAGCAATACAACAAATTCTAATGGAGAAGCTTCTCTGAGAATATTACTCAGCTATGATCCTGGGACATATGATCTGAAGGTTATGTTTAATGGCGACGAATACTATGAGCCATGCGAAGCCTACGGAACACTTACTGTTAGAAAAGAAATAGCGACTATTTCAGCGTTTGAGTCGAGTGGTAATTATAGTGACACAGTGCTGTTAGTTGCTAAGTTAACAGATGATGATAATACACCGTTAGAAAATCTTGTTGTAGGATTCAATGTTTCGAGTGACAACATAACATGGATATTCATCGGCGAAGCATACACAAATTCCTCTGGATACGCAGAGCTAAGCTATGTTATCGATCTACCATACGGCAACTATACTCTAAAAGCATATTTCGAAGGCAACGATTACTATGAGGCCACATGCGCGTACTCGACACTCATCGTTCTAAGAGAAGAAGTAGTAATTATGCTTGATTCTCAGTCATATACTGTTAATTATTCTGACTCCTTGAAAATCTTGGTAAGAGCGATTGATAACGAAGGAGACCCGATAACCGACACTACTATATGTGTTAATGTATCTGATATTCTGCTTGGTTCGGGGATGACTAATGAGTCAGGATATACGCTAATTGATTCTAAGATTGATTTAGAACCCTCTCAATACACATTGCTTATTTATCATAAAGCCGATGAGTACTATGAGTATGGAGAAGCCCAAGCAGAACTTATTGTTGGTAAGGAGGAGACAATGATAATTGAGGTTTCGGGAATTGGACGATATGGGGATGAAAATGCCGTTATACAAGCGCGTCTAGTTGATAATGAGAATACATCTATTGAGCAGAGAACCATAGAATTCTACTTCTATAACGAATCTGATGAATCCTGGGAGTATTTAGGATGCAACATTACAAATAGTGATGGATACGCTACTATAAAGACAGCTTTGACTCTTCCATTTGGTGAATACGATTTGAATGCTACTTTTAATGGTGATCAGTATTATCAGCCAGCGTCGTCTCTTGGTACACTCTCGGTTGATAAGGAAATAACCATTATTATTGCTCCCAATAGTGTTTCTGGGAAGTATTTATCACAAATAACAATAACAATTCGCCTAGTGGATGATGAGAATGAGACATATCTAGCGAACACTAGTATTGAGTTTGTGTATTGGAATGGAACACAGAATGTTTCTCTCGGATCAAAAATAACGAATTCGAGTGGATACGTGGATATGGTTTTGGATCTCACTGAGATCCCCGGTACATATCATCTATATGCGATATATGGTGGGAACCAATATTATTATGGTGCGGAGAAGGATATATTGGTAATAATAGAGAAGCTTACTCTAAACATATCGAATCCCGCTGGGAGTGGTAATTATTCGGATATGGTAGGGATAGAAATAAGCATATTTGATGAGTATGGAGGATTGTATAATGGATCAGTACTCTTAGAGCTCAATGAAAGTGGAAAATGGGTTATGCTGGCTGAGACAAATTCTGTTAATGGCAGAGCAGTTTTCAACCTGACTATAAATGTCACTCCAGGGGAATATCAGATTCGAGCTAGGGTGCCAGAGAGTGAGATATATCTTGAGTCTTTGTCAAATATCGGGGTTCTGGAGGTTTATAGGGAAGAATCAAAACTTGTTGTTACTTTAAATAGTACATTCGAGTATGGTGATGAACTCATAATACATGTGGTGCTTGAGGATAACGAAGAGATACCAATACAGAATAGGACATTGACTATGATATTTGCTAATGCGACATATAATATCACCACGGGCAGGGATGGAGTTGCAAAACTATCATTGTCTCTTAATTATGACCCATCCAACTACTCACTTAGCATATGTTTCATGGGGGATGAATATTATGTCGAGTCCTCTTACACAACATCCATACGTGTGGTGCAGGAGGAAACATTAATGATTATACAGACAAACGGATCTGTGATAGCTGGCGGAACTATCGAAATTGTAGTTAATCTACTCGATGATGATGGTAATCCCATAGCGAACAAATCGTTGTTAGTATATGTAAATGATTCGTACGATGGTGAGATAATCTGCGATGAATACGGTGTTGCTAAATACACATACACAGCACCAAATATTACTGGTGAAATCACAATACATTTTGCTTTTGAGGGCGATACTTATTATGAAAGCTCAGATGCTCAAGTTGTGATAAGGATAATTCTTCCAAGAATAGAAATACTTACAGATAGGGATTCCTATCAGACAAATTATACGGATGAGCTCACAATATCAATTACACTGCTAAATTATACTGGCGATCCAATACCCAAAATTGAGGTTGTCCTTCTCATCGACATTGATGGAAACTTGACCCAAATTGCCGTAGCAGTTACTGATAATGAAGGAGTGGCAAATATAAGTTGGAAAGTATTATTAGTGCCAGGAATTTATGATGCATACATATATTGCCCTGAACTTAGCGATTACAATGGTTCATCGAAACATATCATTATTATAATAAATAAGGAAACAACAATGCTTCGTGGTGTCTCTGAGACTATAAAAGCCGAATATACTGATTACTATACTGTTGGTGTTTATCTAGCAACGGATGATAATGAACCAATAGCAGGAGAAGAGTTAAATCTGTATTTAGTGATGAGTAATGATACAACACATATAGGATCGGCAATAACTAATGCTGATGGGTACGCTGAGATGACAATTCTTTGTGACTTAATACCTGGAAACTATAGTATACTAATAGTGTTTAATGAGACCAACAATTATTTAGGATCAATAACCACGATAAACCTTGTTGTGGAGAACGAGAAGCTAGAGATACTCAGTTTATCTATATCTCCTGAGAAGATATTTGTCAACAAAGAAGTTACGATAGTGGTCGTGATCGGTGAAAACGATGAGAATATTATATATGTGCAAGATGCAAATGTATCTCTCTATGTGGATGGAGAACTCCTAGCATCACAGAGAACCGGTTCTGATGGAAAAGCCATATTCAAATGGATGCCGAGAAAAGTTGGACAGCACAGATTATCGGTTGTGGTTCAAAAAGAATACTATGAATCAGCGAGTACCACCATTGTGAAGAATGTTTATAGTGCACCAGCACCGATAGGATGCATATTGCTTATAGGATCAATAACTATAGTGGCTTTGGGCATTGTTATCTACATCGTAAAGAGGAAGCGAAGAAGCATCCGCTCTGGATCCATAGAATTATAACCTAGGTGATGATTATATTAGAATTTTATTAAAAAGTGGGTGGTTTCACGCTTCTCAGTAAATGTGTTTTTGTTTTTTCTTGTTTGTATGGGGGCGTGCTGGGCTTTTATTGGAGTTGGGGATGCTAGAGTTTTGGGGGTTGATGCTATCTTTATCTCTGGTTGTTGATCAATCACAAAATTGGTTCTGTGGGCGTCTTTATGGCTTCTAAGCTGGGGCATAAGCCTAATGCTACAGCAAAAAGTCCATATTAGATGCCTTAATAATCTTTTTGCTCCTAGTGCTTCCCGTGGCTAGTGTTGAGGAGTACACGAAGATAATATGTCTCAAATTTTCCTCCAGATTTCAAGAATATGAAAAACAACTCAAGAGTCAATTCCATAAAGCTGTATGTCCTCGAATGGAATGAATTGCAAGAAAGCTTTGGGAGCAAATCCAAAAACACCTAAGAAACCACAATAAAAACTGTTTTGTTCATCTTCGAAATATTTCAGGTACGCCCTAGAGATCCCCTACAATTTATCTATTCAGAGCTTCTACTCTAAGTTTCGATGCCTAAGGCTTCCGCGACTATTTTTGTTATCACATTATATAGCTCTCTGAGTAACTGCCCGGCTTGAGCAACGTTGTCTTTGTGTATTACCAAGCCTAGGTTGGATAGGTAGGCTGTTATCCGCCTAATTTTAGCTCCTATGTATCTGTCCCTATCGAAAATATACATTACACCTACTAATATTATGTAGAGGAGAAAGGAGAGCGCTAGAATTACGATCTCCATGATTACCCCTAGTATGGGGTTCACGACTCTGGGAAGCTTACCGACAAAATCCGTGAGAAAAAGCCAGTAGAAATAGGTTATTATCGGCGTTGCGAACAATGGGAATATTACCGTCAATATAAGCCCCCCTACGATTTCCGCACACAGAACAAAGATAGAGAGCTCTAGGGGCCAACTAATTGTTAGGCTAGCATAGAGGTACATGATGCCCAGCAATATTTCGAGGAAACTCTTAATTATCGCCTTTATCTTCAGTATAATCAGTGTTCTTCTTAGGGCCTCATAGTTGAGCATAAATACTGCCCGTGACCCATATAGTGTGTCAACGAGGCTGTCGAGTACACTCCTTACGCTGTCGCCGGGAGAGATTCTTCTTACGATATCGCCTATCTCAGCTAAGTTGGGTGTTATCAGAAAAATTACCTCTTTTTTACTTTCACCGGCTTTTATAGTACTTCTAATGGTTTTTATAAGCCATGCCAACTCATAGAGTGTCGCTCCACATATAGATGCGTTGCTCAGAAGACGGTGAATTCTTTTTCGAATAATAAAAACAGCTATGCAACATAACAACAATCCAACCGAAAACGTAGCTATAACGCCGATATTACTTAATATTACTAACGGCCTCTCAACATTGATTATCACTAAACTAAGGAAGCAGAGCAGGGAGCACATATATAGGCTAGCCGCAAATCGATGAGCACCAAGTAGATCCGCAATAGACTCTATGTTTTTCTCAACCGAGCATGACGCTAAAAAACCAAGCGAAGAGATTAGCATAACGAATAGAAGGAGGATCGACACTGAGACATATCTGTCATTTGAAATGAAGAATAGCGGATTTAGCCCTAGTTCAAGCATGATGTAAACGCAGATCCCGACAAAAACAATGAAAAGGAGGCCAATCCACGGCATGGTTGCTAGCCCTATATCTCTACCTATATCGTCAACGGATATCACTCCACGCCGGATACTCATAGTATGCCACCAGACAGGCCTAACCACAAGCAGGTTATCGTAAGAATATGTTATAAGCTTTGTCTCCAAAAGTTTTTAGTAATGATTCTTCCTTAAAATTCCTAAAAAGAAAAATCGCTATTTAATGATAATCGGAGAATCTAAATTTCTATCTCATTTGGCTTCTTATCTCTGATGATCACAAAGGGGTAAGTGTTATAAAAACTATATTTCTACCCTTTATATATTAAGTGCCTCAACTACTTTGGGTGGCCTTTATGATTAAGCTTCTTGGGGTTATTAGCCATGCGGGGCTCCCCATAAAAATTAGGTCTTTTATAGAGATACAGAGCGAAGAGCTTGTTGCTAGTCTCATGGAGGCAACAAAGGCTCTATCAGGGGTTCTTGGTAGGGGATCTGTTAGGAAGATCGATTTTGGGGAGGACAAACTCTTAGTAACGGAGTCGGATAAAAAATACACCATTATCGCTTTGGTGGATGTAGCTGAGGACTACGTTGAGGCTTTTCTCAGAGTTCTAGCTGATGATATCGATAGGAGCGATATTCCTGAGTCGCCAGACATAGTTGACAGTACGCTTATCAAGGCTATTTCTAGAATCCTAGACAAATACATTAAGGAGAAAATCGAAATCAGTATGCTAGATCTAATGAAGCAGGTATGGGATCCGATGTCGGAACTGATTAGTAGTTATGAGGGAGGAATCGAATATCTCGAAAAAGCAAGAAAAGACATAAAGGCATCAATCCGAAAACATCATGAGGCATGGAAAAATTTTCTGAGAGTAACAAAGCCAAACTGCAAAATGGCAGTTAGATACATGCTGGATGGTATGTTTAGTCATGCATGTAGATCCTGTATAGATTCAAGAGACCCACTCATGAGGGCCCTATCTCTGAAGGCTGGACTGTTAGTTCACTCAGTTATTGGGATACCAGCCCCACCATTGGAAAGGTTAGAAGAGGTAGCAGATTCTCTTCCTAGCGATGACCCATTTCTGATGCTTGTGAAGCTTTCTGTTAGGTATATTACTAAGGGGATATCAGTCTCGGAGTATTTTGAGGCATATAAAAGGGCGATGGATAGCTTTGACTTTGGGGAGGATCAGAGAAGCCTAATTAATGCAATAGTGCTCTGGGCTGGCTATCTACAATTCTTCCCAGATTTTGCTAAGAAGCTAATGGCATACTTCGAGGGAAAATCCAAATTGATACATGATCTCATTGGGCAATACCTCGTAGAGGCGGAGATATTCGAGAGGATATACACGGTTACGAAGTACTCCGAGGTTTCCGAACTCGTACTCCTATGGCGTTCAAAGATAAATGATATATTCGAGGAGATGGATAACATTCTGAGGTTTGGGGGCATAAAGAAGATTTTTAAGGTTTATTCGAAACCAGAAATTCGACGGAAATTATTGGTATATGCGAGCATAGTGAGGATATATCTCGATATTCTATCATTGCTACTGGATTCTCCACTGCTTGGTCCAAATGAAAGAAAGAAAACCTTGGAGGAAATTATAGATATAAGCTCCAAATATTCAAGATATATCATCAAGTACGACTTGTGCTGCTTCATAAGCGATATTTTGGGGATACTACAGAACTATGCGATTGCGTTGTCAGAATTATTCTTCTTTATGCATAGAGACGAACAAAGAAGAATTGTGGATGAGATGCGGGAAGCATTCAGGATGATTTACAATATTACCTGCAAGGAGTATCCGAAGATAGGGAGCTACTATGTTTCATATGTGATAACCGCTGCGTGCTTCCTAGGTTTGCCTTTAGCGATCCAAAACATTGTCCTCCCAGAGGAGATCCAGACAATATGTAGCATTGTTCAATTGGTCGATCCTAGAATAACCAAGACCCTTCCCTATCAATACGCCGCAAACCTCGAAAACCTAACAAGCATTTTGGCAGCGCTGATTCTGAGGATCGGTGGCGATGAAAGCATGAGGATCCTAGAAAGGTGTGTCGACATACTCGTCGAGATCTATAAGTGGTTTATATTTCAGGGGCAGATAAGCAGAAGCTCAACGATGCTACTTTCCTATGTCGTATCAAGACTGATCGATAATCTTGACGAGGAAAAAGTAAGATACCTCGCAGACTTCTTAGAGATGCTCTCCAGGATTACTGTTCCTGATTGGGAGAAAAACGACTATGATTTGGCCCTAATTGCGGAGGCCGGAATAATCGATGTGTTCATATCGGCATGGAGAAAGCTTAGGGATCAGAGATACTTATCATTAGCGAAGAGGATATATGGCTTAGCTGAGAATGCATGGCGGAAATATGGATTCATTGAAAAAGCCAGAGAGCTACACGAAAAATACCGTCTTAATCCTTAACGGCGAGCAACATTTTCCTATGAGGGGGTTCTCAACCCCAACTCTCTTCCCTAAATTCCCGAGGAAAATGACTATCATCGTTTCATACCGAATCTACCCGCATAGAGAACGTGAGATACTATGCTTCTTAACAGACTATTCCATCAGTTTTTCGATGAATTTGTGGTATTCTCTCATCTTGTCTTCAGGTATTAGATTGATAACTGTTATCCCCTCGACACGCGATAATTTGCGATCTATGGAGTATATAATGTTGCAGCTAAATCTGTGAGCTAGTGCAACTAGGTACCCATCCCACGACTCTATGTTGTAGATCGAGGCTACATCTAGGGCTTCAATAGCATCGTCGATGTCCACATCTTGATAAAAGGCTGGTGACCTCGTATTTAGAGTTTCCGTTAGGACATCCTTCGCGGATTTCCTAGGAACCCCCAAGTAGTTAACCATTATGTGATACGCACCAATAAACGCCGTTACTGGAATTATTGCTCGGATTTCCTGCTTGAGGACTCTTCTTAGGAACTTCAGAGCATCTACCTTAGCGGGGTTATCAAAGTGGCCTATTACTATGATCCCTACATCTACAACCCCACTAATCGAGGCCAAGTTTCCTCCTGACATAATCATCACCCATCCACTTCCCGCCACCAACTCTGAAGAACTTTGCTTTGATCTTCGTGTTCATCAATTTTTCAAACCACTGATCAACTATCCTATCAATATCCCTCACAGGTCTGATGATTATCATAGAGCCCCTCAACTCGATAATAAGCTCACTACCTGCTTTAATGCCAAGCTTCCTACGCATCTGCGCGGGAATAACAACCCTCCCAAACTTATCGATAGTAACCTTGGATTCCATATTCTCTCACCAAATGCCATAATATATGCCAAATGCCATAGCTTATAATAATATCTAATAGAATCCTTCAGATAAAAAATCTGCTAAAATTGGGGAGGAATAACCAAAAATATACTGAATCATTGGTGTTTTCGTACATTTGGACTAAGTGAGAAAGTATCCTATCCATCGTTGCCCTTTCTGCTTTTTCTTTTGATGCCGACGATTCGCATGACCTGGGTCAGAGCGTTTAGGTGCATAGACCCTGAACGTTTAAGTGCAACACAAAGCTCGCTACGATGCATATGTTGCCCATGTTTAATTTTCTCTTTTGGTTGATCCTTTTAACATTCTTTGAGCTAAGCCTTCTTGAAGCTGAGGCAACTACGCTTTTTTAAAGAAAGAAGATATGTTCAATACATATGGGTGACATCAATGAGTCAAAAAAGTGTGGAGGAGCTGGTATCTAGCGCGGATAGGAGCTACGAGGAAGCACTAAGGTTACTAGAAAGAGGAGATGTATACGATGCTGCAGAAAAAGCTTGGAGCGCCATAGAAAACCTCAGAAAAGCCTGCTTAGTCGCAACAAAGATACCCTACGAAGTAGCAAAAACCGCATCTAAGGGAATATTATTATTCTCAAAAATACTGAGGGCTCTTGGAAGAAAAGATATACTAAGATCATACATGTATTTCAGCCAGCAACTACACTCACTTGGATTCTACGAGAGAATAATACCTGAGAGCGATTTAGACGAAACAATTAGAGAGGAAGTTCCGATATGGATGCAGGAGGTAAAACGGATTATTGAAACTTTAAAGCATGTCGACCTATCAAAGATCGTCATTCTGATAGAAGAAATAGACAAAACCAAGCAAAAGATACTCCATGCAACATCAGAATATTTAGCCCTACAACAAAAGCTATCACAGATAATAGACCAGCAGATATCAAGCCTACCAAAAACACCAACCTAGCACATCATCCTACGAGCCCTATTTTGATTAAGTATTTCTGACAATCCCCACTCAGACCAAAAGCAATGGAAACACGGATGTAGATTATTATTTCAAAACACGCCGAAACTGAAGCCAAAGAGATGAGAATATAAGATATAGATGATAAATATTAAAAATTAGTCAGAATATAACTCCTATTGATTTTAATACTTGGATAAAAACTGGTAATACCTATGAATGAAAACATGTTTGATGCTGGCCGCGACCTACTAGATTCTCTCGAACACATAAAGAAGAAGCTCATGAGCCTTCTTGGCGACCTACGGTGGTGCGAGGGGGGACGAAAAATAATTGTTGAAGCTGTCGCCATTAGAGGCCCTAGCTCATATGAGATACTAGAAACACCGCTAAGCAAGCTAATACCTATCCTCCAAGAGAATATTAATATTGTCAAGAGACTCAGTAACCAAATAGAACCTTATGTTGTGAATATTCTCATTGATAATACCATATATCTCTCCCGCGTGATCAGCATTGTTGAGGATGCCCATAGGCTTGCCAAGAGAGCTGAGGAGATGCTGAATAAAGCGGAGATGTCGAGGCAGAAGGAGATTATGAGTACTCTGAAGGATGTTATTGCAGAATTAACTAAAATAATCACCAATGAGGACCTGCTTATTGTTTATCTTAGGGATGAGAACGCTTGGAGTCGCAGAGTTGAGGCTATAGAGCTGATACTTGATAGAATTCAGAGCAAACTCGTTGGCAGAGAAACTATAGCTATACCGCCCCTACCCCCCGTGGAGCTAGGAAAAACCCTTATATTATTTGGCAAGGAAATTGGACGTACGCTTATCAGTCTGATAAATAGCTGTAGAAGAAGAATATATATTTTCTCGCAGGCGATACACAGTGTGAAAATATGGATTGATAAGAGACATAGAGTGAATCTCCTCAAACTGCTTCTCAAGAAGGCCGATGAGGGCGTTGATGTGAGGATAATCAGCAAGAATCCATGTAATATTCCAGGAATCCCACTGAGATACTTGTCAGTATTGGCGATTTTGTATCATAACAAGAATATTAAGCATAGGCTATGTTGGTATATGCATATGAAGGTAATACTGATAGACGATGTAGTTCTTGTAGGGAGCGCGAACTTCACGAGTAGTGGGCTGGACGGATTCGGAGAAATAGCGCTTGTGATAAGAGACAAGAAATATGTAGACCTTTTCGACAAAATATTCAACGAAATCTACAACAAGGAGCATGCCATGTGTAAGATGTGTCCTAAGCGCGAATTAGGGGTATGCGGGGATGCGAGAAGAATGCTGCTGGGGATACTGCAGGAGCAGTTAAGAAAGGCCGTAGAGAAGAAAAACCAAACAGCCATAAACATAATAACAAACATCATTGATGAAATAAAACATAGTCCGCTGTAAGAAAACATCTGGTGGTTATAGAGGGGAAGCCATACGAAGCACGGCACATCAGCTTTGTTGATTAGGCTTAGTTTCTGCTGTCATTTGAAGTATTCCGTCAACGTTTTCTGCTGTGTTTTGAACTTTACTATGAAGCTAGACTCGATTACCTCTGTTGGACTCACCCTTAGTTTTGATAGTGCGTATCTGATTGCCTCCTCGAAGCTTGAGAACTTCTCTGGTTTTTGACTAAGAGCTCTCCTGACGCTCTCTCTTACATACCACACGCCTATTGGCATATAGTGTTCTGGGTATGCTTCCCTAATTACCAAGACTCCCGCCTGTCTTCCAATCTTACTTAGATACTCCGTTACTGCTAGTCTTGTAGCATAGTAGCATCCTCCTATGCTTGCGTACTCTGTTCGTCCCCAGTGAAGCTCGTAGTCACCCCCTATCGCGATGCTGTTCCCAAAGAAATTCCAGGATGATCCCGGCCACCAAATCTCTATGAACTCATATTTCCATGTGTCTGGGAATAGAATCACCAAGAATTTGTCTCCTAGCCCATCATATTCAAATACTAGATAGTCTCCTATAGGGGGCTTATCCTTGATTATATCATCTCGAAGCCACTTAGAGATTATGCAGTCCACCGCCGTTATGCTCCAGCGTGTAGGAACAAGTTTTCTCTGGTACTTCACACCTAGCATGCCGGCACTTAAACCCTGTATTATCTTTGAGATTAAGACCCCTCTTCTATACAGATATTTCATTGCCTCCAATGCGTTTAAATCTTCATCTGAAAGCACTTTTTCTAAGGGATGAACTGTGCCTCTTGCTTCGACTTCAAGGGTCTTTATTGATCCACCAACACCTATGGGCTGAACGTAGGGATCCACAATGATGCTTCTGTGGATCCTAAGAAACTCGGCATATGTATCTACAGACTTCTTGGAGAGAACAGTGTCGACAATCTTGTCATAGAAACTGCCGCTTCTCTGAGGATTCCTTACATCTATGCTCCTCATACCCCTTATCAGGGAGAGACGCATATCAAGGAACTCATCTATGCTACTAAATGACCATAACTCGGGCGTTCCAAAAATCTCGATGTCTCCTTTTTCTGGGTGTAGTATCGGGCCGGCAAAAACCCTAGGGTATCCTATTCTCCCAACAAAGATTTCAGGAGGAGACGAACCGTTAACCTCCTTATCTACCATGCCGACAGTTTTTCTCAGCCTTTTAGACTTAAGGATTACCGGGCATACTCTTCTCCCACAGAGGTTCCTCGCCCCCCTACATAGGAT
>Ga0190312_1000088_pt1 | contig 34120 bp, 34 predicted proteins | sample 487007910_MG_FD_165046 | JGI IMG/M metagenome (GOLD analysis project Ga0190312, IMG submission 165046) | Hydrothermal vent sediment bacterial communities from Southern Trench, Guaymas Basin, Mexico - 4870-07-9-10_MG | ecosystem: Environmental > Aquatic > Marine > Hydrothermal vents > Sediment ... | reverse complement strand
AAATAATATTTTTCACTATTCGATGAGAATTAAGATGAAGGTCGTGAATTTTAGACGAGAGCATATTACATTAGTTCTCGCGCTAATTCCGCTTATTGCTTTAACTTCATGTATTTTTACTCAGCCTAAAGTAAAGCTGTATAGAGGTAAAGTATTTTTCGACGGCGATAAGGCCTACAGCCTTCTTAAAGTTATAGTCAGCAAGTATAAGAACAGAGTAATTGGAACTGAGGCCGATAAAGCTATAGCGTATTGGATAGCCGACTACTTCAAGAGTCTAGGTCTAGAGGCATATATACAGACGTTTGTTGCTCCCGATTTTAGGAAAAGGAACGTAAAGGCTTACAATGTTTTCGCTATTAAGAGAGGGTCTTTAGACAAGTACATTGTTTTGATAGCTCACCACGATATTGTGCCGTGGACTATTGAAGGAGCAAATGATAATGGTGGAGGAGTAGCTGTTTTAATGGAACTTGCTCGCGTACTAGCGAATAGGTCACTTAAGCTAAGTGTAATTTTCTTATCGACTGATGCTGAAGAAACGGGTCTTCATGGATCCAAGTTTTTTGTAGAGAACTTTCCTGATGTAGAAAAAGTAGTAGCAGCTATAAGCATAGATATGTGTACATGGAAGAATGCTGAAGCGGTAGCTCTTTATGCTTTTGTACAATGTGGCAACCCCTTTGTGACAGGCGATGGAGGACTCCTCTATTTAATTAAGTTGCATGAAGCTTTCGGCTATAAAATAAAGGTAGCAGAACCTGTTGTAGCCGTGAGGTTAGGTGTTTTAGGCTTCTTTGGAACAGATTCTGAACCCTTTGTTTCCAAAGGAATACAGGGAGTTGGTTTAGGAGACTATCCGACTTATCCTTATTGGCATAGACCTGAAGACTCAATAGATAAGGTTTCCCCAGAGAGACTTAAAGAAGTAGGTTCACTTTTAGAGCGAATCGTGCTTACAATAGACCTTAATGGAGGAGTTCCTAGCATAGGTGTGCACTATTATTTTGTAGACTCCATTGTCGTAGGAGAAGCAAGTCTGCTGACAGCGTATCTAGCGCTTTACTTTTTAGCACTATATCAGGCAGGAACAATAGCTTTTTACTGTAGAAGAAGAGCATTTAGAGGCTTTTACTGCTTCTTTTTTATCTTTTTCTCATCGCTTCTCATATTCACTTTACTGTTTGCTTGGTTCTGGTGGATTAAAGACTTCTACTCAGGATTGGCTGTAGCCAGCGCAGTATACTTGATTTTAATGCTGAAGACTGTCTTACCTAGGTGCCATGTTGAATGGAAAGAGCTTAAATTCGCTGCTATAGTTTCGGGTCTTGTATTTTACTCAGTTGCGGCGATAAATTACTCGGCTGGACTCTTGTTGCTAGCTCCTTTAATGTACTTAATATCACTAGCAAAACCAATTAAAAGAAAAATAGTTAAGTATTTTCTGCGCTTCTCCGCACCCTTAATAGTGTTTTTCCCAGAGCTGTTCTTCTTCTATAAAATAGGAGAGCTGTTAGGTTTCAGAGAATCGTCGAGAATTTTAGCGCTAACTCTCAACTATATGGTTTTCAAGAGCACTGCCCTAATAGCGCTACTAGTAGTTTTCTCTTCTCTCCTAATATCGGTAATTGTTTCTGTAGAGCACATTATTGGTACAGTACTATTGAATGAGAATTCTTATCGGAACAAGAAGTTAAATGCTAATTTTTAAATATGACCACGTAGCTGGAAAGATTTAGTTGTTTTTCAAAAAAAGGAAGGGATAAGTATATTTAGGATTTCTGACTAATTTTCCTCAAATGATAAGCAAAAGGAGAGATATTGTTAAAAATAGTGAGGAGGAAGAACTGAAGGAAATAGAATTTGATAAAAGATACCTAGAGTTCCTGAAGTTATTAGTAAGGTACCTCAATAAAACTCCTATACTGAACTTAAGTACAATCGCTAGAGAAGCTAACGTGTCTGTAGCTACGGCCTGGAGACTTTTCCACTTGAGATTCGGTAGAAAGGGCATTGAGCTTAGAGTCGAGCCCTGCTACCCCAACTTAAGGCTAAGACCCTTCGTTTTCATAGTTAAGAGCACTAAAAACCTATTAGAAGAAGATATACCTTACGCTTTAGCCACTTATAGAGCTTACAAAGGATTTAGAGGATATCTAGTTTTCTCAGCAGTTCCTGAAGAGTATTTGAGCCAAGTAGAAGACTACATGAAGAAACTAGGACAAGTTGTAGAATACTATGAGCTAGATAGACACCTAGTAACAGACATTAGCTTCGACTTCTACTTAACCAAAGAGCTCCCAAGCGAAGTTCCCATATATCAGACACCTTTGAAGAGAGTAGACTTCGATGACCTTGATTTAAGAATTCTCGCGACAATGCAGGAGCTTCAACTCTATCCCAGCAAAATAGCCAGCAAGCTCGGAGGAAACAAGAAAACGATCGAGTACAGAATTAAGCGTAGAGTAAAGTTCTTAATTGAAGGCTTTAGAGCATACTTCCCGCCTAGAATTGATAAAGAAAAATTCACTTACGCCTACATAGTCAGAGGATCGAACAAAGAGTTCCCAAGAATCTCTTGTCTACCTTTCATTAAGACTGCTATAAGCGGCAGAAGTACGCTCTTTGCAATTGCTTCAGTTCCACACGAATACAAGAGACTCTTCCTAGATTTACTGAGTGACATAGGCGAGTGGATTGAAATATACTTAGGAGAATTCAAGGAAAAGCCTGTTCCCTACGAATGCTTTGACTCTTCTGCTAAGACCTGGAAGCCCTTCTAACAAAAGTAGGAATACTAATACTTAACTTAATAGTTGAATATTTTTCCACTTTGGCAGTTCTGATTTATATTAGAGCACAGACTAATATTTGTGGGCAGTAGAGAGGGTCTTGAGAAAGCTTTCAGAGAACTAGTAGATATTTTAGGTGAAGACAGAGTTTCTAGAAGACCTGAAGTGAGGTTTTCTTATTCGCGTAACTGGAATCCCTGCACTAAAGATTTCGCTACGCTACCTGATATTGTTGTTTTACCTAAGTCTACTGAAGAAGTATCTGAAGTAGTGAAAGTAGCTTACAAATATAGAATACCGGTTGTTCCTCGAGGAGGAGGAACTTCTATGAGTGGGGGGTCTTTAGCCCGCGGAGGAATTTTAGTCGACACTAAGCTAATGGATAAAGTCCTTGAAGTTGATGAAGAAAACTACGTTGTTAGAGTTCAAGCCGGCATACCTATTCTTAAGCTAAATGAAGAGCTCAGGAAATATGGCTTATGGTTTCCCTATGATGTTGAGTCTAAGGCAGTAGCTACTGTAGGTAGTATTATAGCTCTGAGGTCTGATGGAACATTTAACATTAGGTATGGTAAGATAGAAAATCATGTCTGTAGCATAACGGTAGTTACTGGCACGGGAGAAGTCGTTGAGCTAGGTCATAGGAAAACTCTTATTTCTTCATCGGGATATCATCTTCACTGGCTTTTCATATCATCAGAGGGGACTCTTGGAATAATAACTGAAGCAGTTCTGAGAGTAGTTCCAGTACCACCTCATCGAGATATAGTAGGCTTCTTCTTTCCCAGCTTTAATAATGGAGTTAAAGCGCTAGTAGATATGCTGAAAAGAGGAGTTCTGCCCGAGTCAGCTAACCTCCAGTGCAAGAATAGGCTTAGGTTCTATACACATGCTTATAAGGCGAAATATGGCGTAGAGCCAAAGGTCCCTGAGTGGACCGAAGCAGTACTTTTCCTCAGTTTCGCCGGAGACGCGGACGTAGTAGACTTCATGATAAACAGATCTAAGAAAATAGCTAAAGAGCACGGCGGAGAGCCTATAGACGATAGAGAAGTTCTCGAAATGTGGTGGACAAGTAAACATGTAGCTATTGAGCCCGAAGAAATGCGTTTTTCTTGGGAGAAACCCTTCATACCCTTTAAGCAGAAGTGGCCTGATTCTCAGAGAGAGAAGAGATTTGGTGCAGCCGGAGTGAGTGTTCCTGTAGGTAAGATTCAGGAAATGTATAAAAAGTACTTAGAGTACGCGTCGAAACATGGACTTCAAGTACTAGGCATGAATGTTTACTTCCAGCACCCTAACAGTACTCATGTGAGTATATCGTTTGCAGTGTGGGTTGGAGACAGCGAAGACGAAGTAAAAAGGTTCTACGAGTACGTGAAAGATATGGCGAAAACAGCTGTCGAGCTAGGCGGATCGATGAGTGCTTACTACGGAGACGGAGAAGTTCTCGCGGGACTCAACAGATACGAGCATGGCAAAGCGCTAGACTATATGTTGAAAATAAAGCAAATTTTCGATCCAGCTGGTATAATGAATCCTGGAAAAAAGTTCGGTGAATCGAGGTGGGTTAAGTGAAGAATCTTCAGGACTATTTGGAAAATCTATATACTTGTGCTAGAACGCAGTGCGGTTTCTGTGTATACGAGTGCCCTGTAAGAAAAGTACTTGGCTTTGAGACATATTCTTCGAGAGGGAGAATGCATGTTGCGCGAGCCCTGGCTCAAGGACTTCTAGAACCTTGTAAAGAAATAGCTGAGCTGTACTACAAGTGTACTCTATGCGGCTACTGTGAAGCAGTATGTGCGCTTGAAAACACCAGTATATTTAGGGCAGTAAGAAAGCTCTTAGTATCCGAGAACGTTGCCCCTAAGGAGCACTTAGCTGCAAGAGACTCGATTCTAACAGTAGATAATCCCTATTCTAAAGACCGTAAAGTAAAGTACTCCAAAACATTGCCTGTAAAGAAGTCTAAAACAATACTGTACCTAGGATGTACTATACCTATATCGCGCCGCCAAATAGTCGACGCCTTAAAGTATCTCCTGGAAAAAGCTTGTCCGGAAGTAGGGTACTTAGGTAAAGAAGAGTACTGCTGCGGCCTTATACTCTATGAATCTGGGTTCGAAAAAGAGTTTATTGAGCAAGCTGAAAAGAATATAGAGTCTTTCAAAAAGAATGGTGTAGAGAAAATAATTACAGTGTGTCCTGGTTGTTATATAGCTCTTAAGGAACATTATGCTGAATACTTTAACATAGACTATGAAGTTTACCACATAACGGAATATTTCTATGAGCTAGTAAACAGTGGTAAACTTAAGTTGCTTAAACTAGGCGGAGAGGTAGTTTACCACGATCCATGTCATTTGACTAGACATGGTAAAGTCGTAGAAGAACCTAGAGCGCTTTTGGAGTGGCTAGGTATTGAAGTAAAAGAGGCGCCAGTTTACAACAAGTACTACGCGAGATGCTGTGGTGGATCAATACTAATGTTTTACCCAGAGCTTGCTTCAGAAATAGGAGTAATGAGACTGAATGAGCTTTTAAGCACAGGATTAGACACTATTGTCTCTGCATGTGAGATATGCGAAATAGCTTTAGATAAGGCTGCAGTAAAGAAAGGGGAGTTCATTGAAGTATTGGATGTAGTAGAACTATTGGCGAAGGCACTAAAATAAAAGAGATTTAGCTAAAGTAGTGAGTACGTGAATTACAGCTAAAGGCTTTTTTAAAAAATACTTAACTAACTCGATTACAGTTTTCGACTGCGTATCGAACATGCCTTTAGATGAAAGAAGAGCAGACAGTTCTTCTAAGTTAACTCGCTTAATGATCTTCTCTAAGTCTCTATCATCAAGCGAGTCCAGTACTCTTCTTAAAAAGAGCATTGATTTAATATCTTTGCCGCATTTCTGCCACCATTTCTTTTCGTAAATAAAGCCTGTAGGGGACTTGGCTGCTATAATTGCTCCCAATCCACCGTAATAAAGTCCGCCACCAGTAGTCGGCTTTGTCTGACCAGCTGAGTCTCCTACAAGAACGGCTCTGTCTTTTAGAAAAACAAAGTGTTTTAGAGGTCCATCTACATTAATTAATCCACCTGTTTTCTCTAATATTTTCACTTTATCTAAAATCCCGGCGCTGCACGCCTTATTAATCAATGCTTCTAAATACTTGTCAGTATTTGCCGTAGATGCTGTGCCTATTCTTACTAGATTATTGCCTAAAGGAATAATCCAGCCAAAAAGCCTATCACTTATTTTTTTCGAGAAAAACACATATACATGGTCTTTAGGAAAACTGAAACAAGCCTCTGCATCAACATTTAGTCCTATAAGAGGCTTTTGCTTGACTTCAGTAAGCTGTCTTGTAATTCTTCTCGAGAGGCCTTCACATACAAAAACTTTGTCGCAACTAAAGTTCTCTCTATTAGTCTCTACTACTATTTTTGAGCCTGGGAAGTGTAGTTTTTTTGCCTCAGTAGAGTAAAAGAATACTGTTCCTTTTTCTTCTGAGTAAGTAGCCAATTTCTCATCAAACTTTGCTCTATCTACTACATAGGCTACATGACCTTCTCTATATACGTGTAAAATTTTTCCGCCAGGAAAAACTATGTATGCTCCGTTAAGTTTGTTCAAAACTATACTTGAAGAAGTATTAAAGCCATATAATCTAAGGGTTTCATAGCTGATTACTCCTGCACAGTGTCTAGGTAATCCTGGTGCTTTATGTTCTTCTAAAACTACTACTTCATAATTTTTCTCTGTAAGATGTAGAGAAAGTAAACTACCTATGGGTCCGGCTCCAATAACTATTATTTTCACTGAATAGATTTAGAGTCCCAGTGTTAATATTATTTTCAGTAAAAGAGTCTTTTTGGCGACGAAGAAGATGAAGAATGTGAAAATGATGAGTATAGAAGCGATAAGCGAAATTATTCCGGCAATATACTCTCGCTTCTTACTCATCGGAGTAAGTTTTATCCCACAGCTATATATTGATATTCTAGCTAGTTCATAAAGCTCTATATGAAGAAAATAGTTATATGTAATTCTGTGAATAACTATATACGAATATAGGAGAGGATGGCTATGACTGAAAAATATATGTTACGTAGGGTTCAGCTAACAGGAGGGTCTACGTTAATAGTTTCTCTCCCAAAAGAATGGGTTAAATCTGTTCACTTAAAGCCAGGCGACTACGTCGTAGTAATGGTTCAGCCAGATAATAGCCTTAAAATAATCCCCGCTCATAAGAGAAAGGAAGCACATGAATCTGTTCTCTATATAGACGAAAATATGCCTCCAAGTATTGCTGTGAGAGAGTTCATTACAAGATATCTTGTAGGCTACGATGTGATTAAAGTAGTATTTAAAGGAAAAACACACGAACATAGAGTAGCTTTGAGGAATGTTATGGTTAAGAAAATGATAGGCGTTGAAATAGTTGAAGAAACAGTAGATACTGTTCTTTTCCAGTGTCTCGCTAAACCTGCTGAACTGCCTATTCGCACGGCTATAAACCGCATGATCAAGGTCTCACACTACATGCTTAAAGATTCTATAAAGTGTCTAAGAAGTAGAGAGGAAACTCTACTAAAAGAGATAATTGAGAGAGATGACACAATAGATAAATTTTATCTGTTTATAGTTAGGCAACTAAAGTCTGTCGCTATGGGTATGCTCCTGCCTTCAGAAGTGGGTTTAAATGATTTAAGAGAGTGTCTCGGATTTAGGCTTATAGCTAAAAGTGTTGAGAGAATAGGCGATCATGCTAGTAGAATAGCCGAAGTTCTTTTCGAGTACACTAATCCCTTAAGTGAGGACTTGGCTCAGAAAATAGAGAAGCTTGGAGCACGTATATGTGATACATATGAAAAAACTTCGTTAGCTTTATCTAAATACGATAAAGTGCTTGCACATAAAGTAGTAGATGAAGTAGATAAGATACGCGGCATGGAAGAAAATATTGTAAGAGAGCTCATGCAGAGCGAGATAAATGTCGAGGAAGCTCTTACAGCTAGAACTATTCTCGAGAGCTTAAAGAGAATAGCTGACTACTGCGCAGATATAGCCGAAATAACCGTAAATCTATCGGTTGAAGGAGCATTAGAAAAAGAGGGCAAGTAAGTCTTAAGATATTTAAAGAGAACTAAAGAGTAAACTACTGATGGAGAAAAGTATTACATTCTGGTACCACCTGCCAGTAACTCAGAGCATAGATCACGTATACAAATGTGCACTCAAAGCGGCGGAAATAGGCTTTGATATAATTTCAAATCAAGATCATTTCCTCGTAATTAACGATGAGAGGGGATGTAGGCCAGAGTGCTGGACCATGCTCACGGCAGTCGCTATGACAACTAAACTAAAAGTATCACCGCTGGTTATGTGCTCTCTCTTCAGAAATCCGGTATTAGTAGCAAAGATAGTAACTACGCTTGACCAGCTAACTAAAGGGAGAGTTTTTCTCGGCATTGGCGCAGGTTGGTGGAAGGAAGAATTTGAGGCATACGGCTACAAATGGGAGCCGCCTAAAACGAGAGTCGATAAAACGATAGAAGCTATCAAAATAATTAAAATGGTTTGGACTCAAGATGAAGTAAACTATGAGGGAAAATTCTGGACTTTGAAGAAGTGTAGATTAGAGCCTAAACCATACCAAAAACCACACCCGCCGATTTTCAGTGGAGGACAAGGGCCACGTATGCTTAGGGCTACAGCTAAGTACTGTAATGGCTGGATGCCGCAAATAAGAGAACCAGAAGAATACAAAAAGAGAATGGAATATATGTCTAAGTACATGGAAGACCCAGAGAAATTCTACTGGGGTAATGTAATAGACGTATGGGAGGATAAACATACTCCAGACGACATAATTAAGACAATAGAGAGCTTCGTAGAAATCGGTGTAACACACTTTACGTTATTTATGCACCCTCAGCCTAAGAACCTAGTGCTACTGGACAAATATTCTAAAGTAATAGCTTACTTCAAGTAAGCCAAATAGCCGTAGAAAAGTACTTAAGAGTATGAGAAAAAGAAATATTGGCGTGATGAAGGCGTTGACTAGTGAACGGTGATCGAGAGCTGAAGGACTGAGCTTATTTCAAGTATTTATCTAAAAACTCTAAGATTTTGTTTTTAGCTCTTCTAATAGTTTCTTCGTCGTGTCCAGTGCCTTTAACAACGTAGAACTCATGCGGTATGTGATGCTTCTTTAATTCATGAACTAAGCGCTCTGAAATCGAGATTGGCACCGCGTAGTCCTTTGTACCGTGTACTACTAATACAGGAACTTTTATTTCATATGCTCTTTCAATAGGATTATATTTACTATATTCCTCGGTAAATTTTCTTAAAAACGGGTTTCCGCCAAACTCTTCTTTAATATCTTTGAGAAACTTTATTGCAGACTTTACTTCGCTTGGCTTTCTTATCAATAGGAGAAAGAAGGGCAGTAAATAAAGGGCTCTAGTGACGTACTTTACTTGAGCCTTAATGTCAGCTACTCCGTAGATATTAACTACGCAAGCTATGTCTTCGGGATACTCTATGGCATACATTAAGGCTATGTGTCCTCCCATGCTTGTGCCCACTAGACCTACTTTCTCTACAGAGTACTTGTTTCTAAGGTAGTTTATAAGTGTTCTAATACTTTTTAAAGCTTTTTTCAGTGGATAGCCTCCTGCTCCATAGTCTGTAGCTGCCCAAAAGAACCCCTGCTCTACTATAAAATTGCCTAACGGATCTAAATGTCTATGTAGGTTTTCTCTAAACTCTCCTCGATAAGCCCATCCCCTACAGCCAACTACACAGCATTTGCATCGGGGACTAGTCGGTATTTTAATTACATACTTAGTGTTTTCTAAAACCCCTTCTTCTTCAGTAAATTTCACGCAAGATAAAATGCTCGACGACATATATCTCTAACTAGTTTACTCACAGTAAGTTCACTAGTAACAGTGTTATTAGCGGAGATGCGATCGAAGCTACTATTGTTAGGAAAACAACTATTCTAGCTATTTTCTCGCTATCTAGCCCATATTCTCTTGCGATAATCACGTTGCTTACCGCCGGAGGCATAAATGATTCTAAAATTACGACTGCGAGTGGCAAGCCCTGTAGCCTAAATATGCTTGTAGCTAAGAGAAGTGTAGTTAAAGGCGATAAAAGAAATCTAATTGCCATAACTTTAGTAGAGTCTTTTTCGAAAGTAATGTTTCTTGAAGAATCTAGCCCTAATACAAGTAGAGCCATTGGCGTAGCAGCAGCACCTATTTCTCTAAAAGCTTCAGTAACTTCTTGTGGAACAGATATTTGTAGTGTAGAGAAAGTTACTCCAAGTAAAAGTGCGTGAAAAGGAGGGTATTTAGCTAAATTATTTAATCCTTTCTTAAAGCTACCAGCTATTATAAGGGGTACAAGCATATTGAATAGGAGTATGTTTCCCAAGGCATAGTAGCTTATAAGAGCCACGGCGTTTTCGCCCCAGAGTGCGTAAGCTATGGGTATAGGCAAATAGATTGCGTTATGGAATGAAGATGGTAGAATTAACTCATGTTTTTTACCGAAGGCAATTAATGAGACTATAAGGCAGACCAAGATAGTGATAATGGAGAATAGGGGCATCAGTAAAAATTCTACCGTGACTTTTCTCTTAGAGACCGCCACGAAAACTAGTAAAGGGAACAGTATGTAGAGAACAATTCTCGATAAATCTCTGCTAGCATTGTCGCTTACGAGATTTAGTTTTCTTAAAGCTACTCCAGCGGCCAACGGAATATAGAGCCCTAGGAGAGCTGAAGCTAAGTTCTGCATTCAGCCTTGAGAAAATTTTCTTCAATATAAATTACTTTTGGATTTGTCACTCGGGGTTGTTTAAGTAGTTATATTGAAAACAACTTCTATCTTGTGAAAAGATAATTCCATGAAAAAGTTTTAGCTATGTACTTAAGTCATCTTCGACCAAAGGTTTAGTGGAGTTAAGTCTTCGGTACTAAACGAGGGCTTCAAATCGTTTTCTTTCAGCCTCATTAAGGCTTCTGAGAGCGGCACAGCGTCAAGAACTACTGTTAGGAAGAAAACTCCTAGGGCTGCCCAACGCCCCCATTTCTCTTTAAGAACTCTCTCTACTGTCTTGACGGTTGCTGAAGGCAACTTATATGCTTCTTGAGCTATTCTCGCAGTCCATCTATCGATAGGCGGTAGTTCGTAGTATCTCATCGACAGCACTAACGTCAGACGCGCTGAATACTGACCCACTCCCTTAATTTCTCTAAGTATCTTTTCTGCTGAGATAGGGCTTTCTCGAGGAAGTTTTTCTTCAAGACTATTTTCGAGAAAGAATTTCGCTGCTTCAATTAATGTCTGTGACCTGTAACCCAGCTTGCATTCAGCCAAGAGGCGTGCATCTAGCTTAACTAGCTCCTTTGGCCTAGGAAGTGCAATGACATAATGGTCCTCTACTTGTAGAACTTTTCCCGTCTTCTTGTAAAGATTGTACAACATTCTCCAGCCTTGCTTGAAACTCGCGTTTTGCTGACATACTGCTATAACGAGACCTGTCCACAGGTCGACTGACCGAAGTCTAGCTCCCTTAAGTTTTATTGGAACGTATTTAAGTAGAGGATCGTCTTTTATTTTATTGTAAAATTCTTCTATTTTTTCGTTGAAACCAAGTACTTTCTCTATCTTTTCTGCTGCTTCGCTTTGGGTAATAATATTTTTTAGAGAATAAATTGTTGCATTTAATTCCTTATCTTTCTCAGAGACTTTCGCTACTGTAGGTGGATTGTAGTCTAGTATTAAGTAGAGATTCTTTCCATTGTATATCCAATTGAAACTATAGATCGTTGAAGTAAGCTTAAAGTTAAATAACCTAGGTTTTTCTAAGCTAACTGAGAATAGTTTTCCTAGCTTCACGCGTATTATTAGCTCACAGTGCTAATTATTTTTCTCAGACAGTCTACTGTTTCGCGGTATTTAATAAGACCTTTTTCAGTGAGTTCTATTAGAGTTCTTGGACCTTCATCAGTAATTACTTTTCTCTTTAGGATGTAGCCTTTTCTAGCAAGAGTATCTATGTGAGAGTGTAAGGTACCCCAGCTTATATTAAGCATTTTAACTAATTCGTTTTCTAATTTAGGTCCGAATAAATAGAGTATAGTAACTAATAGAAATCTTTTTTGATCTAATAATACTTTATCTAGCTTATTAATGTATTTTCTAAATATATTATTAATCTAATAGTATTTTATCTGCTTTCCATATAAGAGCTAATACTCCTATGATAGTGCTTAGTAGAGAAAAGGCTACTGCTAGCATGTATGACGCATAAATAGCATTTAAGTCTTCTACAAGCATTAAAGGAAGTATAAGCAGCGGCGATAGAACAGCCATTATTGTACCTGTAATTAATGCCGACTCTACAGGCAAGTACTTCATTTTGACCTCTTTTCGTTCTACCGTAAGGCCCTCAATTATAAAAGCTAGTGCCACAGCATAGTACCAGCTGCAGGAAAAGAGGAATATAATGTACTTTAGCGAGAGTTCCATTAACTGAAGAATAATTATACATATAACTGCTACCATGACGAAGGAGAACGCCCATACGGCATTTCCTAAGCGCCTTATTTTTCTGAGTTCAGGGTCTTTTATAACATTAGGTGCGAGTTTTCTTAGGGTTAGCATTGAAAGTTTGTATGAAATTATAAACACTACTATGATACTTATCCAGACAATAGGCGGAGGAGTAATCATGGTATATACTGACAGCATTATGAGGCCCCAGCTTGTGAAAAAGCCCATGAAAACGAGTATTTCTAAGGCTATTGAAATCGCAAATTTGTATTTTTCAAAACAGTGAACATACTGGGCGAAGCTCGATAACTCTTTCACACTAATTCATGTGAGTTAAGCAGAATAAGTTTTTCCTGGGCCATAGTTATTTAGATTCTACTTACGGTAAGTACTCTGTGACTAAGATATATGCTGTAAGTAATGCTCACATAGATCCAGTGTGGCTTTGGCGGTTACGTGAAGGCATATGGGTTGTCCGAAATACTGTGCGAAGAGTGCTTGAGGTAGTTAAGAAAAGTAAGGCTGTTTTCGCGATGTCTTCTGCTATCATATATGAGTGGCTTAAGGAAATAGAGCCAAAACTTCTCGAGGAAGTACTAGAAGCAGTTAAAGAGGGAAAGTGGGAGATAGTAGGAGGCTGGATAGTTGAGCCAGATTGTAATCTTCCATGCGGTGAGTCTTTTGTGAGGCATGCTCTCTACGGTCAAATGATTTTAGAGAAACTGACTGGTAGAAAAGCTGTTGTGGCTTACAATATTGATAGCTTTGGACATAACGCTATGTTACCACAAATACTTGCTAAGTCAGGGTTCAAGTACTATGTTTTTATGAGGCCCCAGGAAGAAGAAATGCATCTGCCTTTAGTTTTCTGGTGGGAGTCGCCTGATGGCTCACGTATTCTTGCATACAGGGTCCCCTATTCTTGTGTTGTCTTCGGTGATGGTTTTAGAAGACACTTGGACAGAATGCTAGAAGATTACGGAAAAGAACACGAGTTAATGCTTCTCCTGTATGGCAAAGGAGACCATGGCGGTGGACCGAGTATAGAGGATGTAAAGATACTTGAGGAAGTCTGCAGAGACTACAATGTTAAAGTTATTCACAGTACTATTGAGGAGTTCTTCAAAGAGTTACTTAAGTCACGTAAATCTTTCCCTGTAGTTAAAGGAGAACTTCAGCACCATGCTAGAGGATGCTATAGTGCTTATAGCGAAATAAAGGCTTTGAATAGGAAAATAGAACATATGCTTCTCGCGGCAGAGCGAGTAGTTAGCATATGCTATTCTCTTTTTGGAGAAAAATATCCGGAGGAAGATCTTAGGAGAGCTTGGAAATTGCTCTTGTTCTGTCAGTTCCATGATTCTCTTGCAGGAACTTGTATACCTGAAGCTTACGAAGATATCAGGGCGGTGATATACGAGGCTTTAAACAAGGCTCGAGAAATAATCGATATCTATAGTCAGAAAATTTCCAGTAGAATAAATCTAGAGGGCAATGGAGTTTACTTAGTTGTATTCAATTTAACGCCATTTGATTTAAAGTATCCAGTTGAAGTAGAGCCTGCATGGACTCCGGATAGGGCACTTTTACTAGAAGATAAAGCTGTAGACTACCAGTTTGTCGAAACTTCGGCGGCAGCAGGAACTACTAGAGCAGTATTTGTTGCAGAATTGCCTTCTCTCGGTTACCGCGTGTATAGAATAGTTCCAGGAGAGACTCCTGTTAAGTCAGAGAAGGTTCCAAAGGAGCTCGAAATTGAGAATGAGTTCTTTAAACTCAAGATTTCTGAGAAAACAGGCTACATAGAGTATTTGTATGATAAAAAGCATGGTGTACAAGTTTTTAGCCGGCAAGCAGCTGTTCCCGTAGTAGTTAAAGATGAAAGCGATACTTGGAGCCATGGTATTGATGCTTACACAGAGGAAGAAGGCTGTTTTACAGCATCTTCAGTAGAGCTTATTGAAAATGGTCCTGTAAGAAGCAGAATAAGAGCTACGTATACTTACGGTGAGTCAAAACTTATTCAAGATTTCATACTTTACAGAGATTTAGACTTCATTGAAGTAAGAGTGCAAGTTGACTGGAGAGAAAAACACAAGCTTTTACGTCTAGTTTTCCCCATTAATGTGCTCAACCCTGTTGTAACTTATGAAATACCCTACGGAACTATTGTCAGAGAACCCAACGGCGAGGAAGAGCCTGGCCAGAGATGGATCGATGTATCAGGTGAAGCGGCGTCTTTAGTAGAGAAGAAAACTTACGGAGTGACAATAATAAATGACTCTAAGTACAGCTACAGTGTAAAGGGATCTGAAATAAGGCTAACTGTTCTAAGAAGTCCTGCTTATGCCCACCATGACCCCCATGAAGTCAGGCCGGGCCAGAAGTACCTTGATCAAGGTCTACACGAGTTCAAGTACTTGATATTTCCCCATGGAGGCTCGTGGAAAGAATACTGCGGTAAAATATTCTCTCTAAGTGAGACAATAGTGCTTGAGCCAATCTACATAGTTGAGGTACCTCATGGAGGCGAGCTCGGTAAAGTAGAATCGTTCCTTAAGATACATCCAGAGAATGTTGTGGCAACAGTGTTGAAGAAATGTGAGAAGAGCGGGGAGCTTATAGTAAGAGTCTATGAGGTAGCTGGTAAAGAAACTAAAGCTACTTTAAAGCTGTTTGGCAGAGAGTACGACATAGATATAGGTCCTTATGAAATAAAAACTCTTAAAATAGACTTAAAGGAAAATAAAGTAACAGAAGTTAATTTATTAGAAGAATAAATAATTACTTATTTTTTAATAGACTTTAATATAATGTGATCTTCTTCGGGAAATACTGCTACAGCGGGCTCGCCCATATATGATGTCATTATGCTTTTGCCCATTCCCTCAGTATTATATGCGAAACCTATTCGGCCCATAGGATCTACTGTAATTATGCCACCAGTATGTGGCCCGAATCGCCTAGTAAGTATATCTATAGTGGCTTCAGCAGCTTTCATCGCTGAAACTCCTTGCCTCATAAAGTCGCATGCTGTTTTGCAAGCAAATATTAGTGTCAAGTATTCGCCCACTCCCGTTGCAGAAGCTCCACCAGCAGAGTTATCAGCATAGAAGCCGCAGCCTACTAGCGGAGTGTCTCCTACTCGGCCAGGTAATTTAAGTGAATAGCCTCCAGTAGACGTGGCAGCGGCTATGTTGCGGTCTTTATCGATTGCTACAGCTCCCACTGTTCCCTCAATGAAGTCTTTGTAAAGAGTCTTCAGCCTAAAGAGATGTGTGCCCCATTTTCCTTCAAGCCACAGCTTGAAGACTCTCTCAAACTTTCTTATTTTCTCTGGAGTTATTTCAATAGGCTCTATTTTCATTCCAAGTATTTCGGCTACTTTCTCTGCTCCAGGACCTGCTAGAAAAATATGGTCTGTTTTCTCTAAGACTAACCGAGCTAACTTAATCGGGTTTCTAATATTTTTCACACAGGCTACAGCTCCGCACTTGAGGGTTTTTCCATCCATTATGCCGGCATCCATTTCTATTTCCTTAGTGATAGTTAGCGAGGAGCCTTTTCCAGCATTAAATAATCCTGAGTCCTCCATGTACTTGATGGCTGCTTCAACAGCGTCTAGTGCGCTACCTGTTTTTAGTTCTTCGAAAGCATAGAGGGCGGCTCTTCTAAGTTCTCGTTTTCTTTTTTCAACAAATTCTTTTGTAAAAAGTCTGTACCTACCAGCGCCGCCGTGGAGGATTATTCCGTAGATATTTGTCACGTAGTTTGGGAAATAACTGAATAAATATAATACTTTAGGTATAGTCTTAGCTTAGTGACTCGACTTGCCTAAAGAATATAATTGCTTGCTTGGCTTTTTCTTCAGGGGGTATTGACCTGAAGTCTTCAAGAGAGAGATAGCCCTCGTATCCTTTGTTTTTCAGTATTCTTATTACCTCACGCCAGTCGAGTATTCCTTTGTCCAAGGGTGCTGGAACTACTTTCCTCGGGTCGGTTTTATCGCGGTCGTAGTTTTTGACGTGTACGTGTTTAATGTAGTCTTTAAGAATATCTATTTGGACTATTGGCGGCTCCCATCCTTCCCATACTGCGTTTCCTGGGTCATATAATACTCCTATTTTTTCCGGTTCTATGCCTCTTATTAAATCTATTATTATTCCAGCTGATGATGCTATGCATCCTCCTCCGTGTTGCTCTATTACTGGCAGAGCTTCAATATTCATTTCCTTTAGAGTTGAGTGTAGTTCTAGTATTTGTTTTCGAATGAATCTTCTGATCTTTTCGTAGCCTAGTAGGTCATCGTAGCCTGCTGTCTGTACTCTAAAGTACTTTGCCTCAAGTTTGTCTGCTATCGAAGCTATTTTAATCATTTTTTCTTTTTCTATTTTCCAGCGGTTTTCAGGGTACCCGAATTTAGCATAAGATGAAATAATCGGTATTTCTAATCCATAGTCTTGCGCTAGTTTCCGTGCTTCCGTTATTTTCTCTGAGCTAGGGTCTATTGGAAGATGTATTCCGTCGTCATGTATTCTTATTTCTATTCCGTCGTAGCCTAACTCGCTTAAAATAGGTGGGATTTCTTTTAAATCTCGGTCTTTGAAGAGAAGAGTGTAAACCGAGTACTTCATTTTCACTCCCTAGCTCTCTTTAAGGCGTCCTCAATTATTTTCTTTAAGTTATTTATGCAGATTTCAGAAGCCTCTTCGCCCATTTCAGAGAAGGCTGCGCCGCCAGGTTTAACTAATTCTTCTTCTGAGAGCTTCTTTTTGGGTCTCCAGTGTGTTTCTAGTGAAATATAGCCGCTGTATTCGTCTTTAATTAAGGCGATAAACTGGTTGAGGTAGTCTACGTCACCTTCGCCTATAGGACGTGGTTCAGGTTTTCCTTCAGGTCCTTTCTTGACTCCGTCTTTGACGTGCATGTGTATCATATATTTCTTTATAGCGTTGTATCCGTCAGGATATGGTATTTCTCCTTCGGGGTCCCATATGTCGTTGCCGGGATCCCATACTGCTTTAACGTACTTTGATGAAAGTTTCTCAATAAAGTAAGCTACAGTCTTGGCGTTTACTAAGAATGTCGCGGGCTCATTTTCTAAAGCTAAGTACACTCCTTCTTTCTCGATTATTTCGAGCGGCTTTTGGAATTTTTCTAAGATCTTGTCTTCATAGTCTTTTAGGTTACCTTTTCGCCAGAAAGCAAATCCTCTTATTTTATCTGTATCTAGCTTCTTTGCTAAATCAATACATTTCTCTAAAATTTCTATGTGTTTGCGGTACTCCTTTTCACTGTCTAAGTCTGCTTTAAAGAAAGGTGAAGCTATACAGCATACCTTTAAATCATACTTAGAGAGAATTCTTTTGATTTCATCTGCCCGTGGGATAAGATCTTGAGGCGGAGTATTCCAAACAGTTCTTATTTCTACTCCTTCTAAGCTGTGTCTCCGGGCAAAAGCAGCTACTCTTTCTAAGTCCTGGGATACTTCGTCTGATATAACTGATAGCTTAAACTTTATCATCACTTAAACAGTGTCAGGAGAGTAAATAAAACTATAGAAACAGCTTGATGTAGATGCACAATCGTAGCTAAGTGTATGTTATATCTGTGTAAAACATTTCTTCCCTAAGTTCATTAATTAGCTTTCTTCCCTCTTTGAGTCTTTCTCTAATAATCCTAACTACTTCAATATCAGCTCTACCATTAGGCTTAAGCTTTCCTTTAAAATATTTGCTGTGAATTTTCTCTACTTCGGCGTACTGCTTTTTTAGCTCCTTGCAATAGTCAAATACACTGTATTCTCTACTTCTAAAGGGAAGTTTTATCACAGTTTTTTCTTCATTTAACGCTATTTAAATTTATCTAAATTAAATGAAACTTATATAGAATATTGCATTAGAGGTGCTATAAGCTATATAAATTCTCCCGCAGAATTTCGATCATGAAGCTCTATATTTCAGTTGACATGGAGGGTATAGCTGGAGTAGTTACTAGAGACCATGTAAGTACTACAGGAAAAGACTATGAGAAGTACCGCAAGTACATGACGCTTGAAGTAGCTGCAGCAGTAAAAGCGGCGCTTGAGGCCGGAGTAGACTATGTTCTAGTGAATGATTCTCACGGAGGAATGACTAACCTCCTTTTTGACCACTTACCTTCAGAAAACGTCGAAATAATAACAGGAGGACTTAAGCCCGCCGTAATGATGGAAGGAATAGACTCTAGTTTCGACGCAGCATTCTTCATAGGCTATCATGCGAAGAAGCATACTGCTGGAGCAATAATGGATCACACTATTTCCGGTAGGTCAATCAATTACGTCAAAATAAATGGTGTTGAAGCAAGTGAATTCTATATAAACGCGGCCGTCGCCGGACATTATGATGTTCCCGTAGCTCTCGTTACAGGAGACGACAAGATTACTAGCGAAGCTAGGGAAGTTATCGAAAACATTGAAGTAGTGACTGTTAAGTACGGTATTAGCAGGTATGCTGCCAGACACCTGCACCCAGAGAAAGCTCAGCGGCTTATAGCTGAAACGACTAAAAGAGCCTTAGATAAAGTGAGAAAGGGTGAAATAAAGCCTCTTAAGGTGAAAGAACCCGTAGAACTCGAAGTATTCTTTACAGACTCATCAATAGCTGACGTGGCGTCACTAGTCCCTGGCGTAAAAAGAGTCTCCGGGTCAGTAGTTAAATACGAGGCACAAGACATTATCGAGGCATATAAGCTGCTATTTGTCTTCGCTCTCCTCGGCTTCGCTATTTCTAGGTAGTGAGCCGTAGCGAGCCCATATGCTACAAGTGCCTTCACTAGACACCATGCACGGGCCATAGGGATGGCGAGGAGTACATGTCTTCATAAAGAACGGGCAGTCAGTGGGCTTAGCTTTACCCAGTATAACGTCGCTGCACCTGCATCCAGGCTTAACATCTACTCCGCCCTTTAAGTTCAACCCATATTCTACTACAGCATCATATTTCTCGTATTTCTTTCGAAAAGAAAGACCGCTCCTAGAGACAACACCGATGCCCCTCCAAGAAGCATCACATACCTCAAAACACTCTTCTACATACTTCTTAGCTAAAATATTTCCTTCTCTCTTAACTACTCTAGAGTACTCATTATACAAATACGCCTTACCCGAGAAAATCTGCTCAACAATATTCAGTATAGCTAGTAGAACATCTATTGGCTCAAACCCTGCTACAACTGTGGGTATTTGAAATTCCTCAGGTAGAAACTCCCATGAAGAAGACCCTATAATAGTCGACACATGGCCCGGCGCTATAACCCCATGTAATTCAACAACATTATTTTCTAGCAAATACCTCATTATAGGAGGAGTAAGCCTGTAAGCAGAAAGAATCTTCAAGGAATTCGGCACAAAATTTTCGGCAATACGGGAAGCAACAGTAGGCTGCGTAGTCTCAAAGCCGACACCAAAGAAAACTGCTTCCTTGAGCTCACGGTGCTTCAGTACGTCGAGAAAACCATACACAACTTTAACTTTGCCTCCCCTGCTCCTAGCTTCAGCTAAACTCAGCTTACTTCCAGGAACTCTGTACATGTCGCCGTAAGTGAAAACAGTAATTCCGCTTAAGGCTAAGTCTACACACACGTCAATATATCTCGCGGGAACAATACAGACAGGACACCCTGGGCCCGCTACAAGCTCAATGTTTTCGGGCATAAGGCTCCTAATACCGTAGTAGGTAATAGTATATTCGTGCGTACCACAAAAATTCATTATCTTGATTTTATACCCAATACTCTTCGCCAAATCATGAATTCTACGTACAATTTTCTCTGCTGTCTTCCTGTCCCTATAAAGCTTATAGAGCTCTATTGGAGTTTTAAGCACAGGCTTTATGTGAGTAGAAAGACTATTAACTTTACCTCAAATGAAGTGATTGTTAGAGAAGTTAAAGACGGTGAAGAAGATAAGGTAGCGGAAGTAGTCGAGAAGATCTTTGACCCTTGGCACAGCTACTACGCGATTCTCGCGCTTAAAAGGACTAAAGTGTTTGTAGCCGAGAAAGAAGGCAGAATAGTAGGTTTCCTCGAAGCCTATGTTACGAAAATCAGAGGACATAGATGTGGTGTGATATACTATGTTGGAGTACTGAAAGAATACAGGAGAAAGGGCGTAGCGTCGCAAATGGTTCTTAAAGCAGAAGACTATTTTAAGAGAAGAAAAGCCGTCTTTTCACTTGCTTCAACAGCTGTAGATAATATTGCTTCACGAAAACTATTCAAGAAGCTAGGATACTACGAGTATTTTCTAGATTTCTTTAAAGACTATGATATTGTAGTCAAAATGTCAGCTTACGAGGACGATGTACTGTTGATTAAGGCTCTTAGCGAGAAAGTTTCAATAAAGGCTTTTCTTTATCAAGAAACGTGGAGCTGAAAGAGGAGAAAGTCTACGAGGCTATTTACTGGGCCATTAAAGATACTTTGGACTCTCTTCTCGAAGACTTGGCGAGAAGTAAGGGGGTGAGTAAGGGAGAGGTATTTTTAGCAGTTATTTATCAGGGAGTAAAGGAGGGGGTCTATAAGGCATTAAAAGAGTATTTAGCTGAGAGAGCAGCTGCCGAAGATATTCTAGCGCTAAAATTCTTTAAGACTTCAGGTAGAGAAGATACGAAGTAACCTTTAATACTTGCTTACAAAGATATTTTGTGAGACTTTCGCTGATAATAGTAAGTGATAGAGTCTTTATTGACAAGTCTCTTGACCGTATTCTTCACGTGATCAAGGAGGCGGCCGGTGACCGTATAGGCGAAATAAGTCATCATATTGTTCCGAACGAGAAGAGACTTATTCAAATTAAAGTGCTTGAAGAGTCTTTACGCTCAGATATAGTAGTTGTCTGTGGAGGAACAGGGCTAGGGCCTAGAGATCTCTCAGTAGAGGCTATTGAGCCTCTATTAGAGAAAAAGCTGGAGGGTTTCGGCGAAATGTTTAGAAACATATCTTTCAAAGATGTAGGTGTAAAAACTATTTTGTCTAGAGCTTTAGCGGGCACTATTGGCTCTTCTCTAGTTTTCGTGGTCCCAGGTAAACCAACGGCAGTTGAGCAGGCTTTGAAAGAAATTATTCTTCCTGTAGCTGAACATGCCCTTGAAACACTGAGAGGTGTCTCTCACTGGGGTAAAGCAGAAGTTTTGGCAAAAGATAAACTGGACATAGAAGATGTTCAGCTTTTTGTGAAGAAAATTCTGTCTACTAGAGATCCCGCTATCTGTATTTTCATAGGAAAAGTCAAGGAAGTGTCTAAAGGGAAAAGAGTGCTTTGGTTTAAAGCAGGTATTAGCAGGGATTCTCTAAAGGCTATTGCAGAGAAAGTATCCTCAAAATATGGTGTGAAAATAGATGTAATGCTGTCGTCGGGAACATTAGTGCCTGGCGATACTATTATAGTGGCGTCGGCTTCGGCTGAAAACAGAGAGAAAGCTTTTGCTGCGCTAAGAGAATTTATTGAGGAATACAAGCGTGAAGCTACACACGAAGAAGAATATGTGTAAAGAGCGTTGTTTCCGGAGAGATATAACGCTTATATCTGGCTACTAGTAGAGTCTAAGGAAGTAAATGTGGAAATTAACTAGAGTGCACGAGGCTGTAGAAAAAGTATCTAATGTGCTTAAAAGAGATTTCTGTATAGTACACTTGTCCCTCGAAGATGCTTTAAATAAAATATGTGGAGCAGACATTGTCTCAAACAAGAATTTTCCTCCATACATGAAGGCAACCATGGATGGCTATGCTGTCAGAAGCGAGGATTGTGAAGAAGCTTCTTACACTAGTCCCGTTCTAATTAAGCTCCTTCCATACCACATATACTCTGGAGAAAAAATTTCAGTGAGGATAGGGTCTGGAGAAGGAGTGGCCATAGAGACCGGAGGCTTTCTTCCTGAGGGAGCAGACTCTGTTGTTAGAGTAGAGGATACCGTTAGGAGAAATAGTGAAATAATGGTCTACAGGAAAGTAAGCAAATATGAAAACGTCTCTCTTCCCGGAGAGGAGTTAGCTAAAGGAGATGTAGTCTTAAGGCGAGGAGACTTAATTAGACCTTGGCACTTAGCTGCCTTGGAGGCTCTAGGTTTTGATGTGGTTCCCGTGCTAGACATAAAGGCTTCAGTTATATGCACTGGAGACGAGTTTGTGCGAGGAAAAGCAGTGCCATTTACTAGAAGAATAGTTGAGGGATGGCTTTGTGAACATGCTATCGATGTTAAAGAAATTCTCGTAGCCGGAGATGACTCCGATGAAATAGCTAGTCTCTTAAAAGAGCTTCTCGAAGAAAACGATATAGTAGTCTTATGTGGCGGTAGCTCTCTCGGGTCAAAAGACTATAGCGTTAAAGCCGTCAAGAAACTAGGGCCTGAGGCACATATACATGGAATAGCTATTCAGCCGGGCAAAACTACAGCTCTTTCCTCTATTAAAGGAAAGCTAGTAATAAACTTAAGCGGGCTGCCTGTAGCTGCTTTAGCTGGCTTAGAGCTAGTGGTTAAACCGATTTTAGAGAAGTGGATCGGCGTAAAGTATTTGCCTAGACCTACTGTTAGAGCCAAGCTTACGAAAAAGATTACTGTTAAGCTAGGTTTCAAAGGATTTGCTAGAGTCAAAGTTTTTACTAAAAATGGTAGTCTTTATGCCGAGCCTCTAACTGTAGGGGGATCAGGTTCTCTTAGGAGCTTAGTTCTGGGAAATGGTTTTGTTGTTGTTCCCGAGGATCTTGAGGGTTTTGATGAAGGAGAAGTAGTAGAGGTAGAACTGTATGGGAGAATATAGGAAAGTTTATAGAAAGCTAGCTAGTTTAGAAGAAGTTTTTAAAATACTTTATAAAATTGCTGAGACAAGAAAGCCTCGTGTAGAAGAAGTTCCTGTGGAAAAAGCACTAGGGAGAGTACTTGCAGAAAATATTAGAGCAGTAAGCCCTGTTCCGCCCTTTAGCAGAGCACTAATGGACGGCTACGCTGTTTTTTCCTCAGACACTTCGCTTGCCTACGAGGATAGGCCTGTAAAACTAAAGCTTGTAGGCGCAGTTAGAGTAGGTGAGACACCTCCCTTCGAACTCAAGAAGGGTGAGTGCGCTGAAATAGATACAGGGGCTCCTGTACCCTATCCCGCAGACGCTGTAATTCCAGTAGAATATACTCGAAAAACTTCTCATACAGAAGTAGAAATTTACCGAAGAGTAGCCAAAGGAGAGAATATAGATTTAGTTGGGTCAGACGTCGCTGAAGGAGAAGTAGTTGCTTGGAGAGGCGAAGTAGTAACCCCACAGCTCATAGGAGTACTAATTTCGGCAGGAGTAACAAAAGTCAAAGTATACTCTAGGCCCCGTGTAACAGTAATACCTATAGGAAACGAATTAGCAGAGCCTGGAATCGAGCTCGAATACGGGAAAATATATGACTCAAATTCATTTATGATAGCAGCTGCACTAAAGGAAGCTGGAGCAGAAGTAAAGCGATTTAAAATAGTTAAAGACAGCTATAGTGAAATAAAGAGCACTGTAGACTCTGCTCTTAAAGACAGCGACATTGTAGTAACAATAGGAGGTACTTCAGCAGGCCTCGGAGACTTAACATACAGAGTTTTCTCAGAATATAAGCCTGGAATAATAGTTCATGGATTGAAAGTTTCTCCAGGAAGGCCTACTGTTATAGCACTAGCAGGAGACAAAATACTTTTCGGGCTACCTGGATTCCCTGTATCCTGCCTCAATATAGCTAAATTACTGTTGATTCCATTGATAAGAGTACTTCAAGGAGCATCACCCATTACTATTGAGAAGGAAGTAGAAGCCGAGCTACTTTCCCCTATAAGAGGAGTAGTAGGCTTAATTAAGCTAGTACCAGCAGTAATCGCCGAAAAAGAAGGCAGAATATACGCCTACCCACTTAGCACACACAGCGGCGCTCTCTATACACTTTACGCCAGTGATGGCTTCATAGTAGTACCCGAGAACGCAGAGTACTTAGCTGAAGGAGCAAAAGTCTCTGTTAAACTATTTTCAGAAAGATTTAAGCAACGTGTGCTCTTCGCGGGAAGTCACTGTCCCTTAGCAATACATCTTCTCGAAAAACTCAAAGAAAAATATCCTGTAAAAGTACTCATCGCAGGTAGTCTTGCAGGCTTAAATTTAGTGGGCAAAAGAATAGCTGATATAGCAGGAGCTCATCTCTATGACCCGGCTTCGGGAGAATACAATATTCCTTATGTAGAGAAATACGGGTACAGTAATCTCGTTGTAGTAAGAGGGTATTTAAGAGAACAAGGCTTCGTGTACTGCAAGAACTTGAAAGTAGAATCTTTCACAGATATCATTGAGAAAAACTTGAGATTCATAAATAGAAATAGGGGATCCGGTACAAGAGCTTTAATAGAGGAGCTCGTAAAAAAGGAAGCTGAAAAACACGATGTAAAAGTGCAGGAGTTTAAAAATAAGATAAGAGGATTTGAATATGAGGTGAAAACACATGAAGCCGTAGGATACCTCATTTCTCGAGGAGTAGCTGACGTAGGAGTAGCAATACGGTATATTGCAGAAAAATATAATCTAGGCTTCACAAAAATTTCAACAGAAATATATGATTTCATATTAAGTAAAGATATATTGAATAAAAAGATAGGTAGTGAACTTGTGCAAATGCTCGACCCAAGTAACTTAAACAAAATAATTGTTCACTTTCCAGGATACTCTGTTCACGAAGACTCAGGTAAGGTGATCTATGAATGCTAGTAGACAAGTATAATAGACCTTTAACTCACTTGAGAATCTCTGTTACAAGCAGATGCAACTATATGTGCTTTTTCTGTCATAGAGAAGGTGAAGGTAGGTCTAGTACAGAACTCTCTGTAAGAGAAATAGCTTTAGTATGCAGAGTAGCACGCAAGCTAGGAATAAGGTTTTTTAAAATAACAGGAGGAGAGCCACTGCTAAGGAAAGACATAGAACATATTGTGAAGAACATAAGTCAGCTAGAGAGAGCTGAAGTCTCCTTAGTAACAAACGGCTATTTCTTAAAAGAGAAAGTAAAGAGTCTTATAGAAGCAGGACTCAGTAGAGCAAATATTAGTTTACATTCGTTAAACGAAGAAGTCTATAAAGCTATAACTAAAGTAAATGGGCTAAAAAAAGTTATCGAAGGAATAAAAAACGCGGTCGACTACGGTCTTAGAATAAAATTAAACACAGTTATATTAAATGAATTAAATCACGAAGAATACGTTAAGATCATTGATTTTGCATCAAATATAGGAGCTGACGTGTGTTTTATCGAATTAATTCCACTAGGAATAGATCCGAGAGAGTATCGTAAATACCATGTATCACTAAAATACATTAAAAATTACTTAAGAAAACATTGCGTTAAAGAATATACAAGAGAACTTCAAAATAGACCTGTATACGTATTTTCTACAGGAATTAAAGTAGAACTTGTAGAGTCCTATGGTAACCCGAACTTCTGCTTGAAGTGTAGAAAGATTAGGTTAACTCATGACGGTAAGCTTAAGCCCTGTTTAATGAGAAATGACAATACAGTGTCTTTAATTCACGTCATTAAATCCGATATGACTTTACGTGAAAAAGAAAAAGCTCTAGAAAGACTTTTCATTAAAGCAAATTCTCTGAGAGAGCCATTCTTTAAGTAACTCTAATTCTCTACTGTAAGTGATAAAATGTCTGCATCAATGGTAGATATTTCAGCTAAAAAGGATGTTCTTAGAATAGCTGTAGCTGAAGGCAAAATAAAACTAAAAGAAAGTACTATAGAGAGAATTAAGAGCAGCAGTGTGCGTAAAGGAGATGTTTTTACAGTATCTAAAATAGCTGCAATTCAAGCATGTAAAAAGACTCCTGAAATACTCCCGCTATGCCACCCACTGCCTTTAACCCATATAGAAGTAGACTTTGCTCTGGAAAAAGATGGCGTTATTGCTAGAGCTACTGTTAAAGCATATGCTAAAACAGGAGTTGAAATGGAGGCTCTAGTAGCCGTTTCAACAGCCCTGCTCTGTATATGGGATATGGTTAAAGAATATGAGAAAGACGAAAAGGGTCAGTATCCCGAAACCAAAATAGAGTACATAAAAGTAGTTAAGAAAATTAAATCAAGTTAATGGTGGCTATTTTCTATAGTCTTTTTCAGTAGCTGGAAGAGTAGAAAAATACCATCCTTTTTGGCCACAAGTATTAGCTTTTTATTGTCCGAGTCTTTAAATCCTATAGTAGCTATATCATCTTCTTCAATTATTACTCTATTAACTGAACGCTTGTTAAGCATCGATAGTATATCTGAAAGTATTTCATTGCCATCAATATGACCATACCAGAATACAGGTTCGTCTTTTTCCAGTATAGTAAAGTATGCTTTCTTCTCCGACACTATCTATAACTTTTGTAAGTATTCGAATTAAATTATCATCCTTTTTCATACTTACCTCTAAGACAGTATTTCTATACACTCATTCAAAGTCTTTTTAATTAAAGTCAGTGCTAATCCAATATTTGAGCCCGAGGATGATACTAGGAGACTGTATTCTTTACCTGATACTAAAACTATGTTTTGTCCTTTTCCGCTAAGAACTAAGTAGTCGACTTCACTTAATCTCATTTCTTCTACCAGTTTTGATACAACTCCAACGATAGTTGATGCTTAGACAGAGGCATCAAGAGGCAACTATGTTCTCTGGATACACTAGTACTGAGAGACCGTCCTTAGTAAAGAGGATCGCTACTTTTCCGTCAATCTTTTTAAGAAGATTTTCAATTAATTTAGTTAGATTTTCTTTAACTAAAGTGCTTTCTATTTCTCTAAATCTAAATATACTTCTCATGTATATCACCCTATGATACAATTTTTAATAACTCGGAATAAATCTTTTCTATTTTATTTAATAGAAGTCTTTCGTAGAGCTCGGGGGCATTCCAATGATATCTTTAAAAGCTCTGTGCCTAGCTATGAGATAGTTACTCGTAATAATGTAGAAGTTGTACATGAACATTTTCATTAAAGCCAACATGGGTCTTTGTTTTCTCTAAGCAGTTATTGTTCTTCTTCACTTAGGCTGAGGATTTTCTTCGCGTTTATAGCTACTTGCTTAATTTCGCTGAGAATTTCGTCCACGATCGTTCTTCTTTGCAAATAAAGTTAATAAACTTTATTGGAACATCTTATCTAAATAGTTTAGAGAGATATAAATATGGATAAAGATATTTCGATAGAATTTATTTACTTCCTAAATTTACCCTAATTATAAATAAGGTATTTATTTTTCTCTTGTATTAGCTGCACTATGTTTAAAGATTTTTCAAGTTCATGGCTAAGCATTCTTGGCAAGTAATTACTTATCTTGAATATTTATTGAGATAAAAGCTTGAAATATATAGCTGGCTGCGAATTTTTCTTATGCCTAAAACTAAAATAATAGCTTCCATAGGCCCCGCTTCTGCTTCAGAAAAAGTACTGCTTCGCATGATAAGAGAAGGCGTAGATTTAGTTCGTATAAATTATGCTCACGCAGTAGATGAGGAAAGAGAAAACTTAATTAAGCTTATTAAAAGTGTCGAAGAATCCTATGGCATAGTACTGCCGATCATAGGAGATTTACAGGGACCCACCATTAGGACAGGAAACCATAAGACTTTTTCAGTTAAGAAAGGAGAAGAAATAAAAATAGTGTGTTCTAGTGAAACTAGCGAACCTAAAACTATTCCTATACCTAATACCAAAGTCTACTCAATAATAGATGAAGAAGACTTAGTAGTAATAGGAGCAGGGGCTCTTAGACTTAGAGTAACTAAAATCGAAAACGACTTTATTAAATGCATGGCCTTAAACGATGCTGTAATTGAACCACGCAGAACACTTATTCTTCCATACAAAGAACTGCCGCTACCAGTTATAACCGATAAAGACTTAAAAGACATAGAGTTCAGCATAAATAAAGTAGATTTTCTCGCATTATCGTTTGTTAGAAATAAAGACGATGTAAAGACTCTCAAAGATATTCTTCATGACAAGGGAGGAGAATACATAGGAGTAATAGCTAAAATCGAAACCAGAAAAGCTGTTGAAAACATAGACCAGATACTAGACGAAGCCGACGCCATACTAGTAGCCAGAGGAGACTTAGGAATGTACTTTAGCTTAGAGGAAATACCCAGATTACAGGAATACTTAGTGAGAAAAGCTAGAATGAAAAGCAAGCCTGTTATAGTTGCTACTCAGCTACTTGAATCTATGATAAATTCGCCTTACCCTACTCGCTCAGAAGTAGTAGACATTATGGTAGCAGTACAGCAAGGAGTAGATGCATTACTACTAGCTGGTGAAACAGCTATAGGAAAGTATCCAGTAGAAGCTGTTAAGTGGCTAAAGCGAATAATTAGCGAAGCTGAGAAAGTTCTGCCGAATATTAGAGGAGAAGAGTCCATAAGAGAAGACATTTACACGAAATTTGCTAAAGGAGTAGTCCTCTTGGCAGATTCGCTAAACGCTAAAATACTATTGTACACTAAGAAAGGTAATACAGCAAGAAGAATAAGTAGATTTAGACCTAGAGCATCTGTCTACGCCATTACAAACGATATTAAAGTTATGAGAAAGCTCAAGCTCCTATGGGGAGTTACTCCTTACCTTTCATCTACAAGCGACATAAGCAGTTCTCTTAGAGAACTCACCGAAATACTGAAAAATGAGGGAGAGATCTCTTACGGAGATATCATTGTTTCAACAGGAGGCATGAGAGAGGGAGCAACGGATCTTATCAGAGTACATGTGTATGAGTAATTTTGGGTAATGTAAAATTCTTCTCTCTGAAATGCAGATATAAACTTAACGATAGAGTATTTAAGCTCAGAGTAATTAGGTTTTATGGAAATGCTGAAAATACTGCTTACTTAATGTAATGTATAAAAGAAATTTACATTAATTAGTGTTTTAAAAGCCTAAAGACTTTATTTTAGCAATCGAACCTTTAGCGAAACCTATATATAATTTACGCGTGAATAAATAGCGAGTATATATGATGAGACCTATACGTAGTGACTTAGAAGAAGTAGTGACCAAGATTGTTGTAGTAGGTGTCGGCGATTGTGGCTGCAACACCATAACGAATCTATTCGAGAGAAATGTTGAAGCGAAGCTAATCGCTGTAAACACTGATGTAAATTCTCTCAATGTAACTAAAGCTCACCAATTAATTCAAATAGGAGAAAATACTACTAGAGGAAGAGGAACAGGCGGCGATATATCTAAGGGAAGAAAGGCTGCTGAAGAAGACATCGACAAAGTGCTTGAAGCGATAGGGAAGCCTGATTTTCTGATGATCACATGTGGTTTTGGAGGAGGAACAGGTTCTGGAGCCACACCTTATATCTTGGCTCAACTGAGAGACGAGTATCCTGACTTACTAATGGGTGCTGTAGTATCAATACCTTTTAGATACGAGGGCATAGAGAGGCTCAAGAATACGCAAATGGGCTTGAGGGATACTCTTGATGTAGCAGACTTTGTTATAGTGAACCTAAACGACATTCTACTTGAGCGCTATGGCACACTGCCTCTCCAGGAAAGCTTTAGAATGATGGACGCCATTCTCGCAAATACTATTGAAAGCATAGTAGACATGCTTCAGCCTAAAGGAGCGCAGCTTAGAGTAGATTTTGCTGACTTAGTTACACTACTTAGAAGAGCTGGAGTAAGCTTTGTGGGACACGGACGCCACAGGTCCATAAGAAAGGCCGTCGAAAAAGCTATTGAGTCAAAGCTCCTTGATGCAGAATTAAGCTCAGCAAAAGGAGCTTTAGTCTACGTGAGCGCTCCTCCCGGAGTTAGTTTAAGGCAGGCAGCTGAAGCTCCTAGAATAGTCAGCGACAAATACGGTGTTGAGAGAGTAATATGGGGTTTAAAAGTAAACCCCAAGCTCAGAGAAAGCCACGTGATGATTATTGCGAGTGGTGTTAGATCTAGAATAATTTCGGATATTGTGGGTGTTAGTGAAGCTGTAGGGTGATAGGTTATGTCATATAGGGTTAGGTTACGTGAGCAGTTAAGGTATTTGGCCCAAAAAGAGCGCGAAGCAGCCGTTAAAATAAATATTGTCGGTGTAGGAGGCTGTGGAAACAACGCTATCAACAATCTATCTAGGCTCCGTCTGCCCGCTAAGCTAATAGCCATGAACACAGACTCTGCTGTTCTGCGTAGAACAAGATGTGATGTAAGAGTTCTTCTAGGAGGACTTTCGGCTGAAGCCAGAGGAGCTAGAGGTGTACCTGAGTTAGGAGCACAAGCAATGGAAGAGAGTATTGAAGAAGCAATAGGAGCTATTGACGAAAACGTCGACGTAGTCATAGGTATAGCAGGCTTAGGCGGCGGTACAGGAACAGGAGGTCTACCAGTACTTTTTAGAGAGCTTAGAACAAGAAGACCTAATGCTCTGAGAATAGCTGTAGTAACTCTACCCTTTAAAGAAGAAGGTGAAGAAAGAATAAGAAATGCTCAAATAGGTCTCAGAGAACTCATGGATGTTTCAGATGCAATAATAGTTAACGCAAACGACGTACTAGCAGAAAGACTGAGGGGAGTAAGCATGGCTTATGCATTCAAAGAAATGGACAAGAGAATTGCCAGAATAGTAGAGGCGCTAGTAAGAATGCAATCACCCATGATAGGCCCAGGAGTAATCAACGTAGACTTCTCTAATGTACAGAGATTAATGCAGAACTCAGGATTCTGCTTCGTCGGAGTAGGTGACGGACCCAGAATATACGATGCCTACATAAGAGCTCTCTCCGACGACTACGCTAGGTCTAGGCTCGAAGGAGCTCGAGGAGCAATACTCATGTTTGAGGGTAGAGAAACATTGCTGGACATGACTCAAATAAGAAACACTACTAGACAGTTCTCTGAGAGATATGCTATACCTACAGTATTCATGGGACTAAGGCCCACATGGGATATCGTTGACGTGAGAGTATCTGTTTTTGTAACATCAGTTAAATGTGATTATGTAGAAGAATTTATGTCTGGGTTTACCGGGTGATAGAATATGCTGTTTGGTAGAAAGAAGAAAGGGGAAGAGGAAAAACAAAAGCCGGCTCCTCAGTCTGCTGCCCCCAGCCCACTCGACTTAGCTTTAAAGTTCCTTGAAGAAGAGAGCGGCGAAGTAGACATAGCGTGGTACTGTGAGCTTGAAAAAATGCCTTTTGAGCCACCAGTAGTAAAGTTCATTGAATGGGTTGAAGCAAAAGGTCACGGAGGTCTATACTCTAGAGAACAGCTGATAGATGCTCTCAGTAGAGCATTCAGAATGAAGATTGATGAAAGACGGGGCAGAAGGTGATATCTATGGCGCGTAGAATACTAGAGGCACAGAGACTAGCAGAAGTAGTTTCTAAAAGAGCAGTGCTCAAAATAGCTGTCATCGGTATAGGAGGATGTGGATGTAACACTATTTCTAACCTTGAAAGAGCGGGAATAGATGTACCCACTGTCGCCGTAAACACGGATGCTGCAGTACTCTATAAGACTAGAGCTAAGTACCGTGTATTGATTGGTGAGACTGTTACTCGTGGTCGTGGTAGTGCTGGTAGTCCTGCTCTTGGTAGAGAGATAATGAGCCGCGAAGCCGAAAGAGTATTAGCTAATGTAAGAGATGCTGAGCTGTATATTCTTACTGCTGGTCTCGGCGGCGGTACAGGAACAGGAGGAATACTAGCACTAGCAGAATACATAAAAGAAAACATGGGAGATAAGCTCGTCTGGGCAGTAGTAACAACTCCCTTCTCCTCAGAAGGAGCAGAGAGGGTAAGGAACGCTAAAGTAGCTCTGGCAGAGTTACTCGATTTAGCAGATGTAATTCTAGTAAACTTCAACGACATATTAAAGCAGAAAATGGGTTCACGAAGCCTGCAGCAGGCATTTAGGGAAATGGACAAGCATCTAGTGACAGTAATAACTGCGCTGACAAGCCTACAGTACACTGAACCGACACCAGGACTAGTTAACATAGACTTCTCGAATGTAGAGAGGCTTACTAGAAGAAGCGGGCTAGGGTTCGTAGGTGTAGGTCAGGGATCAAGATTATTTTCAGCGTTTGAAAACGCTTTAGAGCAAAACTACTGTGAAGCCGACTTAACTGGAGCAAAGGGGGCTGTAATATACATGGAGGGAACACAGGCAATGCTAAAGACGAGCGAAGTAGAGGAGATGACAAGTATACTCGCAACTAAATACGGCATATCAACTATATTCTGGGGAGTCAGATACAACTGGAAACTCTATAACCCGAGAGTAATGCTAATGGCTGCAGGAGTAAAGTCTCCACTAGTGGATCAATATCTTGAGGTGAAATAAATAAATGAACAGAAAAATATCGGATAAAGAAATAATAGGAAGACAAGTAATAGACGTAAACGGTAAAGTAGTAGGAGTAGTTGAAAGTATAGTAATTTCAGAAAAAGCCGCCGAAGGTGTAGAGCTAGTCATTAAAAAGATAGAAAAAATAGGACCAAGAACAAAAGAAACTAAAATTAATATACCTTTTTCATATGTATTAAGAGTAGGAGATGTAATACTGCTTAGTAAGCCTGTAGAATAATGGTGAAAAAATGTCAGCCGAACTTAAAATATATGTTGTAGGCATAGGGGGGAGGGGTCTCAATGCTCTCACTGCTGTCAAGAGAAGGGGAATTCCTGTAAAAACTATTGGAGTAGACACTGATTCTTCAGCGCTTTCAATAGCCAGATGCGACGACAAACTCCTAATAGGAGAAGACATTACTAAAGGCAGGTCTACCGCCGGCGCAATGGAGTTAGGCAGAAAAGCCATGGAAGCTCAAGCTTATAAAATAGTAGAAAAAGTAGCCGACGGAGAAGTAGTAGTCATTATTTCAGGCTTAGGTGGAGGAACAGGTAGCGGAGGACATCCTGCCTTAGTAGAAAAAATCAAGGAGAGTTATCCTGACAAATTAGTAATATCTTTTGTAACAATACCGTTTAAAACAGAAAGTAGTAACCGAATAAACAATGCTAAAATGGCTTTATCTACTATAATAGATTTATCTGATGTAACCGTAGTACACTTTAATGACAAATTAAAAGAGAAGTATCCTACACTACCTCTAGTAAGAGCTTATAGAATACTTGATAATAAAATAGAAGCCAGTCTCCAGGCAATACTGGGCTTACAGTCAATAAAGCCTATACCCGGAGTAATGAACATAGACTTTAGTTCATTTAAAGCAATAGCTATGAAGTCAGGCTTAGGACTAATAAATGTCAAAGAAGCAGCAGGAGTGCTAGAAGCATTCAAGGAGGCTATGAAAGAAGAGTTCTGTGATATCGATATAACTGGAAGTAAAGGAGCAGTAGTGTACATTGAAGGCACCGAAACAGCTCTGCAGACATCAGATATATACGATATCTCAGGGACTCTTACATCCACATACAATATTCAAGTAGTCTACTTTGGATTTAAGCCAAGCTGGGAGCTAACACAGCCTAGAGTAGCGTTCATAGCAACTGGGGTAAAATCAGAATCTGTTAGAAAGTTCTTAGAGGAGTGAGACGATGGGAGAAATACCCAAACCGAGTATTGTTGTTGTCGGTGTTGGTGGTTGTGGTTGTAATACTTTGAATAGGTTGTATGAGGTTGGTGCTACTGAAGATGTTTTAGCTGTTGCTGTTCATACTGAGGCTGTTCACTTACAGTCAGTTAAAG
>Ga0190312_1000087_pt1 | contig 34128 bp, 33 predicted proteins | sample 487007910_MG_FD_165046 | JGI IMG/M metagenome (GOLD analysis project Ga0190312, IMG submission 165046) | Hydrothermal vent sediment bacterial communities from Southern Trench, Guaymas Basin, Mexico - 4870-07-9-10_MG | ecosystem: Environmental > Aquatic > Marine > Hydrothermal vents > Sediment ... | reverse complement strand
ACAAAGTTCTTATGAGGAGATCATGCATGATAGCACTTAGTTATGTAATAAAGTTATATAATAATCTATTTGACTTAACTATTATCCCTCTTAATCAGTTACGCCGACCCTCTTCATCACAGTCACTTTTCATGTTCTGACACGGGTTCGCTCATCACCTATCTATTATATAGTTGTTTTGTAGGTCTTTAAGTTATTCTCTTTTATGGAAAGGTTTATCAGTTAATTAATCCTTTCTAATAATTTTAATTAAGTATGTGTTTAGATTGTTTATAGTAGGTGTTGGTTTGTGGAGACTAGGAGTGTTAAAGCTGTTGTTTTTGGTGGTGGTAAGGGTAGGAGACTTCGTCCACTAACGTATTATTTCCAGAAGGTTATGATACCTATTGGTTCTCGTCAAAAGCCTTTGCTTGAGTATATTGTTAAGTTGTTAAAGTACTATGGTTTCACTGATATACTGTTGCTTGTTGGCTATAAGTATGAGCAAGTTGTAAACTATTTTGAAGATGGTAGTCGTTTTGGTGTACATATAGACTATGTTGTTGATGAACCAGGTTATTCCGGTACTGGTGGTGCACTACTTAATGCTTATCGTAAGGGCAAGTTTTCTAATGTAGAACACATACTCATATACTATGGAGATATACTTTCAAAGATAGATCTAAGGGAGCTATATAGCCAGCATGTCGGTAGAGGAGCTGATGCAACACTAGCTATTGCTTCAAAATACCAGGTACCAGTTGGTATAGTAGAGACTGGTAGTGATAACCGTGTTTTAAGAATGATTGAGAAGCCTTGGATGCCTTTGAAAGTTACTATTGGTGTATTAATGCTTAAGTCAAAGACGCTCTACTATCTAGAAAAACTAGCTTCCACTATGGAGGGTAGTGGTGCTGTAAAGATAGATATTATGGGTGATCTTATACCATATGTTATAGAGTCTGGTGGTAGGGTATACGCTTATGAATACCATGACCTATGGTTTGATGTTGGAACAACTGAGAAGTATGAAAAACTTGATCCAAGACTTATAGATGAAATGTTTAAAGACATATTATAGACAAATAGTATTTTATTGAGACAATTATTAGTAAAAGCATTAGCTATATAGGAGTCTTTGTTTTAAGAATAGCTATCATACACCCTCATCTAGACAATCTTGGTGGTAGTGAAATACCTGCAATTATATTGGTTAAAGAACTAGTTAGTAGAGGCTATGAAATAACTATTGTGTCTAGAGGTTTTAGGAAAGAGCTTTTCCAAAGAGGAGGGGTGCTATGTAGTAACTAGTAAGTATATACTTTTACATTCCTACCTTTAGCATACTCCTCAATCTCTCTACCAATCAATGCACCAGCTAGTATTGATACAACTTCTTTTCTAGGATAGTGTTTCTTAACAACATCAGCTTTTGCAGTCAGCTCCCCTACATCCTCGTGCTTCGGCTTAACCTTCACTTCAATAACATAGACCCTCTTATCAGTCTCTATAAACAAGTCTATATCAGACTCGTCAATCTTCATATTCCTCTTCTTAAAGACAACCCTCTCACCCCTACCAATAATCTCCTCCCTAAGATCATCCCATAAAGCCTTACAATAGAAACTCTCAGACAGAGTACCAAGTTCAAGCTCTATCCTACTCAACCTACTACCATGCTCTTCAAGCTTTAACCAAATCTTTTTAATCTCCTCAAGAATCTCATTAAACTTACGATCATGCTGCTCTAACTTCTCCCATATTTTCTTAATCTCAACCTCATGCCTGTCAAGTCTTTCTAGTATTTTGTTGAATTTCTCATCGTGTTTGTCTAGCTTTTCCAGTATTTTCAATAAGCCTATCTTAGCTGCTACACTATACCTAAACTCTTCATCCTCCTCCAATAACTTAAGGAAAGCCCTCTTATTAACAACACTAGTCATACCAAACACCAATCCACTTTCTACATCTCTATAATAGATATGGTATGTTTAGATATTTTTATAAAGAACTCTATATTAGGTAAAGTCCCTTAAACAACTGCTTCCACTCTATAACATCTAACTCAGTCCCTACATCATAACTGTATAGCTATTTAGTGTTTAAGTAAGTTTACAATTTTATACTCTAAATCTCTTCTACATCCAGCTAACTCTAAACATACACTATACCGCTTCTTAAAATATAGCTTTCTAGACAAAGCTACTTTATTAAAAATGTATCACCCTTACTAAAATGTATAAAAACATAAACAGCTCTAAGATTAGTACTCAATACTGATTTTACTAGATCTAGGTTCTCACTACTAATAGTATTCTCAATTTTCTCTAAATCCCTAATCTCTGGTCTACCAGTCTCTTCTATTAGTACTAGAATATTATTCCTTAATAAAAGGGCTTTATCCACATGTTTGGTACCGTATTTAAATATCTTATCTAGATTAATTTGTTTAATAATGTATTCTCTAGAAACCATAGCCCATACTACCCTAATAGTTTACTACGTTCTTCTAGAAGCTATCTAGAGATTTTTTCAAAAATAGATTCATCAATTCCTTCACTTGATACTTCTAGCTTCTCTACTTCAGCGTGATCACCTTGTCTTTTTATGAGATAAAGTCCTAGACTATTAGGTTCTAGTACTTCATATTCTGTAAAACCGTGTTCTCTAACTTGTTCTCTCTTATTAGATAATAGTACTAGGTTTCCAAGTTGGTATATAAAGTGATCACTATGAGTTGGCACAAACCCTCTCTTACTAAGTTTGTTGACTGAATATACTATAAGTCTAGCTATAAGCCTCCCACTAACATCATGGATGAAGGCCAGCCTATCCCAGTAAACACGATCCATTCTCTAAAACTCATCAATAACAAATAAACCCTCATCTCTAACCCCTCTCTTACCAAGCCCTAGACACTCATCTATAGAGACAACCTTGAGCCATGTCTATCATAGACTATACATTCACCATCATAAGATATAATAGCATACAAGCTATAGTCAAGTCTCTTAAACATAAATGTCTTACCAACCCATCTCCTACTATAAACAAACACCTAACTCCTATAGCTCTTAAAGAAATCTTTCTCCCAACGATCTATAAACACCAAAATATCCCCACTAGAATATATAGGAAACAGAATACAGAGATTATAGTATGTATGCAGAAACCAGTAGTAAACACGAAACAATACATAATCAAGAAGATCTAAATATAACCTAGGTATAAAAACACTATTACTTCATATATACTACTAGGGAGTAGATATGGGTAGAGTTATTCGTGCTAGATACGTTAATGGTGTTTTAAAGCCTTTGGAAAAGCTTGATCTAGATGATGGAGTTGTTGTTGAGATTGTTGTAAAGAGAGTTCTTAATGCTAAGAAACTGCTTGGTAAATACTATGTTGAAGGGTTTCCAAGAGATAAACACATCTTATTAGATGAGGTTTATAGTGGTGAAGCCTAGAGCTTGTATTGATACAACTATATTCATTGAGTATCTTGTATTTGACAGAGACTACATTTCAATATACACTGATAAATACAGACTTTACACTACATCTTCTGTACTTTGGGAAACAACCTATATACTCTTAAAAGCTAGAACTATGAAAGATAAAGGTATTAAGAAACACTATGTTATATTAGACTATTTAAGAAAGAATCCAGATTATGTAAAGTTATTACTAAAGAGATCTATAATGATATAGCTACTCTAATTGATACGTTCAGAATTAAGGTACTCAAAACTCCACCATATACTTATATGATTAAAGAAATGATAAGATATGGTCTACTACCTAGTGATGCATTACTTGTATCAACTTGTAGAGTACATGGAATAAAGGTTGTGATAACATTAGATGAAGATTTTAAGAAAGTAGATTTTCTAAAAGTGGAAATACCAGTCTAAAATATGAATACAAAGCTTTCTACACTAGTTTCTATTTCTCTGCAACCCGGCTGTTATTTCTCTATAATCTCTACCATTAATCTCTATTGTCTTATCAAACAATGTCTTACCAGCCAGTCTTATAGTTAAGTGTTTACGTGTCTTCAATAACCCCTTGTTCACAATAACTACTCTGATATCCTTTGTAACACCTTCTAGAATCTCTAATGGCTTAGCCTCTACGATATATACACGTGGTTTAAGCAACATTATTGTTGAGGATACGTAAGCTATAGAGTATAGTGTCAGCAGCAACCAGATATACTCTGGAACAAACCAGTACATCACATAAATAGCTATAAGGACAATGTATAGAGAGTAAATATGTATAAATAAAGGCTTTAAATCTAAACCAAAGCCTATACCTAACAACCCTAGCTACAATAAACAAGTAAACAACAAAATTACAAACAAGCATTAGAACAAACCAAACCCAGTACTGAGACCACAATACAATAGCAACTTCATTAGACAATAATATAGACAATACAACCGGATTAAGAATAACAGGTGAGACAATAAAGAAGCCTATTAGAAAACAACGCTTCCTACCAACAACACCTCTCCTAAAAACAAACAGTGTAGACATTATACAAGATGCTAAAACAAGTAGTATAGACAAATAGAACACATGGTTAAACCTACAAGAAACATAAACAACACCATCACTACCACCAACACTAACAGACTCTTCAAAAACACTATAAAATGGAACAAAAGGTACAATCCTAACTCTATAAACACCAGGAGAAGTAAGCAGAGAAACATCACCATTAAACACACCAACGGGTATGCTGTCAACATATAGTATTCCATGAACATTCTTTAGGATTACTTTAGAAAAACCGTGTTCTAGAAGATACTCCTCACTAGGAGCTAAAACATACTCATACTGGAAACCATATACTCTAAACAGCTTTAATGAAAAAATCATACCCGGATCAAGCATTATTGTTTCAGAGAATCTATAAACATTAGATTTCTTAGGAACAATAGTAATATTGTAAGAAATATAGGCTTTTAGAAATATCACTAATTCCTTATCACTAGATGGTTCTATAGGCGTATCATTAATATAGACTCTATCAATAAGACTGATATCAGAGACAACTACTGCAGACAAGTTATAACTAGAGAGTTCACTAGAACTATAAATCCACCATTTCTTGTCAGGAACATCAAAGCCATAGAAAAACGATACATAAACACTTCCAAGTAGTGGAACACTCACATTGATGTTGCGGTTAACATTGTTACCAGAGATAGAAATACTATGAGAACCACTAGAAACATTAGTACCAACTAGATCATAACCAAGAAACTCTCCATCAACACTAATACTAAAACCACTACCGCCAAAAACAATAACAACTAAACCACCGTTACCACCAAAAACAATAACCTTTTTGAACCCTCCACCAACTGCTATGTATTTTCCATTAGGACTCCATGAAACACTACGTACATAGTCTCCAAGATTTGTCTCCCAGATCATTTTTTCCATTCTTATCAAAAACAACAACCTTAGAACATATAATAGCTGCTATGTGTTCCCCACTAGGACTCCATGAAACACTATCTACAACGGTTCCAAGATCGCTTGTCTCCCAGAGTTTTATTATTGTTTGTTGTTGGTTTATTTGTACTATTATTGTTATTGTTAATATTATTAGTATTATTATTGTTAGTATTATTGTTATTGTTTTTGTCTTCATAGTTTACAGCCTCTTCTCTATTGTTTCATGGTATATTTGTACTAGTCTTGTTAGTAGTTTATTTGTGTCTTGTATTCTGTTTATTGGGTTTGGTTGTAGCATTTCTATTATTATGTTGTCTAGTTCTTTTGGTACTTGTTTGTTGTACTTGCTTGGTGGTTCTGGTTTCTCTATCTTGTCTAGGTCTTTTTGTTTTAGTTCTTCTGGATTGTATGGTTTCCTTGCTGTTAGCATTTCGTACATTACTACTCCTATACTCCATATATCTGTGTATGGCCCTGGTGGTGGTAGCTTGGAGTCTCCTGTCCGTAGTTGTTCTGGTGCTGCATATGCTTCTGTATATGCTTTTGTTCTACTTGATTCTGATACTGTAGACATTATCTTAGCTATATTGAAGTCTGTAAGCTTTGGTACATAGTCTCTAGTCAACAATATGTTGCTAGGCTTTATATCACGGTGTATAATAGGTGGTTTATGATTGTGTGCAACTGCTAGAGCTGACACGATCGGTATCATTATCTCAAGGACAACCCGGGGATCAAGCCTACCACTAATGCTTAACAACCTAGATAGATCACCTAGTTCACAATACTCTAGAATAAGCATAGGTGTTGGTTTAACACGATAGTCTATAAGCCTAACGATGTTAGGGTGATCCAGTTCTTTCAATATACTTGCTTCTCTCTCAAAAGCCTCTAGATCCCTCCCAGTATAAGTCTTTAGTCTACCGGGTTCTGAAACCATTAGTTCTAAGAAGAACTCACGAGGTATTTTAACAACAACGTTATACCCACTAGAATCCACACACAACAGTGTTACTGAAAAACCACCTTCACCAAGCAAGCTATAACAAGTATATTCAGCAAACCTCATGTGTTCTCGTAGTCTAGAGCCTTTTACAAAATCTAGTCTATATCTATGTAGAGAATATATGCTATAGCCTATGAGGACTGGAGTAGCTATGGTAGGTGTAACTGGTTTTTCTCTAATAGCTTTTCTAACACCAATGTCTATGTAAGTAGACTTCTCAATACAGTAGTCTCCAAGACATACACTATACCTTAGAGGTAGTTTACCCTCTTCTCTAGCACTAAAGTATATTGTTCTAGAAACACGTTTACCACTAGGTATCAATGTAAACAACACCCTATTCTCTTCAACTAGGAAGTATTGTTTAGAACTAGTGAAGTCTACATAGAGATTACCCACTGGTTTATCAAGACTATTAACAACCTCTATCTTTACACGGAATGTCTTTGACAAACTACTCTCTGGTACAACAACTCTGACGCTCTCTAGAAACTCATTTATCCTCCTAGTACTCTCTAGTACTCCACTAGTATTCTTACAAACATCTATACTGCCAAGATTATTACATATATCAATAAACTTACTAAGATTCTCAAAAACAACACGGTAACTACCAATACGTAGTCCTCTAGACATTGTATTGTATAACTCTCTAGCTTGTTTAATCAAACCATTATACTCCTTCATAAGATCTTCATAAACACTCTTAATCTTCTTACACCAGTCTATATCTAAACCAGTTTTATTACATAGATCTAGTGCTCTCTTACAAACATCTACTCTCTCACTAAGTGGTTTATTAGCAGAAAGAGACTCTCTAAACAACTTAATAGAATTCTCTATAAACCTTATATGTTTTCTAAAAGACTCTGTCTTTCTACAATAACTGGGTATGAAGACCTCTCTACAAAAATCCTCAACTATATCTAGTATAGCACTAGCTCCATCAAAATCATGTCCATTAACAGCTTCTAAGTAGAACTTAAACAATACATCATACAAGTTGTCAAGACCACTACATATATCCTTGTCTCTAGTAATCTTTCTAAGTTTAGAACACTCTTCTACAATACTTGTAGCTTCCTCAATAACACTATCTATAGCAGTATATTCTCTAAGCTTTTCAGCTCTCTCCTTAAGTTTAGAAAGGTATTCATCTATATACCCATAGCCTTCAATCCATAATTTAACATTGTAGTCTCTAGATAAACTGTAGATTCTACCATCCATGTCACTATATTTAACCATGATGTAAAGTCTATTAATGGGCTTATAAACATCTAATTTATCTACATAGACTACAAACCTATATATGGTTCTCACTAGTTCACTAGATAATATATTAACTCTACACTTGGTATCATTAATAGATGCTATAACTTCATCAACTCTATATGGTACATTATTAGCTGATTCAATAATGAATTCAAAACTACAGTTGACATCTGGTTTAAGTACTAGCTGATCAAAAGCATATTCAGATAAAGGCTTAATAGTTACCTCAGGCCTTACTGGCTCTATATAGATATGTGTAGTATCCAGAACTTTATCTCCCCTTAATACAATAATCTTGTTCTCTCCATGTACAACACTTACCTCTAGTGACTTCTTTTCACCTTTAGAAAGCTCTGTTTTATATAGAGTATCATTTACTCTAACAACTAATATACCAGGATCAGCTTCGCTACCATCATCAATTAGCTCTAGAATAGCTTTACCAGTTAATCCTATACCAAGACGATCTGGTTTAGATAACACCTTTAAACCAACATTTACAACAGGCTTACGTATAACAACATCATACCTAGCCTTCACCTTACCATCAACAACTACTTCTAAAGACTCTACTCTCTTTTCACTTCTCATCACCAACCAACTCCCCACAGTTGGGGGTTTAAAGAGGAATTAACCATGTTGTTTCATCCACTCAAGATATTTTTCCAAATCTTTCTTTGTTATTGGTGGTTTGATCTTTTCTATGGCTTCTAGTAGTTCTTCTCGTTTGATCGGTTCTACTCTGTATTTTAGTTTCTCTAGTTCTTCTAGTGTCTTTATGGTTGTTATCTTCTTGTATATGTCTGGGTTTACACGCCGTAGCATTAGTATTATTGCTTCACGACATACATTAGCTATGTCACGACCACTATAGCCTTCTGTCATGTCTGCTAGTTCATCATATGTTATACCTTCTATTTCAAATCCCTTCTTTTCTAGATTCAACTTGAATATTTCTATTCTAGCCTTATGGTCTGGTAGTGGTGTATAGACTTTCTTGTCAAACCTTGATAGTATTGCTTCATCTAGTAGCCATGGCTTGTTAGTTGCTGCTATAACTATTACTGGTTTATCTAGTTTCTTAGATTTGAATCCATCAAGTTCTGTTAGGAATGTCTGTACAACACCTGTAGCAGGCTCTCTACCAGTATCTCTCTTAATTGTAAGACTCTCTATCTCATCAAAGAATATGAGGCTTGGTGCTCTACGGTATGCTACACGGAATATTGCTGCTATCATCCTTGGTGAGTCGCCAACATAGCGGGAGAGTACACGATCAACACTAACGTTGAAGAATGTTGCTTTTAGCATGTTTGATGCAGCCATTGCTAGCATTGTCTTACCAGTACCTGGTGGTCCGTAGAGTAGGAATCTGCGTGGAGGCTCTAGTTTTACAGGCTTCTCAGGTCTAGCCAAACTATAGTATATAGCTTCTATAAGACTCTTCTTAACCTCATCCAATCCAGCAATATCATCCCATGATATACCTGCTTTAGCTATGAGTTTCTCAGCTTCTAGTTCAAACTCTCGATCAAGGCTTTCAGCTTCACCGCCAACTCCAACACCATGTCTAACCTTACGTGAAACTTCTACACCACTAGCACCCTTATGGGATACAACTTCTACCCCCCTACCCAAGCTATCAGCTATAGCTTCATACTCACTAGCCATTCTAAGAAACTCACTACGACTCCATGGACGGTACTTAGCCAGCTCTTTCAATAATTCAGCAACACGTCTAGCATGCATCCTAGCAACTCTATAATCACCACTACTATATGCTTTCTCAAACTTCTTCTTAGCCTTCTTAAGCTCTTCATAAAGGAAACTAGATGCATCAACACCCATGCAGTCCATCCCATTACATCCAGTATTTAGTTAAAAAACACACTATTATTCTAAGCTTCCTCCTTCTCCCTCTCCTCCTTTTCAGCACCCTCAATCCTTACACGAGCCTTAAGTTCTTCAACAGCTTGTTCTGGAGCTAGTTCAGACTCTTCAACCTTCTCCCACAACTGCATAATCTCACGTGTAGTTTCATCAACTTGTAGTTCAGCAGCACATTCACCAAGAATCTCATTAATCTTGTCAATATTCCTGTCAAACTGCTCCTCTGTAAACTCTACAGTACTGAGTATGCTGATCAACTTATCTGTTTCAATGCTCTTAATACGCTCCCATATACCACGTTCTTTAAGCCTTCTCTCCCACTTCTTAAGCCTTATAAGATTCGATAAAGCCCTCCTCTGCTTCATCAACCTATTATACTCTCTAAGCTTAGCCTTAATCTCGAAATCAAGATCCTTGATCTTCTCTGCAAGCAACATCTTCTCAGTAACACTCTTACCAATACCTTGTTGAAACAACTTCTTCTTCTCACTCTCAAGACGGCTAATCTCTTTAGACAACATTAGTATCTGGTTGTCGAGATTAACACGTTCACGTTCAAGCTCGTCAACACTAACTTTCTCAATCCATGACCTACCTACACCAAACCTCTTACCAAGTCTCTTAAACAAGTCAGACATCTAGATTACACACCCCCACCTCCTATACATAGATTATACACATACATATCCATATACTTTATGTATCTAGGTAAAAAACTATCTATTATACATAGACTCAAGTATCTTTTGGACAACAACTTCACGCAACACACCCTTCTCTCTATACTCTTCAAGTCTATGGAGAATCTCAAGCTGCTCCCTACTAGGCTCTTCACCACGTTCAAGCCTCTTCTCAAAATCCTTTAGATACTTAAGCAGTTTCTTATCACCAATCCTTTCAGCAACTCTCCAAGCCATATACCTTATAAACTCTATACGATACAAGTCTCTAAGTCTCTCAAGCTCCCTCTCTAGAAAACCAACCTCAGTCAACAATGCTTCACGTTGAACACCACTAGCCTCCTCTAAAACCCTCTTCTTTAACTCAAGCTCTCTACCAACCTCCTCCATAGACATCTTTAACTCAACAAGCCTCTCCTCACTAACTTCTAAACAAGTCCTCTCCTCTCTACGAAACCTACTAGCAAGCCATGTAAAGAAGATAAATGATGATGCTATAAAGCCTGCAACAGGGCTTATAAGATAAGCAGCTGCTGGCAACAACCTCTTACCAGCTTCTTCAAGAACTTCCTTAGTAGTCTCCTGGCTCATAGACTTATACACCTCCTCTGTATATGAATACAGTCTTACCACTACTCAGTCTAGATACACGTCCCCTACCACTACTAGCTAGTCTCTCTAAAGCAACACGTACTAGTTGTCTAGAAACACCTGTCTTCTCAACAATATAGTCTATTGGTAGGTATGGCGGCGGCCCTCTACGGTTAGCTTCTAGTATGGCTTCCTCACTAACCATGTAGTCTACTACACGTTTTATAGACTCCCATGGATACTCTAGTTCAACAAAATCCTTGTTCCTAACAGTTGTTTCATCAACTTCATTATAGTATAGCCTACCCTCTAGCAGGTCTACAAGGTATATGGATAGGTTCTTTAAAGCAAACCTCTTATAGTACTCACCACTTGTTATAAACTCTAATGCTTTACTAGAGAAGCCTGTTGGACTAGCAATAACTAGTATATGGTAGTGATCACTAGACAATATATAGTGTATACGACTAGATATTATAGACAAAACCTCTCCAAGACCAGCCTTCTCAGCATCAAACCCCTTACTAGCTAGTGTATCCTCGTGTACAATAGCATATGCTTCTACAACAACATAATCCCTCCTACCAATCAAACCCTTCCTCTTAACAAACAACAACCTATTACTACAAACACCACCACTATACAAGTCTCTAACATCCCAACCACTAATCCTAACAACTCTATCTTCAACAGGATTATAGATCTCAACACGATCCCTTAATCTAGAGTAGAGCCTAGACAGATAGGACTCAACAAGACCACGAGCCTCATCAATAGTCACAACAGCTCCTTCCTCAACACCACTCAACACCTTCTCAAGCTCTACGACACGGTTACGGAGAGCCTCCTTCTCAACCTCTAAGCTCTTAACTAAACCATCATACTCACGTAAACGCTTCTCTATAGAATCAATCATACTAGACAACAAGTGTATTTCAGCATCAACAACCTCACGTGTAGAACTAGTTAACCCCATTCTCTCAAGCTCCTCCTTCTCAACACCAAGTCTTTTAAGCAACTCTCTAAGCATGCTAGCGTAGCGGTGTATATCTTTCTCAACCTCCTCATACCTCTTAACAACCTCCTCTACATCAACACTCCTACCACTCCTCAATCCCTCAATAACGCCTGCTACTTCACTACGTAATCTACTAATCTCATCCATAACACGTTCTTCAAAACCCCTTAACAACTCCTCTCTCTCAATAAACTCTCTACGCAGCCTACCAACTTCAACAGCTTTCTTAACAACCTCTTCAATCTCAAACAGTGTTGCTTCAAGACCACGTCTACGTATATACTCTAGTACGGCTTCCTCCATCTTCTTCCTACGATCCATATACCTATTCTCAATAACCTCCATCATACTGCCTAGTAAGTGGCCCCATGCACGATCTAGGGCGTTATACTGTTTACTATAGTATTCACGTATAAACTCGTATACCTTACCCTCTCTCCTCTCAATATACTCTACGATCCGGTCTATGTCTAGTTTATCAAATATCTTATACTTTTCAAAATCCATTATAACCTCGTACTCTTCATCTCTAAACCTATCAGTAATACCCGGTTTCTCAACACCCCTCTGTTTAAAAGCTGTTGCTATAAGCAATTGTGCAAACTGGAACTCTCCACGAATAAAACTATCAATATCTGGGTCAACTCTGTTACTACAGTTTCTAAGATATATACGTAGATTTCTACGAATATCATTCCACAACTCTACAAGCTCATCATCACTATACAGTCTAGTAAGAGTCTCAATATCCCATCTCTTAACCTCTTCAACAGATCTCTTAAGCTCCTCAATATAGGATGCACTACACTCCACTACCCAACCACCCTCCCACCAAGCAACCTCATATACTCATCAACACGATCACGTAGAGTAGCCGGGGCTCGTCCATAGCCTTCAAACTCGAAAGAGGCTATGGCTTCACCCCCTCTCTCAAAAACACTTGTATCTACACTAACCTCTCCCTCACCACGTACATATACACTATACCTCCTACCACGCTTTGTCTCAGAAACAAGAACACCACGATAGCGGGCCATAAAAGCTTCTATATAACCCCATACACGTTCAACACTAGTATTGAAAGAGTAGGATATACGTTCACGCTCTAGTTTAGGAACATACTCTAGATCACTAAGCTTATAAGCTCTAACAACACCACCCAGCTTAGCATAAAGTTCCTCAATAAAAGCTCTAGCAACACCCTCATCAACAGCTTCAACAACATATACAACACCGCCAGTTTTAACAAACCTCAGCTTATCACTAAACCTCTCAACAACACTCTCAACACGCTTACGATCAGCATCACTACGATACCTAACCCAAACCAAAAACCTCACAGCCCCGGCACCACACTAATAAACTCTACATATAACCCTAATAAATCTGCTTCCGAAAATGGAGAAACACTAATAAAGCATATAGAAATATGTAAAAGTATTAGAGGCTTAGGAAGTGATGGTAGATAGGAATGAAAATCAATGAATACATGGAATTAGCGCTGGACTTGTACTCAAATACAAGATCTGAGGAATCAAGACTAAGACTAATAGAATACATAAAACAAAAGCCAATAGAGGCTATAGATTACACACTAGCTATATTAGAGAATCAGGAAAACATACATCTATTAGAGATAGTGACAACAACCATATTGGAAACTATACTAAAGATACCGAATCAAGCAGCACGAGAGTATACCAGCAAATACATAAAAATGTATCCAAATATATTAAAGACATTATTAAATGATATAAAAATATTATATCAGTGTAATAAACTTCAAGAATTACAGCAAATACTAAAATATGAGGTAATGTATTTAAAACCACCTATAGAAACACATCTTAAGACACAAATGCTAGGACAAACAATCAAACAATTGTTGCAGCAAGTAATAGATCAATTACCAATAGCATGGGCTTTAGTAGATCTTGGTGGAGCTGTGTTTAGTGTTTCTTGGAGTCCTAATGGAGAATATATAGTAGCTGGGAGTCTCGAAGTAGCTATTTTTCTTACTTGCAACATTAACTGGAATAAGATTTGTAAAAATTCTAATGATGAACTGCTTAGTGAGGGAATAGGTTATATTTGTAAGGGTAAATGGATTAATGGTTTGGCTACTTACTTGCTATTGAGAGATTCTGGCTATGGCACTATTGTTCTTGCTAATGGTTTGGTTGGTTTCTCTAGTATCAGGGATATAATATTATTTAATAGCCTATCTGAGAAGTTTAGAGAATTCTATATTGATGTGCTCTATAGTAGCGTTTCTTCCCTCACGGTACTTTTAATTAGTTTTAGTTATTTCTAATTCCGTGAGTGGGGTTAGCCCTTGGTGTGGGTTCATTAGTTTCACCCACACCTCATGGAGCTCGGTCGAGGGGAACGCCATACCCCTCCCATCTGAGGAAAGATATTTCAAGCCAATATTGATCGCTCCAATAACATCTCTATCTAAGACCAATTCATTACCTAGCTTAACTAGTCTTAACTGAATTTTAATCACTCTTACTCTCTTCCTCCCTCTCACCACAATGTAGATCATTGAGGGAGTAAACTTATGGATATGTTTACCCGTGAACGGATCTATAGAAGAAGTATGTGCTTCTGAGATCTCAACAACATGTAATGGCTTATTATACAGTACTTCTATGAGTTTTGATACACTCCACTGATGGATCCTATGCCTTAGAGTCTTCTTCTTAGTCTTTTCTACGAGCTTCCTCTTACCTCTATGTACATCCCCAATAACTACAACAGCATTGTTTTGTACTGCTAATTCTTCAATAATCCTAGTAGTCTTATAGACTATGTCTTGTTTTCTCTCCCTCTCCCTAAGCCTCCTCAGAACCTTTCTAACACCCCTAACCTTAGTAGATCTACCCTTAGTTACCCTTCTCCTACGCTCACTATATGCTACAACAATCCTTCCAAGACCGGTCTCTATCCTATATACTCCACATAGCCTCATATCCTTAAACAAAGCTACTGTAACATTGTTCTCATTAACATCAACAGCAACAACATTATCTGGATTATATACGACTTCAAAATCCTTCATAAACGTTAGGTAAATGATAACCTTCCTACCATTGAGTTTAAGTCTTAATTCACTAGATAGTCTCCATCCATTATAGAGGTATCTATATAGTTGCTTATGGCTTCTATAGTGTATCTTTATCCAACCCCTATGAGTTCTCAACTCAATAACTCCATCTCTTAGTCTCCAATCCTGTGAATCAGAATAGATCACCGTTACCTTCCTTATTACTGGCTTATTAGTCTTGGCTATCCCCTTCTTCTTTAACTCTCTAAATGATTTAGCTCTCCTAACAGCATCTCTATAACATCCTTTGATAACCCTAGTTGGTAACCAGGAATACTTCTCTCTAAACTTATGATAGAAGATCTTGTGGAGAGTGGCTTGTGATGCTTTGTGTTCTACAGCATAGTTGACCATCTCTTGAAGCATACTCTTATAAGCTTCAATAATCTCTCTAAGAGCTTGTCTACCATACCTGTTAGTCCATCCTTCTAATACAATAGTTCTTTTAAGGGTCTTTAACTGCTTGTTCAACTGTTTCCACCACCTTCTTATACTTCCTGCTACGTTTACCATAGATTCTACCAGCAAAGCTAGTAACAACCGCTATCAAATCCTCAACTAATTCTTGATAGTAGTTCTTGGGTTCTTCATGGAAAGCAACTATAACTCTAACACCATACGATTCAAAGAATTCTTTAAGATAAGTAAATCCAAATCTTGTTAACCTATCCTTGTATGTCACAACTATGGCATCTATCTGTCTCTTCCTAGCCATTTCTATGAGTTTCCTTAGTCCCTTCCTATCCTCTTTAAGACCACTAGCAACATCCTTAACAACTATGTATTCAGCTTGTGGGAAATGCTTCTTAACATAGTCTTCTAGTGAAGATATTTGTCTCTCTAGGTCATCCTTTTGTGTATTACCACTAACTCTAGCATAGATAGCAACTCTCTTCAAACCAGTATAGAACCCCTTAACCAGTCTCTCATATTCTGACTCTGGAATATACCATCTACCATGAATATTAACAGCTCTAATCCTACCCTCCCTAATCCATTTAACAACACCACTACGGCTAACGCCAACCAATCTAGCAAACTCACTAAGCTTATACAGCTTCTCCATCTCCTATCAAGTATTTAGAAGTGATTAAAAATATTTAAATATATCGCTAGATCTGAAACAGCCTTTATAGCGGTTCCAGTGGGTTAGGTATTGTTGGAGCTTCTAGGCTATGTTCTAGATTATTGGAGGTTTTAACTACATTAAACAAGGTTGTTAAGCTTGATTATCCTAGCGTTAGAGATGCTGTTTATGGGTTGTTTGATAGTGTTTCAGCTAGTAGTCTTGCTGGTGTTGTTGATTCTCTTAGTAGTGTTGTTGGTTTGTTTAGAGAGGTTCTTGGTCTCTATAATGTGGTTGAGAAGTATAGGAGTGTTTTTGAGGAAGAATTAGGTGTTGATCTTGGGTTTAAACGTTATAGTGTATTATCTAGTGTTGATGAGGTTAGAGAGTTTATTGATTTCTCTAAGAGTGTTGTTGAGGAGTATAGTAGTGTGTATAAGAGTGTTTTAAAAGCTAGAGAATCTGGTGTAAAACTAGGTGTTGTAAAGTCTTGTCTAGAGCAGTTGTCTAGTAGAGGAGATGTTGCTGGGGATATAGTGTATTGTCTAGACTTTGTTGGTAGAGAGCCTGTTTTTGAAGCTAGTCTGCAGAGTAGTCGTGTGCCATTGGGTGTTTGGTGTAAAGTTGTTGTTGATATTGTTAATAAGGAGCGTGTTCCATTAGAGATTGTTGATGCTGGATTATCACATGGTTTTGAGGTTAAGCGTTCTATTGGTTGTAAGTGTAGTGGTGGAGGTAGCTGTAGTGTTGTATTATATGTTAAGGCTTTAGAATCTGGCATCCTACCTACAGACCTTGTTGTAAAGGCTAAGGTTTTAGACCGTGTTTTTGAGAAGAGTGTTCCTATAGAGTTTATTGTTGAGTCTAAGAGAGCTGTTGTTGAACCTAGTTTTGGGAAGCCTCTATATCCTAAACCAGTTTCTACTATTGTAGGAGAACTACCTCATACTGGTAGACTATATAGTGTTTTACTAGAGGGTTTAGTAGACTATGTTATTAGTGGTGAAGGCTACAGTGTTTCATGGAGGAAGAGCTATACTAGTGGATGGGTTTTTGAGGGTAGTATGGATTGTATTAAGCTTGGTTGTGGTGGTTGGGGTTGTAGCTACTTGTGTAGAGGTGTTTTTGGTGAAGTTGTTTTTAAGGTTCCTAAAGGGTTTGAACACGTTATTGAAGGTGGTAGTGTAGTTGTATCTACTGGTTCAACAAGACTCTATAACCGTATAAGAGAGTTGTCTGAAACACTTATGGCTCTAGAACACCCTGGTGTAATAAAGCTTATAGGTTATGGGAGGAGGCTTCCAGTACTTGTATATGAGTATGCTAACCAGGGTACACTAGCATACCAGCTAGATCATGGATGGAGCCCTGGTTTTGAAGAAGTTGTTTTAGCTGGTTTACAAGTTTGTGATGCTCTACGCTATATTCATAGCCGTGGACTGGTTCATGGAGATATTAAGTCTGGTAACGTGTTTGTTAAGAATGGTGTTGTTAAGGTTGGTGATTTCTCTAGTCTTACAAAATTGTTGTCTAGAACAAGCCGTTATAGTAGAATGACAAGTTGTACACCAGGCTATTGTGCTCCAGAGCAGGTCTATCGTGACGTTAAGGTTGAAGCTAGGAGACGTGGTGTAGAAAACCGTGTTGACGTATACCAAACCGCTAACCTATTGATTGAACTCCTTGGTTTAGAGACTATTGACGGTAGTGAAGTAGATGAAGCCGAACTAGACACTCATCTAGAACCTATAGAGAATAGTGTATTGAGAGAGTTATTGAAACAAATGCTACAGCCAGAGCCATGGAAGAGACCTAGTATAGAAGAGGTTGAGAAAACACTATATAGGATATATAAGAGACTTATAGAAAAATGACATTATAACCACACTCCATTCTCTAAACACGTTACACTCTAGACAGCGATCTTGATACTATGTATAGCTGTGGAGTAGTGTTATTTTTTACCCCACTACAATAGATGGTAATTTACTAGGGATGTTCTATGTTTATCATAGATAGAGTATATACCAGCTAGTCTCCATCAGCATTAGTAGAAAAACTATAGCTATAAGCTATTACTGGTTGTTTAGGAAACTATTTAACTGTTTAGGGTAGCTGCTTTTATCACCTTTTATATACTATGTCTATAATTGGGTGGAGGAGAACAGAGAGTGATAGTGTTTTGAGGAGGGTTCTTACTTAGTGGTGGATTGTGTTGGGTAGAGAAGTAGAGTTTATGATACAGTTTTGGGATAAGATGAAGCGCTATCTTGAGAGATACAGTGTTGACGGCTATAGACTGGTTGTTAAAGAACCTGGTTCTATAGAGTTTATGGGTAAAATACCTGATATAGTAGTTGTTGATTCTAAAGGAATACCACGGCTAGTAATAGAGGTTAAGAGAAAGGTTGAAGGGAGGGCTCTTGAAGAGCTTTTAAACCCCCTGGGGCCTATACCCATAGCTCAAGCTATTTGTTATGCAGCTCTTGCAGCTAGAGAGTATGGTCTTGAGAAAACACCTTTATTTGCTACTGCTAATAGAGATGCTATTATATTGTTTAAAGGTATTAATAGAACCGTTCTCGACAAGATAGTTGATGTAGATGTTTGTCTTGAGTCTAAGAGGAGTTATAGAGACTGGGTTAAAGCATTAAAACCTAGTGGTCTAGAGATCTTGTTTAAAGACTATATAGTTGATAGGATTGAGCATCCTTTGAGTGATTATAGTTTAAAGAAGTTGCTTGAATATGTTGGTAAATGGATTACTAGATCACCTATTTCGCCAACAGTATTCTATAGAGTATTTGTAGATCAGCTTAGAGGGCTTATAGAGAGTCTACACGAGATTGTTAGAGATGCTGTTAAGTCAAGGATTCTAAGTGATAGAGAATACTTTATAAAACTATTTATAAAAGCAAGAGAAGCTGGCTACCCCTACGGTCTTTTTAGTAGGGGTTTACTTGAGCTAAAATGTTCTAGCAAGTCTAGAATAATCTGTGAGTATATTAAAGAGTATATAGAGGAGGAACTCTGTAGGATAGATGAGCTGTCTCCTGAGAAAGCTTTTGAGATAATGTCTAATATATCTAGGAGGCTTGTAGATAGCTTTTGTCTAGAAGCTAGAAGGCTTAGAGGTCTAGATACATCTTCTATACCAGTATGTGGTAGAGGGTTAAGAGTAGGGGATATACTGTCTTTTGATAATCTTACTAAAATGATGGTTTATGTGTTAGCTAATAAGATACTAGCATATAAGATACTTGAGCTCCACTATGGAGAACACATTCCATTGTTAAAGCCTATACATTATGGGAGTACTGTAGAGATTAGTGGTAGAGTGTTTATTATAAGGTCTCCAAGTGATCTAAAGGAGTTTCTAGACTATTTATTCAATTATGCTTCAGCTAGACTTGAACAAATACTTGGTATAAAGGATTTCTCACCAATATTTAAGACAGGGCTTTATGATGAGATAATATTTAGTGGTATAGATTCTATTAATAGAGTCAGTGTTATTATAGACCTTATTGATGGTCTAAAGCATGAGTTAAAGTATCTACCTGGTGTTATAGGCTATGTATACGAGGGATTACTACCACCTAGAGAGAGACACCAGCTTGGACAATTCTATACACCACCAACAATAGCTAGATTGATCACTAAGTGGGCTATTAGATCTGGTCGTGATAGAGTCCTTGATGCTGGGTGTGGTTCTGGTACTTTCCTTATAGAAGCTTATAAGAGGTTGTTGAAACAGAAGTTTAACAAAGACTATGATGCTGGAGCTTACCCGTCTTGTACTAAAGAGTATAATGAGCACCAAGAGGTATTGAACCAGCTCTATGGTGTTGATATTAATGCTTTTGCTTCTCTATTCACTAGTATACACTTAATGCTAATGGAGCCCCGTTGCCCTATATCAAGTCTTAATGTTGAGACTAGAGACTTTTTCACACTAGTAGCTGGTTCTAAAGCTTTTAATGAGACTGTAAGGGGTTTTGATGTTGTTATTGGTAATCCACCTTATACTAGATGGGTTGAAATACCGGTTGAGACTAGAGACTTGATTCTAAAGATGCTTGACAGCGAGATTAAGAGGTATGATCTAAGAGCTGATCTTAGGAGGGGTAGAGAGCCAGGTATCTATGTGTACTGGATTATGCATGCTTGTAAGAATCTCCTAAAACATGGTGGGAGGCTTGGTTTAATAGTATCGAATATGTGGTTGCAGACAGACTATGGTGTAGACTTTGGGAAGTTTCTCCTAGACAACTTTAGAGTAACTGCTTTAATCGATCTATCTTTTAGGTTGTTTAAAGCACTAGTTTCAACAGTGATTATCCTTGCTGAGAAAGAAGCTAGTATAGAGGCTCGTAACAGCAATATTGTAACACTAGTGAGGATACCACCTAGGATTAAGGGTGAAGAACTGGGTGTTGGTAGTGGTAGCAGGGTTTTGGAGAGTGTTTTAGAGTGTGTTGAGAATGCTATAAGAAGCGATGGATCCATGGATGTAGAGTATCTAGCTAGGTGTAGAGAAGAATATGGTATACAGTTTACACAAGTAAGACAAGGTGATATACCTAGAGATAAGAAGTGGATAAGCTTGTTCTTTAAAGATATAGGTGGTGTACTAGAGATTCTTGAGAATCATCCTCTCATAGTAAAACTTGGTGAATGGTTTGAGCCAAGCTATGGTAATGCATTATACCTATGCCTATCAAGCTGGAGTGCTGTTAGAGGAGTACGTAACCTTGGTGCTAAAGACTTCTTCTACTTTAGTAGAGAGAAGATTGATAGGTGGAGTAGGATGCTAGGAGGGTTTAGTGAATCTATAAACCAGTATCTAGTACCAGCTATTACAAGATCACAGTATATTAGGACATTCACATTCACTAGAGGGGATTGGAGGAGAATCGTGGAGAGCGGTAAGGATGCATACATGTTTGTATGCAGTAAACCCCTGGATAAGCTTCCACAAGTGATCCAGGAGTATATTGGGTGGGGAGAAACAGAGTGTAGGACTAGGATAAGACGCAGTAGGGGAGGAGGTAGAGTATGTAGTGAAGCAGAAGCATGTAAGGCAAGAGCTAGACAACCAACTATATTCAAAGGCTGGTATGATCTAGGAGGCTATATACCAACACCAGTAATGGCTATAAGACAGGCATTTTATCACCAACAGTTCTTCTATGCAGAGTTTCCTCTAGTAACTTATGATGCTATAATAGCGTTTATTCCAAAAGTAAGAGTTAGTATAAGAGAATGGATCTATGATCCAAGTATGTATAGTAGATACTTAACAGTTAGAGAAGATATAGAGTTAGATGAGATAGACGTTAAAGCATTACTAGCATATCTTAATTCAACATTTATCTGGCTATGGGTTGAAAAGACTGGTAGGAGAACTGGTGGTGGGATAATATCTCTTGAAGTCCAACAGACTAGAGAGCTACCACTACTTAATGTCAAGATGATAGGGAGAAATAGGATAGTAAGGCTTGCTCAATTATTTGATAAACTAGAGTTGAAAGCTAGACAGTTAATAGGGAGTAGTGTAAGTAAACTAGAGATGTTCAAGAACCTTAAACAAGAGCTTCAAGAAATAGATCGGGAGATAGCTGGGATACTAGACATAGATATTGATGTCAACAAGCTATGGAGCACAGCCTGGGAGATGATGGAGAGGAGAGTAAAGGGTGCTAGAGTCTTGGTAAGACCTGGTGTTAAAGTATCTATAGAAGTAGGTGATAAGAGAAGCAGAAGTAGGAGTAAGAGAAACAAAAGCTCTACAATAGCTAATATAGCACCTATTGACAAATGGTTTAAAATCCCTAGTAGTTAATGCTACTAAGTGTAAGCTAGGAAAAACCATTATAGATCAACTATTCTTTGTCTCTACTTCTCTAGTTATTGATTCTCTAACCTTGGTAACTGTATAAATAGGTTCTTAGACAAGAACACTATAAGGGTGTTAGAGTTGGCTCAAGAGGTTCTAGTTAGAGTTAGAGACCCCTCTCACTATGTTGGTGATGTTGAGAGTGAGGTTAGGCTTGCTTATGCTATAGATCTCTTTATAAGAGGAGTTGTTAGCGTTGAACGTGCAGCTGAACTTGCTGGGCTAAGCCTCTATGACTTCATTATAGAACTACGTAGAAGGAAGATAACAGTTTATCCATATAGTGATGAAGAGCTACGTGAGGAGCTAAAGCTTGGCTAGTAGGTGTATAGTAGTGGATTCTAGAGTAGGACTTTTAATTCCTAGAGATAAAACAGTTGTAGAAACACTCCATGATCCAACAGGTTTTATCTTCTAAGAAAGGACTATGGTAGAAACCTAAGGGTTAAAACTAGAGTGGTTAAAGCCTAGGAATAATGTGTTGAGAGCTATAGTATTGGATCTAGGAGGTAGTAGATTGGCTATATCCCTAGAGCTTTTAAGTCAACTACTTTGTTTCTATGCTTTCTAGCTACTGATTCTCTGGCTACTACTAGTGGTTTTATCTTGTAGCCTTCTAGCGTCTTTATTCTTGTGGCTTTCTCTACTAGGTTATCCATAATCCTCTCTACATCTAGATCATTTACACGGCTCCACTTAACTTCAATAACATAGGCTGTTTTCTCAAGATCATTTACTAGAGCTAGATCTATGTCTATGTCTTTATGTAGGATTCTACCTACTCTATTAAACTCCTTTACAACCCCCTTCTTTACTAAGAGTGGTATGAGATCATATACTATATCTTCAAATACCAATCCCATGTATTCATCAAGTTTCTTAGTAAAGACTCTATATACCATATCATGTTGTTCTGTCTCAATAAGCTCTCTAAGATCATCTATAATGCTATAGTGGAATCTAAGTAGGTAGTCAGATACTCTATAATACCCACGTTTACTCCACAGCGGTCTCTTATACTTTATAAAACCTATTCTCTCAAGTATATCAAGATAGCTTGTTAAGTGTGTCTTAGGTATGCTTGTATAGTCACTTATCTTACCAAGTGTGTCATAGCCTTTAGCTATAGCCTTTAGTATACGACTATATGTTGATGGGTTACGGAACTCTTCTCTAAGTAGGAAATCTACTTCATTATAGAGGATTGAGTGTTTAGTAAAGAAGAGACTAAATAGGTTATCATAAAGTGTTTTCTCTGGATCAAATAATCTTAGATAATAAGGTATACCACCTACAATACCATAGACCATAGTCCTCTCAATACATGTGTAATTAGGTAGAAAACAGCAGATATACCATGGCTTTAAAGGCTCTAGCTTAATCGTTCCAGTTCTACGTCCATATAATGGGCTTCCACCGCCAAGAACAGATCTCTCAACAACACCTACAAGACTACCACATACTATCAACAACATATTGGTATTTGGTAGTATATGGTCTACAAAATACTGAAGTTCACTAACAACAACTGGTGCAACACGCACCCAATAAGTAAACTCATCAATAACCACTAGCTCAACACCCTCTCTAACAACATCCTCTAACAATGCATCAAGACTCTCATACCTCTTACCACGGCCAAACCCTGGAACCAGTTGCTCAACAGCTCTAGCTAAACCACTAATATTATCCCTATGACTAGAAAGTCTAGCGAGATAATAAACACCCTTTCTACCACGTAGAAACTCTATCAACAACCTAGTCTTACCAACACGTCTACGACCATAAACAATAACAAACCCCGGTCTCTCATTCCAAAAACTATTGAGAACACTAAACTCATACTCTCTATCAACAAACAAACTCCTCAATGGTTACACCTAAAATATAATATTCTACATGTAACCTTATAACTTTTCAACAATCCATAACCCCATATATGTTGATGTATACCAGGTTTCTAGTCTAATACTATAACTTTAAAGATTAGAGACTATAAGTGGAGACAATATATTATCAACAGATACAGACTACATACTAGATCAAATAGGGAAATAAATAGCTGAGAAACCTATTACATAGTTTCATGTTATAACTAGGGTCTTGGAGAAGACCTGGTACTGAGGGAGTAGAGGAAGTGTTATATAAGCTATCCACTCTTTTCTTAAACACCAATACTATACTGCTTATTAGCATAGGACTACTGCATCATTATCTACAATCTCTTAACTATATTGTAGACATGGTTTTTAGTGGGACACTATATAGTTGTATAGTTGGTTATATTGTATCTTCTATAGTACGTGTTTCTTATATAGATGTGTTTCTATATGCTTATCTATAGTAGGTGTTGTATAGAGTGTCTAGACTTTTTATTGACTGTAGTTATCGTAGTGGTTTAGGTACTTGTTTCTATGATAGAGTCTATGAGGCTAGTGAGCTTACACGTCTCACGAGTATGTATAGGACAGTAGTTGTATATGGGCCACGGAATGTTGGTAAAAGTGAATTGGTTAAGTACTGGCTTAGAGGATTGAATAAACCAGTTATCATTGTTGATGCTAGGTTGCAACGTGTTGAGTCAATGTTTAGAGAAACATGTATACCTATGGAGTATACTAGTGTTTTTAAAGATACTGTGTCAAGTATAGTGGATAGTCTAGCTAGTTTAGGAGGTTTAGTTGATATAGTCTATAGTATTCTTAGACTGTTTAGACACTTGTTTTTTAGAGAGAAAGGTGTTGTATTGTTTATTGATGAGTATCATCTACTAGGCTCTTATAATAGAGGCTATGGAGAAGCTGTAAGGGATCTAGAGGCTATAGCTGGTCTGCTTGTTAAGGATAATCGGTTTAGAATGTTTAACCTTGTATTATCTGTTAGTGAGGGATTCCTTGTAGTAGGTAGTGTTAGGAGGAGGCTTCTAGGTTATTCTACATCGTATATGCTTGTAGAACCACTTGATAAGAAGCATTTTATAGAACTATATAACGAGTATGGTAGACTCCATGGATGCAGCATTGATGCTTATACAGTAATGGAGTTAACTGGTTGTCAACCAGGATATCTAGTTGAGTTATGTAGGTTGTCTAGAGAAGAACTAGTTAAATGGATTACTAGTAGACTCCATGACTTAAGTGAAACTGTTTACTCTCTAATAGATTGTCTAAAACTAGAGAGTTATAGAGAAACACTAAGCTATATTGTTAAGATATTGGAGGGTAGGTTGTCTAGTAGTGAGAAACCACTTGGGTATAGAATAGCAAGTTACCTTGTAGAAAACAATGTATTATATCCAGTGTTTAGAGAGACAGAAACACTATACAAACCAGTAATACCATTGTATAGGAAAGCACTAGAGTATAGCTGGGAGAACAATATAGACACATTACTGGACAAGAGAATAACCAGCTACATAATAGATAGCTTAAACAACTAATAGCCTGTATCTAACCTACGTAGATTAAGAGAAAAGTTATGGAGTATCCAAGAGTTCTCTACTAAAATAATCCATGTATACTATGTGTTAATGAACTAGAACTACATGCTATAGCTATAGGCTATGCTCTTATACTACATGCCTCTTTAACAGAGAATTGTGGAGTAGTTAGACTAACTGGTTTATCTATAGATGAGTTCAATGAGATACATATATGAGTTAGCATACAAGTGGTTAGGGGAGAATAATTATTTATACACTATTACCCTAGAATAATGCTAGGTGGATATATTGACTAGTACTGTTGATAAGAGTGTTGTTAAGAAGCTTGTTATGGAGCTTCTTGAGGAGGATGTTGAGTTTCGTTATGCTGTTGCTGCTAAGGTTGGGTTGCTTGAGATTTTACAAAAGCTTGAAGAACACGATAAGAAGTTTTATGAGATACTAAGTGAGCTAAGAGAACATAGGAAGATCTTGGAAAGACATGAGGCTGAGATTAAGAAGATTTGGGAAAAGCTTGAAGAACATGATCGAAAGTTTATTGAGATACTCAGTGAGCTTAGAGAGCATAGGAAGATTCTGGAGAGACATGAGGAGATACTGGAAAAGCATGGAGAGATGCTTGTTAGTCTTAAGAGGTATTCTGAGAGGCATGAGAAGGCTATTGGCTCTCTTGGTGAGACTCTTGGTGTCTTAGCTGAGACCATACTTGTTGATAAGGTTAAAGAGTATGTACTAGAAAATGCTAGAGTCTATGGTGAAGACGTTGTAAGTATTAGGCACAAGTATCGTGTTAATGAGGAGTACGAGATTGACTTGTATATAGAGACTAATAAGACAATCTACGTCATAGAGGTTAAGACTAAACCCTCAATCAAGCACGTTAAGAAGCTCTATAGAGTACGTGAGTACATAGAGTCTAGAGAGACTAGAAAGGTAAAACCAATACTAGTAACACTTAAAGCTAGATTATCTAAAGAAGTGGCAGAGGAAGCAGAGAAACACAATATAGAGCTTATACTATACTAAAACTGTCCTCACTAGAGTTTCTCCTTACTATAGAGAACCATTGTTGACAAAATACTATCATATCTCTATCAACTACATCTGTATGGGGTTCCTGGTGTAGTAGCTTATGAGGTGCTTGCTGGTGTTAAGCCGTTCTCTATAGATGATTATGAGAAGAGACTGTATATGGGTAGGAAGAAGCCTAAACCACTTAGAGAATATAATAAGGCTGTGCCTAGGGAGCTTGAGGATGTAATATTTACAGCATTAGAGTATGATCCTTATCAGAGACCTAGAGATGCTAGAGAGTTTAGAGACTTGTTGATAGAGGTTTATACACAGTACTTTCTAGAATAACGCTATAGCAGCACTCTATCTTGGATGCATAGCAGCTGTATTACTAGATACTAGTATTAATGCATCGTGGAGGCAGACTATATCACTAGCTAATCCCTTAATATCTTGTTCTGGAGCTTCATAGAGGTATCCATAGTTGCCTCTAATAAACTCCATTTTCTTAACAATAACTTCTAGTCTATCTACATTATCTAGATATCTCTGGAAAATAGCTTCATCACTAGCTTCATGGAATGCTAGGGTAGAGTGTAGTGTATAGTATATTTCATGGAGGTTAGCTAGTATATAGTATATTTCTTCATCATCTTCTCTTCTACCAATATCATTTATAATACTATTATATGTAGAAACTATATCGCTTAAGCTATCGCTAATGAATAGTGTGATGTATCTTAAACGAGTATAGTTTAATGGATAATCCTCTATAAGTTCTTCTAAAGATATATTATGTTCCCTAATAATATATAGTTCTTCAACAACATCATCCATATAGTATAGTAGATAGTCTAGTCTAGACATAGCCTCTGCCTTTAGCTTTCTTACAAGACTGTCACAACTACATTTACATACTTCTTCATATCTGTACTTGGATGTCATTAAGTAGTACATTAGGAGTGGTGTAGACATAGCTATTAGTAGCACTAGTAGTACCGCTAGTACTATATGTTTTGTACTAGTATTGTTTGAAGACATGCTGATCTCCTTGGATAGGCACTCTCTTATACAATATCCTCTTACTTGCACCAAGTTTTTATAGATAATAACTAGTTTAAGTACTTTATAGAATAGTATTTTGGAGGAGAGTTGTTATGCTTGTTTTTTACTGGAATGATGATGGCGGTTTTGAGAAATGGGTTAAGGTTGATGGAGAGTTCTTTATAAGCCGTCTTGACGAGGACTTTGTTAGACTTGTTGATAATCCACGTAGTATTGGTGTTTATATGTACTGGTTTAGGGATGGGAGTATAGTTGATATGGGTGTTGATAGTTCATGGGTTAGTAGGAAGCATCTTCTAGTGTCTAAGAGGGATGATGGTGTCTATATAAGGGATCATGGTGTTGAAGGTAAGGGTTCTACTAATGGAACCTACCTTAATGGTAAGAAGATTGATCCTAGTAGAGAGTATGTTGTTAAGCCAGGTGATAATATTAAGGTTGGTGGTGATTTAACGATACTTGTTGGTGTATTAGCTAGTGGTAATAAGCCTTTACTACTGATCAATCCTGGTAGAACTTTTTTACCAGAGAGTATTGTTGAAGCAGGTGTTGGTAAGGGTGTTGAAAGGATTAGGAAAGTTGTAGTTGAGGGTAGGGAGAGGCCTATTGTAGAGTCTAATGTGTCTTTTAAACCAGTTGATTATGAGACACCTGCTGGTGCACGTGTAGTTAATGATAGGTTTATAAAGTCTCTCTTATGGGGTAGTATAGAGTTGTATACAGCTATTGTATTAATTAATAAAGGACGTATAGAGGATGCTTATAGGAGAGTAAGGAATATAGTAAAGAATAATAGTTTTAGAGAAGCAGTTAGAAAGAGATGTAGTAGTGCTAGAGATCGGTTGGAAGAACTTGAGAGAGCACTAGTTATTGAAATAAGAGATAAGAGACTTACAAGGTTTATAGAAGACCTTGTAGAGGCTATAAGAACTGATCTAGAGTTAGAGAGTTTCTAAAACTATCTACACCAACAACGATCACTATTACTGCATTCTCCACTATACTGGTTAGAGTATCTAGTAAACTCTCCAGCACCAATAGCATCTACTTTCCAAACCCTCTCATCAACAACGATCTCTCCAGTCCAGTGTATGAATGCTCTACCCCATGAACAAACTCCATCACCATCCCACCATACACCACGATCCTTGATCCATTCTTCAGGCCAATAATTTACTACAACACCAGTAATGTTAATATATCCATTACTAAAGACTCCATATAGATAGAAAGTCTTTGGCTGCAACCCACCGTCATCAACTAGTGTAAAGTTTGTCACATCAACTACTATTCCCTGATTAAACAAGTTTATCCTTAACTGATGCTCCATACTATACCCATGACCCCATGGAGATGGGTTGCTAGAACTAGTTATCATTATATCAAGATCCTCCTGATAAACCACTATACATGAGAAAGCTAGTGGTAAACCTAGTTTATAGAATGTATGTTCAACACCATGTACACGGTGTGATGCACGATCAACTATGAATACTCCACAATAAACACGTTGTACTCCACCAATATAGACTCTAGCCTCCATACGACATACATCCCAAAAACCGCTCCATAAGTCAACACCTCTCTCTTTAGCATAAACTCCATGCACTATATAAGAACTATTCCACTCACCAAGCCACATAGGTGCTCCAATAGCTTCTGCTTTAATATCAAGCAATACCCTGTTATCAACAACATCTACTATACGGTGTATCCATGTACGGTTACTTGGTATATATGTTAGATACTCTAGATACCTACCAGATAAATCCTGTTCATAAACTGTTGGATAGCTATACTTCTCCCCACTATCATAGTATAATGGTCCAACAAACCTAATACTCTCTGGAATAACCCATCTACCATTAATATACACTCTTGGCCTAAAACCAGAAGCAGATGCTTCACGTGGTATTAGTGGTAGTCTTCCTTGATACATGAAAATATCCTCTGGATCCTCTTCATTATAACCTATAGCTATTAGTATAAAACAGCTAAGTTTCCACATAGGATCGTTTCTTGGATAAACTAGGTAGCCTTTACTAGATAGTGTAAATACTGTACCTAGTGGTACAAAATCCCATTCACTTGGAGCATGTTTTAGGTACAATGTATTATCTACTATACTATAGTCTATTTTTGGAAGTTCTGGTAAGAGCTCTACATGCTCTAGTTCATGAACTGCTTGTTCTAGTAAGCTATAAGCCTTCTCTCTATAACCATGGCTATAGTGGTAAGCTGCTGATAATACTAGATACTCAATATAGTATACATCATAACCCTTAAACTCTAGATCCTTTAAAACACTAGCAATTTCTCTAACCTTTCCATAGAAATCTACTGTATAGTTCATATCTACTGGTATACTAGTATATGGTAGAGGTGTAGCAGTCATATTTGATGTATATGGAGTTGTTGTAGTACTTGTTTCATACTCTGTCTCTAACAGAGTAGTTGATAATATATAGATTAATGAAATTATAAGAGCTATAGACAATACTATTGAAACAAGTTTCCACCTACCAGCTTCCACAACCCACCACCACTCTAGCTACCTGGTTTCATTTCTATTAAGGAACGCTTTGAAACAACCTCTTGAAATGTTTCTGAACATACATAAAGGACTATGTAGACTATTCAAACAATACATTCTAAAATACTGTTTATCAAAATATAAAGACTCTATAAAACTATTACAGTCCTATAAATATAGTTTAATTCATCCTAGATAGTCCTCTATAACTCTATAATGGATATATTCTTCTACCAAAACCATTCTTAGATACAGAATTGTCATAGATCTCTCTAATCTTAAACAAGTATGCTGGATAACTACTCCTCCTACCACTCCAATGGAATAGGTCATGAAGGCTGTTTAGATAAACTCTATATAGATCATCCTCTTTATCATGGATCTCTACACTACACCTTACTTCAAAACTTGTAGTTGGTGGTGTATAGAATAGTAGTGTAGCTTCTCTAGTAGCATTAATGTTAACCCAGCTATGCTTATAAGCCATCTCCAGTCCTCCAAGAACCATTGGATCCATATAGTCTAGTCTATAAAATTCTCTATACAATAAACACGAGATCTCCCTCATATCCCTTGGCCTATTCTCATAAGCATAGTATATTGCTTTCTCAACAAGATCTTCTAAATACTCCTCCTTAGGTATAAAACCAACCATTTTAACACTACCAGACAATCCAGCAGGACCATAAGTTATAACAACAGGCGTTGTCCTTGTAAAGTCTATAAGGTAATTCTCTAAACTAGCCCCTCCTACACAGATCTTTTTCAAAACCTCAACACGATCTAGGAAGAAATATTTATAGAAACTCTCTGGAATCAATATACTCAACACCTCTGAATATACACATCTTACTAAATACAATTACTACCTACTACATAATAAAGGGTAAGTAATAGTTTCTTCTTTATGGGTTTTTTAGGGTTTTTGTGGGTGTTTTTGTGTTCTTTTTGTTATGGTGTGTGTTGTGTATGATTGTCTGTTTAGTCCTTCTTTAACATTTATAATCTTTACTATGATAGTAACTATCTGGTTACCTCTACTGGGGGCTTATATGCCTCTGGTAGAGAGAAACCGTGATGAACCGCCCTACAGAGACCTACAATGACCTAGGACGGGAAACGGTACACTAGCAATAGGCTATAGTATTAGAGTTTCTATAATAAGGTACAAGATTAGTACTCTACATTCTTTAAAGAATAAGTGGGTATAGAGTTAGATTAGAGATAAGTAGCTCTATATAGATCCTTTATAGTGTATTCTTGTCCGAAACTCTTTCCTACGATACGGATACCAGTTCTTTATTGGACGGTAATAGCCTATTATACGACTCCATATCTCAACATTCTCTGAACCACACTTAGGGCATTCATGGACTGCTCCAACACCCTTCCATCCACACTTCCTACATATTGTTATAGCTGGTGTATAGCTCCAGTATACAAGGTCTGTACTATAGGTTAAGCGTTTAGTTAGTTTAGCTAGTGCCTCTGGATCAGGTTCTTCACCAAGAAATATATGCATCATAACACCACCAGTAAACAATCTCTGTAGTCTAGACTCAATCTCAATCCTTCTAGACAACTCTATATCAGTGTAGTAGGGTACAATACTACTACTATAGAACCCTACACCACTATGCATAACATACTCTTCTATACCAGGGTATTTGGATAAATCCTTAAGAGCAAGCTTAATAGCAGCTGTCTCACCAGGTACTTCCTCTACATTAAACGGGTTTCCAGTCTCAATACTCCACTCTCTAGCCTTACCAACAATGTATCTAAGAATCTTCTCCATAACCCCAACTGCTTCACTAAACCTCTCACTACATGGAAGAGTCCATAGCCTCGGCTCCTGCATCAATATAGCTACTGCTTCAGGTAATCCTATAACACCTATTGTTGAAAAGAATGGAGACTGCACTGGCTTAAATACTTCTGGAATATAAGTTAGAGGCATAAGGTATATACCTGGGTATTTCTGTGAAAGCTCTACATACCTCCTCCTCATCCACATAAGACCCTCCTTAACAACCTCTAGAACACTATCTAGTCTATCATAGAAAACACTATCCTCACCCCTAGACTCAAAAGCTATTCTTGGTAGATTAACTGTCACTACACCAATACTACCAGTTATATCTGGTAAAGCCCATACACCACCAGTCCTTATAGACTCAATAGACTTCATCAACCCTCCATGAACGTCTTCTAAAAACCTTCTATCTAAGACATACTTTTGTGAAGCACTCAATAGCTCGCCCAAGTACTTACGGTCAATGTTTATACGACAACACATTGAGAAACAAGCATCTGGGTCTACAACACGTGTGTTTAGCCAGTAGAAGCTACCGTGTATAGCTGTTGTCTGGAATACTGATTCAAAAACCTCTGGATCATCGTATAGTGTTTTAGAAGTTGCCATAATCGTTGGTATTGGGAATGTGAATGGAGCTCCAGACCCATCTCCCTCAAATAAGTTATCAGCTAGTGCTTTAAGAAAGAGCTTTGCTTCATTAATATAGTTGGCTAGTGGTTCAACAGTTTCTCCACTATATACTGCATGGTCTTCATAGAGCATCTTCTTTGGAGCATCAAGTGCTATGGTGAAGTTAGTGAATGGTGTCTGCATACCTATACGGGATGGGAAGTTTAGATTGAATAGTAGCCTCTGTATTTCTTGTTTAACATCTCTATAGCTTAGACAGTCTCTACGTATAAATGGTCCAGCATATAGTTCTACAGAGTTTAGTGATTGTGCTCCAGAGAAGTATTGTTGCATAGATGATAGATAGTTCATTACATGGTCTATGAATGAGTTAAAGTGTTTAGCTGGTTTAGAGTATACTGTTGGTGTATACAAACCCTTTACAAGGAAACGCTGTATACTGTGTCCACAACAGTATGGTACAAAGAGGCTGTGTGGTAGTTTATGTACATATATGTATCCTTCAACATGAGCTCTATAAACACGTTCTGGTAGAAGCCTAGACACTATATAGTTCATAGACTTCTCCATAACATAGTTGAATAAACCAGTTGGACTAAGATACTTGTTAGCATTATCATAGACATCCTCTACACTAGACAAATAGTCTCTAACAACACCTTCTATAAAATCACCTACACTCAACTAAACCACTCTCCACCACTTCTTAACAATAGTTTTAACATGTAATAACTCTTCTACAATAGAAGCTACTCTAACAACCTCTTCATAGTCTGGGTTACAATACCTACTAGCCCATCCACGATCACGTGGGTTGGTTAAAGGTGGACCCATAAGTGGGTTAACAATACAATACATCCTCTTAAACTTTCTAAAAACACTAGATAGATCGCTTAAAACATCTCTAATATACTTAATAGTCAATTCTCTAGCAACAGGTATACGTAGTTCAAACAATACATCATAGCTACTCAGCACCTCTAGAGACTCAGTAAACAAACTCCAATACCTACTAGACTCATCTCCTAAACCACTAAGTATGTTAAAAGGTGTCTTAAGATCAGATGCAACATGATCGATAAGGTTCTCTTTAAGTAAAGCATCTAGCCTATCTGGAAATGTAAGATTGCTATCAAGACTATTAGATACACCATATTCTCTAGATCTATAGAACAGCTCTCTCAACCCACTATACTGTATTAACGGCTCACCACCAGTCACATGGAGATAGTCTATAAGCTTTCTAGAAACAAGTAGTTCCTCTAAAACACTATCTATAGAAACACTTTTACAAACATCTAGATCACCCTCAGCTATCACCCAGTTATGACAGAATGGGCATTTTAGATTACATCCACAAAACCATACTGTAAAAGTGACTGCTCCATATACATCAACTAATGATAAACTCTTATAACCAGCAATAACTATATCCATTTAAAACCATCCCCCTCTAACCAATAGCTATGTTTTAAGAGGGAAATATACTAGAACACTTAATACATAACATACTGTATTTAAAAAAGAGTATGTGGTGTCAACGTCTTCTTTTAGATATAATAACCATTGCTAACACTATAGCTACTTGTTTAATTAGGTTAGATAGGATTTAATGACTATGCAGTCTTCACTAACAC
>Ga0190312_1000085_pt1 | contig 34323 bp, 33 predicted proteins | sample 487007910_MG_FD_165046 | JGI IMG/M metagenome (GOLD analysis project Ga0190312, IMG submission 165046) | Hydrothermal vent sediment bacterial communities from Southern Trench, Guaymas Basin, Mexico - 4870-07-9-10_MG | ecosystem: Environmental > Aquatic > Marine > Hydrothermal vents > Sediment ... | reverse complement strand
TTTTGAGCCTCCAAGAGAAATATCTATCCTTTTTACCTTCACAGAGTTTATTTACTCCGGTATATAATAAGCTTACTGTTATAACTCCGATGCAATTTACCTAAAGAAAGGGAGAAAATATGCCCTCAGTTTCACGTATATACATTAAGATTAAGGGCGATGGAGGCTACTGGTATCAAACCGTAAGAGACTGGATACTTTACATCAAAGATCTCTTGGAAGAAGAATATAGTATTGAAGTAAGTTTAATTGAAGATAAAAGTAGAGACGATATGCCTGAAGTCTATATAAACGATAAATTCGTTTTTAAAGGAGTTCCGGGAGAAGAAGGATATTTAATAGAGTTACTCAAAAAAGAATTAGACAATATGTTTAGCCGAGGGGTCCGCAAAGACCAATTAGGCCATCAATAAGCCCCTGACGTGCAGTCTTCATCCCCTAGTTACTTAGAGCTAAGAAGTATTTAGATTATTCTGGCGACAACACCCATATTGTTACGGGCTCCGGGAGATTTTCTTTTGTTACCTCTACTTCATTAGGCTTTTCCTCTACTTTCTCGAATTTCGATGTAAACTTATCTACTTCAGATAAAGGTAACTCTAGTCCGGGAATCTTGTAATGCATTGGCATCACTAATTTTGGTGAAAGCTTATTTACGATTTCTGCTGCTTCTTTCGCTCCGATAGTATAGGTTCCTCCGACAGGTATGAAGAGAACGTCTACTTCACCTAGCTCTTTTATTTCGCTTTCATTGAGAACATGGCCTAAGTCTCCTAGGTGAGCAAATCTTATACCATCTACTATAAACAGGTATACCGTATTTTCTCCTCTCTGTCTTCCTTCAAATTTATCGTGATAAGTTTTTATTCCTTTTACATAAACTCCTTTTACTGTTTTTTCTCCTCTAAGCATTACTAAGATCTCGGAATCTGGCTTAGCTACTATACTTACCGCATTGTGGTCGAAGTGATCGTGTGTTACTAGAATTACGTCTCCTTTACATGACGGGGGAGCTATACCAAGCGATGCTCCGTCATGAGGATCTATTACTACGGTTACACTACTACCTCTTATTTCAAAACAAGCGTGTCTATGCCATTTAACGATTACCATGATTTAGTATTCGTATCTTAGTATATAACTTTCACTTAACAAGTGATAGTTATATCTCTTGGCCTAGCTACTATCTTTTAGTGTTAGATCAAATTAAGTTCATTAAAGAGCTCAGACATAAGGCTCGCTTTATTTCGAGTAAGGATGTAGGATATCCTCGAAGTTTAAAAACTCTCTTAGACATTATTAGCTCGCCTCTTCCTGAAATAGAGGAGTTGCAAGTAATTTTAAGTGAAGACACATCGCCTTTAGCTATTCCAACAGATGAATGGGGGTTCTGGAATATTCCTCCACCTGTTCCATTTGACACAAAATATCAGCCTTTAAGTGAAGTAAATCCAGAATTTCTCAAAGAAGCATGCAGTGATTCAACTGCAGTCGCAGTTGATAGTAGCTGGATTGAACCTGACCCCCACATTGATCCGCCTTTTGCTTTACTCAATATAGGCTCTTTTTATGTCTCATACGAAAAAGGAGAATACATAGAGGATAGTATACCTATACTTAGAATAGGCAATGAAGTTTATGTAGAAAAGAGAGGAGTAAAATACTTAATGACTTCTGCTGATATAGACGCTTGGTCTTTCAGCGAAGAGTGTAAAATAGCAAAGTCCTACGCCTCTGATACAGCGACTCTAGTTCTATTTGATAGATCTTTCTCTTTAAGTTATCTCGGCTCAAGGTCTAGAGATGATCGAGAATACATGCTGTCTCTAGTAGAAGATGAATTTAGCAAAATGAGGCCCCTTAAACTAGTGCCTATAGCAGTATATTTCACTAGATCAAGGTCTATTGTAAACACTCTAACTAGAGTATACTGCAGCCGAGTAAAATCGTGCTCCTCGTGCATACTTAAGTTATGCAAAAGCGTAGTTGAGGATAAAACACTTATGTCGTTTGTACTAAGGCCCGGCGCGCGCTCATCAATATTTATTGAACACAATAAAGTGCTTAAGAAGAGTATTCTTGAAAAGAAAATAGCCTTTTTCTACTTAAATACAGGTTACAGTATACTCAGAGTAGAGTTCCCCACATGGGTTTCTAAGGATAAAAACCTTGTTCAAAAAATACATCGATTTATTTTGGCTCAGGCCCTCATGTGTAAGGGCTATCCTTATTTAATGATCCGCGCTCATGAGAAAGCCGTTCTTAGACCTGAAGAAAGAGAATTCGTGAGAGAGAAAATTCTATCAATAGTTTCTAGAGAAAGTGGAGTGAAGCTCTCTTTCTCGAGTAAAGCTTTAGCTAAGAAGAGAAGCATTGTTTAGTCTATAGTTTTTTATTTGCTGAAATCTCGTTTACTTAGGGGGCATGGAAAAATATAATTTTATCATAATAGGCATAGATACTTTAAGAGCCGATCATCTTTCCTGCTATGGATACGTTAGAAAAACAAGCCCGAATATAGATAAAATAGCTGAAGAAAGTATTGTCTTTAAATGGGCCTTTGCTAACGGTATACCTACTCACCCAGCCTGGACTACTATTCTCACGGGAGTACATCCACTAGGCCACGGCATAGTTACTCATATGGGTTCAGCACAGTTAAGCGAAGATATTCCTATGGTTCAAGAAGTTTTGAGAAAAGAAGGCTACGTGACAGGTGCTGTAGACAACATGTTCTTGAAGTATGGCGACTTCTACAAGTGGTTTACAAGAGGATTTCACATATACAGCCATCCAGGAGGCATACCTGCTCCCGAAGCAGGCCTGAAAGTTCAAGCAGATGATGTTACAGAATACTCAATTAAAGTTCTCAAGGAACTACTAGATAGAAGAAAACCTTTCTTCATGTTTATCCACTACTGGGACCCGCACTCTCCTTATAGGCCGCCTAAACCATATAACAAAGTTTTCTGGCAAAAAGAGCCTCCTGAAGACGAGAAGCTCCTTGACTACGCTATATCGCAGTACGACGGCGAAATACGGTACGTAGATGATAAGATAGGTGAGTTAATAGATTTTCTTCGAGAAAAAGACCTTCTAGAGTCCACGGTTCTTTTCATAACCTCAGATCACGGCGAAAATCTTCAAGAACATGGAGACTATATGGGACATAAGGGTCTCTATGATAATGTTACAAGAGTTCCTTTAATCATGAGGCTTCCTAATGGAGAGAAGGATGTACGTGAAGACCTAGTTCAGCACGTCGACATAGCGTATACTATATACGAGTTAGCTGGTGTGAAGCCTCCAATAAAAATTGATGGAAAATCTCTTGTAGACGCCTGTGATGAAGAGAGACCTGTAGTACTACTTGAAAATACTCAGCAAAAAGCAATAGGCCTCAGGATAAGAGACTGGAAGCTAATAGTGTATTTAGAGAAAACTCCCGACGGAATTCCGAAAGACTACATGCAGCTATTTAATTTAAAGAAAGATCCAGGTGAACGGACGAACCTAGCTTACCATGAGGTCGAAAAAACTAAAGAACTTAAAGAAAAACTAGATAATATTTCTAAAGCACTACTCAGAGGGGAGAAAAATCCTCTTCTTGAGCAAGCACCTACTATGAGAAAAATTAAGTTCTATTCTCAGGCAAAGAGCTTAATCGAGCTATATGGTTTAATAATTAGGCAGGAAGAAGAGGAGAAGAGAGTGAAGTAGAGCAATATACTTAAAACACGATTTCTGTAATTCATTTCATGAGTCTCTTAAATGACTTAAAAAACATAGCAAATCAGGCTGCTGAAAAGGCATTAAAAATGTTCTCAAGCAAAGAATCGTGGAGAATAGTAAGCGAACATGGAAGAGACGATACGCGTTTAGTCGATAAAACTGTAGAAGACTTTATTGTGAACATCATTTTTGAAAAATACGACGCAGTTGTTATTACAGAAGAAAGAGGAATTATTAAGAGGACAGATAATCCGCAATATATTTTTGTAGTTGACCCGCTTGACGGCTCATACAACTTTATCAAAGGAATTCCATTCACGTCTATATCTATTGCCGTAGCAGAGTACTCTGAGAATCCTCGCTCAAAAAACGTATTTGTCGGAGTAGTCAAGGACGTCTTCCGCGGAGATATTTTCTGTGCAGAAAAGGGTCAAGGAGTATACGTTAACGAAAAACCATTAGAGCCAAGAGAAGTGCCTAAAGCTCTAATGATATCAGGTTATTTCAATGAAAATTCTGTAGAGCCCTTCATGAAAGTATACTATGGACTAGGACTGCCTAAAGTAAGGACTTTAGGTTCTGCTGCACTAGAGCTATGCTATACTAGTTTAGGAACTTTTGACGCATTTGTCGACGTTAGAGGCTTTCTCAGAGTGGTCGATATTTCTGCAGGAGTCTTCATCGTTAGAGAAGCAGGAGGATATGTTGTGGACTTAAATGGTAACGATCTTGACTATAGTCTTTACGAGAGAAATGGAATAGCGCTAATTGCCTCTCTGAAAAAAGAGCTTATAGATAAGGCTATTTCTGCTCTCAAGTGAAATAATGAAGTGGGAAGAACTTACTTCAAAAGATATAGGCGCTGTAGATAAAGAGACTACTGTAGTAATAGTTCCTATAGGCAGTATTGAAGTGCATGGACCTCATCTTCCTTTAGGAACAGACACTATGATAATATACTATATAGCTTTAAAGGCCGCTGAAAAAGAGGGAGCTATAGTTCTACCTCCTCTTTACTATGCTTATGTTCCTGAAAACAGACATTTTCCTGGAACTATTAGTTTGAAGTCAGAGACCTTCATGAAACTTCTTGAAGATATAGTCGAAGAAGTGTACAGGCAGGGATTCAAGAAAATATTGATTTTAAACGGCCATGGAGGTAACAAGCGTGTTTTAAGACTATTTGTTAGGAAAATGCTGGAAAAGGGTTTTAAGGGAAATCTTTATGTTCTCGCAGACACCTTGGGTCCTCTGAGAAACAAAATAGATGAAATTCGTGAAACAGATGTATACGAACATGCATGCGAGATAGAAACTAGCTTAATGCTTTTCTTAAAGCCCCATTTAGTTAAGCTAGACAACGTAAAGAGAGAAGCAAAATTGGGCAAAAGGTATCTCGTAGAGTACGTCGAATCAATGGTAGATTGGCAGAGATATGCTCCCGAAGGCTACGTAGGCAATCCTCTTAAAGCTTCTTCTCAGAAAGGTAAAGAGCTTATAGAGTACTGGGTCGAGTACATTAGAAAGGTTATAAGAGCTATTAAAAACGATAAAGAATATGACAAAGTTTTAGAAAAATATTACAGTAGAGCAGGCTATATGTAGCCATGCTGCTTATACCACTCGACGGTTTCTTTAAGTCCTCTTCTCAAGTCATACTGAGGATTGTAACCTAACTCTCGCTTAGCTTTCTCTATACTGTATGCTCGGTGCTGAGTTACAGCATCTACTGTTGAGACATGCCACATGAAGTTTTCCTTTCCTAAAATCTTGTACATTACTTCTACTGGGAATATCATCAGTTTAGCTAGAATAGGCGGAACATGGATTTTAGGAGGATCTCTACCTACTATTTCTGCTAGAATTTTATATACTTCATTATAAGTATAAGCTCTATCCTCTGTGATGAAGTAAGTTTGTCCAATAGATACTTCTTTTTCTAACGCTAGTCTGAACCCCTGTACAACGTCTTTCACGTGAACAAACTGTATTAATGTTTCACCCGAGCCTACTATAAAGTATGACCAGAGAGCCTTTTTCGCGAAACCTGTAATGAACCAGTAAGATACATCGTTAACATTACCAGGACCGTAAACTCCTGAAGGCCTTAGTATTGTGTACTTCAAGCCTTTCTCGCCATAGCTTTTCACTATTCTTTCTGCAGCTAGCTTAGATCTGCCGTACTCATATGTAGGATTAGGCTCTACATCTTCTGTTGCAGGAGGATTTTTGACAGGGCCTACTGCCTCCGTCGTACTACAGTAAATGAAACGAGTGACACCGTTCTTTAGGCATGCTTCAACTAAACTCCTAGTTCCCTCAACGTTTACTTTCCAGTAAAGCTCTTTTTCGCCATGGAAAGTATAGTATGCAGCTAGGTGAATTACAGCTTCAACTCCCTTAGTAGCTTCAACTAGGCTGGCAGGGTCAGTTAAATCAGCAAATCTTATCTCAAGTCCTAGCTCCTTAAGCTTGGATATATTACTTGTCTTACGGGCCATTGCAATTACATCATATCCTCTGTTGTGCAGGTCTTCTACCAAGTGGCCTCCTATAAAGCCTGTAGCCCCAGTTACTAGGACTTTCACACAATCCCCACTGAGTATTTAAGCCAGAAAATATATTTATTAAGCTGAGTGATGAGCTCAGGCGGCAATGACTTGATGATTAGAAGGCAGGTGGGCTGATTCTAGTTTTCTTTAAAGATGCAACGCCTAAGACTACTTTAAGTAAGAGCTAAAAATTAAGAGAAATAGTGGACCGGCCGGGATTTGAACCCGGGTCCTCCGCCTTTCTCGGCCCGCGCAGTTCTGGGGAAGAGGCTCGCAAGGGCGGCATGCCTCCAGGCTACACCACCGGCCCAAAATTGGTTTTCGTGAGTGATAGATAAGCTTTTCGTCACGGAGAAAGTTTGGGTTATGGAAAAGTAGTGCCCCGGCCGGGACTTGAACCCGGGACCCTCCGGTCTTCAGCCGGATGCTCTCCCAGGCTGAGCTACCGGGGCGTGATTATTTTCTCAGAGAGACTAAATAAGTTTTTCGAGTTGATGTTTCCTAGACCAGTACTTTGTTATAGTCGTATTCTATATAGAGAGACATATCACCTATGGCTTTGCAGAGCTCTCTTTTCTTAACAGCTAGTCCTTTCCATCTCCAGAGACAGTACTTGCTCCAGTTATTATTTAGCTGTAGCCTTGAGGCTACTTCTTGAAGAACATTTTCCCAGAGCTCCCATAATTCGCTATGTACTTTTCTCGTAAAATCTAGTTCGGATAAATTTGCTGAAGGACACATAAAGCATCCTATTCTTTCAAATCCTGCTAAATATAGCGGATTATAAGGAAGATTCCTTGTAGCAATGTACAGCCATACGTGGATTCCGGTCCATTTAAGTATTGGAGCTAGTCCAATTACATCCGGTTTTTCACTCTGTCTAAATACGTATCCGAGTCTGCTTCTTGAAGACGATTCTACTCTTCTTAAACCAACTACATTTACTACGTGTGAATATTTTGCGAAGTATTTTTGCGACGGTAATATCTTGAGATAATCTGTACACCACCTATAGTCTCTTGCAGGAGGTCCTTTTTCGGCTACTTTTTTAAAGAAATCTGCGGGTGCTTCGATTGTTTTAAGAGGAGCTCCCAGTTTATTTGCTAGCACTTTAACAAAAGATAGAGTCTCTATGTGCTCTACTCCTGTATTATTGAATAAAACTTCACAATCTATTTTAGCTTCCATAGCTAGACTAAGCACAACACTACTGTCTTTTCCGCCAGAAAAAGTTACTATAAATTTTCGTCTATTTTTCTTCTTTTTATAGAATTTCATTAAAATATTCAGGCTTTCAAAAAATTTATGCTCAATTTCAGTATAGTTCTCTTCAACAAAATCTCTCCACGTAGATTTCTCTTCCAATGCTTCTGAGGGAGGTTTAGCCCACTTCTTGATAATAACGACCTTGTTGCCTTCAATAAGACCTAGTCCTAAAATTTTACCTTCAGGTGAAAGTACAGCAAATTCATTTGATACTCCTCCAGTAAACTTCTTCTCGAAGTCATCTAATCTGTAGACTCCTTTTGAAATGCTGTTTTTCCATATATATCCATACGAGATCACTTTATCTCTCACCGCTTTCAAAGCACCTATTTTGCTTAACCTTACATGCCACTTTAGTTCAACTGGATTAAAGTAAAATTGGCAGAGAAGTCCTCCATCCGCGTAAACCGATTTCATATCGTCTAAGTAATCTTTTACTTGCGAAACTAGCGCAACTCCTCGAGGAAGAAGCCTCTTTGAACAACTACCATATTTTTTGTACATATAGTGCTTTAGTCTTGAAAATTCTGCGGAGAAAAGAGGTCTCAGGTCGCTTTCAGCAACTATTCGAGTAAGCTTGCGTGGTTTTCTTTGAAGCAAAGGAATATTCTTTTCTAAATCCCAGTAAACTACTTGCTTCAAGCTGTTTACACCCTAGGTGACTACTTTTTGTCGACAACTTCTATATAAACAAGACTATTATCGTAACTAATAACTCTTAATTTAACTAGGCCCGTCAAAGTAATGTTACGTGAGACTATAACTGGAGCTTTTATAATGTTATCGACTTCAGCAAAGTATACTTGAACTATTGGTTTCGAAACAATAATACTTCCATTAATTATACTAACTTTGAATGGGAAATAATATATTCTTGTAAAATTAACGTTGGATATACTTGCATACTTTACGTCCGTAAGGAAATCCAGTATATCTGCTTCACTATAATAATTCAAATTAATACAACTAAAAAACACTAGTGTACAACAGGCTACTACAGCTAATACTACAGGCAAGTACTCTTCCATATTCACTCACCTATTTTTATAGGAATTTCAAATCTGTCTATAAGTCTCCAAGTTAAGTTGGCTGGAATACCTATTATCCACGTGCCGTTGCCCAAGTACTTTAAGTCAAGATTACGGTAGATATCTATTAGCTGAGGATGAACTACTATTCTCCCCCACGGCCCATCATATACGTGGTAGTAGTGCAAAGTATAGTTGTAGACTAATACTTCCTCTGCACCTATTCGCTTAAAATAGCTATTTTGGTAATGGTACTCATAATATGCTATTACCTTGACATAGGTTTTTCCATTAGCATAGAATACTATAGTATAGTTAGCGTAGCCAGCATTAAAGCCCAGTGAAATATCTTTAAACGTACTATTAGATAATAAAGGAATATTGAGACTATAAGTCTCGTTAAGCTGATATAGGAGAAGTGAAGTCTGTCTAATACACAGTAAACAGAGATCCGACTTTATCCATATTCTAGCAAGCTGTACTATTTCAGCTGCCTGAACATAGTCTCTAACTAGCACAGCTCTAGGATGACTATACTTCAGTACTGACAGAGCATAAAGTACTGCTGAAGCAAGAATAATTACTGCTAACAAGAGAATCTGACCTCTGCTCCTCACGGCCTCACCCCCAGCTCAAAAACAGTATAATTAAGACTAGACCTGATGAAAACGAATCGTATAAAAACGCAGTTACCGGAGTCTCCCCTCTCAAACAAAACTATACCGCCAGGATACTCAACTACCTTGAGATAAGCTAAATCACTTAACTCATAATATCTATGCAGTAGCGTCTCATTAAATGTGTAGTAGTTTAAAACAATGTATGCAAAGATTCTATTCTTTAAGGCGACATAATCCCTTCTCATGTCAGTAAAGACTATTTGATAAAATAGTACTGAATACACTACAAAAACAAGTATAATGAAAATTGCTTCAATGTTACCTCTCATGGCTTCACCTCAATTAAGCTACTTTGATTAAATGGATAAGGTGCTAAAATAATCCATTCAGCACCACTATATTTAGTAGCGTTACATAGCATACTGCACTCAAATGTATAGTAATACTTTCTAGTATTGTTTGCCGCAAAAACAATAGTATATGACAGCTGACAAATTACTATTAATGCGATGAGTGAAGCTAAAATAAATAACACTTCATCCAACATATTTTAAATATTTTTATCCCCTAATTTAAAAATTTCTTACCCTTTCACATGGATTCTTATTAATACTATGTCACGGTAGCCTTGTATTTTATAAATGTACTCATTATCTACATATATTCCGCCGGCTATAATACCTCTGAAAACCCTTTCGGTTTCTTCTTCAAATGATAAAAATCTAGACTTACTAGCTTCTGAGTAAAAGTACTTAATAACAAGCGTTTTACCATAATCTTTCACTATAATCCACGAAATAATTCCTTTCTCTGTTAACGCAAAAAATTCACCATTATAAGTTCCATTAAAAGGTAGATCATACTCTAGCGGAAAGACTATCTTTACTCTAGTTATGTTTAATCTAATATCACCTATTTTTAACTCACTTTTAATGTTATGTATTTCAACATCATAGTTTAGCGATAAATCCTTCAATTCACACAATTTATTGCAAATCGCTATAATTTCATCTACGCTCACAGTACTTATTTTTCTGGGAATATTGCTTAATAAAGAAAAAACTAAGACTGCTCCCGCTATTATCGCGAAACATATTATAATGTATTTGATATGCATTATTTTCACCCATTGAAAGGATATACTATCCAAACCTGATTTTTCTTTGATTTAGGTAAATAGTATATTTTGAAGTAGCCTTTGCCTGGCTCAAAGCGCTTTATAATAAACCAGAATATGTCTAAGTCTTTGTAGACTCTGTTTATTTTACAGTCGCATAATATTTTGCCATAGTATTCTACTTTGATTCTACCGCCTTTAAGAGTCTCGCCTTCCTTATTACCTGGTATAGCTAGTGCTCTTACGCGAACATAGTAGTGAGTCGCATTAATTTTAGTAAAGCGCTCTAGTTTAAGACCGCAGGGCTTAAATGTGACTATACTTCCTTTTTCGAAAGGCACAATTATGTTCTTAAAGTCTGCTCTTGCGGTCATTTCGACTACATCGAATAAGAATCTGTCTACGAGCTCACTATAAGGCACATAGACTGCTGTATAAGAATACTTATTACTTTCAGGTAGTTTTAGTTCACTTGGAACTGCACCGAGTTTTTGTCTCCAAACAGTGTAGTTTCTTAGAAGAAGCTTGCATTCTAGTAGCTGGTAAGGCTTCTCTAAACTAATATTCATCCACGCTGGCACATAATAGCTAAAACTGACATTCCACACTAAGTACACACCATGTAAATCGTAAACAGGATCAATAGACACATTAAGCGAAGTAATTGCAAGAAGCTTCCAGTATACTGTCCTATCTGCTCTCTTTGTGTATAGTGTAACATTATATACTGCTAGTGTAGTGCCGTTGTCTAGTAGCCACGGCTTAAGTAACTCTACTTGAGTAAAGTCATAGGGATTCATTACACCTAATCCAACAAGATAGTAGTTACTATAGTTCAAACAGGACATAATGTATTTCGGTTTAACACACTCACCACTAATTTCTTCAACCAAGTGAAGTACTCTGCAATGCTTAGTCAAATTAAAGACTAAACCATCTGCTGGCACATATTTAACCGACCCGTTAGGCGAAGCAAGCACAGCCACAATAAGCTCTCTAGGTGCGCCGAAAACTGACTTTACTTCAATTCGGTAAATACCTGGAGTAAAGTTTCCTTGAAGCTCTATCCACTGGTAAGGCAAATAGTATACTGAGCCATTGAGCTTAATAGTCGTTGGAGGACTACCTCCAGGCGGCGGGGGTGCTGTTCTGCTGCCGTATACTGCTGTAGCTACTGTACTCGTGTTAACTAGTATTGTTCTCCTATAGCAGTAGAACGAGTTGTCTCCTACTCGAATAAACCAGTACTTGAACTTAAAGTCACTTGAATCAAGTGCAGTAGCGTTGAGTCTCTGACCCCAAGCAAACTTCACGTTAAACGGCGTACTATAAACAGTCCCGTTGACAACTATTCTAGCGTTAATCTGAGACCCATTCTCCAGTACAGCGTTACACTCAAACTTATACGGATAACCCGGCCTATACTCGTATACCGCTACGTAAGTTTTATACTTCTTAATGCTTATTACTGATGCTTTAATCCAAGTACTCCAGTCCTGCGCAGCAATATTTTCTACACTTCCTTTAGTCACAGACATATCTGGTAAAATTACCCATGTGCGGAAAACATACTCACCCCAGTTTACTGCTACCGCCCACTTGAAGTACTCATCTCCCGGCTTTATTTTATAGTGGTTTACCGGAGAAATATACTGCTTTACTTTAAAGACCTTTTCACTACTAGAAGTACTAATAGCCTTAAGGAGCGGAACATAGTGAGTACTGTAGATTTCGCCTGTAGTAAAGTCTCCATATACGGCTACAACTACATCGGTACTCCTTACATCGAGTTTAGCATAAGTCTCATTATAGTATGTTGAAACAATTCCGCCGCCAGCATACCCCCTAAACCTATAGACTCTGCCACTCACCTTAACATATAAAGGAACATTAACGTAAACATAGCCAGCTTCTTTTACAGTAGTGAAAGGCGTTACACCACTAAACCACTCAGGAACAGTAAGCCAACGATAAACCACTGGAACCGAAAGACTCCTACCACTATCAGCCAATATCGCATAAAAACGAAGCTTTTCCATAGAATTACTAATCTCGTACCACACTTTAAGCCAAGCAAAAACATCTACTCTAAATTCTCCCTCATAATAAGAGTCGCTTTTAATTGTAATGAATATCGGTACGTTTATGTGAATACTTCTCGTAATTTTAGCGTCTCCGCAATAGTATACTTCACCATTATTTGCTCTATATTCTCTATAAACATAGTAGTCTAATGTAAATTCCTTATTAGTTGTAATTAAGTTTACTTGCTTTTTGCTTAAAACAACGTACTTGCCTTCAGGCCAGTAAGTCCTAAACCTAACTTCATAAACCTTATTGTCTGCAGGATCTCTGTACACTTTTACTCCTTCATAGTATCCTGAACGACTATTAGAAGACAACATAAGGCCAGCTAAAATGAAAGGTCTATCTTCATTACTGTCGCTAAACGCGCCGCCATTTTCTACTCCATGTGCAACAATAGTGCGTGTTCCTCGATAATCAATTAAATAGCTCTTTAAATAAACCCAAGCAAATCCCTTAACTAAAGTACCTTCAGGCACATTAGTATAGTTTCCTGGAAAACAAGCATATGCTGAAACGCTAACACGAATAGTTACAGTGATACTAGTATTTACTCCAGCATTTATTGACACTGCTTTTGAATATGTTTTATACTCTGAAGGCCATGGAGGATCTCTGTCTTCAGCTATAATTGCTTCTTTTGCACGTATATTCACTGCCGCAAATAACGCTGAAGAAATTATCAGAAATACTAGAAACGCTGCCATGTATTTTGTTTTACAAACTATTAGTACTGAAACTATTATTGAAAAAACTAATACAATTATTGATACTTGATAAACAGTGATCCAGAACTCTTTCTCGCTTTTAAGTCTAAGGTTTTCTTCAATTAAACTATTAAACTGCTCACTAAGCTTGTTTTCACGTACATTAAGTTCACAGATTAATGTTTTATATTCGCTTATTTCACTCTTAGTGTTAATAATTTCTTCTTCTAGGGTTTTAGCCAAATTGCTAAGCTGTAGTTTATAATTTAGTAGCTCCTGAATACTAGCATTAAGAGAAATTGTTAGATTTCTTAGTATAGTGACTTCGTTTTCGTATTCCTTAACATTTACAAGACTTCTAGAAAATATTGATTTAAAGCGATGGAAAAAGTCTCCTTCTAAGCTATAGAGTAAGTAACTTATAGCATAAATGCCGTAAAATACCTTGCGTTCTGTACGCCGATACATTACTTGATTTCCTTTGTTATGAAAAATATCTACAAAGTACGAGCAGTCATATTTTTCTGGTATTTTATAATCAAAAATAGTGGATTTATCAAAGATTGTGTATACAGTATCAGTTTTAGATAAGAAGTTACTATCAACAGACTCAAATTCGAGGCAGCTTCTTTTACCGACGAGATATAAGCCTGTTTTATCAACTCTGTACATAAATACTGCTCCTTTTAGCAGTGTATCTAGTGGATAAGGATACTTTACTATTATTTTAAGCGGAAATTCCGGCTCTGCTGGGTAAATTACTTCTATTTTCAGTCCTTTACTGTAGATAACGTCAGTTACTGTCTGTGCTGAAGGCTGAGAATATATCATCGGTATTAGCAAAAGCATTATTGATAGAATATAGCCTAGCTTTCTTTTTCTATAGACTACTGTGCTTGCTGCTAGTACTGCTGTAAATGCAAAGAGAATGAATGCGGAGTTTCTGCTTTCTGCAATCTCACTTAGCAGAGCTTTATTTTCTTTGGCAATGTCATTAACCTTAGTTTCTAATCTATTAATTTCACTACTTTTGTTTAAATAGATTTGCTTTAATTTACTCAAGTTAGCTTTAAGTTCAATTAGAGTTGAGTTAAGTGCACAAATTTTCTTTTCAAGTTCAGCTATTTCCCCTAGGAGAATTTCTTTAGAAGCATTAAGTTCATATAACTTTATTGAAAGTTCTTTTTTATCATTTAAAAGTTTTTCAATCTTTTTAAATTCTGAAATAACATTGGCGTAATTTCTATAACTAAAACCTAGATCAGGAGATTCTCCTATAATTGTTGAAAATATGTGAAAACTTGATGTTAAAGTGCTTCCCACCATTACATTGAGCACAAATATGCCTGTCTCATTTGCTTTTACTTTAAAGGTAGTCTTGTGCACTCCAGGAGTACTTGGAATAACAATAGCACCGAACCTCAGTACTCCTAAGTCTAAGGTTCTATTCTTGTAAGTATGACCAATGTACCCTATCCACACTACATTTCTGCTATACTCATTACAATTGTAAGTAATGTACACAGCTATCGTATCACTTACGTTAACGTATACTGGGTACCATAGTTCTAATGTGCCGTGCATAATCAAACACTTTTTCAGTAAATGTCTCCACCAGAGGCTACCATTTATGTAGTATAGCTCGCGTATAGCCCAAGGACTCTCAATTTTTGCAAGAGATTTATCCGGCGGGGCTTTAATTAAGCTGAGCCCAGTTACTACAGTACACAATATAACTATTAGAGCCCTCCTTTTCATCAATATCTTGTTCCATAGGTAATTTTAATATAAGATTTATTGGAACAAAAATACCTAGCAGTATATGGAAATTTTTATATTATTTGGCAACTAAACAGAAAAAAATAAAAATACTCAATCAATGAATGCCTATATGAGCTTCCTTAAAAAGAAAGAGGAAGAAGAAGTAGTTGAAAAAGAGGATTTTGAAGAAAGCCTAATTTTAGAGTCTTTAGATCAGAAAACGCCAAGTGAAAGCTTTCAAGTTGATTTACAGCCAAAGGGCGAAGTAGTTCTCGAAGTCTTAAGGGACCTAGGATTCAATATAGATAATAATATTATATCTGTTGTAAAAGAAAGAATTAGTGAAATAGAACAAGAAATATCAAAATACGAAGAAAAAATAAGTGAACTAAAATCAAAGAAGGAAAAATATAGTTTATTTATATCTTTATTTGAGTAGAAAATATGTCGGAGGCAGTAAAAATTCTCCAAAAGAAAATAAGTAAAGTAAATAGTAAAAAACAGGTCAAGAAAAAGCAGAAGACAGCAGGTCCGAAAATAAAGCTAAAAGCTCCTAGAATATCGCTTCCCAAAAAGCCCATAAAACCTAGCTTAGGCATTAGTAATCTAAGCGAATACATAGCTAAGCTTAAAGAAAGTAAAGCTAAAGAACATCCAGACCTCCGCTACGACAACTTTGACTTAGTAGAAAAACTAAAAGAAGGTACTTTCGGCTGGAAATATAATCTTAGAGAAGTATATGTGTGGCCAAAAGTTATGACCGAACCATGGTTACAAATATATCCTCTTGTAAGACATCCAAAAGTAAAAGAAGTATTCATTAGAGGAAAGAATATCGGAATAACAACGCCTGAAGGTAGATTCAAAGTAATATTCCCCGAGAACAACTTAATACCCGAAAAAATAATAATGTCTCTAGCAATATACAGTGGCGCCCAATTAAGTATATCAAAGCCCCATGCTGAAGCCGACTACAACGGCTGGAGAATACTTCTATCGCTACCTGAAGTCTCCATTGAACCTGAATTGGTAGCAGTAAGGCTACAGAGAATTCCTCAACTCACAGAAATAGTTGATAGAGAACTAGCAGCGAGATTAATTCTACTAATGTTAAGCAAGACAGGAATAACTATAACAGGTCCATCAGGTTCAGGAAAAACAACTTTACTTAATAGCATGCTCTTTACTCTGCACAGACTCTTTCCCTATCTACGAATATGCATCGTAGAAGCAAGAGCCGAGCTACAGCTGCCTTCAAGTCCTCTAATATCTAGAAGCAGAGGAGAAAACTTAACTCAGTTGATAAGAGATGCCTTCTATCTGATGCGACCCGATATTCTAGTTCTAGGCGAGCTTCGAGGAGAAGAAATCTTAAGCTGGATTGAAGTATGCAGAGCCGGAATTCCGTCAATAACAACATATCACAGCCCTTCAGTTAAGAAAGCTGTAGAGTCTCTAGCAATACTCATTAGAAGCAGTATCGAGAAAATAGAGCCCAGCGAAATACCTAGACTATTTGATGTATTCATAAAAACTGAACGAAAAGTATCCCCTAAAGGATTCAACTACACAGTATCGGAAATTTATATAAGCGATGGCAATAAATTCAATAAAATTTATCCTCCAAACATACCAGATAAAAAATTCCTCAAGTTTATAGACTCAATAATAGTAGATGAAGATGTGGAAGAAGTTTACTCATATATATTGAAAAATATATAGTCTTTTGCAACAGAGTAGAATAATTTATATACCCCTACCTTCTTCAAAACTCTCGTGAAGACAAGAATAAGGAAAATATTAAATAAAAAGGGAGACGTAACAATATCTTACTTATTCATAATAGTAGCCGCACTAATTGTAGGAATGCTTATAGCATGGTGGCTCATCTCTCTAGTAACTTCAGCGACATCAAGGCCCATTCTGAATGTAAGACCAGTTCCTGTTATCTTAGCTTCCTCTACTCCACCTAAGCTAGTAGCAGTACTCGAAAATATTGGAAGAGCTGATCTCGATGAAAACGTTAAAATATGGATAATTGTCGAGTCGACTACACAGGGGCCCATAGAAACTAACCTAAATATCCCAGCTGGACAGACAACTAAATTCGAGCTAGATTTAACGACAGTCACTATACCCTCTAACGTAGGCTCAGTAAAAATAGTCATAGAGTATAGCGGAGGAACTCTAGAGTTTACTGCAACAGTTACAAGAGGATAACAGTCTACTAGGGAATTAAATATGTTTAATAATATTTCTTTACATTTTAAAAGCAAACGTGATACACTACCTCTCAGTATAATTCTTTCAGTATCGCCTCTCCCTCCACTTTCAACATTTTTTCACTTAAAGAAACTAGGCTTCTACAGCTACTTGCCTATACGCCCCAGTAGTAGCAAAGAACTTAAGAAAAAAGGATTTTCAAAAGACTTCATCGAGCTCTACGAAGAAGCACTGAGATCTCAGACCACAGGCTCTAGAAGAGGACTTAAAAGTTTTATCGAAGAAAAACTAGCAGAATTTAAGACTTCAGCTGAAATAGCTGAAATGAAAACTCTGTCAAACGCGTCGCTCATGAACTCTTTAGCAATAGTAGTGCCTACCCTTCTTACAACTCTAATGCTTGTCACTTCACCCGAAATAGCTCCTTTAATTCTAATTCTCTTATCAATAGTTTCACTTCTAGTTATACTTGCACTAAACTTACCTGTAGTAATATCAATATACTCCTACAAGTTCAGAAAGCCTGAAGTACTTTTATCGCTTTTAGCAGCCATTCCTCTGTATCTAGTACTCAAGGACATCGTAATTTCTTTGATTGTAGCATCAGTTCCAGCATCAATTTTTTCGGGAATAAATGTCTTAAAAGAAACTAAATTGAGGGCTCAACTACTTAATATAGTCAAAACTGCTTCCCAAGTATCTTCAAAAAATGTGTTTAAAGTAATAAAAGAGACTCCGCAGAAACTTTTCGAGAAATTTGATTACGGAGTAATGAAAGCTGTTGTAGCTACGCTTTACTTAATTTCAGCGTATGCGCCCTGTACTGAAGCATATGATAAACTAACAGAATATACTAGAATTTACGTAACAACTGTTAAGAGAATAAGAAGTAAGTTTAATGCTATATTATTATATTCAGCCATAATGATAGCTATATCGGTTTCAACACTATACTTGACAGTATTCTCAATAGGAGAATTCTCGCAGAGAATACCTAGAGGAACATTAGTGATAGGATACTCTTTCATTCGACTCCCTACACCGACTCAACTGAACGAAATTAAAGTAACTTTAGACTTCGCAATCACAGTAAATGTCCTCGCATTCAGCCTAATGTGTGCAATGCTTAGAGAAGGAAATCCGCTGTATTTTGCCCTTTACTTCCCATTACTCCTAATAATAGCTTTAATTTGCAAATATATTACACTAACATATCTTTTACCATCTCTAATAAGGTGATATAATGAGAATAGACTTAATGGTCTCAATACTCTCCTTTACACTAGTTTCACTCCTAATACTATACTCATATACTGAAGCCCAGCACTGGATAGTAAATTACGATAACTTTGCATGGATGCTGGCAGAGAAAGCGGCTAACTTGCTTAAAGAAAACAGAAATATAGACACTAATGCGTACATCATAGCTACATTGATCCTACCTAACGGCACTATATCACGCCATTACACTATAGGCGTTAAACCACAAGTAGTTCTCGGAAAAGCATACACTTACCGCATACTAGGAAACAACACACTAATGAGAGTAGAAGTCTGGATTACTAGTACAGAGTGCTACGTAAATAGAAGCTAAATTATTCTGTTAAAAAATAAAATTATTTTGAATTTATGAAAAATAGAAGCAAGTCCCCCGGGCCGGATTTGAACCGGCGACCATCCGGTTTCTGCTGCCACCCCCTCATCCTACTTAACAGGCTGTTGGGGGTGTGCCCCACGCACGGGGCTACAGCCGGACGCTCTTCCAGGCTGAGCTACCGGGGGCGTTATAGACTACTCTTTAACTCTATTTAAGCTTTGCCCTCATGGAAAACAGACCCTCAGTCCACAGCAAGAATCCTATCTTTAGAGTATTCGAAAACCAAGAGAAAGGTTTTATGTGGTTTGAAATGGGGCCGCCGGGATTTGAACCCGGGTTCACCAGGGCCCGAGCCTGGCATCCTAGTCCAAGCTAGACTACGGCCCCATAAAGATTCTGTGTTCGCCTTATATAAGCTTGCCTTAATCGCTACCTGGTTTTTCTAGTTCGCTGATCTGTTCCTGTTCTCTAATGATTGCTCCCTCTTCTACTTCGAGACGAGACACGTATTTCACTAGACCTACTCGAGCCTTTCTCTCAACGACTACTTCTCTTGCAATAATTTTCTTGACTCTAGCTTTTTCACAAACAATAACGTAGTCGGCGTAAATTATATCGGCTTTGGCCTTCTCTCCTACTTCTACTTCCTCTGCCACTATTTCTCCTCTAGCCTCGCTTTCTTTTCCTAAGACTACTTTCTCTGCCTTAAGCTTCTCTACGTCAAGTAAGCCTCCTACCTCAATTTCTTCGCACTCAATTCTACGTGCTTCAATAGTTCCTCCGATGTCAATAGACCGGGCTTTAATAGTCTCCGATACTCTAATAGTTCCTCCAACCTCAATTATCTCTGCCTCTAAGTTCCCGCCAACAATTACTGTTCCACCTACGTCTAGATTCTTGCACTTTAAGTTCTCCTTTACATCAATAGTTCCTCCTACATCAATATCACCTATTTCGACACTTTTATCTGATCTAAGGCTCCCTCCAATACTGGCACTCTCACCCTTACAGCCGCCGTAGAAGGTAGCTACTCCTCCTACTTCAATTGAAGTAAATGCCACAAAATCGTATGCGTAAAGGCTCCCTCCAACACTTACGTCTCCGAATTCTCCTTTAGTAGCCTTAAAAGTTCCACCTACACTTACTCTATCTACTCGAGCAAAGTCTCCTAGCTCAGCAACTCCACCTACACTTAGAGCCTCTATTTCAGCAGTTCCCTTAACATAGAATCTTCCCCCGACATTTACTTCCTTTCCTTTGTAGTTTCCATATATTCTTACAGTTCCTCCAACAGACAGATCGTCTACTATGCAGTCTTTTCCCACTTCTAGTCTCTTATCTACGTCAACTTCAGGCGCCTTGAGAGCCCCTTCTACTCTCAAACTACCATCTTTTACTCGAATATACCTACTGACCTCAAGATCCCCTTCAATAACTACTTCTCCGTCCTCAGCTCTCAGTCTCCGTGTCTTCAGACTAGCTTTAATTACGACATCCCCTTCACAAACGACGTCTCTCTCGACAACAAGTATACCTGTAGGAGACTTTACTTCAGCTCCATCTCTTAGTTCTAGCGAACCTTTTACTTCCGAGAGTTCTCTTACTTCACCTTCACCTACAACTACATTCACGCTCATGAAAGTATTACACTGTCAGCCATTTTAAAGATAAGTCACAGTATGTGACTACTTTTAGTACTCACCAAGCATTTCTTCAGACAAAAACTGTCTAAGCCTAAAGTAGGTCTCTAAGTATCCTATACCTCTCTCTGTAACTATATAAAAAACCCTATTGTTTTTAACTATTTTTTCTACTAATCCTGCTTTAACTAAAATATTAATTATCTTTTTAGCCCTATCGACAGGGAGCTCTGCTCCATAAGATATTTTAGTTATTGAAGCACTGCCAAGAGCTTTAATAACTTTAAGTACATCTGCACAAATATCATAAATATTTCTTTTCTTTCTCATAAGAACGCTAATAGGGCAAATACTTTGGCGTCTTCGACAATATTGCTTACTCTAGCGTATTCGTTGGGATTATGTGCAGTCTCGTCTACTGTAGCCCAGACTGCTGCTGGAATACCTTTTCTCCGGAAAATAGCCGCATAAGTTCCTCCACCTATTCCACCTACTTTAGCGTCAATGCCTCTAGCTATTTTTATCGCCCTTTTTAGCTTAACAATTATCTCGCTATCAGGGCTAGTTGGAGGAGGAGCATCAGATCTAGCGACAACTTCTACATCTATTTTAACATTAATTTTCTTATCGTCTAATACAGCATAGTAAGTGTTTTCAAAAAGCTCTTTAAGCTTAAGAGCATCGTTAATTATGTCGTCTAAACTGTATTTCGGAAGTACTCTGCAGTCAAAATATATCACGTCTCTACCCGGCACTGTGTTTACATTCTGCTGATTTTCTTCTTTACGTGTAGGCTCAAAAGTTGAGTAAGGTGGATCGAAGAACTCGTCTCTATCCGAATACTTTTGGTGCAGAATTTCATCTAGCATTAACGCGTATTTCATTCCAATACGGTGTGCGTTAAGTCCTCTATGAGGCATACTTGAATGAGACTGAACACCTCTCGTAGTTATTTTCAGCCATAGAATGCTTTTTTCAGCTATTTCGATAAAGTCTCCTTTAGGAGAACCTGCGTCGGGTACTAGTATTAAATCTTCCCTAGAGAAAATACCCTTCTTTAAGAGCTCTACTACACCATAGCGGCTTCCCGCTTCTTCGTCTGCAGCAAAAACAAGCCCTAGTGTAATCTCAGGCTCTAAGTTTTCTTCTAAAATAGCCTTAGCCGCCAACAGAGAAGACACGATAGCCTGGCCGTTGTCTTCTGCTCCTCGCCCATATATCTTGTCTCCAGCCACTAGAGGCTTAAACGGGTCACTCTGCCACTTCGATAAATCTCCTGGAGGAACGGTGTCCATATGTGATATAATCCAGAGAATCTTCTTACTCTTCCCCGGAATTTTCGCCACAATATTGGGTCTAATACCTCCTTCTGCTCTCTCGTCGGGAAAATCATAGCGCTTGATTTCACTTACACCTATTTCCTCTAACTGCTTTTCAATGTATTCTGCTCTCCTCAATTCTCCGGGCCCGCCGTAAGCTGGGTTTACTGCATTAAGCCCTATTATTCTACACAAGCAGTTTACCGCATACTCTCTTAGAGAATCTATTTTACTGAAGAGTCTCTCCGCGACCTTCATTTCCGCTCACCTTCCATCTACCATACATCATCCAGTCAATAACCATAAGGTGTTTCTCTACTTTACCTGGGATAAGTACGTGATGATTACCTGAAGCATTTTCTAAAAACTCTAGAGCCGTCATACCCTCTAGTTCAACTGAACACTGTGTTCTACATCTCTCATTACTCCATTTTTTAACCGGATATACTTTAACTGAGTATCTCTCGATACCTTTTTCACTCATTCTAGCCATAGTGTACTCTATTTGAAGAAGCTCTCCCTTTACTGCATAAGGTTTTCCTGATTCAAAGTGGTTTACTAGCTCAAATCTATCTACTAGAGAAAGGTCTACAGTGCAGTGTGCTAAAACAAGCCTATTTCCTTCGATTCCGCTCGGATTAGCTATCCAGCCGGGGTAGCAGATAAGTTGCTTCGATAGATACATTAATGCTAAGCTGTAGTAGTCTTCTTCACAGGCAAAAGGAATTCTATATTTATTCATAAGAGCTACAGCTATACACGGAGTGTATCCGTGCTCTAATATAAACTCAAAGCACTCCATAGTAATAGCATCTATTTTCCTCTTTTCAACAATTTTCTTCAACGCAATAAATAGGTTAATGCACTTAATTAAGTCCGAGTCAGGGTACTCTACTCCGAGCTCTTCTTCAGCTATTTTAGTTGCTTCTTCTTCTGAAACAGCATCGGCCTCCGCTAAAACTTCATTTAAGTCTATTCCGACTACTTTAATACCTGATTTTGATGAAAAATCTATGGCCTTAGGCGTCAGCTCTCCTTCAGGAGTAACTACTCCAAACTTCGCCTTAGTTAAACTAGCACAGGCTTCGACAGCTTTAGCAATGTAGTTTAAGTCAGCTCCTTCAGGCTGATCTACGTGCACAAGCCAAGGCAAAAGCCCCCGCTTCTTGAGCCTAGCCCTACACGAGAGAGCAGAACCTAAGCTATTATGATATCCATGAGATACTAGAAAAGTTGGAACAAAGATCTCTGAAGCAATCTTATACCCCAATTTAGAAGTACCCCCCGTCAAGAAAAGCAAAATTATTGCTTTACTCTCCTTAAACTTGCTAGTATCAATATCTCCTTCCGAGAAAACAATGTTAGTAAACTCGACCCCCTTAATTACTTTCTTAAACTTCTCAACTAAGTTTTCGCAGTACTCGACTCCGTGAATTCTGCTAGCTAAGGGAATTACAGCTAAGCTCACGTAACGAGATAACGTAGCAAAATATAAAACTCTTAACTCGGTTTACTCGACTCCATCTAAAGAAAACTCTTTAAAAAAGTTATTTATTTAAATAAAGAATTCTAAGCTACGTGAAACCCGAAACAAACATTATTGTCATAATGCTTGACAGCCTAAGACCAGACCATGTACACTGCTATGGAAACGAGAAAATTAAGACTCCTAATATTGATAGTTTAGCTAAAGACGGAGTTATATTTGAGAACGCGTATCCAGAAGGCCTTCCAACTATTCCTGCTCGAACAGCACTCTTTACAGGACAATATACTCTGCCTTTCAGACCATGGCAGCCTCTAACTTCAGAAGACATAACTATCGCCGAAATACTTGGAGCCTACGGCTATACAAACGCCCTCATTACAGACACTTACCACTTATTCAAGCCAGGAATGAACTTCCATAGAGGATTCCACGTCTGGAGGTGGATTAGAGGACAAGAAGGAGACACCTATCGTTCAGGCCCACCCAAATATATTCCAGAAGAATTCATGAAGCCAGAAATGAAGGGAACAAATGTCGAAAAACTCTTAATACAGTACTTAAGAAACATTATAGACAGAGAAACCGAAGAAGACTACTTCGTAGCAAAGGTAATTAGAGAAGCTGTAGACTGGCTTGAAAGAGAAGCACGGGAACCATTCTTCCTTTGGGTAGACTGCTTTGATCCCCACGAACCATGGGATCCTCCACCCAAATACGAGAAAATATACACTGACCCCAAGTATAGAGGCAAAAAGATAATTCACCCCAAGTACGGTAAAATCGACTGGCTCACCGAAGAAGAACTAAAGTACATAAGAGGCCTCTACGCGGGAGAAGTAACCTTTGTCGACAAGTGGGTCGGTGTACTTCTCGAAAAACTAAAAGAACTAAACTACTACGACGACGCACTCATAGTACTCCTATCAGACCATAGTGTTCCCCTAGGTGAACACGGATGGATACTAAAGCACCCACATACACTGTGGAGCGAGCTAGTCAGAATGACTCTAATAATCAAGTTCCCTGAAAACCAGTACGCTGGCAAAAGAGTCAAACAGCTCGTCGAAAATATAGACGTACCAGCTACAATTCTCGACATAATAGGCCTAAGCAGAGAGAACAGATACATGCATGGCAGGAGTCTACTTCCACTACTTGAAGGAAAAGTAGAGAAATTGAGAGACTTCATTGTCACAGGATATCACGAGTCAGCTCACCGCTGCGTTAGGACAGAAAAATGGAGCTTCATATTTAGACCAGATGCCAAAGACGAGCTTTACGACTTAGAGAATGACCCCGGAGAAACTAAAAACCTAATAGACGAGTGCCCTGATGTAGCTAAGAAAATGGCTTCTTATCTCTCCAGATACTGCTACCTTTACGCGAGCCGTAGATCCATAGAGATACAAAGAATGCTTCAAGAAAAATATGAGCTATCAGAGCTTCCCTTCTAAACTACTTCCATACACTGATCTTATGTTTAGTATTTTTCATTAAAATACAAAGTGATTCCTCAAGTACTCGAGAAAACTAAAATAAATTGTTTATCTATTTTTATTATCTCTCTTCATAGCTAATAAAATAATCTCTTTCAATATTTATCCACTACATTAAAGTATAAGCATAGGAAAGTGTTTAATATCTGGTGATATAATATGTCTATGAAAATAGCTGAACACAAGACTACCTTAAGTCTTACTATAGTAGACTACAGTATCCTTTTTCCCTCTTGGACTTGTCTCTTCTTCAGCATAGAGGAAGTACTGTTTTTCATCACAATATACTGCTACATACCTGAAAGTATAGTCTACACCATTTCCTTTCCACAGAGGCTTATCTGGCGTTAAGTCTATCCATTTCTTCAAGTCTTTTGAAATAGCTACTCCTAACCATCCACTACCGAAGCAAGACGGCTGTTTTGGTAAAGCGTCGTAGAAAAGTACATAGTATTTTCCGTCAAAAAGCAGACTTCCTGCATGAATATGTGTGCGAGACCACTCATTTCCCTGTTTCGTAAACTGAGTGTACGCAATAGATTCTGCCAGTACTTCAAGCTGTTTAAAGTCTTTAGTTGAAACTACTGCTAAATCATGTCCAGGCTTACTGCAATCACTGTACACTATAATGTACCTCTCAGAAGCTGCATCATATAGTATAGATGGATCTTTCGCTTTATCTACGAGAGGTTCTCCTGGCAACTCTATATCAGATACTTCATTGGCCTCAACTTTGAATATTTTCCATAGTCTCTCTATATCAGCACTGTATAGGAAAACAAAGCCTCCTTCAGGCGTAGTAGTTAAGTCAGACTGCTCAAAGCTCAAGTAACCGTAGTCATTTTTATTGAATGTTTTAACCGTCTCGTAGTTTAAGCCATCAGAGCTTTTAGCTATCTCTAGCTTCTCTCCTCTCGCTTTGTTTCCGTTGCGCCACCTATACGACAAGTAAAAGAAATCTTTTCTAGTAAAACCAAGTGCGCCGACAGAATAGCTTTTATCGTCTTCAACAGCCTCTTTAATCACTTTTCTAGAAGACTTCTCTGACACTGGAAGAATTCCCAAGTACGCATTCTCTGACTTCTCATTATCCTGAACACTAATTACTGCGATCCACAGCGGCTTAAACACAGTTTTTTCGGGAATCTCTACATTCACGTACAGCTCGTTTAGTCCCTTCTTTAAGTCTAGCCTAGAAGGCGCATCTACTTTGAATGAAGCATTCTTCTCTACAAGCCTGACTTCAACAGAAGTTTCTTCCTCTGACTCAATTACGAAACTTGCTTTAAATTTTTCTCCGATACCAGCTTTAACTGCTTTACCTATGTACTTGAGTTTCCAGGACACGGTACCATTACCCATTAAACTATTTAACATTTCCCTGCATGTAACTTATGTGATTGTTTCTGCTCCCGGCAGAGTAAATATTCTAGGAAACCCAACTGATGCTCTAGAAGGAGCGTACGCTGTAATATCAGCAGCAATCTCGTTAAGAGCTTATGTTAAAGTAAAAGAAGGAAAGAAAAACCTGCTACCTCTTTTTGAAAGCTGCCTCCAAGTGCTTAAAACATATTTCCCTGAAGAATATTCTCACGTTAAAGAAGACTCTCTTGAAACTGAATACTGGACAGAGATTCCTCGAGAAGCAGGTTTAGCTAGCTCAACAGCACTAATGGTAGCTTTCATGCATGGAATTAGAGAATACTTCAATTTAAGTAAAAAGAAATTAAACGACTATATATTAGCAGAGCTAGTCCAGAGAGCAGAAGAAGCAGCTGGCATAACTTGCGGCTACGCAGACCGCTATGTATGCACTATGGGCGGCTTAGCGTACATGGATTTTCGCGGAAAACTATACCATAAACCGCTCCGCAAAGAACCTTTAGCTACATACGAGAGACTTGACCAATACGTTGATTACATTCCACTAATAATAGCGTATCTAGGTGTAAGAAGAGATTCAGGCAGTGTTCACAAAAAATTTAGGTCAGCGTACATGGCTGAGCTAAAGCTCGTGAAAGAAGGCAAGCTTGACCCGAAGAAAGCGAAAATACTTAGGGCAATGAGGATAGTCGGCTTAACCGCAGTGAAAGGCAAGTACGCTTTACTTGAAGAAAACTGGGAAGAATTCGGCAGACTCATGAACATTAACCACAAGTGGGTCAACATAGCCATGAAGCTTGCCGGCTTTGAGCACGGAGCAGGGTACTACAATAACTCTGTAATAAACTACGCTCTCAGAAACGGAGCACTAGGAGCAAAGCTTAGCGGCGCGGGAGGCGGTGGAAGCGTAATAATTTTAACTGAGCCAGACAAAGAAAAAGTTCTTGCAGAAAAACTAGAAAACTACATGAAGTCACTTGGCTTAGCATCCAGCAAAGTCTACTTCTTTAAGCTTTCAAAAGAAGGTGCTAAGACAGAAGAAATATAACTTCAGCGAAAGTGTTACAAATGTGATCACTAAAGCTGTTATCCCAGCAGCTGGACTGGGTACGCGACTTCTCCCGACTACAAAAGAGTTACCTAAAGAAATGATGCCGATCTTCTTTAAGAGAGACGACGAAATAATACTCAAGCCTACACTGCAGATAATTTTTGAAGAACTATACGACTCAGGTATTAGAGAATTCTGCTTCATTGTAGGAAGAGGTAAAAGAGCCATAGAAGACCACTTCACTCCAGACTACAATTTCCTAGAGTACTTAAGGGAAAAAGGCAAAGAGGTCGTAGCGAAGGATCTTAAAGAATTCTATGAACGTATAGAGAACTCTGTCATAGTTTTCGTTAACCAGCCGCAGCCTAGAGGCTTCGGCGACGCAGTACTAAAAGCAAAAGCCTTTGTAGGAAACGAGCCCTTCATAGTTCACGCAGGAGATGCAGTAATCTTCTCAGAAAACAATCAGCATATAAAGAAAGTAATGGAGGTTTTCCAGAAAAAGAAAGCTGAGGCAGTATTCTTGCTCAAGGAAGTAGAAAACCCGAGAATATATGGAGTAATAGAGCCAGGTGAAGAAGAAGGAGACATAGTCGAAGTGAAAAGAATAGTAGAAAAGCCAGAGACGCCTCCATCGAATTTAGCTGTAATCCCAATATACGCATTTGACCCTGTCATTCTGAAAGCTCTAGAAAAAACGGAGCCAGGTAAGCGAGGAGAGATAGAGCTAACAGACGCTATTCAGAAAATAATTGAGTGGAAATTCAAAGTTTACGCAATAAAGCCTCCTAAAAACCAAATATGGCTCGATATAGGAACTCCGCAGAACTACTGGAAAGCACTACAAATAAGCTACAATCTCTAGCTCTGAATCAATTTCTTCTCTGCAAGTATTTTCTCAACATACCTACACACAGTACTATGGACTTCTTCAATCGACTTACTGGCATCGATTATTACTGAATTATCATATTTGTTCGCTAAACGCAAATAATTTTCTCGCACAGCATTAAGCTTAAATGAGTTTTCAAACAACTCGTAGCTAAAACGAGACGCTCTTATTCTCTCTAAAGCAATTTTAGGCTCTAAGTCCAGTATAAAAGTAATGTCGGGCACTGGAAAAACCTTATTTATTTCTAAAAGCCATTCATAGTCTAAGTCTACCGACCCGTAAGCGAGACTAGACAGCACATACCGGTCACAGACAACAATTTTTCCTTCACTCAACGCTGGTAAAATACAGTGCCTAACATGGTGAGATCTATCTGCAGCAAAAAGAAGTTGGAGTGTAGCAGGATCTGTTTTCCACTCACCTCTAAGAGCCGCCTTAATAATACCGCCTAAAAGTCCGTCAGTAGGCTCTTTAGTCAACACTACTCTGTAGCCTTTTTCACGCAAATACTTCTCTAGTAGAAGAGCCTGCGTTGTAAGCCCCGCTCCATCTATTCCTTCAAATGCAATAAAGACTCCCCTAAGTTGCACGTAATGTAGATTTCCTCAATTTATATTAAGCTTAAGCTAATTTTTTCGACATGTATAGCAACATGCTTTCCAAGTGTTTTCACTCAGAGAGTTAAAAGTAATTTTTAAATACAGAGCCTTTTCTATTAAATGTAGAATGGAGCTAATGTATGCCTTAATGGCGATATATACTCTTGTAGCAGCCTTTGAAACTCTAGTAGTGTGGCTCGTAGTTAGAAAAACTCAGAAAACAAAAGCCGTCATCCCTAGTTAATAAACAAAAATTAAATAATACAAATAGGTCTATTTACCTGTGAACAGACTCGATGAGCTGCGCAGGGAAGTAGAGGAAACACAAGTACTTGTTTTTGCGGGAGGCCTCGGCAAGAGAATGGGACTTATAAATAAACCGAAACCTCTTCTTGAAGTAAACGGAAAACCTCTAATAGATATATGTTTAAACTACTTTAAGAGCTGCGGCTTTAAGAACTTTATTTTGCTTGTGGGATATAAGCACGAGCTAATAGAAGAATATGTAGGAGACGGAAGCAAATATGGAATTAAAGTAAAGTATTCAGTAGATCCTCCTTTACCTAAAGTCGGGAGAGGAAAAGCCCTTAAACACGCTGTCGAAACAGGCATAGTTGATAGAAAACAGAGAGCGGTAGTCACCTATCCGGACGATATCTTCCTAGATCCAATGCTTCCGCTAAAACTTCTTTTACATCACCTTGAAGGAGTAAAGTTGCGTAGAATAAAGGCGACAGCGGTATTTGCTTCAGCAATAGATTACCCCTACGGTGTAGGCGAAGTAGACGAAAACAATATAGTACTGTCGTTTAAAGAAAAGCCTGTAATAAAGATCTTAACGTCAACAGGTCTCTATGCAATAGAACCAGAAGTCTTTGACTTAGTCGTAGAGACAGTAGACATGAATGCAGAAAAAGCAGTAGACTTAGAAAATCTTATACTTCCTATTCTAGCTAAAAAGAAACAGCTTTATGCTTTAATAATTCCCAAAGATGTTTGGATTCCAGTAAACACGATAAAAGACCTCGAAAAAGCTTCAAAAGTAGTTGCTTCACTTGAATCTTCCATAAATTCCCGGCAAGACTAACTGTTCGCTACTGTATTTTGAGAACACCGGAGGCTTTTAGACCCTTAGTTTTGAGCTTAAGTAAAGCCTCATTAGCTTCCTCTAAGTCAAAGACTTCTACTGATGTTTTCACTTTAGCTCTAGGAGCTATAGCCAATAGCTCTTCAGCATCTTTTCGCGTAAAGTTCGCTACACTTCTTACTGTGCGCTCGTAGTAAAGTAGATTGTAGTCGAGTTTCTCAATAGGAGTCATGTATATTTCAGCTAAAATAAGTCTCCCTCCTTTATCTAAAGTCTTCAGCGCTTCTACAGCAACCCATCCTGCTGGAGCAAAAACTATTGCTGAATCAAGTTTAACAGGCGGTCTTTCTTTGGGATGCCCAGCCCATACTGCTCCAAGCTTCCAGGCTAGCTCCTGTCTAGCAGGATTTCTCGTGAAAACATATACTTCATAGCCCAAGTACTTGGCTATTTGAAGCACTATGTGTGCTGAAGACCCGAAGCCGAAAAGCCCGAGTTTTCCGCCTGGAGGAACTTCAGCTAACTTGAGTGCTCTATAGCCTATTACTCCGCCGCAGAGAAGAGGAGCTACCTCTACATCAGAGTATTCTCCAGGAAGCTTAAACGCGTATTTTTCAGGCACAGCAATATATTCGGCGTATCCTCCGTCAACACTATATCCCGTGAACAGAGCTCTTTCACATAAGTTTTCGAGACCTCTCTTGCAGTACTTACATTCACCGCAAGTCCAGTAGAGCCAAGCAACACCGACTCTATCGCCTTTCTTCAAGCTAGATACCTTCTCACTTACTTCTTCTACTACGCCTACTGCCTGATGTCCGGGAATCAAGGGGAGCTTTACGGGAGGCAGATCTCCTTCAACTATATGTAGATCTGTCCTACATATGCCACAAGCCTTAATTTTAACCAGCACTTTTCCTTCATCAATACTCGGTATAGGGACATCCTTTAGCTTGAGAGGCTTATTTTCAATAGGCTCCTGTTTCTCCAAAACCATGGCTTTCATAGAGCTCAAGGTACATAGAGAATACGAGAATTAAAGTCTTCTGTACAAAACATTATATTCGCTTGAACCCTATTGCCCACAGCTATGAAGCCTACCATAGTCTTAACGCATGACTCAGACAGCATACACAAACCTCTATCACATGTACTAGCTAGAAGAAAGCGGTTCAGACTAGTAGACATAGTTAAACATGCTATTGGCGTAACAAATCTCTACAACAACTTCACTTTAATGGCTGAAGCTGAAGAAAAGCTAGGGTATAGGAGCACAATCTTTATTCCAGTAGGGCTATTTAGCCTAGACGATATTGTCGACTTGCTCAAGACACTACAGAAAGACGGCTGGGAAATAGGCTACCACCCAGTGATCTCAAGTAACCAGACATTTAGTTTACTTAAAATGGGCCTCGAGTACCTAAATTATCTAGGCTTACACATTAAGGGAGTAAGGGCACACTACTTGATTACAAGCCAGAAGCTTCTCGAATACTACTCGAAACTAGGCTTAATATACGACTCAAGCATGAGAGCAGAAGAACTAGGTACATACAATACAGTTAAGCTAAAAGACATAGTTGAAATCCCTGTAGCATTAATGGACGCAGACGTTTTCGGCAGACTCATGATACAGAACGAAGAAAAAGCCTTCAAGTACATCTTATGGAAGCTATCGCAGGCCGAGAAAGATAACGCAAAATACTTTACATTGCTCTTCCACCAAGAAGCTCTCCGCATGCGCGGAGGAAGACTATACTTTAAGCTCCTAGAGTACCTACACGAAAAAGAATATAGTGTTAAAAAGTGTATTGATGTTGCAGAAGAGGCTAGAAAATGAAGCCCCGAATCTTTGTTACTGGAGCCGGCGGTGTAGGTGGAGTAAACTTCACTAGAGCTCTTCGAGTAGCTCCAATAGAGTTCTTCATAGTAGGCTCAGACTACGTACAATACTACCTGGACTTCCCCTTCTGCGACGTAGTCTACAGACAGCCCAGACACGATAGCCTAGAATACATTCCATTCATACTCGATGTCGTAAAGAAACACAAAATAGATTTTCTCCACCCACAGCCTGAAGTCGACGCCGAAACTATAGCCAACAATATTGAGAAAATCCCCTGTAAAACTCTCCTACCTCCTAAAGAAACTTTCCGCATTGGCCGAGACAAGTATTTCACATACCTAACTTTAAGAGAAAAGAACCTTGTTCCCGACACAAAACTGCTTTCTGAGACAAGTAGAAGTGAGTTAGAAGAAATGCTCAAAAAATACGGTAAACTCTGGGTAAGAGCACGGAAAGGAGCAGGAGGAAAATTAAGTTTGCCCGTATCCTCTCTCAAGGAACTTGAAACATGGGTCAACTTATGGAAATTAAGGCAAGGAATAAAAGAAGACTTCTTTATAGTACAGGAGTACTTGCCTGGAAGAGATATTGCTTGGGACAGCTTATGGTACAAAGGAAAACTCGTAGCCTCTTTCACTAGAGAAAGACTACGCTATATTTTCCCTCACTTATCTCCATCAAGAATCACTGGAACACCTACTGTAGCGAAAATAATTGTAGACGAAAAAGTAAACAAAGTCTGTATTGAAGCAGTTAAAACAATAGACCCTAATGCTACAGGATTCTTTTGTATAGACTTAAAGGAAAACGCCGATGGAGAAATAAAAGTAACTGAAGTAAACATTAAGGCACATACTACACTAGCTCTCTGGAGCTACATCGCTATAAAAGCCTTGAAGCTAGACTGGCGCTACAACTTATCGTATGTCTATACGGCGCTAGGACTAGGTCTCGTCGACCCCTCTGAAGTCGAACTGGGACCAGATATTTTCCCTGAAAACACCATACTGCTAAGACACATTGACTGCGGAATAGTAGTTAAAAGAGATTCAGAGAAAATAAGAGTCCCTCCTTACCCGTAGTAAATAGCCTTTATTTTACTTCAATAATCTAAACATCTTTAAGAGACATAAAGAATAAATTGTTTTAAACGTAAATTGAAGAGTAATGCCTAGAGAAAATATCAAAGATAGACTCAAAGCAGCCGAACTCTTAGTTAACGCCGGGCTATGTGAACAAGCAGTACTGCACATAAATTCAGCGTTAATAGACTCTGTGACAGCCATAGCTGAAAAAGAAGGATTAAAGAACTTACCACTCTCTGAAATACTTAAAAAACTATCTGAAAGCAAGTATCCATACAGCAAAGAATTCAAAAAACTGCTCGAATTGTCTAGAGTATCTACATTAGATAAAGATTTCCTTAAAACATATATAGGCGAAGTAAAGAAAATAATTAAAATATACAGCAAAATAGTGAAGCTAATTCCATTCTCTACCGTTGAATTCAAGACTCCTTTAGAAAAAACAATAGCAGTATACAAAATTCCACTATATTCTGTCCTACTTCTTCTCTCAATAGTCTTAGACGCTCTCGCCCTAGTATTCCCCTGGACTTTCTCCTCAACCATTAACGTAGAGTACTTAGGCGCATACATACTGTTACTTCGAGAAAAAATACCCCTGCTATCAGCATCTCTAGCACCGCTTATTGCAGGTCTTCTTTCAGCCTACAGTATAGTTGCTGGCTCACTTGTTTCAGCAGCTATATCGGCAATACTACTTGGAGTAGGAATAACTCAAAACATACTGACCTACGGGGTAGAGAATATCGGTTTAGGCTTAATCGCTGCCTTAATGTCACTCTGCCTTAAAGCTGCCTCCTGTATCATTTTCGGCAGAAAAGACTTAGAAGTAGAAATAGAAGTCGCTAGAGAAGACACAGAAGCAAAGTACATTGAACTAGAAATAGCGAATCCCCAAGACCCTTCAGCAAAAATTGAAGTCAAGTGCAGAGTAGATTTATCCGAAGACTTCTTAATTCTACCATATATTCTAGCAAAACAAATTAAGCTAGATGCTTTAGGCGAAACTGAAGTTAAAGTAAAGCTCTTTTCGCTAGAGAGAACAGTTCCTGCAGTAATTTCCTCCGAAGTAGATGAAGCCATTATAGGTAAGACGGCGTTAAGTATACTTAAAATTCGCTACAATCCTCTTTCAGGGCAACTAGAATTAAAGACGGAAAGTTAATTAATGGGTCGCGCGTTAGATAGACTGCGCCGGTAGTCTAGCCTGGTAGGACGTCGGCCTTCCATGTGCCTCTCGGCGCGAAGAACGCCGGTGACCCGGGTTCAAATCCCGGCCGGCGCACCTTTCTTCTCTTTAAATTTAGCAAAAGCTGCCTGCGCTATTCTACCTAAAACAGCTAGTGCAATTAAGTATAGTGTATAGCTGTAGAGTTTCTGTGCACTAGGACTATGTAGAACATAGTCGTTGACAATAGCAGCTATACAGGTCACAACTGCTCCTAGAATAAGTATTTTCACAGGATCTTTTCTCAGCGCACTAAGTAATCCTACTACAGATTCTCGAATTAAAGTAAGCGCTGAAACTGCTTTGAGGTCAATTCCCTCATTCCACAGATAAGTCAAGCCTTCTTCTACTCCTGCAGCATCTTTTTTCTCCTCGATTAAACTAATTAAATCCAGTAGTTTTTTATTCCAGAAATTCACATCGATGCTTTCTTTATCAAGCTCTGAATAAAGCTCATTAACCCATTCTTCGCAATATTTACTAACAATAATTTCTTTGAGTCTATTTAAATTCTCTAAAA